>ERZ826051.28-NODE-28-length-164250-cov-11.642985_pt1 | contig 164250 bp, 113 predicted proteins | sample MGYA00519928_ERZ826051 | MGnify/ENA primary metagenome ERZ826051 (study PRJEB31778, sample SAMEA3449219) | human gut metagenome | biome: human gut; feature: human-associated habitat; material: faeces | place: United Kingdom | collected 2010/2012 ...
CTCATCCGGTCCGACCGGGCCGCGCGGCAAGGAGATATATTGCCAGACCGGAGGGGCCCCGGGGGCGGGAATCTGGACGTACACATTTCCTACACATCTTGGGATCCGACTAACGTTTGCCAGCCGTTACCTACCGCTCGCCGAGCATCTCTTTATATAAGGCAGTCTCATGGTTAAAGCGGATACGTCCCCCTAGCTAAAGCACAGCCAGCATCGAGCAACTCATCACGTTCTTCCACCGAGAACCCCTCGGCGTAGACGCGCACCACCGGTTCGGTCCCGCTAGGACGGACCAGCAGCCACGTGTCATCCTCGAATGCCAAACGCAAGCCATCCATATGGCTAACGTTTTGCGGCACCTTGCCACAAATCGACTTGGGGTTTACGCCCGGCAGCAGGGTTCGTAACGTTTCGGCATCTTCGGCCTCAAGGCGTAAATCGCGTCGACCGTAACTCGTCTTACCAAAACTGTCCTCGAGTTGGTCGACCAGAACGCCCAAAGGCGCGTCCGTCTTTGCCATAAGCTCACACAGAATCAGACAGGCGAGGATTCCATCGCGCTCGGGCATATGCGCGGCAATGCCGATACCACCGGCTTCTTCGCCGCCTATGAGGACGCCGCCCTTCTTCATCTCCGCCGCTATATATTTGAAACCGACCGGTTTGACGGTCACGCGGCAGCCAAGCGCCTCGGCAATGCGACGCACGAGCGTCGAGCACGAAAGATTGACGACGACGCGCCCCTCCAAATTACGAAATTGAACCAAGTCGCCCAAAACGAGCGCCATGATCTGATGCGGATGTATATATCTGCCGCGCTCGTCAACCGCGCCGATGCGGTCGGCGTCGCCGTCGGTCACCAGGCCAGCGCAAGCTCCGTCCTCGATAACCGTGCGCTCGCAAGCGTCCACCCAAGGCTCAACGGGGTCGGGGCAGATATCTTCTTGGTCAGACGCCTGCCCGGCGTGAATCTCGTGCACCTCAACGCCAAGCTCGCGCAGCAAGTCGGCTAGATAGCCTTGGGCTGCGCCGCCCATGGGATCGACGACCACGCGCAGGTGCGCGGCGCGGATGGCTTCGGCATCGACAAACGATGCCACCGCCTGCATATAGTCAGGAATAATATCCGCGGTGCGATATTGCCCTTCGATCCCCATTGGCTCGGGAGCCATGGTCTCTTCGAGCTCTTCGATGACATCCTGGTTGGCGGTCGAGCCGTCACCCATGCGAATCTTGAGGCACAGATAACCCTGCGGATGATGGGACCCCGTCACCATGAGCGCGCCGCACGCCTCACCGTCATAAGCCGCCGCCCACGTAAGGGCAGGGGTCGGAACAGGTCGCGAAGCGAGCACGGCGTCCAGCCCGTGCGCTGCTAGCACGCCCGCCGCAAGCTCAGCGAACTCGCTCGCGAGGGGCCGGGTGTCGAACCCTATATATACCGTTTTGCCCGGATTGGTCTTTTGCCACAACTCGCCGACGGCATCGGCGATACGGGCAACGTTATCGGCAGTAAAGTCCTCATCGACGCGAGCGCGCCAACCGTCAGTTCCAAAATGAATTATCGCGCACACGCGCAGACACCTCACAGTGTTTGGATCATGGTACGCATGGGGTATACCCGCAACATGCACTCGGCAACCTGCCGGCACCAGCATTCACCATTTGGGCAAATGCTGCCGAGGACATGCAGGCAATAAAAAAACCGCCCCGTATGGAGCGGTTTTACCCTTTATATATCGAGCGCCTCGGCCATCGCTGCCGTAGTGATTGCCGTGGTTCCACAACAACTGCCCACCATTGCGGCGCCGGCATGTCTCCATTCGATGCATGCGCGCGCGAAAGCTTCGGGGTTCTCGTGCCATACGGGGCCATCCTGAGTCTGGACCGGATCGCCCACGTTGGGACGCACCGTGACGGGAGTAGTCGCCGATGCAACCATCCTGGGCACCGCCGCGTTCGCGGCCGCAAGCGAACAGCAATTAACACCAACCGAGTTTGCGCCGTGTTTTTCGGCGTACAAAACGGCTGCCTCGATGTTGAGGCCATCGCCCAACAGGTCGCCTTTATCGTCAACGACAAAACTCACCAGAACAGGCATGCCGTCGGCGGCATCTCGAGCGCCGGCAAGCATGGGCTGCAAATTACGGATAGACGTCACCGTCTCGATCAGCAGACCGTCAACGCCGGCATTGAGCAAGGCGTGCGCCTGTTCGCGCGCAATGCCTCGGATTTCACGATACTCGGCAGAGTCCTCGGCAAACCACTCAATACCGATCGGGCCCATCGAGCCCAGCAGCAGCTGAGGGTGCGCCTGGCGGGCATCGTCGACGGCCCCGCGATTGACCTCCGCCACGGACGGCGCAATCTGGTCGTGTTTGAGGGCATAGCTTGATGCCTGAAAGGTGTTGGTAATGAGCACCTGCGCGCCGGCGGCGACATACAAGCGATGGATACGAGAAACGGTCTGCGGCTCTGCCAGATTCCAAAACGCCGGTGGAATGTCGGCGGCATCGTACTCACTCAACAGAACACTGCCCATGGGGCCCTGCGCCAACAAGGTCTCGCTCGACAAGCGGCGCGTAAGTTCCTCGGCACCAAAGCGGTTGTAATAACTCGTATCCATATATATCCCGCTATTCCTCGACGCTGATTCCCTGCTTTTCGAGATAGGCGAGCCAGCGGCTCATCGTGTCCTCGGATAGCGCATGCTCCATCATGCAGGCCTCGGAATCGGCTCGCTCAAATTCGACACCGAGCTCCTGAACCAAAAACGTGCGGATGAGGCGATGACGGTACCAGATAGCCGTGCCAACCTCGCGGCCGCGATCGGTCAGGATCACCTTGCCGTAGTGCGATTGCTCGACAAGCTCGGATGCCTTGAGCGCCGAAACCGCTTTATTGACCGATGCCTTGGAGACGCCAAGGCGCTGCGCGATGTCGACCGATCGCACGCCGTTGGTTTCCCCCTCTTCGCTTTCAATGCGAACCATGCACTCCAAGTAGTCTTCGTTCGCCACCGTCAGATGTAGTTCGCGCGAGCTATTTGTCGTATCCATGATCTTCCGTCCCTTCTGCATTCAATGGCTGATTCTACCCCATCCAAGCGTCGTGGTATGCCGTGGCATACCGTGCTAGAGTTCTTGTTGCACACGACGACCAAGATTGGAGCGGTCTTTATGGAAAACACCACCACGAGCCCCGATGTCCTCGAACGCTTTTTGCGCTACGTCCAGATCAACACGCAGTCCGAGGATGCAAACTGCGACCAGGTACCCTCGAGCGCCGTTCAGTTTGACCTTGCCAACGTGCTGGCTGAAGAGCTGCGCGAGCTTGGTGCGGAAGATGCCCACGTGACCGAGCACGCCTATGTCTGCGCGCATATCCCCGCAAGTGCGGGCGCTGAGGACAAGCCCGCCCTGGGCCTGATCGCCCATCTCGACACCACCGAAGTTGCACCGGGCGCCGGCGTGAAGCCGCACATCGTACACTACGAAGGCGGCGACCTGGTCTGCGGCACGGTTGACGGTAAGCCCGTTGCCATGAGTACCGCCAAGCTTCCCGCCCTGAATGACCTCGCGGGTGAGGACCTGGTCTGCAGCGATGGCACCACGCTGCTGGGCGCGGACGACAAGGCAGGCGTCGCCGAGATCATGTCGCTTGTCGCGCGTATCGCTCAGGACCCTTCTCTGCCCCATCCCGCACTCGGCATTTGCTTCTGCCCTGACGAGGAGATCGGCCACGGAGCCGAGCTGTTGGATATCGATACCTTTGGCTGCAAGTACGCCTACACGGTCGACGGCGGCCCCATCGGCGAGCTGGAGTGGGAGTGCTTTAACGCCGCCGAGGCGACCGTCCGCTTTGAGGGCCAGTCCATCCACCCGGGCGACGCTAAGGGCCGTATGGTCAACGCAGGCAATCTGTTCTGTGACTTCAACGCGTTGCTCCCCTACGTGCAGCGCCCGGAGTATACGGAAGGCTACGAGGGCTTTTATCACCTTGAGGGTGTATCTGCGACCGTCGATCACGCCACAGCGCGCTATATCGTCCGCGACCATGACGCCGCCAAGTTCCAGCAGAAACTCGACCTTGTTGATGCCGCCGCCTCGATGCTCAACCAGCGTCTGGGTGAGGAGCGCGTGACGGTCGAGATTAAGCAGCAGTATCGAAATATGGCCGAGATCGTTCGTGACTATCCCGAGCTTATTGATGTTGCCAAGGAAGCCTACCTTGCCTGCGGCGTTGAGCCCCAAGTGCTGCCGATTCGCGGCGGCACCGACGGCGCTCAGCTGTCGTTCCGCGGTCTGCCCTGCCCCAACCTTTCCACCGGCGGCTATTGCTACCACGGCGTCAACGAGTTCGTCCCGGTCAGTTCGCTCGTCAAGATGACCGACGTGCTCCAGGAGCTCGTCGCCCGCTTTGCATAAGCCTGGCTGCACAAGTCCAAAAGACGAATCGCCCCGTCCTCAACCAAGAACGGGGCGGTTTTTTTACTGCAACGAGAATAGGTTGACGCACGCCAGCCTCTTAACGCAAGGAGTGTCCCAAACTGCCGGCACAAAAGGAACGTCCCCAAGTGCCAAGTGTTCCGGCAACGCCGATGTTTTGGCAACGACAGCGAGCGGGTCGCATTTGAGACAAGGTGACGTGAAGCGAAAGGGCGCTGACCTTCTGGTCGCGCCCTTGAAGTTGAACGTCAGATTGTCCAAATGCGGCCCGCGCAGCGTCGAGCAGTTACGGCGTTTGGTAAAACGCCGTAACTAACGTGCTCCGTACTGCTCGTAGTAGGCGTCGATGGCGGTCTTGAGCTCGTCATCGATGACGACCTTGCCGTCGATCTCGTGGTTGTAGAGGGTCTCGACGACCTCGGCCATGGAAACGATGCTCGCGACGGGGAAACCGTACTTTGCCTCGATCTCCTTCTGAGCGGTGGTCACACCGCCCTTGCCGACCTCCATGCGGTTGAGGGACACGATCAGGCCCTTGATCTCGACATCGGCAGCAGCCTTGACCTTGGGATAGGTCTCGTCGATGGACTTGCCGCTGGTGGTAACGTCCTCGACCATGACCACACGGTCGCCGTCCTTGGGCTCATAACCCAGCAGGTTGCCCTTATCGGCACCGTGGTCCTTGGCCTCCTTGCGGTCGCAGCAGTACTTGACCTCCTTGCCGTACAGCTCGTGGTAGGCAATTGCGGTCACGACGGCCAGCGGAATACCCTTGTAGGCCGGTCCAAACAGCACATCAAAGTCGTCGCCAAAGTTATCGTGGATGGCCTGGGCGTAATACTCGCCCAGCTTCTTGAGCTGATAGCCCGTCACGTAAGCGCCGGCGTTCATAAAGAACGGGGACTGACGGCCGCTCTTGAGCGTAAAGCTGCCGAACTTAAGGACGTCGGACTCGACCATAAACTTGATGAACTCTTGCTTGTAAGCCTCCATGCGGGCTCCTCTCGTAATCGCGTACGTGCCTTCCAGTTTAGCGCAGGCGAAGCGTCGATGCGGGCGCGCTTTGGGGCCACGGCATTCTGTAAAGGCTTTGTCAGGGGGAATGGTTTTCCGAACAATGGGGTTGACATGTCAAACCCCCTCATCAAGAATACGGGCGGATTAAAAAGGGGTACGAGATACCCAAAGCGCGCTGCGCTCAGCCTTTAGGAGGTGTGCCATGGAAGGCAGTCCTAGTCGAAAAACCTGCATGTCGCCCTCGGCACGCCGCGAGGACTCCGCACACGCATAAACGCCACCGGCAGATCGCCAAAACCACCGCAAAGGCGCGCTGCACCCTTTGTGGGCTCAAGAGCTTGACGTGAGCGACATCTAGGTTTTTTGAAGCAAATACGACACGTACGCTAACTCCCCTCAACAAGGAGGACCCTATGCTGATGCTCAAAACCGTCACGGTACTCGAAGCCATCTCCAAGCGCCGCCGCACGGCGCGCCCTGCCGCTCATACCGGCCTGTCCAAGAACACCATATTCGCCGCCACCCATAGTGCCGAGGACGCCCTCGTACTGCTTGACGCCACGGCAAACGGCCTCACCGTCGAGCAGGCAACTGAGCGCCTGAACGCCGTCGGCCCCAACACCATCGAGGCAACGACCAAAACGCTCGCCCGCCGCATCGCCGACGCGTTCATCGATCCCTTCGCCGGCATCCTCGCCGCGCTCGCGCTGGTCTCGCTCTACATCGACGTGCTCGCCGTGCCCGAACCACAGCGCGACCCCTCCACGGTCATCGTCATCGGCGTCATGTTGCTGGTATCGGGCGGTATGAAGTTTATCCAAGAAGCCCGCAGCGGCAATGCGGCCGAGGCCCTCAAGGACCTGGTCTCCAACACTTGCACCGCCCTGCGCGACGGTGAGCGCGTCGAGATCCCCTTCGACGAGCTCGTCCCCGGTGATGTGATCCGCCTCTCTGCCGGAGATATGGTGCCGGCCGATGCCCGCGTCATCACCGCGCGCGATCTGTTTGTGATTGAGTCCGCGCTCACCGGCGAGAGCGAGGCCGTCGAGAAGACCACTGCCATCACCGTCGTCGAGGGTGCCGACGGCTCCGCGCTGCCACTCTCTGCCTGCAAGAACATCGTCTTTACCGGCACCTCCGTGCAAAACGGCACCGCCATGGCGCTTGTCGTTGCCACCGGCTCGGATACTTACCTGGGTGGCATCGCCAAGATGCTCAACGGGCGCGGCGAGAAGAGCGCGTTTGACCGCGGCGTCTCGAGCGTCTCCATGTTGCTCGTACGCCTCATGCTCGTTATGGCGCCGGCCGTCTTTGCCATCAACGCCGCCACCAAGGGCAACGTCATCGACGCGCTGCTGTTCGCCACGAGCGTGGCCGTGGGCATCACGCCGCAGATGCTTCCCGTCATCGTGACCACGAGCCTGTCGCAGGGCGCCAAGGACCTCGCCCGTCGCCAGGTTATCGTCAAGGAGCTGCCGGCGATCCAAAACCTGGGTGCCATGGATGTCCTGTGCTGCGACAAGACCGGCGCCCTTACCGAAGACCGCATTGTGCTCGAGCGCTACCTCAACACCGATGGCAACGAGGACGCACGCGTGCTGCGCCATGCGTTTTTGAACAGCTTCTTCCAGACCGGCCTCAAAAACCTTATCGACCTGGCCGTAATCGACCGTGCCGACGCAACGCCCTCGGCCGTCGTGCCCGATTCCATGCTGGGTCAGAGCCTGCGCGACCGCTATACCAAGGTCGACGAGGTGCCCTTCGATTTCTCGCGCCGTCGCCTGAGCGTAGTTGTAGCCGACGCCCAGGGCAAAACCCAGATGGTTACCAAGGGCGCTGCCGAGGAAATGCTCGAGATCTGCTCCTTTGTCGAGGTTGATGGCATCGCCCAGCCGCTCACCGACGAGAAGCTCGCCCAGATTCGCAAGCAGATCGCCGGACTTAACGCCGAGGGCCTACGCGTAATTGCCGTGGCGCAGAAGACCAATCCGCGCTGCGTGGGCGAGTTTGGCATCGCCGACGAGTGCGACATGGTGCTGATGGGCTTTTTGGCCTTCCTCGATCCGCCCAAAGCAAGTGCCGCGGGCGCCGTCGTCACCCTCGAGGCCAAGGGCGTGGCGGTCAAGGTCCTAACCGGCGACAACGACCGCGTCGCCGCCACCGTCTGCGAGCAGATTGGTATCGATGCGAGCAACGTCTTGCTCGGCTCCGAGATCGATGCGCTCGATGACGCCGAACTTGCCAAGCGCGCCGAGAAAACCCACCTCTTCGCCAAGCTCTCGCCGCTGCAGAAGGCGCGCCTGGTACGTGTCATGCGCGAGATGCTCGGCCACACCGTGGGCTTTATGGGCGACGGCATCAACGACGCCGCCGCCATGCGTGCGAGCGATTGCGGCATCTCGGTCGATTCGGCCGTCGATATTGCCAAGGAATCCGCCGATATCATCTTGCTTCAGAAGGACCTGGGCGTGCTCGAGCGCGGCATCATCGAAGGCCGCCGCACTTACGGCAACCTGCTCAAGTACCTCAAGACTACGGTGAGCTCCAACTTTGGCAATGTGCTGTCCGTGACCGTCGCGAGCCTGTTCTTGCCGTTTTTGCCCATGAGCGCCCTGCAGCTGGTACTGCTGTCGCTGGTCTACGAGATCGTGTGCATCGCACTGCCGTGGGACACCGTCGATGACGCCTGGACTGCCCGCCCGCGCGCCTGGGACGCCGCGTCCATCAAGGGCTTTATGCTCGAGCTGGGCCCCGTGAGCTCGCTGTTTGACATCGTGACCTTCGCCGCGCTCTTCTTTGTCGTGTGCCCCGCCGCCGTGGACGCAAGCTGGTCCGAGCTTGCCGCCGCGGGCGACGTCGCGGGTATGGCGACCTTTGCTGCGCTCTTCCAGAGCGGCTGGTTTGTCGAGTCAATGTGGTCGCAGACACTCGTGGTCCACATGTTGCGCTCCCCGCATCTGCCGAGCCCGCACGACCACGCCGCGCCCGCATTGTGCGTTCTTACCGTGCTGGGCCTGGCGCTCGTCACCTGGCTGCCGGCAAGCCCCATCGCCGATGCGCTCGGCCTCATGCCGCTGCCCACGAGCTTTTTTGGACTGCTCATTGGCATCGTTATCGCCTATATCGCGCTCACCCAGCTGGCAAAGCGCCGCTACATTGCCCGCCACGGCGAGCTGCTGTAGCAAGTAGACGGAAAACACCCTGCCAGCTGCCGTTGCCACTACCACAGCTGCCAACGCCGCTGCCGTTGCCTCTGCCGCCGCCGCAGTCTATCCCCCCAGCAATTGCGGTGAAATAGTTCCTGTTTAAAGCCCCGTGACTTTAATTTAGGGACTATTCCACCGCAACTTATTGGGAGATTAGCTAGTCCTTGGGTGTCCAGGACCAGAAGAAGTTGATAAGGGCCACGCGCGAGGCGGTGCCGGTCTTTTTGTTGATCGAGGAAATGTGACGGTAGAGCGTGGAGCGCGAAAGGAAAAGCGTTGCGGCGATGTCCTGAACGCTCTGGTCCGAAACGACCAAGGCCTCAAGAATATCGCGCTCGCGCTCTGTAAGCTCAAAGGTGGCGACGAAGGCATCGAGGCGTTCATCGGACGTGAGCTCCGCTGCCTCCACGGGCTCGGAGTCGGAGCATGTGGGCGCAAGATCCCCACCAAGATCATCAGTGGCAAGTGGCAGGCCGTCCTGCATCACGACATCATCGGCCCGTTGCCCCAACTGCCCCAGCAGCGTAATCGTAATACCCACAAACATCACGAGCGCCGCGCCGACTGCCACCAGCACGTTTTGACTCGAGATGATCGCCACCGCCGGCGCCGTCACGAGCATCGAGCACACGTTGTTGACGACGCGACCCATGCACGGCCAAAAATATGACCAGCGCGCATAGAGTGAGATGGCGGCGAATTTTGTGGTAAAGAACACCACAAAGAAGCCCGAGCCCAGATAAAAGATGATCGTGGCAGCAAGCTCGTTGCCGCCATTGCCATCGATGATGAGCACAAAGAACGAAAGCGTGGACAGCATGGCGACACATGTCATGCCGATATTCATATACGAGCGGTCGTGCAGGTCAAATAGTGCGCCGGCGGCCAACGAGCTCACGACAAGCAGCAGGCGCGGCCAGTCACCCAAATCAACGGCTCCGGTAGCATACAGGGTTGTGAGGCCCGCGTTGAGAGCGGCGAATACGCCGGAAAGATACGCTGTCGCCACGGTCAGGCGAACTACGGTGCGGCGAAATGCCGCCTTTGCCTCGGGATCGTCTTGCCATTTGGCGCCATATTCCAGAGCATCTACCGAAAGCCCGGCAGCACTGGGTTCGAAGTTGGGATCGGACTCGTCGCGCAGCTTGGCGCGTCGGGCACCGTGGAGCAACGCTACCTGCGCGATCGCACAGATGACCAGAACAGCCTGCTGAGGAATACCAACAGGCATCGCCATGTGGTTGAACACCTGTACCAGAACGCCCATGGCATAGGAAAGTGCTGCGGCGCGCGCCAAGCAGGGCGTCCGCGCAAAGCGTCGCGCAAAGTTTGCGTGGGCAGTCGATCCGCAGTAGCCAGGGCGCAGCACGCCACCAGGCCGCCGGCAATTACCACCTCAAACCGCACTGCCATAATCATCAGCAGCAACGCCGCCACCAGCAAAACGCCCGTGACGTCACTCGTTGCGTCGATAGCATGGGGACGGCGATAGTACAGAATGGGACGCACAAAAAAGCCAATCACGCTCGCGCCGATGACAAGGCTCTCATAAATAACGACCTCGTTCGGAGACACGAACTCGGCCATGCGCACATCAAAAAGATACTCGCACGCCAAAAACGTGAAGAAGAACAGCGCCAGGCATATAATCTCCCGAATGCCCCGACGCAAATATGCGGTTGTGTCTCCCATGCCCCTCATGGTTAACCCCCAGCCGTTCAATTGTCTGGAATTCCATTTTAATAAAGAACCAATCTCAATATCGAAGCCGAGCTCGAAATGCTGCAAATTTGACCCCAGCCGTTCACATCACGCCGCGATTTTTAGCCGCATGGACCAGAAGGGACACGCGCGACCTCTAGCTCGACAAGGAGTGTCTCCAACTACCACTCATTTAAGTACGTCCCCAATGAGTGGCCGAAGAGTGTCCCCGGCGTCCAATCAAAAAATGGGCCATGTGTCCCAGTTGTGGAGACTCCTTGAGCCGTCTGGGTATCGCGAAGGATCGCGCACTCCCCCATCATCAAAAGTGACACACGCTACCAGTTGATGGGAGGCAGCCATGGGCTTCTTTGACAAGATGTTCGAGAAGAAAGAGTGCGCGATTTGCGGTACCGAGCTGGGACTTCTAGGTAAGACAAAAATCAATGAAGGCTACCTGTGCAAAGAGTGCGCCGGCAAGCTCTCCCCCTACTTTCACGGCTATCGCTCCAGCACCGCGGACGACATCCGTGAGCAACTCGCCTACCGCGAGGCCAACGCCGAACGCCTGTCTTCGTTCAACCCCACGCGCACGCTTTCTGCCGGGCGCACCAATATTATGCTCGATGAGGACGCGGGCCTGCTGATCATCACTTCGCAGAGCCGCTGGCGCGACGCCAATCCCGACATCATCGAGTTCTCGCAGGTACTCGGCTGCGATATGGATATCGACGAGCATCGCACCGAGATCTATCGCGAGACCAAGGACGGCGAGCGCGAGAGCTACAACCCGCCGCGCTACGACCTGGATTACGACTTTAATCTGACCATCCACGTCAACACGCCGTACTTTACCGAGATCAACCTGCGCGTGAACGACTCCACCATCGATCAGCGCGGCTCCATCGAATACCGCGAGGCCAAGCGCCAGGCAACCGAGGTCCGCGACGCGCTGGTGCAGCTGCGCCAGGAGACGCGCGACAGCGTCGTGGCCGCCAAGGCCCCCAAGACCGCGGTGACCTGCCCCTTCTGCGGAGCCACCACCATTCCCGATGCCAGTGGGCGCTGCGAATACTGCGGCGGCGCCATCGGCGCATAGCCTCCGGCAGCGAAAGGACCGATCATGGCCTTCGAGAGCGTTAACTATCAGTGCCCTGCCTGCGGTGGCCCCCTGCATTTTGCAAGCGCCGAGCAAAAGCTCGTCTGCGACTACTGTGACTCGCGCTTTGAAGTCGAAGAAGTCGAGGCCCTCTATCGCGAGCGCCAGGACAAGGCAGATGCCAAAGCCGATGCCGCAGCCGCGGCCCCCAAGCCTGCTGTCGACGATGCCGTGCAGGAGCTGGCTCAAAACGCCGGTTACATCTGCTCGTCGTGCGGCGCCGAGCTCGTGTCCGACGGCACCGTCGCTGTCACCACCTGCCCGTACTGCGGCAACTCCGCCGTAGCGCCCGGTCAGCTTTCGGGCGACTTCTCGCCCGACCTGGTGATTCCATTTAAGCTCGGGCGCGATGACGTCACGGCCGCACTCAAGGAACACTACAAGGGCAAGATCTTGCTGCCCAAGAGCTTTGTCACCGGCAACCACATCGACGAGGTCCAAGGTGTCTACGTGCCGTTTTGGCTCTACGGTGCCCGCGTTGACGGCGAAGTGCGCTTTGACGCGACCAACGAGACCGTGACCGAGGAATCCGACCGCACCGTCACGACCACCGACCACTACGATGCCTATCGCAAGGGCAATATCTCGTTTAAGCGCGTGCCCGTCGACGGATCGTCCAAGATGCCCGACGGCCACATGGATGCCATCGAGCCGTTTGACTACGACGCGCTGCGTCCGTTCTCGGTCGCCTATATGCCCGGCTACATCGCCAACCGTTACGACGAGGACTGCGAGACCTGCAAGGCGCGTGCCGAGCGCCGCATGGAGGAGAGCACGATCTCGGCCCTGCGCGAGACCGTCGTCGACGCATACGACGATGCCACGGTCGAAAGCAAGCAGCTCGACTACACCTGGGAAGACAGCGACTACGCCCTGTTCCCCGTCTGGATGCTCTCCACCTCGTGGAACGGCAAGAGCTACCTGTTTGCCATGAACGGCCAGACCGGCCGTTTGGTCGGCGAGCTCCCCTGCTCCAAGCCCAAGCTCGCCATCGCCTCGGTGCTGTTCTTTGTGATCGGATTTGTCCTCTCCCAGATTCTCTTTATGGGGGAATACGCCTTCGATCCAGATTACCTCACCTTTGATATCGAGGGCATCCTCATCAACGTCATCGCGCCGCTGATCATCGTGATTATCGGAGACGTGCTACTGGTAGGCCAGCTCAAGACGGCCAACGAGGCCACCCACGCCGACGAGTACTGCGGCGAGCTCGACCTGACCGAGAAGCACGACACCTTCAGCCACACCGAGACCACCGTTGTCATGAAGGACGACAAGGACGATTAACCATCCTGACCGATACCACCCGGCCTTTGACGAGAAAGGAAGATCACCATGGGACTCTTGAAAGCTGGATTGGGTGCTGCCGGCGGCGTCATGGCCGACCAGTGGAAGGAATTTATCTATTGCGAATCGATGCCTGCTGACGTCTTGGCCTGCAAGGGCAGCAAACGCACCGGTGGCCGCAGCTCCAACACGCGCGGCGAGGACAACGTCATCTCCAACGGCTCGGTCATCGCCGTCAACGACGGCCAGGGCATGCTCGTGGTGCAAAACGGCAAGATCATCGAAGTCGCGCTGGAGCCCGGTGAGTTCGTCTTCGATACCGGCAGCGAGCCGAGCGTCTTTAGCGGCAACCTGGGCGACTCCATCAAGGAGACCTTCGCCAATATCGGCAGCCGCTTTACCTTTGGCGGCGACGCGGGCAAGGACCAGCGCGTCTACTTCATCAACACCAAGGAGATCATCGGCAACAAGTACGGCACCGCCTCGCCCGTGCCCTTCCGCGTGGTCGATAACAACATTGGCCTGGACGTCGACATCTCCGTGCGCTGCAACGGCGAGTATTCGTACCGCATCACCAACCCGCTGCTGTTCTACACCAACGTATGCGGCAACGTGACCGATAGCTATACGCGCGACAAGATCGACAGCCAGCTTAAGTCCGAGCTGCTCACCGCCCTGCAGCCCGCCTTTGCCAAGATCTCGGAGATGGGCATCCGCTACAGTGCCATCCCCGGCCACACCACCGAGCTCGCCCGCGCGCTCAACGAGGTCCTCTCGGCCGACTGGCGCGACCTGCGTGGTGTCGAGATCGTGAGCTTTGGCGTCAACTCCATCGCCGCCTCGCAAGAAGACGAGCAGATGATCAAGGACCTGCAGAAGGCCGCGGTCATGCGCGATCCCACCATGGCAGCAGCCAACATCGCCAGCGCCCAGAGCGACGCGATGCGCGCGGCGGCCGCTAACCCCAACGGCGCAATGGCCGGCTTTATGGGCATGGGCATGGCAGGTGGCATGGGCGGCATGAATGCCAGCCAGCTGTTCGCCGCCGGCCAGGCACAGCAGCAGGCCGCCCCGCAGCCGGCTCCGGCTCCCGCCCCCGCACCGGCTCCCGCCGCTGCACCTGCGGCCGGCACGTGGACTTGCAGCTGCGGCGCCACCAACACCGGCAAGTTCTGCTCCGAGTGCGGCAGTCCCGCACCCGCCCCGGCACCGGCAAAGTGGTTCTGCCCCAACTGCGGCAGCGAAAACGGCGGCAAGTTCTGCAGCAACTGCGGAACGCCCCGGCCCTAGCCCCTCTATCTGGTAATTGGCGGGGGATCCGCCACCCCCGCATTTGCTTCTATGGGTTTCGTTCGATGAAGGAGGACACCATGAAGACAACGTTCAAAAAGTCCGTACTCGCATTTCTGACATGCGTCCTTGCGCTCGCCTTTGCCCTGACGGGCTGCAGTGGCGGCAGCAAAGACCCCAAGGCCAACTTCGTCGGCAGCTGGGAACTCTCGGGTGGAACCGTGGAGGGCGAAGAGCTGACCGATGAGTACATGAAGATGCTCGAGGATTGGGGTGTCCACTGCGTCCTGATTCTCGATGAGGACGGTACAGGCGCTCTCGACCTGTTCCTTGAAGTCGTCGACCTTAAATGGGAGGCAAAGGACGCCACCACCGTAACCATCACCGCCGAAGACGAGTCGCATGACATGAAGCTCAAGGACGGCAAACTCATCCTCGAAGAAGATGACGGCAATCTTGTCTTTACCAAGTCCGACAAGGATCTGTCCGGCACGGTGAAGAAGGATCGCGAGGCGGCCGAGAAGGAAGAAGAGGTCGATGAGGCTGTCGAAGACGACGACGTCCAGAGTGTTGAAATCTCCCCCGCCGTCACCGTCGCCGATGACGATCTGTGCACCATCACCATCACCGAGAAGTTCAAGGACGACTGGGGCGACATCGGCTTTATCGTCAACATCACCAACAAGAGCGACAAGGACCTGACCTTCTACGCTCCTTCCGGCAAGACCAACGTCAACGGCACTATGAAGGAACCCTGGTTCTCGGCTAACCTGATGCCCGGCACCAGCGCCACCGAGGAATTCACGTTCTCGAGCGGCGAGCTTGACAGCCTTGACGACCTGGTCAATACGACCATCGGCATCGACGCCTACCTGACCGATTCCTACGAGGACGTCGCCTCCTACAGCGCAACCATCGCGTAGCGGCAGACATCGACGGCCGCGGATTGGCGGATACATCCGCGCACATGTCAGGCGGGGCCGCAGGAGCTGATCCTGCGGCCCCGTCGTTTTTGTGCCGATGCGTAACGAGCGCTAGCGCTCCATATTGGGAACGATGCTGCCCTCCGTTACTGCGCGCACGGCCAAGCGCATGATGTTGTCGTAGCCGGTCTTGTTGAGGATCTCCGAGATGCGACGCTTGATGGTGCCCTCACTCATAAACAGCTCGGCCGCGATCTCGCGACGGCTCTTGCCCTCGCAGGCAAGGCGCAAAATCGATAGCTCAACATCGTCGAGTGCCGCCGTACCCGAAAAAATACTCTCGGGCGGCTTGGGAAACGTGCAATAGCCCGCCAGCGTGGAGCGCATCACGGCGAACAACTCGTCGATACCGACGTTCTTGTACACAAAGCTATCGACGCCCGCCTCGCGGGCCTGATCGACAAAGGTGATCTCGGGCATGCCGGTCATGATAATGACGCGGCACTCGGGCAGTTGTTCTTTAATGCGCGCCGCCGCCACGATGCCGTTGGAATCATGCTCGGTGCATACGTCCATCAGTATCATGTCCGGGCGCTCCTTGAGCGCGACACCCAAGGCCTCGGAAGCATCGGCAATGGCGGAAACAACGGTCATATCGGGCTGGTCGCCAACGGAACGCGCCAGGCTCTCGCGCAGGATGGCCTGGTCTTCGACTATAAGGACGCGGATCATGAGCTTCTCCTTTGAGCTGTGGCGCTGGCGTTGAGCGGGATGGACACCGCAAGCGTAAAGGGCGGGGCGGCATGGATTTCCAGGCAGCCGCCCAGATCTTGCGCGACATGCCTCATACCTGGGATACCCGTTCCCTCGCGATACGATACGGGTGCAGGCGCGCCGTCGTTAGAAACGGTCATCCGCGCAACAGCGCTGTCTTCCGACGTCTCCCGCCACAGGCGCACATGGACCCGATGGGCCTGTGCATGCTTGGTGGCATTGGTCGAGGCCTCACGGATAATCTGCAAAAATGCGGCGGCGACACGCGCGTCCTCAGGCAGCGCACCCTCAACATCGATCTGCACACTCACCAGGCCAAAAGCATGGACGATATCACCCAGCTGCTCTGCAGGCTCGCTGGCACCGCCACTGCGCAAATCGGCGGCAATTGAGCGCAGCAGCGGGTCGATCTGCTCGAGCGACTCGTCATCCAGGCGCCCCTCCTCCAGATAACGATGGAGGATGGACAGGCGCTGCCCGATCACGTCGTGCACGCGAGCGCGCATACGCAGATAGGCCGCATTGTCAGCAACTTTTTTGACTTCTTCGATCTGGGCTTGGAGCTCTTGGCCCGCAAGCTCAAGCAGGTGGTTGGCTTGCGCTAGGCGATCATGAGCATGCGCATACTCTGTTACATCCAGGCCGATAATGCGCTCAAAGAGGCGGCCCGAAACCATAACGTCATCGTGCACAAACAAGCGAATCTCGGCGGGAGAAACCTCGACCACCGCCCGCGCCTCACCAAAGCGGTCCAGATTAATCCGCACACGGTTCTGGCTGCTTTCGGGCATTTGCATGCTGAGTTTGCGCAGGCCGTTCCATGTACCGCTCATATCGCCTAGGTCGGTGGGCATATGAAGCTCCACCAGGTTTTTGCGCATGCAGCGGTTCATGAGCAGCGGACGGCCCCTCGGGTCCAGATACAGGATGCCCACGGGAATCACGTTGATGGTCTCGATCGTCGAGAACATGGTGATATCCTCCTGGCGGTTGCGGACATCCATCAAGAGCGCCGCGATGGAACGGAACAGGAAGAACGCTCCCTCTGCGATAAGGACAACGGTCCACGCCGAGCCCATGGCAAAAACCGCCGGCGGTGTAACGGTGACAACAAGCAGCAGCTCGACCAGCATGACGGGGCGACGATAGCGCACCATAAGCACCACGCCGTAGGCAAAGATCACGGCATTGAGCCACAACGCTCCGCCCATTGCCCTGGCGCAAACGTCAAGCGGCGCCACCAGATATGAGCCAGACGACGCGAACAAGATGAGCGCCGAAATAACTAGGTGAAGCACAAGGCTCGCCTCGTAGGCACAAATCACCTTACGGTTATAGGACGAGCGGCGCGATGCGATGAGCGGGACGTGGATCGTCTGCAGACACGCAGCCAGGGCAAAGACAACATCGAGCGCAACGATTTGGGGAAGAATGAGCGAAATCTGCATCGTCACTCACCCGCCCTCGGCATCAAGACGATCATGCGCAGCTGGCCGGGCTCGCCCTCAAGGCGGTATGCCACGTTGCGCCCTTGCAGAGCGCTATCGAGCTCTTGCTCAGCGGGCGTCTGCGAAAGATCTGCATCATCGTTGGAAAAAAGCGTGGCGCGTAGCTCGACACTGCATCGGTCATGGTCGCCCAAGTGATACATAAGCGCCGGATGGTCGGTGGTGTAGGCAAAAAACGCAAAGTCATACACGCAGTCGTACAGGGCGCTTACCGTACTGGCGTGCATCGGGCGCCGTATGGCGATAATCGAGGCGCAATCGATATCGATGGTGCGCAGGTCGCTTGCGAGCTCGTTGGCAATGAGCTGAATGCGGTCGCGATCAAAACCGCTCTCCCCGTGCTGTGCCAACGTGAGCGACCCCTTGCGCTTGCAATAGGCGACGAGCATCTTGGCGCGCTGCAGCATGCGGTAACGCTCGTGCGAAGACGATTCATCGGTCAACGGCGGCAGCGAGCTCAGCAGGTCGTACATCCCTTCGAGCGCGCGGGCAAGCGCCTGGTCCACGTCTTGGACCAGCAAGGTCTCGGCCTCTTGGTCTGCCAGGTGCGTCTTAAGGTCGTAGTCGGCGGCGAGCAGCTCATTTTGACGCTGCAGCTCCATACGACGATGTGCCAGTTCACGGTTAAGCTCGTTGAGATCCGACACGTCTTGGGCAAGCAGGGCCGATCCGCCCAGCAGTGGAAAGGCACGGTACATCACATCGGGATTGGACTTCACGGCAAAGGCATGGGCATGCCCGTGTTCCTGGGCTCGCAGCTCTTCGCACACGCCCGCCGGCATTGGCTTTGACACCGGCGTGGCATAGACCTCCTGCAGGTCGCGCGTTAGAACTTTGAGGTCAAGCGGCAAGGTGTCGAAGATGCCGGCGATGTCGTGATATGACGGAATGACACCGCAATCGAGACAGATTTCCATCGCCACCACGCACAAGACGCAATAGATGAGCGAAAAGTTGAGCCTCCATGCCCAGGGCACGCGCAACGCATATGAGATGGCAAAGAACGCGCCGCCCAGCAGCACGAGCGCCGCCGTGCCCGAGAAACGTTGGATGCGAAAGGACGAGGACCGGCCCACCAGGATAAAAAAGGCCACAAAGTTAAAGGCCGTCCACACGAGGACGGCGAAATAACCCCAGCCGTACGTGTAATCGTTGCTCCAGGTGTCGCTTGTACGGTCAAAGTGGAAGACCTGCTGGTGAAAATCGTTGGTGAGCACAAATCCGATAAGCAGGATAGCCACAATCCACAGCGCAGCACAGTAGCGGCGACCCAGGCGGTGTTGCTCCAGGCCCGCAAGGCGCAAACCACACAACTGGTAGAGCAGCGGAATGAGCGTCATGGGCACGTAGTACAGGTACCACAGCACGGTGGCATAGAACGGCGTGAACGACTTGTACTTGAGAATGACTTCGATCATCCACAGGGCGCAGATGGTGGCGACGGCAACAAGGCGGCGGCGCAGCACATAGTCCAAACAGCGCAGATAGACCGATACGCCCCAGATCGAAAATGCAATTGCGGCAACAAGCAACGGCAGAGAGCTCGAATGGACGAGCGCATCCACGACCTCTTCGGACACCTCGCTATAGGCGGGCACGGCGTTAGAAAGTTTGGGGTCGAAGGCGAACAGCGCCGGCAAGACTGCCAAAAGCATGAGGAACAGTGCGGTGATGGCGCCGGCGATAGCGAAGACGCGGTGACGGTACGCCTGATGTGTTATACCAACAAGGAATCGCGGCATAGCGAAGAGCCTGCCGCCCCTGGGATCCGCCACGGGTGCGGATCGGGCGGCCGCGTGGCCGATATGTCGCTCGCGGGTACCCATAGTGCTTTTAGTGTACCGACAGGCAGGCTCAAAAAGCGGGCCACATGTCCCAAAATCCGCAGACGGCAAGGCGCCCGGCGAGCACATACTCGCCGGGCGCCTTGGTTAGGAGACTATAAGGTTGAGTGTCTCAGCTTCCTTAGGACAGGTCCTCACCATTCGTTTCAATGACGTGCTTGTACCAGTCAAAGCTCTTCTTCTTGGAACGCTTGAGGGTACCGTTGCCGGCATCGTCGCGGTCCACATAGATAAAGCCGTAGCGCTTGGACATCTCGCCCGTGCCGGCAGACACCAGGTCGATCGGGCCCCAGGTGGTGTAGCCCAGCAGGTCAACGCCGTCCTCGGTCACCGCGTCGCGCATCGCGGCAATATGCTGGCGCAGGTAGTCGATACGGTAGTCGTCGTTGATGGAACCGTCCTCTTCGACAACATCCTTGGCGCCCAGACCGTTCTCAACCACAAACAGCGGCTTCTGATAACGGTCGTACAGGTCGTTGAGGGTGATGCGGAAGCCCAGCGGATCGATGGCCCAACCCCACTGGCTCTCCTGCAGGTAGGGGTTCTTGGCGCCGGCGAAGGCGTTGCCCTGGGTACGCTCGACATCGGGGTTGTCGGCACCGGCAGAGCAGCGGGTGCTGTAGTAGCTAAAGCTGATGAAGTCGACGGTGTTGGCGGCTAAGATCTCGCGGTCCTCGTCGGTCATGCCCACATCGATGCCCAGACGCTCGAGCTTCTTGACGGCATAGGCCGGGTAGTAGCCACGGCTCTGAACGTCGACGAAGAAGTAATTGTCCTGATTGTCGAGCTGCGCCTGGCGCACATCGCCCGGACGGCAGCTGTAGGGGTAGTAGCTACCTGCGGCGAGCATGCAGCCAATCTTGACCTCAGGATCGATCTCGTGAGCGATCTTGGTTGCCCAAGCGCTGGCGACGAGCTCGTTGTGGGCGGCCAGGTACTCGACGGCCTCCTTGTTCTCGCCCTCCTCAAAGACCAGACCGGCACCCATAAACGGCAGGTGCAGGATCATATTGATCTCGTTAAAGGTAAGCCAGTACTTCACCAGACCCTTGTAGCGGGTGAAGATCGTGGTCGCGAGGTTCTTGTAGAAGTCGATGAGCTTGCGGTTGCGCCAGCCGCCGTACTCCTTGATGAGGTGAATCGGGCAGTCGAAGTGCGTGATGGTCACGAGCGGCTCGATGCCGTGCGCCTGGCACTCGCGGAATACGTCCTCGTAGAAGGCCAGGCCAGCCTCGTTGGGCTCGGCCTCGTCACCGTTGGGGAAGATGCGGGTCCAAGCCAGGCTCATACGGAAGGTCTTAAAGCCCATCTCGGCAAAGAGGGCGATGTCCTCCTTGTAGTGGTGATAGAAATCGATGCCGGTCTGCGCGGGATAGTAATAGCCGTCCTCGAAGTCGAGCATCTTGCGCTGGCCGGAGACCACCGCATAGCGCTCGGGGCCGTGCGGAGCCACGTCCACGTTGGCCAGGCCGCGGCCGTCCACGTCGTAGGCGCCCTCGCACTGGTTGGCAGCCGTCGCGCCGCCCCACAGGAAGTCATTACGGAAAGCCATGCATCAATCCTTTCGCACGCTGTTGTCATAGGCTCAGTATCCCTACAAACAACGCGTCGCTCAACGGCAACGACGCAGGTCGATACTTCTTTTCGCGTGCAGGCGCCCGGCAGCCGCCCCGCCTGACACTTTCTGATACCCGCCTGCCCAAACCACCACAAAGGGAACAGGCACCTTTGTGGTGGTTGGGCCCGGTTTGTCTCGATCTGTAACAGTTAGGCCGCCAAAACCGGGCCTGGTGTTACAGATTGATATTGTTCGGTCTGTCCCTGCAGTTTGTCTAAATCTGTAACAGGTAGAGACGATTTAGCCCGCTAGATGTTACAGATCGAGACAGAAGATTCTAGTCGCAGGCGATGTCGAGGTTCTTGCCGATGAGGCCTACGTAGCCGCCCTCGGCAGCCTTGGGGCTGTCAGCATGGCAGAGAACCCACTTGTCGGCCTTCCAGTAGCAGTAGCTGTCGCCGGCCGTGGGCATGTCGGCCGCAGCCTCGGGGCGCGGACCGTTGGTGCCGGCGGGCAGCGCCACCATCACCTGGAAGCCACCGTCGTCGACCATACACGGCGTGTAGTGAAGCGTGGTGTTGAAGACTTCGACGACCGTACCCGCCGGCACGCGAAACGCCTTGACACACGCGGTGTCGAGCTTGCCGTCCTCGATCTCCCAGCGATGCGCCACGAGCAGGATAAAGTCGCGAGCGCCCAGGTTGAATTCGCTCGCGCGGTGATACTCCAGGCAGTTGAGCTGCGTGTTGTGGCCGTTGCACCAGCCGAGCTGGAAGGGACGGCCGCCAAACATGAGAAAGCCCAGTTTATCGGCATCTTTGACGCCCTCGAGCTCCGGCGCGCTTGCTACGTACTTGCTGCCCTCGGGAATGGGCGTGGCTGAGAGCGCCTCGAGCACGGGCGACGTGAGCTCGGACGGAACGTCATCCCAAACGTTGCCATAGGATTTGAACTCGGGATCGTTGACAGAGTAGATATGCATGTTCACTCCTGTTCGTAAATGTGACTATACGAACATTCTAGAACAAACATGAGCGATTTTGAACGCTCGTCCCGACCAATCAACAAAAAGGCGCCCCCGCATAAGCGAAGGCGCCCAATGCGCGCGTTTTGGGCGATAAAGCCCTTATGCCTGCTGATAGTGCAGGTGCTTCTCGTCGATATCGGCCAGGTCGCGGTCGAGGTAACGGCGCGCGAGCCAGTTAGCCATGGGAAGGTTCTGGTCCAGGTAGTTGCCGCACTCCTCGGGAGCGGCACCGGGGACATCGCCCTCAAAGTCGGCGACAAACTCGAACAGCTCACGCACGAGCGGCAGGATCTCCTCGCTCGTCACCTCGCCAAACACAACGAGGTAAAAGCCCGTGCGGCAGCCCATGGGGCCAAAGTAGACAATGCGGCCCGACCACTCGGCATGATTGCGCAAGAACGTTGCACCCAGGTGCTCGATGGTGTGGCACTCGGCGGTGTTCATGACCGGCTCCTTGTTGGGCGTGGTCAGGCGTAAGTCAAACGTGGTGACGGCAGCACCGGTCGCCGGATCGCGGTCGATGCGGCTCACATACACGCCGGGCTCAAGCAGCAGATGATCAACGGAAAAGCTGGCGATGCGCTCCATGGCAGATCCTCTCGATAGTCAAATTGGGACGGGGCTCTTTTAGCTGGTTCGAATGGTCGTACCAATCATACCAGTCAAAAAAGCCCCGTCCCAAAAAGACAACTTAGCCAAGGACACGGGCCATACGCGTCTTGAACTCGGACAGGAAGCGCGGAGCATCCACGGTCAGTGCCACAAGCGCGCTCTTGTCCGGATCGGACAGGCGGCGCTCATCGCAGATGGTGCGACCGCGGTACTCGCCCAGCAGATCAACACGCAGGTTGCAGCCGAGCGCACCTACGAGCGTGGGGTCGATCGCCACGGCAACGGCCAGCGGATCGTGCAGCGCACAACCACCCAGGTAGGGTGCGTTCATCTCGTACGAGCCAATGTAGTGCTCGACCATGCTCGCAAATGCGCAGCCCGCCATGGTGCCCGAGCCCGTCCAGCCGGCAATGTCGCGGCGTGTGAGCACCACGCGATGCGTCACGTCCAGACCCACCATGGTGAGCTTACGGCCCGAGCGCAGCACCGCGTCGGCTGCCTCGGGGTCGCTCGCCATATTGGCCTCGGCGCCCGCGCTCACGTTGCCGGGCACGGTAAGGGCGCCGCCCATCACGACCACGCGGCCGATGGACATCATCGCCGCCGCATCGCGCTCCAGGGCGAGCGCCAGGTTGGAGAGCGGGCCAGTCGCTACGTAGACCAGATCGGGACCATAGGTGCGCGCGGCATCGATCAGATAATCGACCGCAGCGTTGCCGTCGGCCGAGGTCGCCCCCACCGGCTCGTAGGGCGACGCGGGCACGCTCGCGCCGCCGATGCCGTTCTTGCCGTGAATGAGCGCGGTGGACGCCGGCGGCGTATAGGGCTCAGTCGCCTGCAGAGGACGGTCGGCACCCAGGTACACCGGAACCTCGGGGCGACCCAGCAGATCGAGCACCGCAAGGCAGTTGTGCGCCGATTGCTCGACGCGCACGTTGCCAAAGCACGTGGTGATGCCCACGAGCTCCACCTCGGGGCTCGCGATGGCATAGGCCAGCGCCATCGCATCGTCCACACCCATATCCAGATCAAGGATCAGCTTCTTGGTTGTCATTGTTCTACTCCGCTTCTCCGTCTTTATCGTTTAACCAAACCAATGTTCAACTTCGGCGCGCGTGGGAATCGATTGCTGAGCGCCCAGGCGCGACACCGTCACTGCCGAGGCGCGAGCACCCGCGGCCATGCACTCAAAGAGCGGCAGGCCCTCTAGGCGAGCCGCCGCCAACGCGCCGATAAACGTATCGCCGGCGGCCGTGGTATCGACTACCGTACTCGAAAGTGCCGGCATGCGCAGCAGCTCACCGCCATCGCCGAGCGTAACCGAGCCGGCACCGCCCAACGTGATGACCGCAGCCCCGGCACCCTTGTCGAGCAGCGCATTGAGCGCGGTGACGCAACTCACATCATCCGTGGGCAGAATGCCCGTCAGCACTTGGCACTCGGTCTCGTTGGGACAGACCAGGTCGACCGCAGGCCAGACCTCCGCAGGCAGCTCGCAGGCAGGCGCTGGATTAAAGACCGTATAGAACCCCAGCTCGTGAGCGCAAACAAGCGCCTCGGCCGTCGCCGCAAGGTCACATTCGCCCTGGGCGATAAAGACGCTTCCGGCAGCCGGGGCAATCTCGCTGGCGTCGCCGTCGAGCTCATGGGCCACCAGACGCCTCAGCGCGCAGGCAACGTCCGCGCCCGCAAGCGCATGGTTGGCGCCCGGTGACAGTACGATGCGGCTGTCGCCCTCGCAGCGAATGATGGTCGCCGTTCCCGTCTCCACGTCATCGCGATGCACTACAAAGTCACAGTCCACGCCGGCGTCTTGGAGCCCCACCACGAGCGACGCGCCGAACGCGTCGCGACCGACCGCGCCGATCATGTGCGTGCACGCGCCCATACGCGCGGCAGCTACGGCCTGATTGGCGCCTTTGCCGCCGGCGTTGGTGATAAACCCGCTGCCGCCGACGGTCTCGCCCGCACGCGGTATGCGCTCGCACGCCACCGAAAGGTCCATGTTCATGCTGCCGAACACCGCAACGATGCCGCGATCTGCCATGGAAACCTCCTCATCTGCGGGCTTTGCACCCACCGTCGACCGTCGATTGCGCGCCTTCGCACCTCTATAACTTTAGTTCACTTTGATGTGAACGCACCCTTGAGGTTGCGCCAGCAGCAAGCATTCACAGGAGCAGGCAGCTACAATGAATACGTGCTGATTATTCTCGTCATTGGATGATGTTTTATGGAACAATTCTCGCAATCGGGCTCGCGCGGTCGACGCCGCACGGGCAACGAGCCGGCGCCGCACGAACGCGTGAAGAGCGAACGCCGTGCCAACGAGCCGCGACGCACCACGAGCCCCCATCGCGCTTCTGCAAACAATGCGGGCCGCGCCAACACTCCCGCCGCGGAGCAGACGCCTGCTCGCCCCAAGTCCCGCTACATCCCTGCACTCGACGGCCTGCGTACGCTCGCCGTCGTCGCGGTGGTGCTCTATCACCTTAACCTCACGTGGGCTCAGGGCGGCCTGCTCGGCGTCACGATCTTCTTTGTGCTTTCGGGCTATCTGATCACGCGCTTGCTGCTCAACGAAGTCGCTAAGACCGGCCGCATCGACCTCAAGAGCTTCTGGATCCGCCGCATCCGTCGCCTGGTCCCCGCCGTGGTGACCGTCGTGGTGGTGACCTGTGCTCTGTGCACCGTCTTCAACCACGTGATGCTCACCAAGATGCGCCCCGACATCCTGCCGTCGCTGTTGTTCTTCAACAACTGGTGGCAGATTGCCCAAAACGTCTCGTACTTCAATGCTCTGGGCGACCCCTCGCCGCTCACGCACTTTTGGTCGCTTGCCATCGAGGAACAGTTCTACCTGATTTGGCCGCCACTGCTGTTTGCCATGGTATCCATGCATGTGAGCAAACCCAACACGCGCCGCGTGGTTCTGGGCCTTGCCGCGGTATCTGCCCTCGCCATGATGGTGCTTTACAACCCTGCCGCCGACCCCAGCCGCGTGTACTACGGCACCGACACCCGTGTGTTCTCGCTGCTGCTGGGTGCCTGGATGGCCTTTATCCCCGATCGCGACCTGGCGCCGGTGCGTCTCGCTCGTCGTCTGGGGCTCAATCGCCTGGCTGGAGCCGCCAAGCACGGCAAGAACGCCGAGGACAAGCCTGGCGAGAAGGCCGACGAAGCAGCCGAGACCGCACCGGCACAGCCGAGCGCCCTCGTGCGTTTTTGGTCCTCGCCCGCATCCATCGATGTATTGGGCGTCGTGGGTCTGGTTGGCCTTGCCGCCATGGTCGCGCTCACCAACGGCTACACCGCCTTCCAGTATCGCGGAGGCACGCTGCTGTGCTCGATCCTCACGCTCATGGTCATCGCGGCCTGCGTGCAGCCCCAGGGAATGGTTGCCCGCGCGCTGTCCGCCGAGCCGCTCGTGTGGGTTGGCAAGCGCTCGTACAGCATCTACCTGTGGCACTATCCCCTGCTGTTGCTCATGAACCCGGTCGCCAACATCAACGATACACCGTGGTGGCAGTACATTTTGCAGGTGCTGTTGGTGGTCGCCGTGGCCGAATGCTCATATCGCTTTATCGAGACGCCGTTTAGAAAGGGCGCCTTTGGGCGCACCGTATCCGAGTTCCGCGACGGCACCGCCACGCCCGCCAACTGGGTGCGCGCGCACGTCCCTGCCTGCGCAGCCTGCGCTGTCGTGTTGGTCGTTGCACTGGGCGGCCTGATCTTTGTGCCCGAGACGTCTGCGCTGAGCGGCGAGGGCGCCGAAGTTCTGAACAAGGAAGCCAAGAACGCCGCACCCACCGACCAGCAGGCGGCCGACGACACCGACAAGGACAACGACGGCTTCCCCGACGGCTCCTACGACCTGTTGATGATCGGTGACTCCGTGTCGCTGCGTGCCGTGGACACCTTTGACGGCGTGTTCCCGCACAGCCATATCGATGCCGAAAAGGGCCGCCAGTTCGATGCGGGCCGTGCGACATTTGAGGGCTATCTTCAACAGAACCTTGCCGGCAAGATCGTGGTCTTTGCGCTGGGCACCAACGGCTTGGTAACCGACGACCAAATCGACGCCATCATGGCCGATGCAGGAGATAAGCGTATTGTGGTGTTTGTGAACACGCGCAGTCCGCAGCCGTGGGTTGGCTCTACCAACCAGGCCATCGCTAACGCCGTTACGCGCTACAAGAACGTGCGCGTTATCGACTGGTACGGATACAGCGCCAACCGCAACGACCTGTTCGATGGCGATGGCACGCACCTATCGACCACTGGCGTGACTGAGTACCTCAACTTGATCCACGACGCAGTCAAGAAGGACCTGCCCGTGCATCCCGAGGATCACGTCAACGATCCGCAGCCGGCAGCCGTCAAGTCTGCCACCGACGCACTCATCAATGCGCTTGCCTTCAAGCCGCACAAGTTGGGCACCGACAAGTAACCTGCAGCGCAAACTTCCCACATCCGGAGGGGGTGTCTGCCACGGCAGACACCCCCTCCGGCAGTTAGGGACACTCCTGGCGCAGCCAATGAAGACCTCTACGGATGAATTCCAGGCCGCTCCGTCGCTCCAGACATCGTTTCCGCGCCTCGTGCCTGCCCCAAACAATCAAAACAAGCCCTTTTCGCCGCACCCTCAAAGGTCTGTGGGCAAAAAAGGGCAAATATGAGTACTGTTACCATTTTAGTAGCAGGCAAAACCACCCAAAATGACGTCCGAGCGACCCCTACAACCCCCTAAAGCAGCCAACCTGACTGGTTTAAGGCGTATTGGAGCCAATTTTAATGAACATACTAAAGGCTATGTTCATTATCTTTTAGGATGTAAATGCTATTCACTTAGCAACAGTACTCATATTTGGCATTTTTGTCCATTGCTATATAACTAACACCCTATAGCAGACAAAAAAAACAGGCCGCGGCCCATCGCTGCGGCCTGTTCGGAAGCAAAAGTGGGCGTTAAGCGCTGTAGCCCATCGCCTGCAGAACAAACATGACGACCGTGAGCACCGTAATCACACCGATAGTCGCCCAAGTGAGCACATTCCACACGCGGCCGTTGCGGTTGGCACCCATAATGTGACGGTCGGCTGCGATAACCACCTGGAACACCAGAACCACGGGCAACAGCACACCATTGATGACCTGTGAGGTCATCATAATCTGGAACAGATCGACGCCGGGCATAAGCACCAGCACGGCAGAGATACCGATGATGGCCGTAATGATGCCGCGATAGACCGGGGCCTCGTCCCAGCTGCGGTCGGCACCGCGCTCCCAGCCAAATGCCTCGCAGATAGCGCTCGACGTAACGCCCGGCAGCACGCAGGCAGCCAAGAAGCTCGCCGCGACCAGGCCCGAGGCAAACAGTACCGTGGACCACTGACCCGCAATAGGCTCCAACGCGCGGGCGGCATCGGCAGCATCGCTAATCTGAATACCCGCCGGGAACAACACCGTACCGGTCGTGATGATAATAAAGCCGGCAATGACATCGGCGGCAAGCGAGCCGCTCACGGTATCGATGCGCTGCAGCACGATATCGTCCTCGCCCGCGTTCTTATCGACCACGTTGTTCTGCGCCAAGAAAATCATCCACGGCGCGATGGTGGTACCGATCGTCGCGACCACGAGCGACACGTAGCTGGGGTCATTTTGAATGTTAGGCACGACCAGGTCGACCGCGACCTCACCCCAGTTGGGGCCAGCCATAAATGCGGCGACAATATAGGTCACGAACACGCAACTCACCAGCAGCAGAATCTTCTCGATGCGCTGGAAACTACCCGACATGGTAAGCATCCACACCAGCAGCGCCACCAACGGCACCGAGATGCTCGCCGGCACGCCAAAGAGAGCAAGGCCGCTGGCGATGCCCGCAAACTCCGAAATGGTCACAGCCGTGTTGGCGATCAACAGCGCCGCCATAGCAAGTACACTCTTGCGCACGCCAAAGCGCTCGCGAATGAGCGATGCCAGGCCCTTGCCCGTGACGCAGCCGCAGCGCGCCGCGGTCTCCTGCGTCACGATGAGCAGCACAGTCATGACGGGAAGCATCCAGAGCATCTTGTAGCCATAGCTGGCGCCCGCGCTGGAATACGTTGCAATGCCGCCGGCGTCATTGCCCGAAAGCGCCGCCAGCAGACCGGGGCCCATAGCGCCAAAGATGGCCGCGATGGTCAACTTTTGCTTGGTGCCCGACTTTTGCTTGGTATTTTGCACGCGACCACCTAACCAATGACCGACATGGTGAGCAGCACCGCAGCGGCGCAGTACGCTACGCACGAGATCATGACGGCAATAACGTTCATGGCGGTGCCCGACGTGTTGAGGTCATGCTCGTCACGCCAGAACAGCACCATCAAGTAAATCACGGCGCTCATGTTGCCGACCAGGCAAATGATGGCAGCGATATTAAAGCACCCGGTAAAGAGTTGCTCCTCAAACATGGGCGCATCGGGGAACGCGGCGGTGCGCACCAGCTGGGCGCACAGGTAGGTCACGAGTGACAGAATCAGGCCCATGCCCGTGCTCTGGAAGAAGAACCCCAGATACGGCTTGGGCTCGTCGTCGTGACCGTCATACTCCAAGAAGTAGTTCTTGACGAACGACACCATGCGCGAGGCCGCCAGCAGCACGAGCGGCATGGCGCACATGGGGAACACCACCAGATGCGCGGAGCCGAGTGCCGTTCCCAACACGGTCGCCATAATGCACGAGGCAATGCCCCACACGACAACCCAGTACTGGCGATGCACAAACCAGCTGAGCACGTTCGTCGAGTCGTCCGACGCGCTATCGCCCGAGCCGACACCGGCGATCTGCAGGTCCTCCTGATGCTCCTCGGCGATAACATCCATGGCGTCGTCGAAGGTTACGATACCCAGGATATGACGGTTCTCGTCGCAGACAGGGATGGCAACCAGGTCGTACTTGGTCATCTCGTCCGTCACGTCTTCCTGGTCCTCGTCGGGCGACACATAGACCAGGTCGCGATAGGCCAGCTGACCCAGCGTGGCGTCGCGGTCGGCTACGATCAGCGTGCGCAGCGAAAGCACGCCGGTCAGCATGCCGCTCGGATCCTCGGTATAGACGTAGTAGACGCTCTCGAAGTCCTCGTCGAGCTCGCGAATCGCCTCGATGGCGTCACCGACCGTTGCCGTAGCGGGCAGGGAGACAAACTCCGAGGTCATGATGCGGCCGGCGGTATTGTCCTCATACCCCAGCAGGTTACGAATCGCCTTCTCCTCCTTGACGCCCATCAGGCGCAGGAGCTTCTCGGCCTTCTCGTAATCGAGCTCGTCGATCAGGTCGGCTGCATCGTCCGGGTCCATCATGGCCAGCATCGACGATGCGTCCGTGTCGGACAGGCCCTCGAGCATCTCGGTCATAAGCTCGTCGTCGTCGAACTCCGAGATGGCCTCGGCGGCCTGGGCAGTATCGAGCTGTGCAAACACCTGCGCACGCAGGCGCGGGTCGAGCTGCTCGATAATGTCGGCGATGTCGGCAGGGTGCAGCTCGCCGAGCGTCTTATGCGACACCGAGAGTTGAATGTTCTTGGTCGAGCGGTCGAGCAGGTCCATGTAGGACCAAGCGATGATGTCCTCACTGAGCGGCTTGCCCAGGTGCTTCATAAAGCCTTCGACGATATGCTCGAGTGCGGGGCTGATCGCGCGTAGCAGACCGCGGGCGCCCACTTCGGCGCCCAGCAGGCGCAGCTGATTTTCGCCCGACATGGAAAACTTGATGTCGTTTACGCGCACGACTTTCATGCCCTGCGTGTCGACGATCTGCTTGTTGAGCACGTCGCGGGCAAGCAAGAGTTCGGTCGGCTGCAGGTACGAAAAACGGATTTCGGTGGCCGACGTCTTAAGGTGCACGCCCGTCTCGTCGATACGGTCGACCCATTTGCGCCAGCTGATCATAAACGGCGTCTTGCCGGGTCCGCGGAACGCGAGCGACGTCACGTGCGGAAAAACTTCGCCGGTAGCAATACCAAAATCGTTGACCACGCCGAGCTTTTCGCCGTCGACGTCCAAGACCGGCAATTTGAGCATCTCACTCAGATAATTCAATGGTGCTCCCCATCATTATTCCTCCGGACGCGGCCGCGCGTGCGGCGTCCGGGGGCTTCTGGATATGTATACGCATGCGCGGGCGGCACGCCGCTCGACGCTTACACCCCGTGCATGCGCAAAAAGCACCTGCATGGGGTCATCGACTGTATGGTCGAGGTTTGGATTTCACCTGTAACCTTTCTCTTGACCCTCATTAACCGCAGTAACTATAGCATCAGCATCGCCCTGCGGCATCGAATTTATGCGCTGCACATTGCAGGCATACCAAACGCTGACGCATCCGTGACATAGTCATTGGGGACGTTCTTAAATGACTACCCAATAACTACTCTGTGGTGTCGTTGTCCTCGGCAAGTTGGGGGAACACGGCGTCCTTGGGCATGGTGGCCTTCGTCAGCGAAGTGAGCTTTTTGCTCAGCGACGTGTCCGTCTTGACCAGGTCGCTGAGCGTCACGATCTTGTAGCCGTCGGCAATGAGGCCGTCGATAATCTGCGGCAGCGCCTCGAGCGTCTGCTCGGCGCATTCGTCTCTATCGGTGAGCAGCACGATATTGCCCGGCGTCACAGAATCGAGCACCGTCGAGACCTGCTCGTCGGCACCGTTGAGCAGCCAGTCGCCCGAGTCAATATTCCACGAGACCACGGCGGAGACCAGGTCCATCGCATCAATCCAGTTTTGCTCGTCAAAGGCAGCGTAGGGAGCACGCAGCAGCATCGTCTTCACGCCGGTCGCCGACTTAATCGCATCGGTGCCTTTCGCGATCTGCTCGCGTACCGCCTCACGGTCCTGGCCCTTGAGCGAATCGTCGCTGTAGCTGTTGGATCCGATCTCGCACCCGGCATCGACAATCGCCTTGGCCGTGGCAGGCGAGGCCTCGGCCGCATCGCCCGAAAGGAAGAACGTCGCGGTGACGCCCTTTTCCTTGAGCACCTGCAAGATCTGCTTGGTAGCGCCGCTCGGGCCCTCGTCAAACGTCAGCGCCACGTACTTTTTGTTGCCCTTGGGCGCCACGCCGGCGCACGCAACAACGCAATCGGTGGCGGGCACAACCTCGCCGCGGTCTTGCGTCTTGCCCGACTGCTCACCAACCCACACCTCGGATCGGCCCTGGACACCCCATGTCTGCACATACTCGATAGCGCCCGTGCCCTCGACCTTGAGCTTGGGCTCGATAACCGTAGCCTGAACCTCGTGCTTCTCGTAGGTGTTACGGCCATCCTTGACCGTCACCTTCTCGCCACCCTCAAGTTCGCGGCTATCCCATTTGCCCTGCTTCACGCGCTTGCCGTCGACCTTCACCGACAGCTTTTCGCCCCCATGGCGCTTGAGCACGCTGTCATCGACGGCTAGCAGGTCGCCTGCGTCGTAGGTGTCAGTCAACTCCTGGTCGTCGATGAGGTTTTGTAGCGTAGAGCCGACGCGCACTGCGGTCTTCTGGCCGTTGAGCTCCACGTCCACGCTGCGGTTGACGTAGCCCACGACGGCAGCGATAAACAGCACGAGTGCGCAACCCACGGCGATGAGCGCATAGGGCAGGCGAGACGAACGACGGGGCGTACGGCCGTTGCCGATGCGAGCGCTGCGATCGCTAAAGCCGCGGCTATGGTTGAGATACATCGCGCCGGGCTTACGGTGACGCTTGCGCTGACCGCTGGGCAGCTGCCCCAGATCGCGGCGCGCCGTCGGACGCGCGCCCGAACGCCCGTTTAAGTTGGATCCGTTTTGGCGCATGTGCCCTCCCCCATAAACACAGCAAGCCGGAGCAACAGGTCTCCGGCTTGCCTCCCATCATTTGGTACGTCGCTATTTTGTAGCTTTTGACGAGCCCCCGCTCGCCTTTTGATATTCGTCCTTAAAGGCCTTGAACATACCGCGCGTCTTGCCGAGCTGCTTGCCCAGTGCGCGGCTGCCCTTGTCCACGGCGACCGATCCCTTGTCATCGAGCACCTTGGCGCCCTTCTTGACCTTATCGCCCACCACGACACTGGCCTCGGCAGCCTTGGCGGCCGCGCCGCCCGAATACCCGAGCGCCTTGACCTCGTCCGAAACGATCATCGCGCCGTCCGCATAGCCGCGCAGCATCGTCGGCGGCATCTGCGTGTCGCCCACCAGCACGCTCGAAGCGGCACCGGCGGTCACATAGAACGTCTGCACAATACCCGAGCGCGGCTTGAACTCAACGTCCGAGCAGTAGCCCACGACATCGCCCGATTCCGTGCGCACGTCCATGCCAACCCAGATAATGCAATCATCCAGGTTGATATCGAGGCGCTTGGCCGCGGCGGCATCGTAGGTGCCCTTGACGTCGTCGACCGCGACAGCGCCCTCATAGACGCCGATGGCATCGAGCGCCACAAACCGGTCGGGGCGCTCGATCATACCCGCGATATCGGACTGGCGGACCATAAAGCCCACCACGCGCGTGCCGCCCGGGGTAAAGACGGGAAAGTGAATCTTGCCGAGCTTTTTGGGGCTGCGCGGCGTGCCGTCCTTTTTGGTGCGCTTGTCTTCGGCAGGCTTACGATAAACCTTGACGCCGACAAAATCCCCTGCGCGCATTATGCCTCGGTCGAGGGCTCCGTGGCCTCGGTGCCGGCCTCGGTGACGTTCTCGACCACGACGTCGGCAGCGGGCGTCACGTTGCCGCCCGAGATGGCGTCGTTGAGCTGCTCGCGAAGCTGGTCCATGCGCTCGCGGGCAAGGTCGACCTTGGCGCGCAGGTCGTCGGTCTTGGCGTCGACCATCGGGCCAAAGTCATTCACCGCAGCACGGGCCTCCTCGGCGCTGTGCTCGTAGGTGTCGCGCATATTGTCCCAGGCGTCGTTGGCGATATCGGCAGCCATGGCGCGGGTCTCGGCGCCCGAGCGCGGGGCCAGAGCAACGCCGACAATAGCGCCGGCAGCGGCACCAAAAAGTGCGCCGGAGACAAAGCTGAAAGTCTTACCCATGATCATTCCTCTCCTGCGGGCACGTCGGTGCCCACCGTTTGAATGCTGTCCATTATACCCGCAGCGCATCACTTGCCGCTCCGCTCATCTGCGTACGGCAAAGGCGCAGGTACGTGATGGTGATAAACGCGTAGACCTACTCCTGAGGCATAGCCGGCATGGCCACCGTGGCACCCGGATCCTCGCCGGCGCCGTCCACGAGCGGCAGACCGCCCTCATGCGCAGGTCCTGCCGGAACCGTCGCCGCACCGCCAAAGACGGCAGCGGAGGCCTCGTGGTTCTCGGCAACCGCGCCCTCGGTATCAATCGCCACCTGGGGCTCGTCGTCAAAGTTGGGGACGCCTTGGGGCTCGGCGGGAACGGGCTCGGTGGTCGCATCGACAACGGGCTCGGCGTCGACCGGCACATCGCCCTCGTCAGCGCCCTCGTCCTCGGCAGCATCTTCGCCGTTCGCAGCGGCGACGGCCTCGTGAGGATCCTTGCCCTCGGCCTCGGCGCGCATGCCCAGCACCAGGTTGCGCAGGCCCGCGACCGTGCCTTTCACGTCGGGGGCAGGCTGGTCGGCGTGCAGGTACGCCCAGTCCATCATAAAGGTGGCCGAAGACAGCGCACCGATGGCCAGCGCGTCGTCGGGGCACGAAAGCTCAACCTCAAAGACGCGCTCGTCGTGCTCGCTTACGCGCGTGCGGCCGCACGAGATGCTGCCGGCAAGACCGGTCTCGTTCATGAGCTCGACCGTCACGTGCTCCAGCAGGTGACAGAGCTCGGTCTGACCCATGCAGTCCTGGAACTCGCGGCCGGAATCGCCCAGGCACAGGTGCTTGGCAATCGCGGGCACCAGGTAGTACACGCGCGCCGTGGCCTCGATGTCCTCCGAGGTCATGAGCGGCATGCCGGGGTTCACCAGCACATGCGCGCAGATCTTGTCCTCACTGACGGTGACCTTAAGGATGTTGAACAGGCCTGCCATAACTCTCCCCTACTCTTCCTTGTCCTACTCGTCGCCGTCGTGCGGGTCCACAGAGCCCGCACCCGACGCCGTCGGCTCGTCTACCGAAGACTCGGAATCCTTCTTATCGGTTTCGGCCGGAGCAATCACGCGAATGAGCGAGATGCGCTGGCCACGCATCGACTGCACCTTGAACTTGTACCCTGCAACCTCAAACACCTCTCCGATGTCGGGCACCGAGTCGCAAAGCTCCAAAATCCAGCCGGCGATGGTCTCATAATCATCGCTTTCCTCGAGCGGCCAACCAAGCTCAATCGCGTCATCGCACGAAAAACGCCCATCAACGAGCCACTCGCGGCGCGAAAGGCGCGTGAGATACTTGTTGTCGGGGTCGAACTCGTCCTCGATCTCGCCGACGATCTCCTCGACGATGTCCTCGATGGTGATGATGCCAGCCGTGCCGCCGTACTCGTCCACGACCACCACGATCTGGTCGTGCGAGGTCTGCATCTCGGACAGCAGCGGCAGGATGTCCTTGGTGTCGGGCACAAAGGTGGCGTCGCGCAGGTAATCGGCGATGGGCCGGTCGCCCTTGCCGTCGAGCGCGGGCTGAATCAGGTCCTTGATGTGCGCGATGCCGGCGACGTTGTCGGGATCCTCGTGATAGACGGGGATGCGGCTAAAGCCGGTCTGGCGCATGGTGGACAGCACGTCGGCGACCGTCTCGTCGTCCTCGCACATGGTGGTGTCCACGCGCGGCACCATGACCTCGCGGGCAACGGTGTCGCCCAGGTCGAAGATCTCGTGGATCATGCGCTTTTCCTCGTCGAGCAGGTCGTCCTGCTCCGAGACCATGTACTTGATCTCTTCCTCCGAGACGTTCTGGCGGTCGTCGGCGCTCTTGATGCGCAGGATGCGGGCCAGGCCATCGGAGCAAGCGCCGGTCAGCCACACGAGCGGACGGGCGATCTTTTGGAAAAACGACAACGGCCCCACGACTTGCTTGGACACGCCCTCGGCATTGGCCAGGCCGATGCGCTTGGGGACGAGCTCGCCGATCACAATGGACACGAAGGCGACCGCGACGGTGATGATGACCGGCGCCAGGCCGCGCGCGATGGCGGAGAGCGGCGCGATGCCAAAGCTCATGAGCCACGTGGCGAGCGGGTCGGACAGACTCGTCGAGGCGACGGCGGACGAGGCGAAGCCCACGAGCGTGATGGCGACCTGGATGGTGGCGAGCAGCTGGTCGGAGTCGGCAGCCAGCTTAATGGCACGCTCGGCGCGTTTGTCGCCTTCCTCGGCCTCGTGCTCCAGCACGGCGCGCTTGGCCGTGGTGAGCGCCATCTCGGACATAGAGAAGTAGCCGTTGATGAGGGTCAAAACGAGGGTGGTGATAAGGGAGATGGTTATGTCCATCGGGAGTTTCTCGAACCTCCAAGATTCGGGACGTCGGATTAAAACGTTGACGGCGGATACGGCAATTGCGCCGGCGCCCAAACGAGGACGCGAGCGCGCAGGCGTGGTCGCTAGATTACGAAGAGGATCACCGCCATGAACTGGAAGATACTGCCGGCGAGCACCCACAGGTGGAACACGCTGTGCAGGTAGCGCACGTTTTTGGCGATATAGAACGGCACGCCCGCGGTGTAGCACACGCCGCCGACGGCGAGCAGGGCAAGTGCCACGGGGTTGAGCAGCGCCACAAGTTCGGGCAGCTTAAAGACAACGAGCCAGCCCATCAGCAGGTAGACCAGGCCGCTTACCCAGTGCGGTTGACGCTCGCGTAGGAAGCACTCGAGGGCGATGCCGATAATGGCGATGGCCCATACGGCAAAGAACAGCACAGCGCCGCCGTCGTTTGCGAGCGTGATAAGGCAAAACGGCGTATAGCTGCCGGCTATGAGCAGGTAGATGCAGCTGTGGTCGATGATGCGAAACACGCGCTTGGCGCGCGCGGGCTGAATCGCGTGGTAGAGCGTGGAGGCTAGGTATTCGAGGATAATGCTGACGCCATAGACAATTGCCGCGGCCATGTGGGCCGGGCCTCCACCGCGCAGGGCGGCGAATACGATCAGGAGCACCAGGCCCGCGATACCCAGCAGGCAGCCGACACCATGGGTGACGGAGTTCATGATCTCCTCGCCCACCGTGTAGTGTGGAACGGCCGCGGTCTTGGGTCGCGGCTTAGAACTGTCGCTCGAATCGGACATGCCGGTTACATCCTCCAACGTAAAGAGTTCTCAACACTATATCAAAGCGTCTAGGTACGTGCGAAATTTGCACCATACGTGACCCTTTGTTTACCCATTCTTTGTCTGTTGACGCATCAACGGCGAACGTCCATAATGCGCTTGCATTAAATGTTGATGTATTAACATCTTATAGGAAAGCTTCTTATGTCTCAAAACGCACGTTCCCATCGAAAGCTTAAGATAACCGTCGTTGTTGCGTTGGCGCTCGTTGTCGCGCTGCTGGGGTTTGCCGGCAACTTCTTGTTCGACTTTGCCCTGAATCCCCAAGCGCCCTACACCATGAAGATGATGCAGGACAGCAAGGACGCCGAAAAGGGCGAACAGATGGACGCCGAGGAGGGCGAGGCGCGGGCGTGGTTTAAAGAGAACCGCGAGAGCAGCAGCCTCACCGCGGACGACGGGACTGAGCTCGCCGCCTGGTATTTTGCTGCGTCGGAGAGCACGCACGACTACGCAGTCTGCCTGCATGGATATACCAACGAGCCCATCGGTATGGCCCGATACGTCAAGCGATTCCACGACCGCGGCATGAACGTACTCGCACCCGCCGCCCGCGCCCACGAGCGCTCCGGCGGCGACTATATCGGCATGGGCTGGCCCGAGCGCCTCGACATCGTCGCATGGATCGAGCGAATCGTTCAGGCTGACCCCGAGGCGCGCATCCTGGTCTTTGGCGAGTCGATGGGTGCGGCAACCGCCATGAACGTCGCGGGGGAATCTCTGCCCGCAAACGTGAAATGCATTATCGAGGACTGCGGTTATACGAGTGTTTGGGACGAGTTTTCTCTGCAGCTCAAGGACGTGTTCGGCCTGCCCAGCTTTCCCTTGCTCGATGTAGCAAACTTAGTGTGCAACGTGCGCGCAGGCTACGACTTTCATAAGGCGAGCAGCGTGGAACAGCTCAAGCGCGCGACAGTTCCCATGCTGTTTATCCACGGTGACCAAGACACCTTTGTGCCGTACAGCATGCTCGACCAAAACTACGACGCGTGCGCCAGCAAGGTCAAGCAAAAGCTCACTATCCATGGCGCCACCCACGCCAAGAGTGCGCAAGTTGACCCCGAGCTCTACTGGAATACGGTCGACGACTTCCTCGACGAGTATTTTTAGGCAAATAGGACGGTTTACCAGTCTATCTGACCCCTTAGCACTTCCAAATAGCCGCCCGCGGGCGCTGTGCTCACGGGCGGCTTTTGCTAACGCTGCGCTACAAAAACGCTTGATTTGTCCAATAGCTAGACGCTACTTGACCTCGATGAACTCGTACTTGCTCGTGCCCAGGCCGATCTTTTCGGCGTGCGCGATGCACGCGCGCCAGTCGGTGTCGGGATGCGTGATGCAGAAGGGATCACGCGCCTGCTCGCCCTCCAGATGCTCGTGATTGTGCTCCATCTTGGCCGCGCTATCGGTGAGCTCGGTGTTGGGCAGCGGCTCGGATGCCATGACGGCATCGGCGCAGGCCTGGTCGATGGCGACCGGGTCGAAGCTCGCGAACATGCCGATGTCGTTGACGATAGGCGTGTCGTTTTCGGGGTGGCAGTCGCAATTGGGGCTGATATCCATAGCCAGCGAAATATGGAAGCTCGGGCGGCCGTCGACAACAGCCTTGGTGTACTCGGCGATCTTGTAGTTGAGCACGTCGGCCGCAGCGTCATAGCCGGGCTTGATGGCGTCTTGGTTGCACACGCCGATGCAGCGGCCGCAGCCCACGCAGCGATCGTGGTCGATGGCGGCCACGTGGACCGTGCGGGTGTTGCCGTTGGCAAGCTCGCGCTCGCGGGTGTCGTCAAACGAGATAGCGCTGTGTGCACAGATCTTTTCGCAGGCACGGCAGCCAATGCAGTGCTCGGTCGCGACGTTCGGCTTGCCGGCGGCATGCTGCTCCATCTTACCGGCGCGGCTGCCGCCACCCATACCCAGGTTCTTCATGGCGCCGCCAAAGCCGGCCTGCTCATGACCCTTAAAGTGGGTGAGGCTGATCACGATATCGGCATCCATGAGCGCCTGACCGATCTTGGCCTCGTGCACGTACTCGCCGCCCTCGACCGGGACGAGCGCCTCGTCGGTGCCCTTGAGGCCGTCGGCGATGATGATCTGGCAACCCGTGGCATACGGGGTAAAGCCGTTCTGGTAGGCGGTGTCGATGTGCTCAAGCGCGTTTTTGCGGCTACCCACATAGAGCGTATTGCAGTCGGTGAGGAAGGGCTTGCCGCCCAGCTCCTTCACGACATCCGCGACGGCGCGGGCGTAGTTGGGGCGCAAAAAGCTCAGGTTGCCCAGCTCGCCAAAGTGAATCTTGATGGCGACGAACTTGTTCTCAAAGTCGATCTGCTCAATTCCGGCGTGACGGATGAGGCGCTTGAGCTTGTCGAGCTGGCTCTCGCGAGCATGCGTGCGCAGGTTGGTGAAGTACACCTTAGCGGGTGCTGCTGGTGCAGTTACGGTCATAGATCTATCCCCTCGGTCTATATGGCGTTACAGACATAAGAGATGGTACCCGTTGAAGCAGGGTCAAAGTCAAGCGCAACACCTAGTCATTGGGGACAGACTTAAATGACTGAAACCACTCATTGGGGACAGACCTAAATGAGTGCCTCGCCACCTGGCAGCTAGAAACCACTCATTGGGGACGGACTTAAATGAGTGCCTCGCCACCTGGCAGCTAGGGACGTTCCTTTCCTGCCGGCAGCTGGGGACAGTCCTTGCCAGCACGGCCGGCGAACCGGCGAATCGGCAAAGACTGTCCCCGATGACTACTCCTGCACCTTGAGAGCTTCGGCCAGGCCCACACGTTTGATGGAACGCATGTGCAGCAGCGCCACGACCAGGTAGGTCACAAAGCCGATTCCTGCGCACGCCGCCATGGACCAAGCGGGCACGTAGATCTCGATATTGCCGTTGTAGGCGAGCAGCATCGAGCGGAAGATGGCCGTGAGCGAGCCGATAATGACCGGCAGGCTCAGCACGAGCGACGCCGCCACGCACAGCGTGATCGAGCGGATGTACAGATGCGAGATCTCGCTATCGCGATAGCCAAAGACTTTCATGTAGCTGATCGAACGGGCGCTGTGGTCGATCACAGCCTTGGTCAGCAGGTACATAAACAGCAGGAAGATGAACACCGCAAGCCCAACCATCATGCCGATCATTTTGCTCATCATGCCGATGAACTGGTCGCCCACGGCGCGCATGTCGTCGGGCGTGGTGTCGCCGGCAAAGTAGCGCGCGTCGAGGTCGAGCTTCTCGTTGCTCACGTAGCCATTAAAGTAGGAGGCGTCGTTGCCGAACAGCTCGTTAAAGTCGTCGATGCTCATATAGACATTCATATCCGACTTAGAGCCCCAAACGCAGTCCTTGCCCACGTACTCAAAGGAATAATTCTTGCCCTCGTACTTGTCGCGAAGCTTAACCTTCTGACCCTCGCTCCAGCCAAACTTGTCGAGCAAGCCACCGCCAAAGACGACGCGTCCGTTGCCGACGTCCAGCCCTTTCCAGTAGCGCGAATCGGGCGAGATGCCGTAGACGGAAATCGTCTCCTCGCCATTACCATCGCCGCGGTCGTATTGCAGCTGGTAAACGGCGTATTTCTCGGCCTGCGCGATTGTACCCGCGCCGTTGTCGGTCGTATTGATCGGGTGGATATCGTCGTTGTCAGTGTCGATCTTAGAGGCCTTGTCGATCAGGTCGATAGCCTCGTCGCGGTCGCAGCCGAGGGCATCGGCAAGATCGTCAAGGCGCGCGTAGAGCGCATCCTTCTTGTCCTGAACCTTGGCAAGCGCATTCTGCGCTGCGGTCAGGCTCTCGGCAGACGGAGACGCGGTCGCGGCATCGGCTGCCGCCTGCGCCGCATCGGCCGCATCGTCAAGCTCGTCATCGGCATCCTGGGCGGCGGAAAGCAGCGCGCCGTCAACCGACTGCAAGCGCTCGAGTGCCGACCACTGCTCACGCTCCTCGGCAGTGCCCTCGAGCTCCAGCGGAGCCTTGAGCGTGTACTGGTGCTCGGCGACCAGGCTTGTCTCGAGGTTGTCCGCGTAGTGCGTCATCGTGGGCAGAATCGCCAGGCCAAAGAGCAGCAGCAGCGAGGCAAACGCAATGCCCACGAAGAGCGTGGCGAAGTTGCCCAGGTTGCGCAGGAAGATACGCAGGCGGAAACGGGAAACAAAGCCCATACGCTCCGGCAGCTGCAGGCCACGCTTGGTGCCCGATTTGCCGCTCGCTTCGTGACGAAGAAACTGCAACGGCGTCTTGCCCATCTTGCGAAGCAGGCCCACCAGCGTGATGAGGATGAGCGCGGCGGCGGGAACCACGGCGCACTTCACAAAGATCTCCCAGCTCCAGTACACCTGGAAGGGCGGCAGACTGTACGATCCGTAATAGAGGCTGCGCATGGGCTCGGTAAAGAACACAACGCCGAGCGCAGTGCCCAAAAGCGCCGCGACCACGCCCACGATGGCGGGAAGTGCCAGGTAGTGCAGCACGATCTCGCGTCGACGATAACCGCTGGCGAGCAGCGTGCCGATGATGGCGCTCTCCTCCTCGATGGTGGCGTCGGTAAGGACCACAAAGACGAACGCCATGATCACGATGATGATGTCGAGCAGCGTCATCCACATCATGGAGTCGCCGTCCACGTCGTCGCGCGCATAGCCAATGCCCTGATTGGAATCGGCGTCGATCAGATCGTCCACGCGCGCATCGGCGTCGGTCAGTGCCTCGACCATATCTTGCTCGGCGTCGATGCGGTCCGCGGTGGGGAGGTCGCGATCGGTAAAGGTGAAGGAGTAGGTGTAGGCGGGTGCGCCGCCGGCATCTTCGAGCGCGGCAAAGCCGCCATCGGTGACCTCGGCCACGCCGTACGTGATGGTGTTCACCGTAAAGTCCGAATTGTTGAGGAACAGCGCCTGGCTATCGGGCTGGGTCATGATGCCGCAGATGATGTAGGTGCGGCCCTCAAGCTCAACCTTATCGCCCACGGCGAGGTCGTTGTTGGTGGCGAAGACACGGTCGATGGCTACCTCATCGTCCGTCTTGGGCTCCTTGCCCTCACAGTAGGACGCGATATCGACCTTGGTGCGGTGCGCATAGGTGCGCAGCGTGCGCTTGGTGCCGTCGTCGCCGGCGGTCTTTTTGATGATGGCGTCGATGGAAAAATTCTTGTAGAGCGTGACGCCGCCGACGTCGTCGGCCGCGTCCTCGACAGCTTTGAGTTGATCGTCGGTAGCCTCGAAGGAGGTGGTCACGCGGCCGTCCTCAATCGTGTACGCATCACGCATGTCGTCGATAAGGCAGCCGATGGAATGCGCCGCGAGCAAAAAGCCCGAGGTAAGGGCGATGCTTCCGCACATAAGCAAAAAGATGCCCAAGTACTTGCCGATATTGCGGCGCAGCTCGCGCGGGAGACGTTTTGCGAGAGGTGTCATGGCGCCGCCTACCAATCGAGCTCGGAGGCCGCGACGGGCGACTCGTTGAGCTCATCCTCGACGATGCGCCCGTCGCGCAGGCGCAGCACGCGGTTGGCCATGCGGGCGATGGCGGCATTGTGGGTGACGATGATGATGGTGCAGCCGTACTCGCGGTTGACGTCCTCCATGAGCTGCAAAATTTCCTTGGACGTCTTATAGTCGAGCGCGCCCGTGGGCTCGTCGCACAGCAGCAGGCCCGGGTTTTTGACGAGCGCACGGCCGATGGCGCAGCGCTGCTGTTGGCCGCCCGAGACCTGGCGCGGGAACTTGTTGCGGTGTTCGTAGAGGCCCAGCGAGCGCAAGAGGTCGTCGACATTGAGCGGGTTTTTGGATAGGTGCGCCGTGACCTCGATGTTCTCCTTGATGGTGAGATCGGGCACCAGGTTGTAGAACTGGAAGACAAATCCCAGCTCACGGCGGCGATACTCGCCCAGGTCGGTAGGCTTGAGCACCGTGAGGTCGCAGCCGTCCACCATGATGGAGCCGCCGTCGGCATCCTCCAGGCCGCCGATCAGGTTGAGAAAGGTCGACTTGCCCGAGCCCGAGGGTCCCAGCATGACGCAGATCTCGCCGCGATTGATGGACGTGTCGATGCCATCGAGCACCGTCAGGCGCGCATCACCGTCGCCGTAGTGCTTTTTGAGCCCTTTGACCTGGACATAGGCTTTCTGCGTTGCCATGGCATCCCCCATTGTTAGCCTCGTACTACTTTATGAACGTAATAGTAAACCTTGGCGAACTATTTTGGGGCGAGGTCTAGGATTTATTTCAGACTAGGCGTGGGATTTGGTGCGCGAGAGTGCGAGGCCTCCGGCGGCGATGGCCACGGCAAAGAGTGCCGTGACGCCCAGGTCGCAGGCGATGTCGCCCAGCACGGCAGGCGTCAAATCCGAGGCAAGCGCCTTGCCGATCGCGTCGTTCACCCAATATGTCGGCACAAAGTGCGCCACGGTCTGCACGGCCGAGCCCATGAGCGACAGCGGCATCCAGGCGCCGCCCAAAAACGTCATGAGCATGCCGAGCAGGTTGCCCACACCGTTGAGCAGCTCCTCGCGCGCGCCCAGACTCGAAAGCGCAAAGCCAACGGCCAGTGGCGTCAGCGCTAGGGCAAACGTCGCCGCCAGTGCCAGGCACACACGACCCACGCCGACCTCGATGACCGCGCCGGCAAAGCCCACAACGCCCATCATGCTCGACACAAACCAGATGCAGACGGTGAGCACGGCGGCGGCCGCAAACACGGCAAGCGAACGCTGGCGCCCGGAGATTGGGCCGGCATCCATACGACGCACGCGCTCGGGCTCGTTCATGCCCGAGAACACCAGCCCCACCGACACGATGACCGACGAGATAATCGCGTACGCGCCAAAGTTGAAGTACGACTCGAGCGTGGCAGCAGCAGTCGAGTCGACCTCGACCTGCTCGATCTGGACCTCAGCGCGCTTTGCGGCGGCATGCTCGGCGGCCTTGGCAACGTCGCCGTTAGAAGCAGTGGGCTCAAGCGCCGCCGCAGCGCCCGCGAGCGAGATCCAGCGCGAGGCCTCGGCAGACGACAGCGCCGCCGCCATGGTGCCGGCACCGTAGGTCACATCGAGCTTGGGCAGGGACTCCCCCGCGCAGGCGGCTGCAACGAGGTTGTCCTCAAACCCCTCCGGGATAAAGAACACGCAGTCAGCGCTGCCCTTGGCGCTGTTGCTCTTGGAGAGCGCGTCCGCAAGGTCGTACGTGTCATCGCCGACGCCCGTGACCAGGTCAAAACGCGAACCTAGGTGCTTGGTGAGCGCCCGCGAAAGGTCGCTATTGTCGCGGTCGACCACGATCACGTTGGCATCGTAGGGCTTGTACTCGGTGAGCTGCGACGAGTTCCAGCTCACCGATGCCGCGATGAATACGCCCATGAGCGAAATGAACACCGTGTAGATAAGCAGATAGAGCGGGTGTGCGAGCGCCATGCGAAGCGCGGTCTTAAAGGTGCTCATAGCGGCTCCTTCCAAAGATCAGCGTGGCGGCGGCAACGAACAGCAGCGCCATAAGGACCAGCGCGCCGGCGCGAACGGCAAAGGGACCCAGGTCCTCAAAGAAATACAGGCGGTTGAACATGTCGCAGATGAGCTTGACGGGGTTGAACCAGCACTCGGCCGGGCAGGCGCGGGCGACGTCGTCGGCAAGCGCCATCGCCGGCTCGCCGTAGAGTCCGGCGAACAGGGCACACGTGGTGGCAAAGCCCGTGAGGATGCCAGACTTGGACGCCTTGCCGCCCTTAACGGGAAGCGTGCCCACAAAGAGTCCAAAGCCCGTGGCGGCAAGCGCGGAAGCGGCGCCGCCCACCAAACACAGCCCCTCGCGCCCGCCAAAGTCGACGCCCACGACCAGGCGCACGTAGCCGATCGCGATCGTCATCGAAGCAAAGGAGACCAGCCACGCGCCCACAAAGATGCCAGCCAGCGACGCCGTCTTGGAAAGGCCGCCCACGCAGCGACGCGCGCCAAGGCCCGACAGATTGGGCTGCAAATCGATGACGCTCAAGGCGACAAACTCGGCAGACATCATCGCGACCAGGCCAAAGAGCGCGTAATAGTAGATGACCGTGTCATCGGGCGTGGTGCGTGTCAGACTCACGCGGCGGATTCCACCCTCGAGCGACAGGGCGCGCGCAACCGCCTCCGGGTCGGCGAGCGCCGCCGGGTTGTCTTGGGCAATCTGGGACATGAGCTCGGCATTTTGTGTATACGAGCTTGCCACCGTCTCCAGGATGCTGCGGTCGGTGAGCACCGACGACGCACGCGAGCCGTCATAGCTCGAAAGCAACGTGAGTTTGGGCGTGCCTTCGGCGTCGACCGTATAGATGCCCGCGACCTCGCCGGCCTTAAGCGCACGGTTCGCATCGGCTGCGTTATCGCACTCGTGGATCTCGAGCAGTTGGTCGTCGCCTTCCTTGGCAAGCGACGTCGCCACGTTCTTAAAGGTCGAGGCGTCCCAGGCCTCATCCGCTACGACGGCCACCGGCACCGGGTCGACCGTGCCGTCGGAGCTGAGGTTCGCAAACATAAACATGAACATCGTAGAAAGCGCGACGGGAAAGACCGCGCCCCAAACCCACGTGCTCGGCCGGCGCAGCAGCGTCTTGACCGTAATGATAATGGTGTTGAACATGGCTGCCCCCTAGTCGCGCAGCTCGCGGCCGGTGATCTCGAGGAACACGTCGTTGAGGGTCGGCGGCTCGCTCCACACGCGGCCGAGCGCAACGTCGGCAGCACGCAGCGTGTCGAGGATGTCGACCAGGTTGTGCGGGCTCGCCTCGCAGGTGCAGACGAGTTCGCCGCCGGACAGCTCGACGCTGAGCACGTGCTCAAGGGCGCGCAGCCGCTCGACTGTGGCGAGCTCGACGGCGCCAACCTCGACGGTCACGCGCTCGCCCATCTGAATCATGCGCTTGAGCTCGTCGTTGGTGCCCTGCGCCAGCACGCGGCCGCCGTCCATGATCATGATGCGGCTGCAAATCTGCTCGACTTCCTCCATATAATGGCTGGTATACACCACCGTGGCGCCCTCGTCGCGCAGGCGGCAGATGCCCTCCAGGATGGCGTTGCGACTCTGCGGGTCGACCGCCACCGTGGGCTCGTCAAAGAAGATGAGCTCGGGCTTGTGCGCGATGCCGCAGGCGATGTTGAGGCGACGCGCCAGGCCGCCCGAGAGCTTGCCGGGGCGGAACTTGGCAAAGTCGCCCAAGCCGACAAAGTCGATCGCCTCGTCCACCAGCGCGCGGCGGCGCTTGCGGTCGTTGACGTAGAGACTGCAGAAATAGTCGATGTTCTCGCGCACGGTGAGCTCGTCGAACACAGCCACCTGTTGCGGCACCACGCCGATGCGGCGCTTGAGGTCGTAGCGGGCGGGCGTCATGGGCTCGCCGAACAGCTCGATGGTGCCCTTGTCGTAGGCGAGCAGCTGCAGGATGCAGTTGATGGACGTGGTCTTGCCCGAGCCGTTGGGGCCCAGCAGGCCAAAGATCTCGCCGGGGGCGATGCTCAGGTTAAAGTGGTCGAGCGCGATAAGATCGTCATAGCGCTTGACGAGGTTTTCGACGTGGACGATGTCTGTCATGAGACGGCCCTTCTGTTGGTCGTGGCCCGGTACGATTGCATCATCGCAGGAGCGGACGGCGCGCACCAGTGAGCTTTGTCACGAGTGCAGGGCTTGGTCGCGCGGCCCGCCGGTGCCCCCGCTTTGCCGCGGGAGGAATGTCACGGTTGCTCCGGGTGGCGCCTCCCCCGTGCTTGGCATCGCGTACAATACCCGTATGAACAGGCTATTCGACAAATCGATCGTGCTGGCGTGCTGTATTGCGGCCGCCATGGGTCTTGCCGTGGACGCTCGCCTGGTCGCGGCGTTTTGCCTTGGCGTTATTGCCACCTCGCTGGCCGAGGTCGCACAGGAGGAACGCACGCGACGCGCGAGCGAGGCCGCGAGCTGCGCTTACATCATCGCGGCCGTCGTCGTGCCGCCGTTTGTGCCGTTTGCACCCCTTGCCTTCTATGACATCGCGCGACGCGTGCGCCGTGAACGCATCTGGCCCGCGCTGGCGATTGGCGCAGTGTTTGTCTGTGCGCTTGTCGCGGACCTTCGCGGCGGCGCGCTCACCGCCCGAACGCTCCTGCTGACCGCCATCCTTTCGGTTGCCGCCGCCTTGCTATCGCTACGTACCGCCCAGCTGGAGCGCGAGCAACAGCACATGCGCCGTACCCGCGACGAGCTGCAAGAACGAGCCCTCGCGCTCGAAGCGCGCAACCGCGACCTTGCCGACCGCCAGGACTACGAAGTCGAGCTCGCGACGCTCGCCGAACGCGCCCGCATCGCGCGCGAGATCCACGATAACGTCGGGCACCAGCTCACGCGCGCCTCACTGCAGGCCGAAGCCCTACGCGTGGTCCACGCCGACGAGCCTGGCGTCGCCGCCGATTTCGCCGACGTTAAACGCACGGTTGACGAGGCGCTCCAGCTTGTGCGCACCAGCGTCCACGCGCTCAACGACAACGCCGTCGACCTTTCCGTGCAGCTCGAACGCATTGTTGAAGGCGCGCGCTCGGACGGCGGCCCGCAGATTGAGCTTGAAGTTTTGGCCGAGCATGCGCCCGCAAATGTCGCCAACTGCTTTGCGGCGGTCCTGCGCGAGGCGCTCTCCAACACCATGCGCCATGCTTGCGCCCATGCTGTCACCGTACGGTGCATGGAGCATCCGTCGTTTTACCAGATCATCGTTACCGATGATGGCGCGGGCGGGATCCAAGCAAGCGGCCGCGGCGCTGCGGAGGGCATGGGGCTCGCCTCCATGCGCGAGCGCATCGAGGCGCTTGGCGGCACCTTCACCGCCGGCCCGCGTGCCAGCGCCGGCGGCTGGCGTGTGTTTGCCACCGTTCCCAAACAGCAAGGAGATGAGGACCGATGAGGCTCATAGTTGTCGACGACGACCGTCTGGTGGTCGATTCACTCAAGATTATCCCGGGCGCCCAGCCGCAGATCGAAGTGGTGGGCACCGGCGCCAATGGCGACGAGGCGGTCGCGCTCTACAGCGAGCACGCCCCCGACATCGCGCTGCTCGACATTCAGATGCCGGGACGCGACGGCCTATCGGCGGCGCGCGAAATCCTTGAGCACGAACCCACGGCACGCGTGGTGTTTTTGACGACGTTCTCGGATGACGAGTACATTGTGTCGGCGCTCAAGCTGGGCGCCCGCGGTTACCTGATCAAGACCGATGTCGCCGCCATTCCGCCGGCGTTGGCGCAGGTCATGGACGGCAAGCGCGTGCTCGAGGGCAAGGCGATCGAGGATGTCGACTTTGACGGGATGGGCGACAAGACGGACACGCCCCGCCGGACCGCGGCCTTTGTCAGCCTAACCGACCGCGAGTTCGAAGTCGCCGAGCTCATCGCCCGCGGCCTCGACAACAAGGAGATCGCCGCCACCGCCTACATGGGCGAAGGCACCGTGCGCAACCACATCAGCTCAATCCTAGCCAAAATGGGGCTACGCAACCGCACCCAAATCGCCATCGCCTACCTGCGAGGGTAATTACCCAACGGCCAACCACTCCCGCATAGCAAAATGGCTGCTACCAATTTAACGACATTTCAAAACTATGCCGGTTTACGGGGCTAAGCTCAGGGCCCTCATCCATACCCGCGTTTTCCGTAAAATGACGGTTCGTCTACCTGCGGTTTTATTTTCACGAATATCGGCATGGTTGGGGACTCGTGACTCAGCCCCGTAAACCGACATAGTTTTGTTCGGACGGCCCTGCACGAGCGCCTCCGCAAGCCTCGCAGGACCAAAATGATCCGTTTTCTTCCGCCCGCGGGGATCGGCTGACGGCGCCCGCCACGAAATGGGTCCATCTACTACGTTTGACCCAACGCCCCTGACCATAGCCGCGTTTCATGAAAAACCGCAGGCGTTCTACCTGCGGTTTTGTTTTCGCGTTTTTTGGCACGGTTAGGGGTAAGGGACTAAACGTAGTAGATGGGCCGGTTTCGTGGCAGGCCCTTCTCGCCTACGCACAAAAGCGCCGCCACGGAGGAGGGAGATGCCTCCGTGGCGGCTGGGGGTAGAAGTAGGTCGGCATTTAGCCCCGCCGGCCGCCCGGGGCCTTTTGGCCCCGGGCGCTGTCGACGTGCCTAGCGCTTACGGATACCCCAGACCAGGGCTCCGACGCCGGCCATGGCGATGACAAATGCCATAAGCAGTGCGGCGGCCTGCTGGTCACCCGTGGTGGGCAGGAAACCCTTGACCGTCTTGACGATGTTCGTCACGGTCTTGGGCGTGCCGGGATCGGGCATCGGCACGGGCGTCTCGGGCTTCTTGTACGCGTTGTTGAACACGATACCCTCGACGCTCTTGTCGCCCTTAGTATAGGTAACGCTCGCCTTGAGGTTACCCTCACCGTCGTCGACCACGTTGACGGTCGCGGTAAAGACGGACTTGTCATAGGTCATACCGGCCTCGTCGCCCTTGACCTCGCTGATGGTGTAGACGTGCGTGCCGGGCTCGCTGTACTCGAACTTATCGAAGCTGATCTTACCGTCGGCATCGTTGGTGACGGTGGACTCGATGCCCTCCCCAACGAGCTTAAAGCTAAACTCGTCCTTCTTGAGCTCGCGCCCCTCGAGCGCCTTGATGGCGCCGATGGAGACCTGCGTAGGCATGGCGTGATACTTGTTGGTAAAGCCAGCCGACTCGGTAGTTCCCTCGAGCTTGTGCGTCACGGTCAGCGTGCCATCGCCGTTGTCGGAGACGGTGGTCACGACGGTGTAGGTCGTACCGTCATAGGTGACGCCCTTGTACAGGCCGAGCGCGTTGGGGCAAGCCTCGCGCAGCGTGTACGTGTGCGTGCCGGGTGCCTCGTAGTGGATCGGGCTCAGCGTAACGTTGCCGTTGACGTCGTTGGTGCCGCTTGCAACAACCACGCCGTCCTCGAGCAGCTCAAACGTGAACTCGCCGGCTGAAAGGTCGCGTCCGGTCAGACGCTTAACCGTCTTGACCTGATCGGTCGCGGAAGAATCGGTGGGCGCCACGCCGTAGGTGTTGGTAAACGTGAAGGCCGCACCGTCGTCGCCTTCGTGCACGACGCTCAGATGTCCAGTGCTGTCGTCGGTCACGGTGTAGGAAACCTTGCGCGTGGCGTTGGCATCGTTAGTCACGCCAGGGGCGCTACCGGACTCGGTCACCGTATAGGTAAAGGTGTGCGAGCGCGGAGCGGTGGGGGCTGCGGGCTCGGACTCGTCGGTGTCGGCAGCGTCGCCGTCAGCGGCGTCGGCGTTAACCTCGGCCTCGTCGGCGTTGGCTTCGGCGTCGCTCGATGCGTCGTCAGAAGCATCGGTCGTCACGCCCAGGGCGCGGTTGAGGTCCTCGAGCGTAAAGTGGATCTTGCCAAAGTCCACGTTGCCGGCCGCGTCGTTGGTTGCGGTCGTGCGCTCGGGCATCGGGGCACCCACCTCATCGGCGGTCACGGTGAAGGTGAACTTACCCGTGATGTCGGCCGGGGTCAGGCCCTCGGCAGCCTGGAGCTTCTTGGTGCCGATGAGTGCGGCATCCACGGCCTCGGCGCCGTAGACGTTCTCGAACAAGGGCTCGACGCCACCGTAGTCAGGCTTCGCCGTCAGGGTGCCGTCGCCGTTGTCGACGACGATGACCTTAAAGCTAAAGCTCGGCTTCGCGGCGGTAATGCCCTTTGCTGCGAGCGGGGACGTGTACTCAAACGCCGTGTAGTTGATGGTCCACGCGAGCTTGGCATCCGTGTCGGTGCGGATGGCGCGTCCGGCGCTCACCAAGTCGGCAAGCATCTCGGTCGTGTAATGCAGGGCGCCAAAACTCACCTGGCCGTTAACGTTGGTAACGCACGTACCCTCGATGGCTTCTTTCTCGCCTGCATAGGCGATGCCAAAGTAGAACTCGCCGTCGGCCAGCGGACGACCGGTCAGGGTCTTGGTGGCGACAATCTGCGCAAGCTCGCCGCCCGGGTTATCGGTCGATGCACGGTAGCTGTTGACGAACGGGACCACGGCGCTCTCGACCGTAGCGGCACCAGTCTTGTACTCGGTCACCAGCGTTCCCTTGTCGGGGTTGCCAGTAACGGTCGTGGTGGCAGTAAGCGTACCGGCGCCGTCATCGGCGATAGCGATCGTCACGGTGCGGGCAGCGTCGTCGTAGGTGTAACCGGGCTGGCCGTCGTTCTTCTCGGCCACGGTGTACGTAAAGGTCTTACCGGCGTCAGCCTGCGTAAACTTGACCTCATGGCCCGCCAGGATGTCGACCAGGCCGACCGTCGCCTCTGCCGTCGCAGGGGACTTGTACACGTTAGCGCCCTCGTGCAGGCCGAGCGCTTTGGCCGAAGCCTCGTCGGCGGGCGTCACGGTAAAGGTGAACTGACCCTCGGTCATGGGACGTCCGGAGAGGGTCTTGCTGAGCTTGAGGCCGCCGGCCGCGGCGTAATCGAGCTCAGAGCGGTACGTGTTGGTGAAGCGGCCGCTTTCCTTCTTGGTGACGTTGGCGGTCAGGTTGCCCTCGCCGTCTTCAGTCACAGTCACCTCGGCGGTCGCGACGTGTTCGTCATACGTCATGCCGGCCGCGTTGCCCGCATTCTCGCGGATCTCGTACTTGTAGGTTCCGGCAGCCGTGTAGCGAATCTTGCTGAACTTGATGGCGGCGATGCCATTGTCGTCCGCATCCTGCTTGCCCACAGTCACGGTTGCGGGGTCGGGCAGCGGGGTGCCCTCGGGGGCGGTGATGGTAAAGCTGAACTTGTCGGCATCCGTCCAGTCGCGGCCGTTGATAGCCTTGCTCAGACCAAAGTCGAGCTCTGCATCGGTCGGGGTCACGCTGTAGGTGTTCTTGAAGGTCGCAGGCTTGTCGCCCTTCAGCTCGTGCGTGGCGCTGAGGGTGCCGTCGCCGTTGTCCGTAATGGTGGTCTCGATAGTGTGCTTGGCGTTGCTGTAGGTGATGCCCTTGCTGATGGTTCCGCCGTTGACCTCGCGCAGCGTGTAGGTGTGCTTGCCGGCCTTGTCGTACTTCACGGCGTTCATCGTGATCTTGCCTTCGGCATTGTTGGTGCCGGTGGCGACGACCTTGGCGTCCTCGCCCTCGCCCTCGACGAGCTCGAAGGAGAACTCGCCGGCCTTGAGGTCGCGGCCGTCCAGGAACTTGGTCGCGGTGATCTGGTCGGTGACGCTGAACTCGCCAGGATTCGGCTTGTAGCTGTTGCTGAACTTCGCCTCGTCGGCGCCCTTCAGCTCATGCTTTGCCTTGAGCTCGCCCTTGCCGTTGTCGGTGACGGTGGTCTCGATGGTGTAGGTCTTGCCATCGTAGGTGATGCCGTTGCCGGCGTCGCCCGAGACCTCGCACAGCGTATAGGTATGCTTGCCGGGCTCGTTGTAGGTGATCTTGCTCATCGTGATCTTGCCGTCGGCGGCGTTAGTGCCGGTGGCGACGACCTTGGCGTCCTCGCCCTCGACGAGCTCGAAGGAGAACTCGCCTTCCTTGAGGTCGCGGCCGGTCAGGACCTTGGTCGCCGTGATCTGATCAGTAACACTGAAGCTCTTGGGCGTCACGTTATAGGCGTTCTCAAAGGTCGCCTTCTCGACGTTCTGCAGCTTATGCTCCACGCTAAGGGTACCGTCGCCGTTGTCCTTGACGATGGTCACAATAGTGTACTCAGCGGTGCTGTAAGTAATGCCGTTTTCGGTGGCACCGGCCTTGGTCTCGCGCAGCGTGTAGGTGTGCTCGCCAGCCTCAGTGTAGGTGACGGGATCCATCACGATCTTGCCGTCGGCCGCATTGGTGCCCCTGGCGACGACATCGTTACCCTCGACGAGCTCAAAGGAGAACTCTCCGGCCTTGAGGTCGCGGCCGGTCAGGACCTTCTTCGCGGTGATCTGGTCGGTAACGCTGGACTCGTTCGGGGCAGTGTTGTACTTGTTCTCAAAGCGCGCCGGCTTGGTGCCCTCGAGCGTATGGGTCACCTTAAGCGTGCCGTCGCCGTTATCGATGACGCTCGTCTTGATGGTGTAGCTCGTCTTATCGTACGTAATCCCGTTGCTCAGCCCCGCTTCGTTGGGGAGCTTCTCGCGCAGCTTGTAGGCGTGAGTGCCGGGCTTATCGTAAGTGATTTTGTCCATGACGATTGTGCCATCGGCAGCATTGGTGCCCCTAGCAACAACCTTATCGCCCTCGACGAGCTCGAAGGAGAACTCGCTGTCCATGAGATTGCGGCCAGTCAGGACCTTGTTCGCGGTGATCTGGTCGGTAACGCTCGTCTCGACAGGCGTCACGTTATAGGTATTGGTGAACGTAAATGCCACATCGCCGTCCGGCTTGCGGGATACGCTCAGATTGCCCTTGCCGTCATCAGTCACGGTGAAGGAAACCTTGCGCGACAGCTTGGCGTCGTTGGTCACGCCAGCCACTTCGCCGGACTCGGTCACGGTGTAGGTAAAGGTGTGCTCGCGCTTCTCGGGCTTCTCGCCCAGAGCCTTGTTAAGGTCGTCGAGCGTAAAGGCGATCTTGCCAAAGTCGACCTTGCCGTCAACGTCGTTGTGCACGCTCGTGCTCGCAGGCATAGGCGCGCCCTCTTCACCGGTCACGGTAAAGGTGAACTTGCCGGTGATATCAGCCGGGGTCAGAGCGTCGTCAACCTGCAGATTCTTGATACCCGCAAGCGATGCCTCGGTAGCATTCGTGGTGTAGGCGTTCTTGAACTCGATGCTCTTGACGTCCTTGGCGTCCTTCAGCTCGTGCGTGGCAACCAGCTGGCCCTTGCCGTTATCGGCGATGGTCGTCACGATGGTGTAGACCGCGTCATCGTAGTCAATACCGCCGGCGTTGCCCTTAACCTCATGCAGCTTGTAGGTGTGCTGGCCGATCTCGGTGTACTTGATGGCACTGAACGTCACCTTGCCGTCGGCGGCGTTCTTAACGGTCTCGACAGGCTTAACTTCCTTGTCAATGATTTCGAGCAGCTCAAAGCTGAACTCGTCGGCCGTAAGGTCACGCCCGGTCAGAGACTTGGTCACGGTAATCTGGTCGGTGACGCTGGACTCAACAGGATTCGTGGCGTAAACGTTCTTGAACTCGGTCTCGCCCGAGGTCACCTTCACGCCAGCGCTCAGCTCACCCTTCTTGTCGGGCGTTACCGTCACGGTGATCTCCGCGACGTTCTTGCTGTAGGCGATGCCGTCAATCGTGGTCCCGGCATGCTTTTCACTGACCTTGTAGACGTACGTGCCAGGTTCGGTGTATTCGATCGTGCCGAAGTCGATGGCAGCCTTGCCCTGGTCCAGGTCAGCCTTGCGCACGGTCGCAGTCCTAGCCGCAGGCATCGGGGCGCCGCTCTCGGATGTCAGGCCAAACTCAAACGCGTCAGCATTCGTCCAGTCGCGACCCTTGAGCACCTTGGTCAGGCCAAAGCTGGCCTTGGTGTTCACCATTGCCGGCGTCATGTCATACGCAAAGCTGATCTTGCCGTTGTTGCCCAGGTAGGAATTGACATGCGTCGCGGTCGCCTTGGCAGACACGTTGTTCCACTTGGGGTTGAGAACGTCGGTCGCGGTACCAGTGCTGTTGCCGCCCACGCTGCCCTTGGTAGTGTGGAGCTCATCGATAAAGGCCAAACGCGCGGTTCCCACGCTAAACGAAAGGTTGCCGTCCTCGTCGGCAACAAGAGCGGCGTCAAACTTCGCTGCGTCGCCGCCGACAAACTCGATGACAGCAGTGGCGGGCTTGGCCTCGCCGTTCGAGCCCCGCTCCTCAAACTCATCCTTGTAGTAATAGGTGCCAGTATCTGCCAGCGAATTCTTTGCAGGCTGCGTGCAGTCCTTATCCGCGTAAATGGGAGTCTGCTTCTGGAAGTAGTAGTAGCGGTTGGTGTCGGCCGGCTCAAAGGTCGCAACCGTATCACCCAGCGCACCACCGCTCCACTTGTTCGCGTAGAAGCTCACGGTCTTGGTGCCGTCAACGACAGTCGTATTATGCTCGATGTAGTTCTTGAGCCCTGCTACCTTCTCGGGCGTAAACAGGTTGTCAAGTGCGGCGCTCTTCACGCTCGAGGCATACTTCACCTGAATGGGCTTAACGTTGTCGACCGAAAGCTTGCCGTCTACGGTCTTAAAGTGACTCAGCGGAATCAACGACGCAGGAATGTTAACCGTTACGATATCGCCCTTCCGGGGATTGTCATCGCCAGCACGCTGCACGGTGATGAGCAGGTCTTTTGCCTTGCCGGAAAACTCGTAGGTGTCGGTATTGGTTTCTTTGTTGACCGTCTTGCTCGCCTTGGTAAACGACATGCCGTTGATGACGACTTCGGTAAATCCGTCGACCTGCATAAAGTCGCCCAGCTCGTCGGTAAACGTGATGTAGCCGGACTTGGTCTCGTCGTAGCCCTTATGGATTTCGGTCGGATAAGGCGGCTCCGATGTGATGGCCTGTGAGATGTCGTCGAAGACCTTCTTGAGCTCTTCAGCATTGGTCGCTGACTTGTAGTAGTCGGAGTTTTCCGCGCGTGTGCCATGAGTATCCCATGCCGTGGCATTGGGGTAGTTGCTTGAAACAGCCTGCATGAACTTGTTCTCTTTTTGGCTTTTTCCCGAATCCTGGATACCAGCACTGGGGTTCGCGCCATCAAAGATGCCGATGGTATAAACGGTGGCCTTGCCGTCCTTCATATTCTTAGCAGCTGTCACGGCAGCGTTGGCGACACCCGCATCGAATATATTTTGCTTTGTTGGCGTACCGTCGGTAAAGAACACAATAATCTTCTTGGCGTCTTTGCGGCCATAAGTGGTAGTGATTTTCTCGGCCAGCTCTAGGCCATAGTCGGCGCGCGTGGCGCCGGCAGGCTGAATTTGATTAATTGCATTCTTCTTGAGATCATCCGCATTGCTGCCGGAACAGTAGGTCAATTCTTTCATAACCTGGGTGTAATTGTAGGAGTACCCTCCGTCGCGATACATATTGTTGCCGATATCGTTGGACTTCTTGCCCGCAAACTTAACAATGGCAACCCTATGCTGCCTATCAACGCCCTCGATAGCCTCGTTTTGTTTGGCGATGGTATCGATAAAGCTGTTCGCAGCGCCCTTCAGTGCATCGATACGCTTGGTGCGATCTCCGCCACCCATAGGATCATCCATCGAGCCGGAGGCATCCAACACCATCACGATGTCGAGTGGCGTGGTGACCGTCACGGTCGAATTAGACGTTGAGGACATCGCCGAAAGCGTAGTCACAAAATCTGACGCTTTGTTTTCTCCAGTTTCCTTAACCGTCTTGTCGGTCCAGATTCGACCGACGTTTTGGGTCGTCACCTTATTGCCACCATGGCCCGCCGCCCAGATTTCCCAGCGTCCGCTGGTGTCGGGGTCGATGACCTTTCCGGCCATTTCCGGTCCGTCCATTCCTGTGCTGGACCTGGCGTTGGCCTCGGGCAGCATGGCAAATGCTGCAGCCGGCAACACCAGCACTACGGCCAGTATCACCGCCAAGAGACCCCTCGTATACCTACTCATCGCGTCTCCCTTCTCGCGGGCTCAGACCTTGCATCAGCCTAAAGTTACGAAATGAGACACAGTTAGGGCAGGTGACACACGTTCCAGATTCGTTTTTAGGCATGAGACAAATGTCTCACCAAAGTTGAGACACAGCGTTTTCGCAGGAAAACGGGTGTGACTCAAAAGTCGTGGGCGCGCACAGCGGCAAACGGCACCATGTGGGGCCTTGCAGGAGCAAAATGATCCGTTTTCCTCCGTCCCCGGGGGATCAGTTGGCGATGCTCGCCACGAAACTGGCCTATCTACTATGTTTGACCTGATACCCCTGACCATACCCACGTTTTACGAAAAACAGCAGGCGTTCTACCTGCGGTTTTGTTTTTGCGTTGTTCGCCATGGTTGAGGGTAGCAGCCTAAACGTAGTAGATGGGCCCATTTCGTGGCAGACGGGTCACGTAGCGGCACTCGCGAGGCCAAAATGATCCGTTTCCCTCTGTCCACGGGAGATCAAGGGCTGTTACGGATATGGTGCCATTTCAAAACCATGCCGGATTACGGGGCTGAAGTCAGAACCCTCATCCATACCCCTTATTTTTGAAAAAAGCAAGCCATCTACCTGCGGTTTTGGTTTCACGATTATCGGTATGGTCGAGGGTTCGCTATCTAGCCCCGTAATCCGGCATAGTTTTGTTTGCGGCGGCTCCGCCGCGCGCTATAGCGCGGGGCCGGTGGGGCATTTTTGCCCCACCGGCCCCTATTCCAGCGCTATTCCGGCTTGGTTTCTACTGTGGGAGTCTTGTCCGCTGCGACTGGAGTGCGGGAGGTGTCCATAGTCAGGCAGTGTTTGGGGCAGCTCTCGATGCACTCGCCGCACACCACGCAAGCGTACGGATCAATCGACCAGGTACCACCCTTGCGATCGACCGCAAGCGCGCCCGCCGGGCAACGACGCGCGCACATGCCGCAGCAGATGCACACGTCCATGTCGTTGACGATATGTCCGCGCAGGCGCGCAGGCGCCGCGAGCTTCTCCTGCGGATAGCACACCGTTACTGGCCGCTTGACCATAGAACCCAAGGCCGTCTTGGCAAATGTCAGCAAACTCATGCCGCGCCTACCTTTCCGTGCAGCTAATGCAGGGGTCGATGGTCAGGATAATCATGGGCACATTGGCAATGAGCACGCCCTGCAGCGCATGCGTCAGACCCGCCAGGTTTTGCGACGTCGGCGTGCGCACGCGGAAACGGTCCAGGTTCTTGGTGCCGTTACCGCGCACATAGTAATACGCCTCGCCGCGCGGCTGCTCAATCACAACCTCACCGCGCGCGCCGTCGGCCGGCGTGAGCTTGGTGCGCCCGCCGATTCCGTCGTGCGGAATCTTGCCGACAAGCTCCTTGATGATGTCCATGGCCTGTGTGACCTCGGCACAACGCACCTGGCAGCGGGCATAGCAGTCGCCATCGCTAGCAACGATAGGCTCAAACGCGGCCAGATCCGCATAGGCACCGTCGCCAAACATGCGCACGTCGTAGTCCACGCCCGAGGCGCGACCGAACGGGCCGACCATCGACAGATCAAGCGCGTCCTTCTTGCTGATCACACCCACGCCATGCAGGCGCTCGCCGCAGCTGTTGTCGTCCAAAAACGTATGCACCAGAGCCTCGTAGTCGGGACGCATGGCGTCGAGCGTCTGGACAATACCCGCCAGCTCGGAGTCCTCAATGTCGTGTTTAAGACCGCCGATCTCGTTGATCGACAAAATCACGCGACCGCCACACGTACTCTCAAAGATCTTGAGAATCTGCTCGCGCAGCGTCCACGAACGATAGAACAGCGCCTCGAAGCCAAAGGCATCGGCGAGCAGGCCCAGCCACAGCAGATGCGAGTGAATGCGCGAAAGCTCGTGCAAAATGGTACGGATATACTGCACGCGGTCAGGCACCTCGATATCGAGCATGCGCTCGCAGGCGCTGGCATAGCCGCAGCTGTGGCCCACGGCGCAAATACCGCAGATGCGCTCGGCGATGTAGCCAAACTGATGCATGTCACGCTTTTCGGTGAGCTTCTCGAGTCCGCGGTGCACAAAACCGATCTGCGGAATTGCCTCGAGAACGCGGTCGTCCTCGATCACCAGGTCCAGATGAAGCGGCTCGGGCAGCACCGGGTGCTGCGGGCCAAACGGAATAACGGAGCGATGTGCCATGGACCTTACGCCTCCTCTTTCTGCTTGTCGCGGGTGGCCTTGGCGGCAAACGCCGCGCGGACCTTGGCCGCTTTCTCGGGATCCATGGCGGCGAGCTTTGCCTCCATCTCGGCGGCCTTGAGCGCGGCCTTCGCAGCAGCCTCATCGTGCTGAGCATCGGAGCCGGCAGCCGCAGCGGGCTGAGCAGCGGCGCCCGCGGCATCGCCGACGCTCGCAGCGCCCTCCCCTGCAGCAGCCGCAGCCGCGGCGGCCTTCTCGGCCGCGGCCTTGCGCGCCTTGGCCTCGGCAGCGGCACGGACCTTCATGGCTTTCTCGCGCGCGGTCTTCACCTCGGGCGTGATGACGCTCATGGGCTCGGCAGTCGAGACCTGGTAGAAAAAGCCCTTAAAGTCGATCTGCATATCGGTGATGGCAAGACCAAATAGGTCGTGGGCCTCATTTTCAAACGGGAACACCGCCGGATAGTACGAGCTGATGGACGGAATCTCCTGGTACTGGTCGATGCCCTTAACCACCAGGTTCTCAATCGCATAGCTGCCGTCCTGCGCAATATGCTCCTGAGCAGCACGAACGTTGATAAACGTATAGACCAAGCGATACGAGCCGTCGTCGACGTTGCGCTCAGCGTGCATTTGCACAAAGCGCGCGCCGACGCCCTTAAGCGCCTGGACATGCGGCAGGAGCTCGTCGATCCCGACGGTAGTGTAGATTGCCTTTTGCATTACTCGGCCTCCTTTGCAGCGGCGGGCGTCCCGGCAGGTGCGTCGCCAGCGGCAGGCGCGTCGCCGGCCCCCGCAGCAGCCACAAACCCGTCCTCGCCCAGCTCAACGCCACCGTCCCAGGTAGCGGCGCCGCCCACGGTGAGCGGATCGCCGCCGGCGCGCATCACGGCCTCCTTCTGGTCCAGGATGCCACACGCCTCCACGATGGCATCGATCACCGTCTCGGGGCGAACGGCGCACCCGGGCGCGTACACGTCCACGGGAATCGCGCGGTCCACGCCGCCGATCACGTTATAGGCATCGCGGAACACGCCGCCCGAACACGCGCAGATACCGCATGCCACCACACACTTGGGCTCGAGCATCTGGTTGTAGATCTGGCGCACGACAGGCAGGTTCTGGGCATTGACCGACCCCGTCACCAAAAAGATATCCGCATGCTTGGGGTTGCCGGTGTTGACCACGCCAAAGCGCTCCGCATCGAACAGCGGCGTGAGCGAGGCCAGCACCTCGATATCGCATCCGTTGCAGCTCGAACCGTCGTAATGAATAACCCACGGCGAGCGCGACATTTTATGATCCATGGATGCCGCCTCCTAAATAAATACGTCAACGAGGATAGGCATAAGGTTGAGCAGGCCAAACACCAGCGCCACGCCCCATCCGAGCCTAAAGCAGCTGCGCCAGGTGCTGCGCGCGAAGGTGTTGTCGATCAGGACCTCGACAAAATACGTCGCGGCCATCACGACCAGGGCTACAACCCAGCTCACCGGGTTGTCCCAAACAAAGAACATGCCCACCCACATCAAAAACAGCACGGTCTCGCACCAGTGCATAAGGGTCATCTTGGCCAGCGTGCCGCCGCTCATCTCGGTGGCGACGCCCTGGACAATCTCCTGATGCGCGTGATGCGAGTACGAAAGGTCAAACGGCGACTTGCGCAGCTTGATGGTAAGCACCGCGAGCAGCGCGAGGAAAATGGGCGCGCTGTACACGACGATGGGGGCCGACTGCCCCGTCACGGCAATGGAATCGAAGCTGTCGGTGGCAAGGTACAGGCCCACGCTCATCAGCAGAACGGCGGGCTCGTAACTCATGACCTGCAGCAGCTCACGGTCGGCGCCGACCTGGGCAAACGGACTTTGCGTCGAGGCGGACGCCAGCACCACAAAGATCGCGGCGAGCGTCACCATAAAAGCGCACAGCAGCGTGTTGGAGCCCGACACAAAGATGCCGCCGCCAACGACGGTAAAGATGAGCGCGCACGCCATGTAGGTATCGTCCATGGTGTTTACGCTGGCAGGGGCTTTGCGCAGGAGCTTGGCAACGTCGTAGAAGGGCTGCAGCAGGCGCGGGCCCACGCGGCCCTGCATGCGGGCCGAAAGCTTACGGTCAACGCCGTCGATCAGGCCACCCACAAACGGCGCCAGCAAGGCAAACGCCACGGTGCCAATAAAAATGCCCACGACGCCCGAACCCTCGAAATACTTGCCGCGCAGCACCGAGGGCGCGCTCATGGCAAGTCTCTCGGGCCCAATCCACGCGCAACACAGCAGCGCAAACAAGATGATGCTGCAGCACACGACGCTACCCGCGGGGCCAATACGCTTCTCGCCAAGGGCGTCCTCCGAGTACCAATTGCGCTTTTCGGCCTTCACCTCGTGCCCCATCGAGCCGCGGAAATGGCGATATTTGTCGGTTCCCACGCCCGAAAGATATACGTTTACATGCGGTTTGTTGCTCACTCGGAATGAAGTCAGCAGCACCACGGCGATAAACGCCACGATAACCACCATCAGGTACATGGCGTCCTTGCCAATAACGTACGGCACGCGGCCAAACACCATGGCCAAGTAAGGCGACACCAGACCGCTCGAGATAACCGGGAACGCCACGCAGCACAGAATCAGCAGCGCGGCGATGGTGTTGAGGGCCATCCATTCGGTCTTATGGACATTGACCTCAACGTTTTGAGCCGTGGGGTCGACACCCGAAAGCTTGGCAAGCCACTTGCCCCAGAAGAAGAACGTCGCGGCCGAGCCAAAGGCAAGCACCATGATCATGAGCACGTTGCCGGTCTGCGCGAACGCCACCAGAGCGCCCCACTTGGACACGAGCATGCCAAACGGCGCCACAAACATGCCCATGATGCCCAGCATCATCAGACGCGTCAGGTGCGGCATGCGGCTGAACATACCGTCCATGTCCTCGATATCGCGGCTGCCGATATGATGCTCGGCCGTGCCCACGCACAGGAACAGCAGCGACTTTGCCACCGTGTGGAACAGGATCAGAAAGATGGCCGCCCATACGGCCTCGGGCGCGCCGACACCCAGGCAGGCACTGATGAGGCCCAAGTTGGAAATGGTGGAGTACGCGAGCACGCGTTTGGCGTTGCTCTGCGAGATGGCCATGAGGGCAGCAAGCAAAAACGTGATGGCGCCCACACTCGTGACCATAAAGCCGGTTACGGGATAGATAGCATAGAGCGGGCTCAGCTTGACCATTAGGAACACGCCGGCTTTAACCATGGTTGACGAGTGCAGCAGGGCGCTCGTGGGAGTGGGGGCAACCATAGCACCCAACAGCCACGTGTGGAACGGCATCTGTGCGGCCTTGGTGAGTGCGGCGAGCGACAACAGGATGACCGGCATCACCAGCAGTGCGGATTGCGCGGTACCGGCGCCGGAAAGCTCGATCATGCCCGAGATGGTCAGCGGCATGCCGTTAACGTGCAAGAACATAAGGCCCGCCAAAAACGCGATACCGCCCAGCATGTTAAGGATGATCTGGGTGAAAGCGTTCTTGATGGCCTCGGGCGTGCGCGTGTAGCCAATCATAAGGAACGAGCACACGGTGGTGATTTCCCAGCCGCAGAACAGCCACTCAAGGTTGTCGCTCGTCACGATAACGAACATGGCCGAGAGGAACAGGAACATAAGCGCCAGGAACTGCGGGCGACGGTCGGGCGCGGTCTGCCCGCGCAGCGCAGCCTCGTGCTCGTCATGGGCCTGGAAGTCCTTCATGTAGCCCAGGGCATATACACAGATGAGGCTGCCAACAATGCCGACGGCGAGGACCATGATCACGCTCATGTAGTCCAGGTAGAGCGGCGTCGCCGTGACGGCTTCGGCCGCGGGCAGCGTCATGGCTGCAAAGGCGAGCGAGCCCACCAGCTGGACTATGCCGAGCACCATGGTGAGCGCGTTCCTATATTTGTACGCGTTGTACAGGATGACGGCGCACAGAATTACGTCGATGACGGAGCTGATGATCGAGAGCACATGCGAGGTGCCGGAGGCAACCTCAAAGCTCTGCGGACCCATGCCAAAAAACATGACGGCGACTACAACTGTCACCGCCATAATAATGCCGGAACCTATGAGCCCCACCGCATCGCGGTCGCGGTCGCCGCGCGCGAACAGCATGCCCAGCGCCGGTACCAGCGGAAACAGGGTAAGGAAATACAGTAGCGTCATACCATCACTCCCCCATGCAAAAACGCTGCAATTGTTTAACGTTATAGCTCAATTGATGAGTAGCGGCAGCGGGTTTTCGGTCAACTGGGGAGTTTTAGGCGTACGGGGCAAGGAGTCTGTCCGCATTGGAGTAGAGGGGCGGCAAGAAAAATGCGCCCCTGTGGGCGCACCATCCCGTTTGCTATTCCGCCTTTTTAACGCGCGGCTTGCGACCGCGCGGCTTATCGACCAGTGCGGACTCACCGCTCTCGCGGTACTGACGGCACCAAGCCTTGACCGAAGACTCGCTGGGAATCTTGTGCTTGATCATGGCCTCGCGAACCGTCAAGCCGTTTTCCAGACGGTCCTTAACCACAGCGAGCTTTACGTCGTACGAATAGGTGTGATGATGCGAACCGGCATTGAGAACGGCGTCGGCACCGCCCACGGCATACGCGCGGGCCCACTGACGAGCCGTGGCCTGGGGAATGCCAAGCTCCGCAGCGAGGGCGCGATGACCGACCCCCTCTTGGAGGATCTCGACGGCGCGCTGCCTAACCTCGGGCGCATGCGTGCGAGTCCTAGTTGCTTCCGACATACCTGCCACTTCTTAGCCTTAACCGTTAATCTGCTTTCTTACGTGCAAGTTAGATAGTAGCATTTTACTGTTTGCTCAAAGCAGTTAATTAAAATAGACGCGGCGTTATCTGGGCATTTGGCACCAAATTACGACATTTCTTTATCGATTATTTACGCTGGTAGCTGACTCGCAGCTAATCGTCATTCGCTTGTCAACAAAATTGGCATCTCTTTATGTCCTTTGGTATAGAGGATATAGTTATTAACCCCTCCCACAATATTTTTGAGTGATCTGCAAGGCAGTAGACGTCCTCACTCCTCATGATTACCGCGCATTGCCATCCACCGGAGCAAAACAAAAAGGGCGGGACCTGCTGCGCTTGCAGGCCCCGCACCGGTTGGCACCCGACGGGACACAGCCGGGCGAAACGGATCCGTGCTACCGTCCCGCCTGGCCGCGATGTTCAACTACAGCTCGTTGGCCGCGTGATACGCCGTGCGAATGGCGCTCGCAATGTCGGCGGTGCGCTCACCCGAGCAGTCGCCCACGCAGGTCACGGGCACCGTCACGCCATCCAGGTCAAACGCGTTGGCCTTGGAGCCCACGGCCATCACCACGTAATCGCAGGCGATCTTCACCGGCTCCTCGGCGCCGTCCTCGGTGGTGCGAACAGCCTCCACGCCCTCGTCGGTAATGGCGGTCAGGCGGGTCTTCACGTGCTGCTCCACGTTGTGCTCTGCAAAGTCGCTCATAATCAGCGGCAGAATGGTCTCGGACTCGCCCGCGGCAATCTTGTCGAGCATCTCCACGATCGCCACCTCGCAGCCGTGCTGCAGCAGGTACTCGGCAGTCTCGGTGCCCACCAGGCCACCGCCAATGACGGCGACGCGGCCGCTGAGCTCCACCTTGCCGGCCAGCACGTCCCAGCTCGAAACGACCTTGTCCGAGTCGGCACCCGGAACGGGGATGACCACGTCGTGCGCTCCCACAGCCACAATCGCGGCGTCGGCGGCGTTGAGGTCCTCAGCGGTAGCGGCATGGCTGAGCTCAACCTTCACGCCCAGGCCAGGCAGAATCTTCTCGTAGTACTCGACCGAGCGCATGATCTCGTCCTTGCGCGGAGGCGCAGCCGCCAGCACAATCTGGCCGCCCAAGTGATCGCTCGCCTCGTAGACGGTCACGTCGTAGCCGCGCTTGGCCGCCACGCGTGCGGCCTCCAGGCCGGCGATGCCGCCGCCCACCACGGCGATCTTCTTGTCGCCCTCGCCCGGCTTGATGGCGATGGTCGCCTCGTCACCGTTCTCGGCGTTGAGCACGCACGAGATGTACTTGCGGTTTTGAATCGCGTCGACGCAGCCCTTGTTGCAGTTGAGGCACTCGCGGATGGGCTCGCCCGTGGCGGCCTTCAGCGCAATGTCGGGGTCGCACATGAGCGAGCGCCCATAGGCGATGATGTCGGCCGCGCCGTCTTCCAGAATCTTCTCGCCGGCCTCGACCGAGACAACACGGCCGACGGTTGCCACCGGCACGGAGACAAGGGCCTTGACGCGCTCGGCCACCGGCAGCGTCCAGTTGTAGGGCATGGCGCCCATGGGCGGAATGGTGTCGCCCATGTTGCCGGTGTGGTTTGCCTGCGCGACCTGGATCATGTCGATGCCCGCGCCCTCAAGCAGCTTGGCAAACTCGCAGGCCTCGTCGGGCTGCAGGCCACCCTTGCCGCGCGGCGTGCCGTCGGGGTTCTCCATGATCACGGGGAGCTTGTACTCCACCATCAGCTGCGGCGCGGCTTCCTTAATGGCGGCGACGACCTCCAGCGCGTAGCGAACGCGGTTCTCGAACGAGCCGCCGTACTCGTCTGTGCGCTGGTTGAGGATGGCCGAGCACAGCGAACCCACCAAGCGGTCGCCGTGGACCTCGATGGCGTCGATGCCGGCCTGCTGCGCGCGAGCGGCCGAGGCAGCGATGGCCTCCTTGATCTGGGTGAGCTGCTCTACGCTCGCCTCGTTCACAAAGTGCTGCATGTCGTGATGCAGCTTGGCGTAGGCCTGGTTGCGGATCTCGTTGGACTCGGCCATCTTGGCGGCAAAGGTCTCCTCGTCGCCGGCGGCCTTGGCCTCCTGCGCGGCCTTGGCGGCGGCCATGGATCCCATGACCATGCGGCCGACACCGGGCACATCGTACTCGGGGTGGAACAGCTGCAGCGCGACCTTGGCGCCGTACTTGTGGACGGCGTCGGCCAGGGCCTTAAACGTGGGGATCTGGGCGTCGGTCGCCAGCTTGGGCGTGGGGCTTGCGGTCATGACGGGAGCAACGTCGCCGATGACGATGTAGCTCACGCCGCCACGGGCCAAGCGCTCGTAAAAAGCCAGGCTGCGCTCGCCGATGGAACCGTCACGCTCCTCGTAGCCGGTGGTCAGCGGCGGAAACATAATGCGGTTCTTGAGCTCAAGGGGGCCAACCGTAATGGGCTGGAGCAGCTTGGATGCAGGTGTGGTCATGGACATTCCTCTCTTGTAGGCGCGGCGGCGATGATGCCGCGTAGTTATCTAGAGGATATGGCATGGGAATACAGCAGCGCAACGGAAATCGGCGGACAGCAGGTAGCGGCAGGTGGATGGGGATGGGCGGGGCGGCCCGTCGGTATATCTCGATCTGTAACACCTAGCCGCCCAAATCGGGTCTAGATGTTACAGGTTGAGATTTTGTTTGAGAGGCCGAGAATTGGACCGAAAACACGGTCCCGAAATAACAAAAAAGCTCGCCGGCTAGGCCGACGAGCTGCAAGTTCTTGGTCGCGGGGGCAGGATTTGAACCTACGACCTCCGGGTTATGAGCCCGGCGAGCTACCAGACTGCTCCACCCCGCAATGTCTGGGCGCCTCATGTGCGCAATAAAGAATATTACGCGGGAGTTCGGTAAACGGCAAGGAAAATCTCGTAGAGCATAATTCCTTCATATTTAAAACCCCTCAGCCCATATCGCCGTGAACGAATCGCAGCCTAGCGCCGCCGACGGCACGTATACAATGGTGCGCGTCCTTTTACGCCGACACCGGGAGTAGACATGCTGCTCGCTATCGATATGGGAAACACGCAGACGGCCATGGGCCTGTTTGACGGAGACGAGCTGGTGCAGTCGTGGCGCATGCCCACCGACCGCTCCTATACCGCCGACGAGATCCACGTGCGCCTGATGGGCTTCTTTAAGATGTACGACCTCTCGCTCGACGCGGTCGACGCGATCGCCTTCGCCGGCGTAGTGCCGCAGCTCTCGCGCGAGTGGCACACCGTGGCTGACCGCATCGCGGCAGACGCCATCGTTATCGGGCCGCAGACGGCCGCGGTGACCAAACTGCGCGCGGCGCGTCCCCAGGCCGTAGGTGCCGATCGCGTCGCCAACGCCGTTGCAGCCGAAACTTTCTACGGCGCGCCCGCAATCGTGGTGGACTTTGGCACCGCGACCAATATCGACGTCATCGATGAGGACGGCTATTACATTGGCGGAGCGATCGCGCCGGGTATCCGCATCTCCATGGACGCGCTTGCCGCCCGCGCCGCCAAGCTCGCCAGCGTGCCGCTCGAGGCACCCGAGCACGCCATCGGCCGCGACACCGAGGAATGCATCAAGGTCGGCGCCGTGATGGGCGCCGCCGCCATGGCCGAAGGCCTGGTCGCGCGCATGAAGCGCGAGCTGGGCCGCGACAATGCCACCGTTATCGCCACGGGCGGTCTCGCCAGCATCGTCGCCGATTCGACCGACGCCTTCGACATAGTCGACGGCCAACTCACCATCAAAGGTATCTGCGAAATCTACCGCCGCATGCAGGAGCTGGAATAGGGCGGGAGCTTAAGTCGAGCACAAGCACGAGCACGAGCGGCGAACTAGGCAACGCATCGGTCCTATTCCTCAAAAACGAAAATTATTCAGTTTTGAGGAATAGGTCCGAGGTGCTACCCCGCAGTCACGCAAAGCCCTCCCCGGCACAGGCCGAAGAGGGCTTCGTTGTCATCGTTGTCTTTGAGCGCGGGCGCCTCGCGTTACAGTCCGCGAATCCGTACGGCCTCAGGCGGAAACTCCTGCTCGCCGGCATCGGTCTTGATGGTCGCGCGACCCCAGATGTCCAGGCCCGCAAACACACCGACCGCAAGCGGCAAGCCGTTGGGCGACACCGCCGCAACTTGGCGACCGAGCAGCGGCACCATATCGAAGTACTCGCCCAGCACGGGAGCCAGCGGCCCGGCGGCGCCCTGCGGCGTGTTGGCAACAACCGCCCAGGTGTCCACACGGGTCAGCACGGCGGCGACCAGCGCCTCGACCAGCGCTTCGTCAGCCACATCCACGCCAAGCTCGCCCAACGCCGAACGCTCAATATCCACCGTTACAGCGCCGAACATACCCGCGGCACCGGCGCCACCGTTGACGGCGACGCGTGCAAACGAGGTTTCAAACGTGGGCGCGCCGCACACAATTTCGCTCGGCCACTGAATGCCCACCTTGCCGGCAAGGCCCAGCCCCGGTGCCGCAGCCGTTCCCACGAGCGCGTCCATCATGCCCATCGCGGCCACAAACGGCAGGCCATGAAAGGCGTGCATGTTCACGTCGGGGCGAACGACCAGCGAAAACGTCAACGACGCGTCGCCGGCACTCCAGGCGCACCAACCCGCGGACTTGCCCTCGCGACCCGCATCGCGCGCGGCGTCGAGCTCAGTGCCAGCGGCTACAGCGTTCATCTCAATCATCTACATACGCCCCAATTCGCCCACGATATGGCCCACGCGATCCTCGGGCTCCTTGACCTCGACGCCGTTGTAGCGGAAGAACCGCGCCGGGTCGTGCATCAGGTCCTCGAGCGGCACCAGCACAAAATCGCGTTCGCCGATCAGCGGATGCGGCAGGCGCAGCTTTTTGCCGCCGTGGGTCTCGCCATCCATCCACAGCAGGTCCAGATCGATGGTGCGCGGGCCATTGGCCTTGGCCTTCTTGGAGCGGTCGCGGCCCAGCTCGGCCTCGATCTTCATAAGCTCGTCGAGCAGCACCAGCGGCGCCAGCTCGGTCTTAATCTCGATGACGGCATTGGCAAAGGCGTCCTGGCGCGTCTCGTAGGCCGGTTCGCTCTCGTAGATGCGTGAGCAGTTGGACACGCAGGTGAGCGGGATCTCGGCGATCATGTCGCGCGCGGCACGGATGTTGTCGCAACGATGCCCCAGGTTGGAGCCCACGGCCACAAACGCGCGACGCGGCTGCGGCTTAGCAACAGCCCAGTAACCGTTCAGGAACTGCGCAAAGCCCGCGACGTCGTGCACGCGCACGATGTTGGCACCGGCCTGGATAGCGCCCAGGCACACGCCAAACGTGGCGGCATCGCGCTCGGCGGCCTCGGTCACGCCCGAGACAGCGCCCACAAAGCGCTTGCGCGACACGGCGCACATGAGCGGATAGCCCAGCGACGCCATCTTGGCGGTCTCGCGCTGGATGACGATATCCTCGTTGGCCGTCTTGCCAAAGCCCGGGCCCGGATCGATGCAGATGCGGTCGCGCGACACGCCGGCGTGGATGAGCGCGCGGGCCTGATCGGACAGAAAGCCCATAACGCGGCGCATGATGGGTGCCGAATCGGGCAGGGTAAAGCGGCGAAGCTGCGAGGTGGGCACATAAGCCTCCTCGCGGCGGGCGCTGCGGCGCATCATGGCGGCCAGGTGATCGTTGGGCTCCGGCGCGAACTCAGGGTTCGCGGCGGCCTCGACGACAGGGACGGCCTCTTCGGCAGCCGGCACCTCCTGCTTCTGCTCGTCCGTAGGCTCGGGCGCGGGTTCCGGATCGCCAAACGGCAGCGAGGGCTGCACCACGCCGCCCGGCAGCTTGGCCTCCGTCTTGGGCTCGCCCAGCAACTTGCCACGGCGACGGCGGGCAGGCTTCTCGGCCTCGCGCGCAGCCTCGGCGGCCGCCTCGCGTGCCTTCTCGGCAACAAACGCCGCGGCCGAGGTATCGAGCTGCACCGTCGCGTGCGTACGAGCGGAAGCGGCAACCTCGCCGGCGTGCATCACGATAACGCCGCAGGTGCTCGTCTTAACAAACTCAACCATCTTGGGGTCGGTGAAGCCCGTCACGTCGTTGACGATAGAGGCGCCGCAGCGCACGGCCGCCTTGGCAACCGCCACGTGGCGCGTGTCAATCGAAACAATGGCACCCTCCTTGGCCAGCGCGCGTACCACGGGCAGCACGCGGCGAGCCTCCTCGTCGGGGTTGACCGGGGTAAAACCAGGGCGCGTGGACTCGCCGCCCACGTCGATGATGTCGGCGCCGGCGTCGAGCATCGCCAGGCCGTACTCGATGGCGGCATCCGGGTCGAAGTGCTCCCCGCCGTCGCTAAACGAATCGGGCGTCACGTTGAGGACGCCCATGATGCGCGGACGGTCAAAGCTGAGCTCGTACTTTCCGCACCGCCATGTCTTGCTATCGTTCGCCATGAACATCCTCCTCAAATGCCCGCGCCGCCGCGCTCGGGCGCAGACGGCGGGGTCGCTTTGCAATCAGTCTTTCTATTGTATCCGCGCACACGGGCTAGAACGCAAACGCGGCCGCGATGTCGCAAGAAATCAGCAGGTCGGCATTTGCATCCTGATCGGTGGGAGCAAGATTGCAAATGGCCAGCGTATCGCCGGTAAAGTAACGCGTAAGGCCCGCCGCCGGATACACCACGAGCGAGGTCCCGCCCACAATGAGGGCATCGGCCGCGGCGATGGCGACAACGGCACCGGTCAGCACATGCTCGTCGAGCGGCTCCTCGTAGAGCACCACATCGGGCTTGATGCGCCCACCGCACGCAGGACACACGGGTACGCCCGCGGCGTCCTCGTGCTCGCGCGAGCAAATCCACTCGGCGCTATAGACCGCGCCGCACGACTGGCAAATGTTGCGATGGACCGATCCGTGCAGCTCGAACACGCGCTGCGAGCCGGCCATCTGATGCAGGCCGTCGATATTTTGCGTCACCACGGCATTTAGCTTACCGGCGTGCTCCAGCTCGGCCAGCTTGGTGTGGCAGCGGTTGGGCTTGGCGCCAAGCGTAATCATCTTGGTGCGGTAGAAGTCGAAGAACTCGGCCGGATGTGCCTCATAAAAGCTATGCGAGAGCATAGTCTCGGGCGGGTAGGCAAACTGCTGGTGATACAGGCCGTCCACGCTGCGGAAATCGGGGATGCCGCTCGCCGTGGAAACACCGGCGCCGCCAAAGAACACCACACGCTTGTGGGTACCGAACAGCTCCGCCAGTGCGGCGGAGGCCTGCTTGGGGTCCGATATTGCCTGCGTCATATGAGTCCTCCGTCCTTGTTGGTCGGGCAGCGCCGGGCGACATCCAGGCATGCGGCCTTTGAGCCAGCACGCGCGGAGCCCACCCCGCCCCTGTTGCGCTAATCTTAAGCCTGCAAACCCCGTCGAAAGGACACCATGCCTCAGACTTACACTTTCGCCTCGTGGAACGTCAACGGTCTGCGCGCCGTGCTCAAAAAGGACCCGAGCTTTATCCAGATCGCGCAGGAACTCAATGTCGATGTCCTGGCGCTGCAGGAGACCAAGCTGCAAGAGGGCCAGGTCGATATCGACCTGCCCGGCTATCGCCAAACCTGGAGCTACGCCGAGCGCAAAGGCTATTCGGGCACTGCGGTCTTTAGCCGCCAGGAGCCGCTGCGCACGCTGCACGCCGACGCACTGCTACCCTACGCTGGCGAGGACAAGGCGGCCGAGCTCGTCGCCCAAGCCGCAACCGAGGGCCGCGTCTGCGCGCTCGAATTCAACAAGTTTTGGTTTGTCGACGTCTATACGCCCAACGCCCAAAACGAGCTCGCGCGCATCGATGTGCGCATGGCCTGGGACGATGCCTATCGCGGCTTTTTGAACGCGCTTGAGCACGAGACCGGCAAGCCTGTGGTGACCTGCGGCGACTTTAACGTGGCGCACGAGGAAATCGACCTTAAGAACCCCAAGTCCAACCGCGGCAACGCAGGATTTTCGGACGAGGAGCGCGGCAAGTTTACCGAGCTGCTCGATGCCGGTTTTACCGATACCTGGCGCGCGGCAAACCCCGACGTCGAGGGCGTCTACAGCTGGTGGAGTTATCGCTTTAATGCCCGCAAGAACAACGCCGGCTGGCGCATTGATTACTTCCTGGTGAGCGACGCAATCGCCGGCAATGTGCGCGACGCCGCCATCCGCGGCGACATCTTTGGCAGTGACCACTGCCCCGTCACCCTCACGCTAGAACTCTAGCCCCAAGTAATTCCTGGGGGGACAGAGGAAAACAGATTATGTGGCCCCTCTCCCCCTATAAGTTGCGGTGGAATAGTTCCTGTTTGGGCAGCAAATAGCCAAAAACGAGAACTATTCCACCGCAAGTTCGTGAGGGAACGCGAAATGCCCTACAGCCCGTATTTCACGACGACACGGTTAATGCGGCGACACCAGGGCTTGTACAGGACGGCCAAAAACACGCAGGTCGCGAGTCCGTGCGTGATATCGAACGGTACGGCGGTGGCAAGACGCGCCACGACGCCCGCCCACGTGAGCGGTTGTACAAAACCGATAATGTCGTACGCGTTGATCACCACGCCGTACAGCAAACCCGAGGCAAAGCCATACGCCAACAGCGCCGGCATGCGCACGGTTCCATCCGCACGGTCAAACGCACCGGCATGCGCCAGCGCACCGCCAACATAGCCAACCAAGCCCCAGGCATACATCTGCCATGGCGTCCACATGCCCTGTCCAAAAAAGAAATTGCTGGTCAGTGCTGCCAACGCGCCGACCATGAAGCCGTTGCGTCGACCCAACGTCGCCCCCGCGATAATAGCGATGGCGCTCACGGGCTTAAAGTCGGGAATAGGGCCGAATAAGATGCGGCCCGCCGCGGCCAGCGCCGCCAACACCAGCGTGGGCATAATCTGGCGCAGGCCCGGTCGCGATGCCTCATAGCCCGCAAAGAACAGCGCGAGCACCAGCGCCACCACGACAAGCATGGCAAGCGCCGCCTGCTCAATGCCCGCCAGCAACGCCGCAGCCATTACCACCGGCACCGCCAACAACAGCGGAATCTCCAGTTTTGCAAGTAGGCGCAAGCCGCGATAATCCGCCATTCCATCACGCCCTATAAAACACGTTATCGGCAAAGAAATCTGTCGGCGGCTCCATGCAGGCAATTTCGCCGTCGAACATCATGGCAACGTCGTCGGCAACCTGCTCGGCGAAGTCCAGGTCGTGCGTGGCCATGATGACGGTGCCGCCGGCTTGCGCATGCTCGCACAGGGCGCGGGCGATAATGCGGCGGCTCGCCAGGTCCAGCCCCTTCGTGGGTTCGTCGAGCAGCAACAGCTCCGGACCAATCAACAGCAGCTTCGCCAACGCGAGCAGCTGACGCTGGCCGCCCGAAAGATCGTACGGATGGCGCGCGTCCAGGCCGTCCAATCCCAGCTGCGCCGCGCGCTCCTGGGCCGCGTCCTCGTCATATCCGCAGGTCGAAGCCCATTCCATCAGCTCGTCGCACACCGTCTCGGCGACCAGCAACGCCTTGGGGTTCTGCGGCAGCAGCGCAGCCGAGGCCGCCCCGCGCACCATACGACCACGCTGCAGCTTGGCGGTCTTGGCCAGCACCGAAAGCATCGTCGACTTGCCGCAGCCGTTACCGCCCACAATCGCATGCACCGCACCGGCGGAAAACGTCACGTCGAGCCCGCGCAGCACCCAACCGGACACACGGTCGTAGCGAAACCAGCCTTCCGACAGAGTGGTAGCCGACCCGGCGTGCATTTTTGGGAGTATTCTGCGTCCACCGGTACGCGATGGCACCCCCGAGTCGTCCTGCGACAAAATTTGTGCCTCAAATTCAGCCGATTTGCCCGATTTCAGTCCCTTTTTTGCACCCGGAGCGCCTGCGTGCGGACCCAAAGAGCCCAGCTGGCCGCTGGCGCTGCTGAAAACTCCGTTTTTTGCACGCCGCGAGGCACCCCACCCTAGCGCCTCGCCAGAAAACAGCTCTTCACGGTGCCCAAGGGAGGCAATGTCAGCCACCTCGCACACGCGACCGTCTTCAATCCGGTACGCGCACGTCGCATACTCGAGCATCGGGCGCGGCTGGTGCGTCGCCACAACAACCGTGCAGCCCAGCTCGCGGTTCACGCGGAACAGTGCATGCAGAAAATTCTTCTCGGCAACGGGATCCAGTTGGGACGTGGGCTCGTCGAGCAGCAGCACGCGCGGGCGCAGCGCCAGCACGGCAGCAAGCGCCAGCAGCTGCTTGCGTCCACCCGAAAGCGTATCGGTATCGCGATGCAGCCAGTCCTCCAGCCCAAAGAAATAGCTGGTCTCGGCTACGCGACGGCGCATCTCGTCGCGCGCTAGCCCCAAGTTTTCCAGGCCAAACGCCATCTCGTGCCACACGGTCTCGCACACAATCTGGTTCTCGGGGTCCTGAAACACATAGCCCACGCGCTCCGCAGACGTCCGAACATCCATGTCGGCGACGCTCTCGCCCAGCACGCGCAGCTCGCCAGCGCATTCGCCCGTCGGCGAAATCTCGGGCTTGAGCAGCGAGAGCAGCGTTGACTTACCCGACCCAGTACCACCCACCAGCAGTGCAAACGCACCTTGGGGAACAGACCAGTCGAGCCCGTCGAGTACCGGCGCCTCAGCCCCGGGGTAGGTAAAGCTCAGACCCCGCACCTCAATCGCAGGCACATCGGAGCCGCACGCCCCGCCCGTTACCGAGCAGCTATCTAACCGGGTCATCAGCCAAACCTCTTCTCGTCAATCGTGTGCAACACACAGGGCAACACCATCCAAGCCGCGTACACAATATAGCCAGGCCACGGCGCCGGCACCGAAAGCTGAGGGTAAAACGAATACTGCGTTGTCGCGGCCCACGCCGCCGCAACCGCAGCAGCGCCAAACAGCGCAAGCCCCACCAGCGCGGCAACGTCGCCGCGCCCCAACCGATACCGCGCATACGTCGTACGACGTGTCGCGGCACCCCATCCGCGCGAGCGCATGGCGTCGGCGCGCTCCAGTGAATCCTCCATGCCCCAGCCCATCAGCACGCTCGAGGCCCGCAAGCGCGAGCGCACGGGGTCGGCCGGCGCGCGCCCCGGCACATCGATCGCGTCCTGCACCGCCAGCACCGTGCGGCCGCGGCGCAAAAACTGCGGGATAAGCCGCATGCACATCGAGATCATGAGCGCGAGCACCGGCGCGGCGTTGCCCAGCAACGCGAGCACCTTGTCGTATTCGAGCATCGATGCCGCGGCCTCAAACCACAGCACGCTCGCCACAAACAGCCCGCCCATACACAGGCCGTATACCATGCTCTCCAAATACACTGCGCGCATGCCGATGCGGAACAACTCCGTCGAGCCCGAGGCGCTAAACAGCGGATTCACCAGCGAGATAATCAAAATCACCGGCAGCTGCCAGCGAAGCGCGCTCAGCGTGCGAGCAGCCCCGCGGGTCGCAAAGCCGTATGCCAGCCCGCCCGCGAGCGACAGCGCGATCAGCACCGGCTGCATCGAGAACATAGTGAGCCCCAGCGTCAGCGCCATGTAGAGCGCAGGCACCGCCGGGTGCGACATCGAGAATGCCGCGACGTGCTCGATGGCCGACCTCTCTCGCATATTGTCCACAGGCACCCGCCCTCTCACCCAAATACCAATGCCGCAGTGCCGCAAACACCGCACAAGCAGCGCAACCGCCGCGCCGGAACCACAAACCCAGCCGCCGCGGCCCAAACGTTACGCGCTCATCATATGCCTGCGGTATCATATTGCGCCGTGTATCGTTTCCAAACACACGTCTCTATAACGTAACAGGAGATCACATGGACGCAACCGCAATTATCCTCGCTGCCGGCGAGGGCACCCGCATGAAGTCGAACCACTGCAAGGTTTCGCACAAGATCCTGGGTAAGCCCATGGTCCAGTGGATCGTCGACGCCACCATCAAGGCCGGCTGCAGCCGCGTCGTTGTCGTCATCGGCAGCCACGCCGACGAGATGCGCGCCCTTATCGACGGCACCTACGCCAACAGCGCCACCAAGGTCGAGTGCGTCGAGCAGGCCGAGCGCCTGGGCACCGGCCACGCCGTGAAGGTCGCGCTCGAGGCCTGCGGCATCACGCAAGGCCCCGTCGTCGTGCTCAACGGCGACTTGCCGCTCATCACCGCCGACACCGTCGCCAAGTTCGCGCAAACCGTCGCCACCGGCGAGCTCGCCTGCACCGTCATGACCATGACCCCGCCCGACCCCTTCGGCTACGGCCGCATCAAGCTGGGCGCCGATGGTCAGATCGAGCGTATCATCGAGCAGAAGGACTGCACGCCCGAGCAGGCCGCCACGCTGCTCGAGTGCAACGCCGGCTGCTACGCCTTCGACGGCGTGCAGCTCGCCGCCCACATTAACGAGATCGGCAACGACAACGCGCAGTCCGAGTACTACCTGCCCGACATGCTCGAGATCCTCAAAGGCCACGGCCAGGCAGTCTCCATCTTCCACTGCGACGACTACCGCGACGGCCTGGGCGTCAACAGCCGCATCCAGCTCGCACAGCTCACCGCCATCGCGCGCGACCGCATCAACGAGCACTGGATGGCCGAGGGCGTTACCTTCATCGACCCCACGCAGGCCTGGATCGGCCCCGATGCCACCATCGGCCGCGACACCGTCGTGTGGCCGCAGACGCACCTGATCGGCCACGTCACCGTGGGCGAGGAGTGCCAGCTCGGCCCCAACAGCCGCCTCACCGACACCACCGTCGGCAGCGGCTGCATCATCGACGAGACCATCGCCATCGAGGCCGTCATCGAGAACGGCGTCGACTGCGGCCCGCGCGCCTACCTGCGCCCGGGTACCCATATGCTCGACGGCTCCAAGGCCGGCACGCACGTGGAGATCAAGAAGTCCACGATCGGCGAGGGCTCCAAGGTGCCGCACCTGTCCTACATCGGCGACACCACCATGGGCTCCGGCGTCAACGTGGGCGCGGGCTCCATCACCTGCAACTACGATGGCGTGCACAAGCACAAGACTGTCATCGGCAAGGATGCCTTCATCGGTTCCGACACCATGATGGTCGCGCCCGCTCAGATTGGCGACGGCGCACTCGTGGCCGCCGGCTCCGTCATCACCGAGCCGGTCCCGGCCGACGCACTTGGCCTGGGTCGTGCCCGCCAGGTAAATATTGAGGGCTGGGCCGCCGATTATCGCCGCCGTCTGCACGAGGACGACGAGGCATAACGTTTTGCCAAGCACAAAAGGAGCTGTTCCATGGGGACGGCTCCTTTTTCTATCGTGGCCTGCGCGACCGGATGAGTGGTCGGTTCGTGTCCGTTGACGGTAAAGGCGTTATCAAGACTCGATAAACCCCGTCGCGCGGTTACAATGCAAAAAGGCATCTATATGGCATTCGATATAAAGGAGAAGGGTAATGCCGATTAATGATCCCGAGAAGTCGGAGAATATGCGCAAGTCCATCCGCGTGTATTCCGGTTCCTCCAACCGTCCCCTCGCTCAGAAGATCGCTGAGTACCTTGGGGTCGAGCTTTCGGGCCTTACGCTAAAGCAGTTCGCCAACGGTGAGATTTACGCCCGCTACGACGAGACCGTCCGCGGCGCCGACGTCTTCCTGATTCAGTCCGTGGCCGGCGGCAACGTCAACGACATGCTCATGGAGCTGCTCATCGCCACCGACGCTGCCAAGCGCGCATCCGCCCGCTCCATCACCGCCGTTATCACCCACTACGGCTATGCCCGCCAGGACCGCAAGGCCGGCCCGCGCGAGCCCATCACCGCCCGCCTCGTCGCCAACCTGCTCGAGCGCGCCGGCGTCAACCGCATCATCACCCTCGACCTGCACCAGGGCCAGATCCAGGGCTTCTTCGATATCCCGGTTAACCACCTGTCCGCGCTGCCGCTGTTTGGCCAGTACTACAACGACATGCACTTCGACACCGACAACCTGGTTGTCGTCTCCCCCGATGTGGGCCGCGCCAAGGCCGCCAAGAAGCTGTCCGACATGCTCGGCTGCGACCTGGCCATCGCCCACAAGGGCCGTCCTCGCCACAACGCCGCCGAGGTCATGGGCATCATCGGTGACATCAAGGGCAAGACCTGCATCATCAACGACGACATGATTGACACCGCAGGCACCCTGTGCGCCAACGTCAAGGAGCTCAAGGCTATGGGCGCTGGCGACATCTACGTCTGCGCCACCCACGGCATCTTCTCCGGTCCGGCCATCGAGCGTCTGAACGACGCCCCGATCGTCGAGTGCCTCGTCACCGACGCCATTCCCGTCGAGGTCGGCGGCAAGATCAAGACCATCTCGGTCGCCGAGGAGTTCGCTCAGGCCATCTCCGCCGTTTACCACGAGGAGCCCGTCTCCACGCTCGTCGGCGGCGACTTCGCGCTGTAGTCGCATCGTCCTTGTAACCCGGCGCATCGCCGTCGGAACAGAAGAAACCCCCGCGCTCCCCCTTGCTTCGCAAAGGTCGCGCGGGGGTTTCTTCTGTTCCGACGGCTCGCTCTGCCGCGGCCGCGCTTTTGTCTGGTGGGATTTCGCTGAAGCAAAGCCTCGCCTTCGGCGGGCGTGGTAGCCTTTGTCGTTGATTGAACTATTTGTGTAACGGAAGGACAAATATGGCAGCTGCACAGCCGCTTAAGATTCGCATGGTTGCCGGGCTTGGCAACCCGGGCGAGGAATATGCCGAGACCCGCCACAACGCCGGCTTTAAGGCAATCGACGAGCTGGCCCGTCAGGCCGGCGTCACGTACTGGAAAAACCAAGCAGGCGCCGAGGTCGCGCTCATCAATATTAACGATGCTGAGGAAGAGGGTGGCAAGCGCCAGATTGTGCTGGTCAAGCCGCAGTCGTATATGAATACCTCGGGTGGCCCCATCTCCAAGCTCTGCCGCGAGTACAAGATCAAGGCCGAGGAGCTGCTCGTAATCCACGACGAGCTCGATATTCCCGCCGGCGACGTCCGCGTTAAGGTGGGCGGCGGCCACGCCGGTCACAACGGCCTGCGCTCCATCATCGACAAGATGGGCAGCCGCGACTTCAGCCGCATCCGCACCGGCATCGGCAACCCTCCCGGCAAGATGGCCGTCGCCGACTACGTTCTTAAGCAGCTGCGCGCCCGCGAGGCCGAGGATTTCCAGGACACCTGCGCCCGCGCGGCCGACGCCGCCGGCCTGGCGATCGTGCACGGCGTGGTTTATGCCCGCGACCATGTCAACGGCGCCGCTTCCGCCAACGGCAAGCACTAAAACCTATCATTTAGGGACAGGTTTATTTTGGCAGGTTTTACCTGCGGAAACGCCCCAGTTGCGGCATCGCAATCAACCGCGCGCCGACATACATGCACAGCACCCCAAAGGGGGCCGGCCTCATCACAACCCGAGGCCGGCCCCCTTTGCCGTTTTACCTGATAAAACCTGCCAAAATAAACCTCTCCCCCTTTGGTAGGCCAAAGTGGATAAACCCTGCTCCCAACCGCCGAAGACACACGTAAGTGACATGTCCATGAGGGTATAATTTGCACCGTATGTCTGCACAACGCCTGTGCACGTACGGTTTTATTCGGGCTACCGTCCATTTCCGTGGAGGCACGGTTCGGCGGCCCTAACAAGAGAGGGGTTCTATGTATAAGATCCTGGAGAAGACGCAGTTCTCGGAGAAGGTGTTCAAGTTCCGCATCGAGGCGCCTGCAATCGCCAAGCATGCGCACGCTGGACAGTTCCTCATGGTTCGCGCCAACGAGACGGGCGAGCGTGTCCCGTTTACCCTGGCCGGCTGGAACGGTGACGAGGGCTGGGTCGAGTTCATCTTCATGGTGATCGGCAAGACCACCGAGATGCTTTCCACCTACGAGGCCGGCGAGTCGCTGCGCGACGTCGTGGGCCCGCTGGGCGTTCCCACCGAGATGGCCGAGGGCCCCTGCGCCGTCATTGGCGGCGGCGTCGGCCTGGCAATTGCCTTCCCGGTCGCCAAGCACCTGGTCGAGACCGGTCACGAGGTGCACGCCATCATGGGCGCCCGCACCAAGGACCTCCTGCTTATGGAGGACCAGTTCCGCGAGCTCCTCGACGAGGACCACATCCACATCACTACCGATGACGGTTCCTACGGCGAGCAGGGCGTTGTCACCGCTCCGCTGGAGCGCCTGCTGCAGGACAAGGCCGTGAGCCAGGTCTTCTGCGTCGGCCCCGTTCCGATGATGAAGTTCTCGACCCTCACCGCCCAGAAGTACGACACCCCCATCACCGCGTCGCTCAACCCCATCATGGTCGACGGCACCGGCATGTGCGGCTGCTGCCGCGTCGAGGTAGGCGGCGTGACCAAGTTCGCTTGCGTCGACGGCCCCGACTTCGATGCCACCCTGGTCGACTGGGATGACCTTCGTGCCCGCCAGGCCGCTTACCGTTCCGAAGAGGGCGAGTCCCTCAAGGCCTATGAGGAAAAGAGCTGCGCATGCCACTAGTTAACGGTCGTTTCGTTGCCGATATGAAGTCGCCCCGCACCCCCGATAACGAGGAGCCGGCTGCCGAGCGCGCCTGCGACTTCCGCCCCGTCGACAAGGGCTTCACCGAGGAGATGGCGCTGGCCGAGGCCGAGCGCTGCCTCAACTGCAAGAAGCCGTTCTGTGTTGAGGGCTGCCCTGTCAACATCAACATCCCCCGCTTTATCGAGCAGATCCGCGAGAAGGACTTCGGCGGCGCCCTCGATACCATTCGCGAGGACTCCATGCTTCCCGCCATCTGCGGCCGTGTCTGCCCGCAGGAGAACCAGTGCGAGGGCAAGTGCATCCGTGGTAAGAAGTCCGAGCCCGTGGCCATCGGCCAGCTCGAGCGCTTCCTGGGTGACCGCCCCGAGCTCGCCTCCACGCCCAAGATGGCCCCCAAGAACGGCAAGAAGGTCGCCGTCGTCGGCTCCGGCCCGTCCGGCATCACCTGCGCCGGCGAGCTCGCCCGTAACGGCTTTGACGTCACCGTCTTTGAGGCCTTCTTCACCGGCGGCGGCGTGCTGGTCTACGGCATCCCCGAGTTCCGTCTGCCCAAGGCAGTCGTCAAGCGCGAGATCGACGGCCTGGAGGACATGGGCGTCAAGTTTGAGTACAACTCCGTCGTGGGCAACATGGCCACGGCCGAGGAGCTGTTCGAGCAGGGCTTCGACGCCATCTACGTGGCGACCGGCGCTGGCCTGCCCAAGTTCCTCAACGTCCCCGGCGAGAACCTGCCCAACGTCTTCTTCGCCAACGAGTACCTCACCCGCGTGAACCTGATGAAGGCCAACAAGTTCCCCGAGTACGACACCCCCACCAAGCACGGCAAGAACGTCGTCGTCTTTGGCGGCGGCAACGTGGCCATGGACGCCGTCCGTACCGCCAAGCGCCTGGGCGCCGAGCACGCTATCATCGCCTACCGTCGTACCGAGGACGAGATGCCCTGCCGTCGCGCCGAGCTGCACCATGCTAAGGCCGAGGGCGTCGAGGTTCTGCCGCTCGTCTCCCCGCTCGAGTTTGTCGCTGGCGAGGACGGCTCCGTGTGCGCCGTCAAGGTCCAGAAGATGGAGCTCGGCGAGCCCGACGAGTCCGGCCGTCGTCGCCCGGTGCCCATCGAGGGCGCCATCGAGGAGATTCCCTGCGACGTCGCGATCTCGGCTATCGGTACCAACGCCAACCCCTTCGCAAAGAAGATCGGCGGCAAGATGGAGCTCAACAAGTGGGGCTACATCGTCGCCGACGAGGAGACCGGCCAGACCACCGATCCCCGCATCTGGGCCGGCGGCGACATCGTCACCGGTGCCGCTACGGTCATTCTGGCGATGGGCGCCGGCAAGAAGGCCGCCGCTTCCATCACCAAGAGCCTGCTGGGCGAGTAATCACCTACAGCGTTAGCCATCAAACGGCAAAGTCCCCGTCGAGCACATGCCCGGCGGGGACTTTTTTATACCGGCCGCCCGACCACCATAAAGGGGCGGCGCCTTCGTGGTGGTTTTGGTCGGTTAGTCTTCGAGCTGCGCCACCTTGTAGCGGTAGGCGGCGGCAATAACGTCTTTGCAACCCTCGCGGCCCAGCTTGGCGCGGTTGACGACGATGTCTTTACCGCTCGTCATCTTCCACTTTCCGGCACTGTAGCGCTTATAGAACGCCTCGCGCGCCTTCTGCTGCTGCTTGACCAGCTTGGCGCCCTTCTTTTTGTTGAGGCCGCGCTTCTTGCGCACGATCTCGACGCGGTCCTCAAAGGGCGCAGTCACCAGCACGGCGATGTGGTTGGGGTTGTTGCGCAGCAGATAATCGGACAGACGGCCTTCGATAATGCAGCTCTCGGTCTCACCCAGATCCAAAATCACCTGGCTCATCTTTTGGAACAACTTGTCCGAGTACGAACGCGCATCGTAGCGGTCGGGCAGAAACGCCATGTTCTCCACGGCCAGGCGCTCGTCGTAGGCGGCCATCTTGTCGAGCGACTCGCCCGCGCGCAGCGAAGCACGCACCAGCAGCTCGTTATCGTACAGCGGAATCCCCAGCTCATCGGCGAGGATACGACCAATCTCGTGGCCCTCGGCGCCAAAGTCGCGCGCGATGGTAATGACCACAGGATTCTTCTTATTCTCCAGATCGCTCATCGCGATTCCTTTCTCTATGTGATAAAGGGACAGTCCCTTTGTCACATTCTACGCTGCCACAATACGACGTTGATACGCTCGGACCAGCAGCGAGATACCAAAGTTGAGCACAAAGTACATCGCGAAAACCAGGCCGTAGAGCATAAGCACCTGCGACAGATCGATCGCGTGGGCCATCACGACGTTGGCCGTGTACATGAGCTCGGCCACGTTAATGCCCGAAAGATACGAGCTGTCCTTGATGACGGTCGTGCACTGGCTAAACAGCGCCGGAATGATCGTCTTAAACGTCTGCGGCAGAATGATATAGCGCATGGTGGCAAAGAAGCCAAAGCCCTGGCTCTGCGCCGCCTCAAACTGGCCACGCGGAATTGAGTTGAGACCGCCGCGCACAATCTCGGCCATAACAGCGCTGGTAAACAGCGTAAAGGCGATGGTCGAAATCACAATGTCCAATCCCTGCACCGTAAAGTAGATAAACAGGATCCACAGCAGGTTTGGCGTGCAACGGAACAGCTCGATATAGGCGCTCACCAAAATACGGAACGGGCGGGGCGCATAGCTTTTAACGAGCGCCAGCACCGTGCCAAAGATGAGCGAGAAAAAGATCGACAGCACCGAGATCTCGATTGTCTTAACAAAGCCGCCCCAAATGTAGAGCAGGTTGGTTGCGTTGAAGATTTCCATGCGCTAGGCCTCCTCTACGTTGTCGAGCCCCAGCTCGGCCAGGCTCACGCCGCGCGGACGCTCCTTGGAGCGGCGCTCGAGCCACTGCACCAGCATGGCGAGCGGAAAGCAGATGATGAAGTACATAAGGCAGCAGACGATGTATCCCTGCAGGTAACCGTACAGACTCACAAAGTTGTCGGAACGGTACATAAGGTCGCCGCCGGCCACAAGCGCCAGCACCGACGTGTTCTTGACCAGGTTGAGCGCCTGGTTACACAGCGGCGGCAGAATGATCTTGAACGTCTGGGGCAGCACGATGTACCAGTACGCCTGCGCACGGGTGAAGCCCTGGCTCTGGGCCGCCTCCATCTGACCGCGCGGAACCGCCTCGATACCAGTGCGGATGACCTCCGAAATGTAGGCCGCGTGATACAGGCCCACGCCCAAGAAGCCCAGCACGAACGGCGCGATGCGCACCGGCTGGTCGGCACCGGTTATGGCCTGCAAAAACTGCGGACCGGCCATGTACATAAAGAGCACCTGCACGGGCAACGGGGTGTTCTGGTAAAACTCCACGTACACGCGGCTGATCGCACGCAGTACGCGCGAGCGAGTGGTAGAGAACACGCCCAGCAGCGTGCCCAGCACCAGCGACAGCAGCAGACCGGCAACGACCACCTGCAGCGTCACGCCAAAGCCCTCCCAGAAGGGCCCCATGTTTTGAAATGTCGTCGACCAACGGTCGGCGTCAAATAATCCTTCGAGCATTTGATTCCTTCCTTGGACGATGTGCCTATACAAGACCCCAGGTCTTGACCTCTTGGTCGAGCCAGCCGTCGGCCAGGCGATCGCAAATCACCTGATCGACCACGGCCGAAAGGTCGCAGCCCTTCTTGGTCGCCACGCCGTAGCCCTGCTCGCCAAACTTGACCTCGGGCTGCAGCAGCTCAACGGTCTCGTTCATATAACCGGCCAGCGTGGAGCGGTCCATGGCAAAGACGTCGATATTGCCGGCGTCGAGGGAACTCTTGATGATGGGGTAGCCGCTAAAGGCCCTAAACTCGGGCTTGCAGCTAAAGCCGTTGTCCTTGATCATCTGCTCAATCAGGCCCTGCGTGGTAGCACCCTGGCTCACGCCGATGACCTTGCCGTCCAGATCCTCAATCGAGGTGAAGCCCGAACGCTTCTTGACCATGAGTCCCACGTAGTCGGTGCGGTACGGCGTCGAGAAATCCCAGCTCTTCTTGCGCTCGTCGGTGATGGTGTAGGTCGCCGCGACCACGTCGAGTTGGCCGTTATCGATCAGTGGGCCGCGCGTCTTGGGCGTTACGTCGGTAAACTCGACAAGCTCCTGGGCGCGGGCCTCCTTGTAGCTCACGCCAAAGACGGCAGCGGCGATCTGGTAGCACAAATCGACTTCCATGCCCTCAAAGCGGCCCTTGGCAGTGTCGTAATAGCCGTAGCCGGGAACGTCCTTCTTAACGCCGGCATTCAGATGGCCACGCGACTTAATGGCCGCAAGCTTGGACCCCTTGTCAGAGCCCTCGCCGCTGGTGGAGTTGCCGCAACCGGTAAGCGCGGTCCCCGTCAGCGCAAGCATGCCGGCGCCCGCCAGCTGCAAAAAGCGGCGGCGCGACACGGCCGCCCTCGTCATATCCGTCATGTCCATCACCGCACCTAGTGCAGAATCTTGGACAGGAACTCGCGGCAGCGCGGGTTCTCGGGGTTATCGAAGAAGTGCTCGGGCGTGCCCTCCTCCAGGATGCGGCCGTCCTCCATAAAGATGACGCGGTCGGCCACCTGGCGCGCAAAGCCCATCTCGTGCGTCACGCAGATCATGGTGATGTCCTCCTGCGCGAGCTCAATCATAACGTCCAGGACTTCCTGGACCATCTCGGGGTCGAGCGCCGAGGTCGGCTCGTCAAACAGGATGATGGGCTGCTTGGTGCACAGGGCACGGGCGATGGCGATGCGCTGTTGCTGGCCACCCGAAAGATTCTGCGGATACTCGCCGGCCTTATGCGCCATGCCGACGCGCTTGAGCGCGGCGATGGCGATCTCGGTCGCCTCCTCCTTGCTCTTCTTTTGCAGCTTGATGGGCGCGAGCGTCAGGTTGCCGAGCACCGTCATGTTGGGATACAGGTTGAACTGCTGAAACACCATAGAGCTATACTTGCGAGCCATCTCCAGGTGATTCTTTTTGGTGAGCGGCGTACCGTCGATGACGACCTCGCCCGACGTGGGCTCCTCCAGATAATCGACGCAACGGATAAGCGTCGACTTACCCGAGCCGGAAGGCCCGATCATTACGAGCTTCTCGCCGCGCTTGACGGTGAGATTGATATCTTTGAGCACATGCAGGTCGCCAAAGTACTTGTTGAGATGCTTGATCTCGATCATGTCTGCCATGAATGTCCCTTCCCTGCGTTTACACGAGTTGAACTATTGTACGGAAAGAACCACGTTTCCGCAGCCCACACTACATTCCCGTAAAGAACCCGCAACCTTTAACCCATTCATTGGGGACAGACTTAAATGAGTACCCGCTCATTGGGCACTCATTTAAGTCTGTCCCCAATGAATGCCGCCCAGCAAAAAGGGGCGCGACCGCAATGGTCACGTCCCCTCAACATCAACTATGTACCGCTCGGCCCCTACGCGAGTTTGGCACCGACGATCTTTGCCGCGGCCGGCTTGTCGAAGTTGCCGCCGGTGGCCTTGCCGAGCGCGCCCATGACCTGGCCCATCTGCTTCTTGGACGTGGCGCCCAGCTCGGCGATAACCTGCTCGATCAGGGCCTCGAGCTCCTCGCCCGAAACCTGCGCGGGCAGCAGGCTCTCCAGGATCTTGACCTGCTCGGTCAGGTTGTCGGTACGCTCCTGGTCGGTGCCGGCCTTGATGGACATCTCCAGCGTCTCGCTCGTCTGCTTAATCAGACGCTTGATCATGCTGTTGACGTCTTCCTCGGTCACATCGCGGCGCTCATTGACCTCGATATTCTTCACCTCGGCCTTAACCTGGCGAATGATGGACAGGCGAACCTTGTCCTTGGCCTTCATGGCCGCGATCATTTCTTTCTGCAGCTCTTCGTTGGTCATCTGCAAATCCTCTCTAATAGCGTGGGCGGCACTCACGCGAGCACCGCCCCATGGTTACTCAGTCTTCGACGAATCGTCGGTCGAACTCTTGGTGACGCCCTTCAGACTCACGTTATAGGGTACGTCCTTGGGCATGGGGTTGACGGTAATGTCGGCGTCCTTCTTGTACTGCTCCAGCCACTCGCTGTACGCGGTGCTGGCCGCTTGCGTCTTCACCACGTTGGAGACGTACTTTTTGATGTCCTTGGGCACCTGGTTGATGTCATCAACCTGATTATCGACATGGAAGTAGTCGGTGCACTTGATGATGTGGTAGCCATAGGTCGACTCGACGACTTCGCTCACGTCGCCCTTGTTGAGCCCCTCGAGCGCCGTCTGGTAGCTGTCGACGAAGGTGGTGAGCTTATCCCAGCCCACATCGCCCTTCTTCTCCTTGGAACCGGCGTCCTCGGAGTACTGCTCAACGGCGTCCTCAAAGCTCAGCTCACCGGAGTTGATCTTGTCCAGGCACTCCTGCGCCTTGGCCTTGGCGGCAGCCTTGTCCTCGTCGGAAGCGTCGGAATCAACCTTGATCAGGATGTTCGACGAGCGGCGGGCGTCGTTGTAGCTGGACAGGTTCTCGTTGATGTAATCGACAATCTCGCTGTCCTTGGGCTTGCTCGTGGGCGCGACGGCATCCTTGAGTTTCTGTTGCGCCAGGCTCTCCTTGAGCGAGTCCTTGTAGGTGTCCTCGGTATAGCCGTAGGTCTTGAGGGTCTTCTTAAAGGCCTTAGCACCGCCCGCGCTCTTGCACGCGTCCTTCCAAGCCTTCTCGACCTCCTCATCCGACACCGTCACGCCGTTCTCCTTCTGTGCCTGTTGAAGCAGAATCTGCTGCGTGTAGGAGTCGATGAGTTGCTTGCGGTACTTCTTGGGCGTGAGGTCGTTGTCGACCAGATACTGCGCCCAATCCTCATCCTTGGTGTAGCCGTTGGACGTGCGCATGCTCATGATCTGCTTGGTCACGGTGTCCTCGGTGAGGTTGGTGCCGTTGATAGTTGCAGCAACACCGCCGGTCAGCTTGTAGCCCGAGGTGTCCTCGGCCTGCGACATAAGGCCGGAGCACGCCATCGCCGAGACGGAAAGTAGCATTGCCAGCACGCCAATGACCACCAGGACGATCTTGACGGTCTTAGACACGTACGTCTTGCGCTGCTTCTCACGAGAGCTGGAGGCAGCGCGAGCCTGCTGCTCGGGCGTCGGCGCGGCCTCGGAGTTCTTTTTCTTGTTTGCCATAGTTGGCCTTTCGCATCACGAATCGAACAAACGCCATTGTGTCACAATGCGGCCCCCGCGACACACCTGGCACATGGTGGACAAGTTAATCTGCACCATTTTGGTGCAAAGGGGACAGCTCTGGCAGCCGGCAGTTAGGGACATTCCCCAAGTGCCGGCTTAGCTCCACCTTAGAAGTGACGGCGGATGGCATCAACCATGCCCTGCGGCGTAGTCTGGCCGAGTACATCGGCTGCGGCGTCGGCATCCATAAAGATATTCATAAGCGCTTGCAGGGCCTCGACCTGGCCGCCTGGCTCGGCAATGCCCAGATTGATGATAATCTGCGCCGGCACGGGGGCGCCCATGCCCGCCATAGCATTGAACGTGACGGGCGCGGCGGGCTTTACCACCGCGATATAGGGCTTAGCCACAAACCCCGGATCGGTATGCGGAATGGCAATGCTTGCCGCCGGCATGGCAAGGCCCGTGGGATAGGCATCCTCGCGCACGCGGACGGCGTCGAGCCAACCGGGCACAATGTAACCGCAAGGTGCAAGCTCGTCCTCGAGCCGCGCAAACACCTCAACCGGCGTCGCGCACTCCCAATCAAAAAACACCAGCTCAGGCGTAAACAGTGCTTCGTTATCCGCCATGCGCTCACCTCTCTCACCTAGTCACCTGCGATGTTCTTAAACGACCGGTCATTCAAGAACATCGCAGGTAACCACCAAAAACAAAAGGTGGTCAGGCGCGCCTTGGCGCCAATGACCACCCTGACCACTCAACTAAATTGTACTGTGCACCGCTAGCCGCGGGGCGCATCAATTGCGACCTTGCCGCCCTCCAGCACGTGGACGCGGCCGTCGGCGAGCATCTGGACGACCTCGGGATACAGCACGTGCTCAATAGCGTGAATGTGCTCCTCGAGCGTATCGACATCCCAATCTTCCTCGACAGCCAGCGCGCGCTGGGCGATGATGGGGCCGTTGTCGTAGATCTCGTTGGCGAAATGCACGGTCACGCCAGTCACCTTGACGCCGCGCGCAAAGGCATCGTCGATCGCATGCGCGCCGGTAAAGCTCGGCAGCAGCGCCGGATGCAAGTTGACCACGCGGTTGGGAAACGCCGCTAGCAGAGGCGTGTGCACCATGCGCATGTAGCCGGCCATGACCACATATTCGCAGCCGCGCTCGAGCAGCTCGTGCGCGATGATCTCGTCGGCGGCGATGGGATCGGCATAGACATCCTTGGACAGCGTAAGCGTCTGGATGCCCGCACGTTCGGCACGTTGCAGGCCCTTGGCCGAAGGACGGCTCGACACCACGAGCTCAATCGAGGCATTAAGCTTATCCGCGGCGATCAGGTCGATCAGCGCCTGCAGGTTGGTACCCGAACCGCTGATGAGCACACCGATCTTGAGCGGCTCGGCCGTATCGGTGCCGGTCGGACGGGTATAGGGCACAAAATCCAGGCCCTCGGCAGCAGTCATCTGCTCGTTAGCGCTCATCGGAGTACACGACCTTACCGGAACCCTCGACGCACTCGCCCACGCGGAACGGCTTCTCGCCCAGCGCGACCAGAGCCTCGGTCACCGCGGCCTCGTCCTCGGGGGCGACGATCAGGCACAGGCCAACGCCCATGTTGAAGGTCTTGCATGCCTCATTGGGCGCGAGCTCGGCCTGGCGCGAGACGTAGGTGATGACGGGCGGAACGTCCCAACCCATCTCGGCGCCGTTACGGGTGACCACGGCGTCAACGTCGTCGGCAAGCGCGCGGTTGAGGTTCTCGGTGATGCCGCCGCCGGTGATGTGGGCGATGGCGTGCACCGGAGCGCCGCCGCGCAGCAGCTCCAGAATCGGCTTGACGTAGATGCGCGTGGGAGCCAGCAGGGCGTCTGCCAGCGATGCGCCGCCGAGTTCCTCGAGCGGACGGCTCAGCTCCTCGGCCTTAGCGGCGGCCTCGGGCGTGCCCGGCTTAATGCCGTCGACGCCAATGACCTTGCGCACGAGCGAGTAGCCGTTGGAGTGCACGCCAGTGGAAGGCAGGCCCAGGATCACGTCGCCGGGGCGGACGTTCGCGGGGTCGAGCATCTTGGGACGGTCGACAACGCCCACGGTAAATCCGGCAAGGTCGTAGTCGGCAGGAGCCATGACGCCGGGGTGCTCGGCCATCTCGCCGCCCACGAGCGCGCAACCCGCGAGCTTGCAGCCGTCGGCCACGCCCTTGATGATCTTTGCCATGTGCTCGGCCTCGATGTGACCGATGGCAACGTAGTCCAGGAAGAACAGCGGCTCGGCGCCCGAAGCCAGAATGTCGTTGACGCACATAGCGACCAGGTCCTGGCCCACCGTCTCGTGACGGTCCATGATCTGGGCGAGTACGAGCTTGGTGCCCACGCCGTCGGTGCCGCTGATCAGGATCGGGTCTTCCATATCCTTAAGCGCGGCAGCCGAGAACAGGCCACCGAAGCCGCCGATGCCGCCGATAACCTCGGGGCGATTGGTGTCCTTGACCATCTGCTTAATCGCGTCGACGGCGCGGCCGCCCTCGGCGGTATCGACGCCGGCATCCTCATACGTCACATGCTTGCTGTCGCTCATCTGAGCCTTCCTCTCCCACTACCGTGGCGCCGCTCGGGCGCCAAACGGTGCTCATAGTTGCGTTCATTTCGGCGCGCGCCATAACAGCGCGCGCCGTCATATCAACAAAACAGCAGGTAAAACCTACCAAAATAAACCTGTCCCTTTTTGGCAGGTTTTAGGCCTCGCCGTGTTCCTCTTCCCAGCTGCGATCGTCGTATTTCTCGACCACGGCGTCGTCATCAAAGTGCAGCGGCTTGTCCAGGTTGCGGGGCTTAAAGCCCTCCATGAACTTGTCGCGGCCAAAGCTCTCGGGAATCGCCACGGGGTAGCGGCCGGTAAAGCACGCATCGCAGTAACCGCCCTTGGGCATGACCTTAAGCAGGCCCTCGACCGAAAGGAAGGCCAGCGAATCGGCGCCGATATACTCGCAAATCTCGTCGACCGTCTTGTTGGCGCTGATAAGCTGCGACTGCACGTCGGTATCGATACCGTAGAAGCACGGCCAGATGACCTCGGGCGAGTTGATGCGGATATGAATCTCCTTGGCGCCGGCGTTGCGCAGCATCTTGACGAGCTGCACCATGGTGGTGCCGCGCACGATGGAGTCGTCGATGACGACCAGGCGCTTGCCCTCGATGTTGTCACGCAGCGGGTTGAGCTTCATACGCACGCCCATGGCACGCAGCTCCTGCGTAGGCTCGATAAACGTACGGCCCACATAGCGGTTCTTGATGAGGCCCTCGCCAAAGGGAATGCCACTCTCGTGCGAATAGCCCTCCGCGGGCGGCAGGCCGGAGTCGGGCACGCCGATGACCAGGTCGGCCTCGACGGGCTCCTCATGTGCCAGCTGACGACCCATGTCATAACGGCAGGCGTAGACGCTCTTGCCGTTCATGATGGAATCGGGGCGAGCAAAGTAGACCTGCTCAAAAATGCAGTTAGCAGGCTCTTCGGCGGCAGGCACGCCCTGCTCGGACACAAGGCCCTCGGCGCTGATGCGCAAAATCTCACCGGGACGGACGTCGCGGACGTACTCGGCGCCCACGATATCGAGCGCGCAGGTCTCGGAGGCAACGACCCAGCCGCCGGCGCGCGTGACATGGGTGGTGGCGTCGACCGTCGCGGCGCCGTCCTGCGACGGCAGCTGCGAAACGGATGCGGCATCGGCCTGGTCCAGGCCCTCATCCACCAGCTTGCCCAGCACGAGCGGGCGAATGCCGTGCGGATCGCGGAATGCGTAGAGCGCCTGCTCGTTGATGAGCGTCATGGCGTAGCCGCCGCGCACGAGCTCCATGGTCTTGCGAATGCCCTCGCGCAGATGGCCAGTACGCTGAGTAAAGTAGCCGATGAGTTTGGTCGCGACCTCGGAATCCGAGTTGGAGAGGAACGGTACGCCCAGCTCGATCAGCTGGCGACGCAGCTCGTCGGTGTTGACGAGGGTGCCGTTGTGCGCGAGCGCGATAATGACGCTATTGATGGTAGAGAGGTGCGGCTGAGAGGCTTCCCAGCTCTTGGCGCCGGCGGTGCCGTAGCGCACATGACCCACGGCCAGCTGACCGGAGAGCGTCGACAAGTCGGCATTGGAGAACACGCGGTCGAGCAGGCCCAGATCCTTGCGGACCATAACCGTACCGCCGTCACCAACGGCGATTCCCGCCGATTCTTGGCCGCGATGCTGCAGTGCACGCAGGCCAAAGTACGTCAGTCGAGCCACGTCGCGATCGGGCGCCCAGACACCAAAAACGCCGCATTCCTCATGCAGCTGGTCAGAGTCCGGATCATACGTCGACATGGCGTTCACCTGTCCCGCGGCACGCTCGGCCGCGCGGATGGTTTCTTGAGACATGGCATCCCCTCAGAGCCTCGTATTTTGGCGTTACCCGCCTTATTATACGCACGGCGCGACGCGCTCCCCCGCGCATGAGCAGCGCTTTTTAAAAGCCCACCGAGCTTATTATCCGTTTTGCGACCAAACATTTTATTGGGTAGTCCACTCTCAGGGGCAACGGCCTCGAAGACTTCCCGTGCGCCGTGTCTCGCCCGCGCTAGGGGCTACATTGTTGCAATTGGGACGTTCGTCCTGTCTTTTAGCTGGTCGTCGGCGTATCCTTGTAGGCTACTACAAGACGAGAAAGGTAGCGTATGGATCGAAATCAACTCGACCCCAGTGTCCCCAGCACCACGGAGGCCAAGAAGATCCCCCTTATCATCAAGGTCTACGCAGTCCTGTGCACCCTATCTGGCGTGGGCACGCTCCCGTCAGTCGCCGTCTTTATGTGGCAGGTCATCACCGCACTCATTAACGGCAACGTCGCCGCTAAGCTCGGTGATAACACCCTAGTCGCGGTTGGCCTTATCGTCGCCGGCATTATGCTCTCGGCGGCAAGCGCGATCATCTTGATCGTCTTTGGCCTGGACCTCATCAAGGACCAGCGGCGCAATGCCGCCCGCCTGTCTTACGTCCTCATCGCATTTACCGTCGTGGAGCTTTTAGTTGACGTGATGCTCCAGGGCATCGGACCCTTCCTGCTGCGCCCCGCCGTCCAGCTTGTCATCCTCATTGCGCTGTCGGCCACCGTCGACCCCACGCTACGCCAGGAGCGCGAACTGCAGCGCCGTCTGCAAGAGATGCTCGACCGCGATGCCGCCGCCGAGGGGATGCTCGGCCGCGACGAAACCGGCGAGGGCTACATCAAGCTCAACTACTTCAACCTGTTCTGGGTATTCTTCGTCTGCAGCGTGTTAGGTCTCATTCTCGAGGAAGTCTGGCATATGGTCGTCGTCGATCCCGGCGTCTATCAGGACCGTGCCGGTATGCTATTTGGCCCCTTTAGCCCCATCTACGGATTTGGCGCGGTGCTCATGACCATGGCGCTCAACCGCTTCTATAAAAAGAATCCTCTGATCATTTTCCTGGTAAGTGCCCTGATCGGCGGCGCTTTCGAGGTGTTTGTAGGCTGGTTTATGCAGACCTCATTTGGCGTGGTGTCGTGGAGCTATTCACACATTAGGCTATTCGGCATGCCCGATCCCATCGCGGTATTGACCGGGGGACGCACATGCACGCCGTTTGCCTGCATGTGGGGCCTGGGTGGCCTCATCTGGATCAAGGTCTTGCTGCCGCGCCTGCTTAAGCTCATCAATATGATTCCATGGAAACGCCGCTACTCTGCTACCGTCATCCTGACCGCCGTCATGTTGATCGACGGCGTCATGACGTTGCAATCGCTCGACTATTGGTATCAGCGCGTCAACGGAACCGTTCGAAATATTCCCGTCGCACAGTTCTATGACAAGCATTTCGATAACGAATATATGGAGAACCGTTTTCAGAGTATGACCATGAGCCCCAAGGACGCCACACGCGTGTAGCAAACGCCAGAGCAAAATAGCTCCAACACATCAAAGCCCGCTGGCAGATCTACATGAACTGCCGGCGGGCTTTCGCTATAGACAGACTCGGATTGCCGACGAGGCCTTACGCCTCGCGCTCGACCTCGCTCACGCACTCGTTCTTGATGGTGCCGACGAGCGACTGCAGCGCATCGACCACATGCGGGCGAATGTCTCCGCCAATGAGCACGAGCATGATGTCGTCGCCCACGGTAAGCTCGCCGCTCGCCAGCCACACGCGCACATAGCCGATACCCGGCATCGTGCGCGTCGCCTCGATAGCGGCCTGCACCTTTTCGGCATCGAAGCCAAACACCATGCCGCCCACCTTGTGGCCTGGCGCCACGCCATCGGTCTCGACTCCGCGCACTTCGGCCTTGGGCGTCGCGCGCACCACGCCGTTGTGTGTCAGGTACATCCCACAATCAGCCGCCGAAACATCGGCCTTGGCTTCGCGCAGCCAAGCATCAACCGAAGGCATCGATTTGCCGTTCTCAAGCATCATTTCTCCTTTCACCGTCATTGAGTAGCCCATAATCTATTCCTCGATCGGCGTGAGCACCATGACGGCACGTGTGTTGCTCAGCGATAACGAACGACAGGTCACAAGCGTTACGACCTTGGTTGCCGAAGCGGCACGATCGATGGCATCGCTCGCCACGGCAGAGGCACCGTCGAGCATCTCGGACAGGTAGTTCTTGAGCCCGTCGTCGCCCTCAAAATTGGTCGTGCGCGCCTTGGCATACGTGTCCTCGACAACTTTGGTCGCCAGTGGTCGCAGTTTATACGTAGCATCCCGTGTGATGTAATACACGAACTCGATGCTATCGAACGTTGCCTGATCAGTGGTGTCCGAAATCACGTTGAACATCGACCCGTCATTCATGTGGTGGCCGTAGATCGTGGTCTGCTGATCCACCATGCCCGGCGCGGTGTCATTGCTATCCAGGAAAATGGCCCCGGATGCATTGGCCGTACCGTCGAACAGCGTGTTGAGGTATTTGGAGTTGTTGTTGGTCTGCACCACGGGATAGTTGATGTTGGTTCCCGGCGCGTAAATCCAACCCACAACCTCGGGATTTGTCTGGGCAAGTGCATCGAAGTCGATAATCGGCACGCCGCTGGCGTCCTTATCGCTTACATATTGCTTCTCGATTTTCTGGTACGAATCGCTTGCCTGTTTATAGCCAATCTGAGCATTGATAAAGATAGCGGCGGCGGCGACAATCAGGCCGATGCCGATGATGATGAGCAGAATGGGAATAATGGAGCGGCGCTTTTTGCGCGGCGGCTCGGTGTAATCCGACGGCGCGGCATGCGATGAAGACCGGGGCGGCTTCTTAGCGTTGCTATAAGATGAAGGTCGATATGCGGCTGGCGCGTCCTGTCGACGATGCGTCGCCGGCGTCACGGGGCGCGGCGCGCGCGGCTGCTGAGGAGAGGATGTCCGACCCTGCTGTGCCGCATGGGCAGCACCCGGCTTCGACGGATCGGGAATCTGAGAAGCCTTGAATCGTTTTCCCTGATAGTCGGACATGGCTCTCCTTATACTGCGGTGAAACGGCGGAACGCCTAGGCGTCGGCCATCTCCTGCTTCATCTTCTCGATAACCTTGCGGTACTCGGGGTCGCAAGCGCCTAGAATCTGCGTGGCGTAGATGGCGGCGTTCTTGGCGCCGTTGATGGCAACGCAGGCCACAGGCACACCCGAAGGCATCTGCACCATCGACAGCAGCGAATCCATACCGCCCAGGTCACTCGTCTTCATAGGCACGCCGATAACCGGCAGCGGCGTGAAGGCAGCCACGACACCACCCAGGTGAGCGGCCTTGCCGGCGGCGGCAATAATCACTTTGATACCGCGATCGGAAGCAGTCGAGGCCCACTCATGGACCTTCGCCGGCGTGCGGTGTGCGCTCGCAATGACGAGCTCATAGGGCACGCCGAGCGCCTCGAGCTCGGCGGTGCAACCTTCCATAACGCCCAGATCGGACTTGGAGCCCATAATGATCCCGACAACCGGCTTCTGACCTGCCATAAACAAAGACCTCCTGTTGAGAGCGGCGACGCGGCCAATCCGCGACCCTTAACTACTGAGAGTAGTATAGCTGCTCCCGTCCCTGCGGTCTTTGTGGCGCTTCGCGGGCGGGCCAGGCTTTATCTTCACTCCGGTTGCTTCGCAAAGTCGTTCAGATAAAGCCTGGCCGCCCGCGAAGCGCCCTGCGACCTACCGGGAATTGCTATGACGTACGTTGGCTGAAATATTAACGTGGGGTCCGCCGTTCGAACGAACGGCGGACCCCACACTCACTTTTTATTCAGCCCTAGTCATCGCGCAAAGCCCCTTCGGCAGCACACGGTGCAGCCAAGTCACCGCAGGCCGGGGCGGGAGGGGCCGAGTTTCCTCCTGAGCGACTCTGCTTGCAGCCGGAGCGAAAGGGGGAAATCTCGGCCCCTCCCGCCCCGGCCGGCCAGGTCAACTACACCGTATGCTGCGGCAGGTCCTGCAGGGCGATGACGTCCATGCCCATGTCGTTGGCGCTGCCGTGACCCTGCTGGTCCTCGCGCACGGCCTCGATGGCACTCACGTACGTGTTGGCGGCAGACATCGCCGTCACGCAGGTCACGCCGCGGCGCACCGCCTCGGTACGCAACAGATAGCCGTCGCCACGCGAACCCGGGCCGTACGGCGTGTTGATGATTACCGCAATCTTGCCATCGGCGATCAGGTCACCGATGTTGGGACGCTCGCCGTCGTGCGGGCCGCTAATCTTCTCCACGACCTCGCAGGTCACGTTGCCGCCGCGCAGCACGCGCGCCGTGCCCTCGGTGGAGCAGATATCAAAGCCCAGGTAGCGCAGGATACGCGCGACCGAAAGGATGTGGCGCTTGTCGCGGTCGCACACGCTGATGAACACCTTGCCGGCGCTCGGGTCGGGCAGCTTGTAGTCAATCGCCAGCTGCGTCTTGGCGTATGCCTCGGGATAGCTCTTGGCGATACCCATGACCTCGCCCGTCGACTTCATCTCGGGCCCCAGGATAACGTCGGCACCGGGGAAACGACCCCAGGGCATAACGGCTTCCTTCATGCAGAACCAATCGAGCTGACGCTCGTCGCTCGGCAGGCCCAGGCTGGCGATGGAATCGCCTGCCATGATACGCGCCGCGCACTTGGCCAGTGGCACGCCGGTAGCCTTGGAGATGAACGGCACGGTACGGCTGGCACGCGGGTTGGCCTCAATCACGTAGACGGTCTCGCCCTTGATGGCATACTGCACGTTGACCAGGCCGCGTACGCCCAGCGCCATCGCGATGCGGCGTGTGGTCTCGCGAAGCTTTGCCTGCAGGCTCTCGCTAAAGCTGAACGGCGGGATGCAGGTCGCAGAGTCGCCGGAGTGGATGCCGGCCTCCTCGATATGCTCCAGGATGCCTCCGATGTAGACCTCCTCGCCGTCGCACAGGGCGTCGACATCGGACTCGATCGCGCCCTCCAAGAAGCGGTCCAGATACACCGGGTAGTCGGGGCTAATGCGCGCAGCCTCGGCCATGTAATCGCGCAGATGCTCGGCATCGTAGGCGATCATCATGCCGCGGCCGCCCAGCACGTAGCTCGGACGCACCAGCAGCGGGTAGCCGATGTGCGCGGCTACGGCCTCGGCCTCCTCAAACGAGGTGGCCTGGCCCGCCGGCGGGTACATGATGCCCAGCTTGTCGAGCAGAGCGGCGAAGCGCTCTCGGTCCTCAGCAAAGTCGATGGCATCGGGCTTGGTGCCCATGATGTTCACGCCGCTCTCCTCGAGCATGCGCGCCAGCTTAAGCGGGGTCTGGCCGCCAAGCGTCACCACGACGCCGTCGGGGCGCTCAACGTCGATAACATCCATGACGTCCTCGTAGGTGAGCGGCTCAAAGTACAGGCGGTCGGACGTGTCATAGTCGGTCGAGACGGTCTCGGGATTGCAGTTGACCATGATGGTCTCGAAGCCGCGGGCCGCCAGTGCGTAGCTCGCGTGCACGCAGCAGTAATCGAACTCGATACCCTGGCCAATGCGGTTGGGGCCGGCGCCCAGAATCATCGCCTTGGGCTTGCTCGCCGGCGTGGTCTCGTCGGGAGCCACGCACTTCTTGGCATCCGGGCTCGTGCGGTAGATGTTCTCGTACGTCTTGTAATGGTACTCCGTGGCGCTCGAGAACTCCGCAGCGCAGGTATCGACCGTCTTCATGCTGGGAACCACGCCCAAGCCCTTGCGATAGGCGCGCACAAAGCGCTCGTCGGAGCCGGTCAGCGCGGCGATCTCGGCGTCACTCGTGCCGTATTGCTTGAGCAGGCGCATCGCGTCGGCGTCAATGTCCTCCACACGCAGGCCGCGGATGCTCTCCTGAACCTGCACCATGTCGTTGATACGATTGAGGTACCACGGATCGATACCGCAGATGGCATGGATACGCGCGACATCCCAGCCACGACGCAGGGCTTCGACCACAAAGAAGATGCGGTGCTCGGTCGGGGTTGCCACGGCCCGAGCGAGCTCATCGTCGCTCAGCTTGTCGGCACCTTCCTTGCCACCGGCACAAATGCCCTGATGCCCGTCCTCCAGCGAACGCATGGCCTTGCCGAAGGCCTCCTCGAAGGTGCGGCCAATCGCCATAATCTCGCCCACGGCCTTCATGCGCGTGGTGAGCGTGGGGTCGGTACCCTTGAACTTCTCGAAGGCAAAGCGCGGCACCTTGACCACACAGTAGTCGATCGTGGGCTCAAAGCAGGCGGGCGTAGCCTTGGTGATGTCGTTGACGATCTCGTCGAGCGTGTAGCCCACAGCCAGGCGCGCGGCGGCCTTGGCAATGGGGAAACCCGTGGCCTTGGAAGCGAGGGCGGACGAACGGCTCACGCGCGGGTTCATCTCGATGACGATCAGGCGGCCGGTCTGGGGGTTCACGGCAAATTGCACGTTGGAGCCACCGGTCTCGACGCCGATCTTCTCCAAGATGGCGAGCGAGGCGACACGCATGCGCTGATACTCAAGGTCGGAGAGCGTCTGCGCCGGCGCCACGGTGATGGAGTCGCCGGTGTGCACGCCCATGGGGTCGAGATTCTCGATGGAGCACACGATGATGCCGTTGCCGGCGTGGTCGCGCATGACCTCCATCTCATACTCTTTCCAGCCCTCGATGGACTCCTCGACCAGCACCTCATGGGCGGGCGAGAGCTCCAGGCCCTGGCTCACGATGGAGACGAGCTCCTCGTGGGTATGCGCGATGCCGCCGCCGGCGCCACCGAGGGTAAAGCTCGGACGCAGCACGCAGGGATATCCCACGCGCTCGGCGATGGCCTCGGCGTCGGCCACGCTGTAGGCGTAGCCCGAGCGCGCGACCTCCAGGCCAATCTCGGCCATGGCCTCGTTAAAGAGTTTGCGGTCCTCGCCGCGCTCGATGGCGGCCAGGTCGCAACCGATCATCTCGACGCCGTACTTGTCCAGCGTGCCGTCTTTCGCCAGCTCGACGGCGGCGTTCAAACCGGTCTGGCCGCCCAGCGTGGGCAGCAGCGCGTCCGGGCGCTCTTTCTTGATTACGCGCTCGATAAATTCGGCGGTGATGGGCTCGACATAGGTGCGGTCGGCAAGACCTGGGTCGGTCATGATGGTCGCCGGGTTGGAGTTGACCAGGATGACCTCAAAGCCATCCTCCTTGAGCACCTTGCAGGCCTGGGCGCCGGAGTAGTCGAACTCACAGGCCTGGCCAATAACGATGGGGCCCGAACCAATGACGAGGATACGCTTGATGTCAGTACGTTTCGGCATGTTAGTTCTCCTCGGTCTCAGCGGTCTCGGACTCAGCAAAGTTCCAGCCGGCAAGGCGGTCCTTCGCGGTGTCGATGTCCAGGTAGTTCTCCTCGCCGTCCATGAGTCGCGTAAAGGCGGTAAAGAGATAGTGGGCATCGGTGGGTCCGGGCGAGGCCTCGGGGTGGTACTGCACCGAGAAGCACGGCGCGTCGAGCAGCTGGATGCCCTCGGCGGTGCCGTCGTTGAGGTTCACATGCGTCAGGCGAATGCGGCCGAAGCGCTCGTTCATCACGACTGGCGCGATGCCGCGGCGCACCCAGACGCGCAGATCCCCATCGGCCGCATGCTCGGTCTCGCCGCCGGAAAACTCGGGGACAAGCTTGCCCAAGCTGGGGAACAGCAGACCAAAGCCATGGTTTTGCGCGGTAATCTCCACGCGACGGCTTACCAGGTTCATGACCGGCTGGTTGCCACCGCGGTGACCGAACTTAAGCTTTTCCATCTGAGCGCCGCAGGCCAGGCTGATCATCTGGTGACCAAGACAAATACCAAAGACCGGCACCTTGCCGATCAGCTGCTGCACCTGCTCGTAGGTCTCCACCACGGCGTCGGGGTCGCCGGGACCATTGGACAAAAAGACGCCATCGGGATTCATGTCGAGCACCTCACTCGCGGGCGTATCCCACGGCACGACGGTAAGGTCGCAGCCGGCGCGGACCAAACCCTCCAGAATGCCGCGCTTCACACCGCAGTCGTAGGCGACCACTTTGTGACGGGCAGGAGCGGCAGCCGTAAGCGCAAAGTCATGCGTGGCAGGCAGGTCGGCGGCCACAAACTCGTGAGGTACGGGGCAACTTACGGTCTTGACCAGGTTCTCGCCTACCAGCGTGGGCGCTGCGGCCAGACGCTCGGCAAGCTCGTCGACGTCGAAGATCTCGGTCGAAATAATGCCCATCTTGGAACCATTGTCGCGCAGGTGGCGCACCAGGGCGCGAGTGTCGACACCCTCGATAGCGACGATGCCGTGAGCGCGCAGGTACTCCGGCACGCTGACGGCCGAGCGCCAGTTAGAAGGCGTGGCGCACATGTCGCGAACGATCATGCCGCGCATGGCCGGAGCGCTCGCAGGGCGCACGGCGTCGCCGGGGAAGGCCGACTGGACGTCGGTCTCGTCGATACCGTAGTTGCCGATCTGCGGATAGGTCATGGTTACGATTTGGCCGGCATAACTCGGGTCGGTCATGACCTCAAAGTAGCCCTCGAGCGAGGTGTTGAAGCAAACTTCGCCGGTCGCGGTGCCCTCGGCGCCGCATGCACGTCCATAAAAAATGGTCCCATCCTCAAGATACAGGATGCAGGGACCGCAGGTGCCCTTGCTGGTTTTGGCCAGCATACGCTGGCAAAGCTCGCTGGGCGCGAAGGTGCGGGCAGCAGTGCCCGCAGTATGGTTATTCGCCATAATTCTCCTTCCCGGTCTCTCCGGACCGGCTTAAAGGTTGGTAGTTAGGCCTTGCGGTATTTTAACCGCAAGTATGCGCCATGGCGTTAATTTCATCGAAATGTTTACGAAATGATAATTATGACTTTCTATGCATATTGATTTTTCTGGGACGGGGATTAAAAATCATCCCGCGCGGGCTTGTGGCTCACGCGGGATGATGACGTCTTATTATTTCTTGTCCTGCTCCAGCAGTTCGGACGGTGTGCGATCGGGCTTGCCGCCGCGGAAAATCTCGCGACCATGCAGACGATGCTCCAGGTCACGTTCGGCCTTTTCCTCGTCAATCTTGGTCTGGCTAACCACCGGGTCCTCAATCAACGACGACACCGAGTTCACCTGCTTCTGAATGCGTTCGGCGATGGTGTCATCCATACTCACGATGCGCATCTTCCAGTCGATACTCGTGGCGTTGGATGAGCTCTTGGTCCACACGAACGTCAAAATGGCGCTCTGGTGGCCCCGCGCGGGGAACATGCCAAAGAAGGAATCGTGCTGAATGTTGCTATCCTCGTCGATATAGGCGTGAACGTTATACACCACGCGGTCGATCTTATCGTTGAGCAGCGCGTTGGTCGCAAGCGCCGCGGCCTGGATCTGCCCGTTGGACAGCAGCTCGAGCTCGTTGGCAGACGATGTGTCCAACACCGTCACCTCAACCGTGCCCGTACGCTCATCGGCTTCATCGACGGTAAAGTCGAGCGGGAACTGCGTAAAGCCGTTGCCCCACTCGAGTCCACCCTTGAGTGCTGTAGAAACGGTATCAACCGAAACGCTCTCGGACAGGTTGGCGGTATTCAGACGGCGCATCACGCCGTAGCCAATCTGCATGCCCACGATCAGCACCAAAATACCGATGACCACGGCCATCGCGGTCTTCGTAATGGTATGGCTCACCTGCGAGCCTGAAGGATCGTCCTCGGACAGCGGGTCGATATGTTTTGCCTGGCTCGCGCGGTCCTCGCTGCGCAGCTGCGCTAGCGCCGCTTTGTCACCGCGCTTGGCCGCAGCCTCCTTCTCACGCATGCGCTCGGTACGCTTTTTGGCAAGCGTAGGATCCAAGACGCCGGATGCATCGATTTCGGAGAATAACTCCGTCACTTCTTCCGGAGTCAAAGGGTTCTTGTCAGCCATAAACTTCCTGTCATATCAATCAGTCGAGCTCGTGCGCACGCGCACCTTCGAACTGCATTCGATAGTAACGGGCATAGGTGCCGCCACGGGCGAGAAGCTCCTCGTGCGTGCCACGTTCCACAACGCGACCATGCTCAACGGTCGCAATCTCATCGGCGTGTTTAATGGTCGAAAGACGGTGGGCGATGATAATCGTGGTACGTCCGCGTGCCAGCTCTTCGAGCGACTCCTGCACCGCCTCCTCGCTCTCATTATCCAAAGCACTTGTCGCCTCGTCCAAAATCAGGATCTTGGGGTTCTTGAGAAACACGCGCGCGATGGCAACGCGCTGCTTCTGTCCGCCCGAAAGACGGCTGCCGCGCTCGCCCACCACGGTGTCGTAGCCCTGCGGAAGCGACTCGATAAAGGCATCGATGTTGGCGCGACGGGCGGCCTCGGCGATCTCTTCTGCCGTAGCGCCCGGCTTGCCGTAGGCGATGTTCTCGCCAATCGTACCGTCAAATAGATAGACATCCTGCTGCACCAGGCCGATGGCGCGGCGCAGGCTCTGCTGCGTCACATCGCGCACGTCCTGACCGTCGATGCTAATGGATCCGGTAGCCACGTCATAAAAGCGCGGCAGCAGCGAACAGGTCGTGGACTTGCCGCCGCCCGAAGGGCCAACCAAAGCGATGGTCTGCCCGGGCTTGATGGACAGGTCCATATGGTCGATAACGGGACGCTCGTCGGCATAGCCCTCGCCCAGCTCGACATCCTCGTAGTTAAAGCACACGTCGTGATACTCCACGGCGCCGGCAGTCACCTGCAGATCCGTAGCGCCCGGCTTGTCCTGGATATCCGGCGCGGTCGAGAGCACCTCGTCCATACGTTTAAAGCCGGCGATAGCCTTCTGATACGTTTCGGCCGAATTGACGAGCGTCTCAAGCGGCGTGCAGAACAGCGAAATATAGAGTGCGAAGGTCGCCATATCGACCGCCTGCAGCTGTCCCTGGGCGACCAGCCAGCCGCCCAGCAGCACCACGATCACATAGAGCACACCCGAGAGCAGGCCATACGTCGCGGTATAGACGCCCATGGCGTGATACATGTTCTCCTTGGACGAAAGATAGCGATTGTTTGAGGCGCGGAACTTGAAGCGCTCGGTCTCCTCATTGGCAAAGCTCTTGACCACACGCATGCCCGCCAGCGAATCCTGCAGCTGCGCATTGATGCCGCTGATCTTTTTGCGGTTGTCGCTAAAGACCTCGCGCATGCGCATGTTCTGCCAAAACATGATGACCGCAAACGCCGCCGTCACCACGGCCATGGCGAGCGCCAGCACCGGGGCGATGGTAAAGAGAATCACAAACGAGCCGATAATCTCGATGCCGCAGATGATGATCCACTCGGGCACGTGATGCGCCGCCTCGCAGATATCGAACAGGTCGTTGACCACGCGGCTCATCATGTCGCCCGAGCTGTTGCGGTCGAAGTACGCAAAGCTAAAGCGCTCATACTGGTCGAACAGGTCCTCGCGCATCTTGGACTCCATGCGCGCGCCCATCACGTGACCCCAATAGCTCACAAAGTAGCGGCAGGCGCAGCGGACGGCATACATCAGCACCAAGCCCACCGCGATCATGCCGAGCGCCTGCATAATGGCAGCCTGACCCTGAGTAAATAGCCCACCGGTCAAATTGCGCAGGATAATGGGGAACGCCAGGTCAATGGCGGCAAGCACCAGAGCACAAACAGTATCAGCAACAAAAAGCCCCATCTGGGGCTTGTAATAAGACAAGAATCTTCTAAACATGCAGTCCTCGGAGATAAAACAACAACGTAAAACCCTGGGACAAAATAATCAGTAGTGTTTGTCCCAGGGTCGCCCTCGCTTTTAAAGATCAGTTCCACCCAGGCGATGCGCGATGCTGTCGCAGGCCAAGGCGCCCACGACGGTCTTGGCGTCTTCAATCTTGCCGTCGAGCACGGCGTCGATCAGCTCGTGCAGCGGCACCAGGTCCACGTTGACAAACTCGTCATCATCGGGGTTGGGCGCATCAAACTCGAGCTTGGTAGCCAAGTAGATGTGGATGATCTCATCGCAAAAACCGCAGGACGTGACAATCGACGTCAAAAAGCGAATACGACCAGCCCTAAAGCCCGTCTCCTCATGCAGTTCGCGCTTGGCGCAATCGAGCGGGTCCTCGCCTGGATCGAGCTTGCCGGCGGGAATCTCGACCGTCACGCGGTCGATGGCGGTGCGGTACTGACGCACCAGTACGATCTTACCGCTCTCGGTCAGTGCCACAACGGCCGCCGCACCCGGATGGCGAACGATATCGCGGGCGCTGCGGTGACCGTTGGGCAGCTCAACCTCAAGACGGTGGACGTCGAGGATCTTGCCCTTCCAGGCGCACTCCTCCGAAAGAATCTTCTCGTGCAGCTCGACATCGTGCGGGTCGTCGTCACCCAGCACCAGCGCCGGCTCGTCAGCGACCTCGCCGCCAGGCTCGCCCTCGGCGTGCCCATACACGCGGCTGTCCTCCTCGACGATCTGCGCATCCACGAGCTCTTCGTTCTTCTCGTCCATCCGTCTCATTCCTCTCGGACTTTAGGCATCCCAGGCGTCTCGGCCGCGCAGCGCGCGCAGGCCGATGTCGTGACGCAGGGTCTTGCCCTCAAAATCAATCTTCTCGCAGGCCTCGTAGGCAAGGTTGCGAGCGTTCTCGAACGTGTCGCCCAGAGCGGTCACGGCAAGCACGCGGCCACCATTGGTCACGAGCTGGCCGTCCACCACGGCGGTGCCCGCGTGGTACACGGTCACGTTCTCCATGGCCTCGGCATCGGCGATACCGGTGATGACCTTGCCCTTCTCGTAGCTGCCGGGGTAGCCCGCGCTCGTCAGGACAACGGCCACGGCCCACTCGTCGCGCCAGTCGAGTTCAATCTGGTCGAGCTCACAGTTGGCACAAGCCAGCATGACCTCGACCAGGTCGTTCTTAAGGCGCGGCAGCACGACCTGAGTCTCGGGATCACCAAAGCGGGCGTTGAACTCCAGTACCTTGGGGCCGGCGGGGGTGAGCATAAAGCCGCCATACAGGCAGCCGCGGTAGTCGATGCCCTCGGCAGCGAGCTCGGCCACGGTCTGCTCCATGACCTTCACCATCGTGGCGTGCTCCTCATCGGTCACGATGGGCACCGGGCTGTAGACGCCCATGCCGCCGGTGTTGGGGCCCTTGTCGCCCTCGAGCGCGCGCTTGTGGTCCTGCGAGGTAGCCATGGGGCGCACGGTCTTGCCGTCAGTAAAGGCCAGCAGCGAGCACTCGGGACCAACGAGCATCTCCTCGATGACCACGGTGTTGCCGGCATCGCCAAAGGTGCCGCCAAAACACTCGCGCACGGCCTCCTCGGCCTGCTCAAGTTCGGTCGCCACGATAACGCCCTTGCCCGCGGCAAGGCCGTCGGCCTTGACGACCAACGGAGCGCCCTGCTCACGCACGTAGGCGAGAGCCGAAGCCTCGTCGGTAAACGAGCCGTAGGCTGCCGTCGGGATACCGGCACGCTCCATGAGCTGCTTGGAGAACAGCTTGGAGCCCTCCATCTGGGCGCCCTCGGCACCCGGGCCAAAGCAGGGAATACCCGCCGCGCGCACGGCGTCGGCCACGCCCGCCACAAGCGGAGCCTCGGGGCCAATTACCACGAGTCCGCATCCGTGGCTCTGCGCAAACGCCGCCACGGCCGCAGGATCGCAGTCGTCGAGAACAACGTTCTCGCCGCAGCTCGCGGTGCCGCCGTTGCCCGGCGCGATGTAGAGCTTGCCGGCGCGCGGTGATGCTGCGAGCTTAGCTGCCAAAGCATGCTCACGGCCGCCGCTGCCCAACAACAGGATGTCGATGGTTTGAGTGTCCGCCTTCAAGGGTGCCTCCTCTATGGATTAACGGCCCGCTCCGCGCGAGCCCTTTGCAAGCAAATATACCCCTCGGCCGCCCGTCCGGGCTGCAAAGGGGTATATCGCAATAACCAAATAGTCCCGATTACTTCCAGAATCGGTTGATGATCTGCTCGCGACCAGCGCCAACGCCAATGAACGTCACGCGGGTGTGTGCCAGATCCTCGATAAACGCCACGTAGTCCTGAGCCTCCTGCGGCAGCTCGTCAAAGCTGCGGCAACCGGTGATGTCGCACTTCCAGCCAGGGAGCTCCTCGTAGATGGGCTTGGCATGCTCAAAGCGCACCTGATGCTCGGGCACGCTGGTGTAGCGCTCGCCATCGACGTCGTAGGCCACGCACACCTTGATGGTGTCGAAGGCCGAAAGCACGTCGAGCTTGGTCACGGCGATGTCGGTGAGGCCGTTGACGCGCGAGGCATAGTTGGCGATAGGGCCGTCAAACCAGCCGCAACGACGACGGCGACCGGTGGTCACGCCGTACTCATAGCCCTCCTCGGTCAGCGTGTGACCGGCCTCGGACTCATAGGAAAGCTCGGTGGGCATGGGGCCCGAACCGACGCGGGTGATATAGGCCTTCATGACGCCCAGCACGCGGTCGACGTTCTTCATGCCCACGCCGGAACCGGTGATGGCGCCGCCGGCGGTGCAGTTGGAAGACGTCACGTACGGATAGGTGCCGTGGTCGATGTCGAGCAGCGTCGCCTGGGCGCCCTCAAACAGCAGGTCCTTGCCCTCATCGATCATGTTGTTGAGCAGCAGGCTCGTCTCGGTGATGTAGGGACGCAGGCGCTCGGCCATCGGCAGGTACTCGTCGCAAATCTGGTCCACGGTGTAGGTGGGCAGGTTGTAGATGAGCTCGAGCTCGGGGTTCACGCGGGCGAGAGCGGTCTCCAGCTTGTCGCGGAACAGCGTCTCGTCCAGCATGTCCTGCATGCGCAGGCCAATGCGGGCCATCTTGTCCTGATAGCACGGACCGATGCCGCGCTTGGTGGTACCGATGTTCTTCTTGCCGAGCTTCTGCTCAAAGGCGCCATCCAGATCGATGTGGTACGGCATGATGACATGCGCGTTACCGCTAATCTTGAGGTTCTTGGTGGTGATGCCGTCGGCCTCGAACATGTCAATCTCCTCAAGGACAACCTTGGGGTTGACGACGCAGCCGTTGCCGATCACCGACACGTGGTCGGAATACATGATGCCGGAAGGCACCTGGTGCAGGCCGTACTTCTTGCCGTTGACGACGATGGTGTGACCGGCGTTGTTGCCGCCCGAATAGCGCACGACGGCATCGAAGTCGCCGGCGACCAGGTCGCAAATCTTACCCTTGCCCTCATCGCCCCACTGGGCACCGACCAAAACGGTTGACGGCATGTTTACTCCTTACATTCATGGACTGTCTACGCGCCACGCCGGCACGCAGAAGCACAAAACATTCCCAGTATACCCGTGCAACGGGCGCCTGTCCTACTCCTCGGCATGTGCCCCATCAAGCTCATAGAACTTGGTGGATGCCGGCAGGAACATCAGGTCGACGTCGCCGATCGGGCCCGAACGGTTCTTAGCCACGACGATACGCGTAACGCCCTCGTCGGGTCGATCGTCGCGCGAGGCTTCGGCCTCGTCGGCGGAGCGGTCCAAGAACATGACGATATCGGCGTCCTGCTCGATGGAGCCCGATTCACGAAGGTCGGAAAGCTGCGGGCGCTTGCCGGTACGGGATTCGACCTGACGCGAGAGCTGTGACAGCGCGATGAGCGGGATCTTGAGCTCCTTGGCCATGATCTTAAGACCACGCGACATCTCCGAAACCTCGACGGTACGGCTCTCGGAGCGGCGTCCCGGTGGAGGACTCACCAGCTGCAGGTAGTCCAAAATGATGATTGCCTTCTCCTTGTTATGGAGCATGCGGCGGCTCTTGGCGCGAATCTCAGTCACTGTGGTGCCGGGCGTATCGTCAATCAGAATATCGAGCTTGGACAAGGTCTGCGTGGCCTCGTTGATATTGGCCCACTGCTCGGGGCTAATGCGGCCCATGCGGAAGTCACTGATCGAGATCATGGCGTAGGCGCAAATCAGACGCTGGGCAATTTCTTTGCCCGACATCTCCAGCGAGAAGAAGCCGACGGTATAACCAGCAGCGGCAGCGTTAAGTGCCAGGTTCAGAGCGAACGACGTCTTACCTACAGCAGGGCGGGCGCCGATAATGATGAGCTGGCCCTCGCGGAAACCCATGAGCATGCGGTCGAGCGACGGGAAGCCCGTGGGCACGCCCGCAGCCTGGCCACCGGCCTGGCACACTTCCTCGGCCTCGTTATAGGCCTCGACCATAAACTCGGTCAGCGTCTTGTAGCTCGACTTGACCTCGCGCGCCGTAACCTTGAGCAGCTTGCTCTCGGCTAGCTCCACGACCTCTTTGGTGTCGGTGGGGGCGTTATAGGCCAGCGCGTTGATCTCGTTGGTGGCGCCGATCAGCTCACGCAGCATCGAATCGCGGCGAACGATGGCGGCATGGTGCTGCCAGTTGACGAGCGACAGGGTCTGACCCATCAGCTCCAAAATGTACGCTTCGCCGCCCACGGCATCGAGCTTGTTGATACTTCGCAGGTAATCGATCAGCGAGATGGAGTCGATGGGAATGCGGCTGTTGTACATATCGACCATCGCGGTATAGATGGTCTTATGAATGGGCCGGTAGAAGTCATCGGGCTGCAGCTCGACCTGGGCCTCTTCGACCACCTCGGGCGACAGCAGCATAGCGGCCAGCACATTGGCCTCTGCATCTTGGTTTTGGGGAAGACCCAACTTTGAGCCGCGGTCCTCAACCGTCAGCCCGGTCTCCCTATCGTCATATGCCATGAGCATCCTCATTCATATCGCTTGCGAGCATCCATAGTATCAGCCACGGTCCCAAAACGCGCCGCGCGCCGCCAATCATCACCGAACCAAACGGATGAACGGTCCTGTATATAGGACTTCGACGCAACGTTCACCATGACACTCACTCAGCGCAAAAAACAAAAGGGCGCCCTGGTTTCCCAGAGCGCCCTTCTTAGAACAAGATTGTTGCGTTGCAGCAAATGCTACTCGGCAGCAGCCTCAGTCTCGACCTCGGCGGTCTCGGCCTCGGCGACCTCAGCGGCCTCCTCGACCTCAGCCTCGGCAGCGAGCTCCTCGGCGGTAACGCCGACGAGAACGACAACCTCGGCCTTGATCTCGCGGTACAGCGAGATGGCAACGGTGTGGGCACCGGCGACCTTGATGGGCTTACCGAGCTCGACGCGCTTGCGGTCGATGTCCATACCAAGCTGAGCCTTGATGGCGTCAGCGATCATAGCGGCGGTAACGGAGCCAAAGAGGATGCCCTCGTCGCCGACCTTGACGTCAACGGTGACCGTCTTGCCCTCGAAGGCAGCCTTGGTCTCGTTGGCGGTAGCCAGACGGACGGCCTCGCGCTTGGCGATGTTGTTGCGACGCTCGTCAAGCTGCTTGAGGTTGCCCTTGGTGGCGGCAACAGCGAGCTTCTTGGGGAACAGGAAGTTCTCAGCGTAACCCTGAGCGACCTCTACGACGTCACCCTCGCCGCCCTTGCCCTTGATCTCATCGAGAAGAATAACCTTCATGATGCGTCTCCCTTCTTAGCCGCGGTCGCGGTTGCCACGAGAGGAAACCACGGGGACGGTGTACGGCAGGAGAGCCATCTCGCGGGCGCGCTTGATGGCGTTGGCGATGTCATGCTGATGCTGCGTGCAAGCGCCAGTGACGCGACGGGGCTTGATCTTGCCACGGTCGGTCATGTACTTACGGAGAAGCTGAGTGTCCTTATAGTCGATGAACTCAGTGTTCTCCTTGCAGAACTGGCAGTACTTACGACGCGGCTGACGTGCAGAAAAATCATTAGCCATGTCAAAATACCTTTCGTTTGGCAACTTCGGCGAACCGAAGCCGCCTCTCACTCAAAAATAGGTGAACAGCCCTTAGAACGGGATGTCCTCATCGTAGACGTCGACCGCGGGCGGCGTAGCCACCGGTGCGGCAGGACGTGCTGCGGGCGCGGGAGCTGCGGGGGCGTAACCGCCCTGATCGTAGCCACCCTGGCCACCACGGGAGCTCATAAACTCGATCTCATCGACGATGACCTCAAGCTTGCTCCGGCGCTGGCCGTCGCGCTCCCAAGAGCTGTAGCGCAGCTTGCCCTCGATCGCGACCTTGTTTCCCTTTGCCAGGAAACGGCTCACGGCCTCGGCGCGGGTGCCGAACATGGTGCAGTCGACAAAGTTGGGATAGTCCTCCCACTCGCCAGTCTGCGCGTTGCGGCGACGATCGTTCACGGCGACGCCAAAGGACAGAACCTGGGTTCCGCCGGCGGTGGCGCGCAGCTCGGGATCGCGGGTGAGGTTACCGGTGATGTTCACTCGATTGATGCTCATAACTCACTACTTCCTCTTGGGGCACAAGCCCAGTCCAAAACGACAGTCTTACTCCTGGTCGTCGCGACGGACGATCATGTGGCGGACCACAGCGTCGGTGATGCGCAGGACGCGATCAAGCTCGGCGATCTGGGTAGGATCTGCGTGGAAGTTGATGAGGGTGTAGTCACCATCGGTGAGGTCGTTGATCTCGTAGGCGAGCTTGCGCTTGCCCCACTCGTCAACGGAGTCGACCTTGCCAGCGCCCTCAGCGATCGTGGTATCGATACGCTTCATAACAGCGAGACGAGTCTCGGGGTCGAGCGACGGGTCAACAAAGAACAGCAGTTCATAAGCCTTCATATTGTCACCTCCTCTGGGCAAATGTGGCTTCAGGTCGTGAAGGTGCGCCTGAAGCAGGAAAAGACTTGGTAATAATATCTTTCAACCTCCCAGGCTGCAAGAATATGCAGCTACAACCTCATGACCTCCACATATGCCCATACTCGCACCACGTTTCATACGCATTCCAACCAAATGCCGACCAAAAGCTTGACGGATCTGTGGGCAAGATACGGTGCCGTGGGGACAAGCTGAGCCAAGCCGCAGGTCAACGGGTACAAGGCTGTGGTCGCAAAATGCATACCAGTGGTTCACAGCAGCACCCATAGATTTTTAAATTCATTGCCAAGTCGCTTATGAATACCCCTTTTGAACAATTGAGTCGATCAACCACGCTGGTCGGAAGCCGTTTTTTGGCACCTCAAACCCCACTGCAACGCCAAGCGTGGCCAAGCGTTTTAAAAAATGCCAACTTTTCTGTTTGCACTTTGCGATTCCTCGTGTATACTGACTTTCGCATTTAACGGAGAGTTGTCCGAGTGGCCGAAGGAGCACGATTGGAAATCGTGTAGGCGTCAAAAGCGTCTCCAGGGTTCAAATCCCTGACTCTCCGCCAGTTAATTCCAAAGCAGGCCTTCGAGCCTGCTTTGTTTTTACCCCACGCGGAGGGGTGGCAGAGTGGTTGAATGCGGCGGTCTCGAAAACCGTTTGGCCTGTATAAGGTCACGAGGGTTCGAATCCCTCCTCCTCCGCCATTTTGGTTGAGAAAGCTCCCGGGAATGGGAGCTTTTTTGTTATCGAAATACGTCTCGATCCCACGCTTCCCCAAACATGTACGTCACCCTCCAAAACCGACATTTTTCGACATCTTTGAAGGCTGATGTACACGTTTGGATTGAGTTCACGGGAGTGGCACTATTCGGAAGGTGCCTCTTCGTCTCGCATGCCCTTCCAGTTGCGGATAAGCGCCTTGCGTAGTTCGTTTTGCTCTCGCTGGTACCCGGTGTCGGTACAGCGAGGCATGCCGAGTGCTTCGCGAATGTTGTTCATGGCACGGTGAAAGGCGAGCTGGCTGCCGAACTGAGCCGAAGTGAGCGTAACGATTCGATATCCCATTTGGGAGAGAACGGCTTCTCGCTCCGCATCTGCTCCCTTGCGCTCGAGCTCATCGTGAAAACCGCCCTTATATTCGATACCGAGCTCCCTGCGCTTATAGGTAATGAGGGCATCGATTTTGAGTGTTCGGGCTTTTGTGCAATGCCAGAGACGTTGAGGGATCTCGAGCGGTTTGTTGAGTTCGATACCTCGGATACCAACGCCGCCTTCGCTTGTTGGGAGCGAGAGGGCGATTGCCGAAGCGGTCTCCATAGGCGAGGCCGAGTGATCGTAGATGTGCCTGAGCGCGAGCCGTGCACGTGTGGCACCGGGTTTGCCGGGGTGCCGATCGAGCAGTTTGGTTATTTCATCCTTGGAGGTAGTGGCTGGTTGCCCGGTATAAGGGTCGGCGGGATTGAGCCTCATGCGATAATCGCCGCAAACTTCATAGCCATATTCGAGATATTCGATCCTATCCATCCACTCGGCAGCGAGCACAAAGGTGAAGGCTTCGTCGGTGATGAAGATTCCGGGCGTCAACTCGTTAATATGCTCGTAGGGAAGATTTTGTCCAAGAATGTGACAAACGACGCCTTTGGTACGAATTCGCTCGAATTCGAATACAACCGCGATATCGATAGTCTTAAGCATATCGGACGGAATGCCGCAGTCGGTAAGAGCCTGTCGTATGCGCGCAACACGTTGCTGGGTGGAGATGCCTTGTGCGCCTATCTGGTAGTCGTGCCGCGCAAGAGACTGAACCAAATTCTGGGGTGCATGATGGACAAGCCATGCGGTTTTATGCGAAATGAGAACAGGGGTATCCATTGAGGGCCTCTCGCTCTGAGCCGGTATCCAACTCTTATGTCCGTTGAAGTGGGGAAATATACCGGATATGAGTAAATCAACTCACTCATGCTGTGAAGCTCAATCCAAACATGTACGTCATCCTCCAAAGATGTCGGAAAATGTCGTTTTTGGAGGGTGACGTACATGTTCTGGACCCCTGGCATTCCAGCAACGCCATGCCCCCACCCAGTCCCGACCGTTTACCGAGCAATAGGGTCGCCAGACCCGTCAACCATGTACTATGTACGGGCATTGTCTAAACCCACAACCCAAAGGACCCCATCTTGCCCGTCGTCGCCGCTATGACCGTTACCTCACACGCCACGGATGCCATGGTCGCCATCCCGTTTTGGCTCGAAATGTTCGCCGTCGTCGCGGCTTCAATCTCGGGCGTGTTGGTCGCGCGCGAGCACAAACTCGACCTGGTGGGTGCAGTTGCGCTCGCCGTGGTCTGTGGCTTGGGCGGCGGTCTTTTACGCGACATGACGCTGCAGGTGGGCAACGTCTACATCCTCAACCAGCCAATGGCGCTGCCGCTTTCCATTGCCACGGCAGCCATCATCTACATTTTCCCGGCAATCGTCGACAAACCCGAAAAACTCATTCCCCTGCTCGACATCATCTCGGTCGGCATCTATGCCGCCACCGGAGCGGACAAGGCGCTGGTCTACGGCTTTGCGCCGGCGGTGTGCATCATGATGGGCTTTTTCACCGCGGTGGGCGGCGGCATGCTGCGCGACGGCTTTATGGGCGTGGTTCCGGGCATTTTCCAACGTACTAACTTTTATGCCATCGCCGCCATCGCCGGATCGACAAGCTATGTGTGTCTCGTTATGAGCGGCATCATGAGCAATGTCGCCGCGCTGGTCGTATGCGTTGTCGTGACCATGGGTCTGCGCTGGCTCTCGCTGCGCTTTGACATCAAAAGCCCCACCGAAGAAGATATCGCGCGCTTCTTGCACCGTAAAAAGTAGACAGCACGGCACGACACTTCGAAATGCAACCGAGAGGTTCTTTTAGAGCGCCCACGCGTTGGGTACCCTGTTAGGTATATGCCGAACACCTAACAAAAGGATCAACCATGGCTTTCAATCAAACCGCGACGGCGCCGTCACACAAGATACGTCGCTGCCTGCTTATGGCATTCGCGCTCATCGCGCTCGCGCTCACCGCTCTTCCCACGGCGTCATTTGCTGGCACGGACACGGCAGGCAATGTCCTTGCGACCGACAATGACGTCGATCCGTCTGGCGTCGAGGGTGACCTGTACTGGGCCGGCCAGGCCCTCAACTTGGACGATGCGTCCATTGACCGCGATATCATCGCCGCGGGCGATACCCTCTCTATCCGCGACTGCACGGTGGGCGGCGCCGTCCGCTTGGCGGCACGCACTATCGATATCGCCAAGACCACGGTTGATGGCAGCGTCACGGTCGTCGGTCAGCACGTTGTGCTCAATTCCGACAGCACCGCCAACTGTTTCTACGCGATAGGTGAGACGGTTGCCCTGCGCGGCTCCACCAAGTCGGCAGCGCTTGCGGGCGATACGGTGACCATCGATGGCACCGTCGAGGGCGATGTCGAGGTTTGGGCCGACAAGCTCATCCTGGGCAAGAACGCCCACATCACCGGCACCGTGAACGCGCACGTCTCCGAGGACCCCGAGCGTGCCGCGGGAGCCGAGGTCGGCGCGCTCAAGATCGACCGCACCGAGAACGAGGATACTTCCACCGTTAACGATGTCATCGGCGGTATCGTCGCCGCGGCACTCTCGACCTGCTTTGTCGCTCTGCTGCTCGAGCTCGTCTTTCCGCGCGCGACCGCCAGCGCCGCCGGTATGCTCCACCAGCGCCCCATGCCCCTGTGGGTGAGCGGTCTTCTGGGCACGATTGCTATCGTCCCCGCTGTCCTGCTGCTAATTATCTCTATCGCCGGTCTGTCGCTTGCCGGAGCCCTCATGTGCGGTGTTATTGGCATCGCGCTGGTGTCGAGTGCCTTTGCAGGGTGCGCGATCGCGCGCATGGTCGGACACAGCCAGAACCGCTACGCCATGGCAGCCGTTGGTGGCGTAATCGCAGGCGCCCTCACGGGGCTTCCCCTCGTAGGCGGCTTCATCAGCGGCGTGGCCTTTGTCTTTATGCTCGGCTACATCATCCAAATCATCTGGCGCAGCGCCCACCTCAAGCCGCAGCAGCCGGCTAACACGCCAGAACTCCCCACCGCCTAGCAGCCGACCACCACAAAGGGGCCAGGCACCTTTGTGGTGGTGCAAAGGGGTCAGGTTACTTTGCACCACCAAACGAGGCGGGGCACTCGGTCATATCGACCGGGTGCCCCGCTTTTCATGGAGGGTTCTCTAGTAACTTTTTCAAAACCAACGATCATCAGGTCGGTAGGCCTACGCGTCACTCGCTACGGAGGCAGTTCGCCATTGAGCAGAGGGGATAATTTTTTTTCACGGCGACCTCCTCCCCGCTTGATGACGAGCGCGACAACAATAGCCGCCACTCCGATGGCAGCCAAAACCGCCACTAGCACCAACGTTCTATCTCCCGTCGAGGGCATAAAGCCTCGACTTGCTTCTTTGCTTGGGGTGTTGAGCACCGACAGCTCAATCGAACCCGTCCCGGCATCGGCGGTATCAACCCGCAGAGGGCTTTCGGCCGACACGGTCACCTTGGGCTTCGCGACTGCAACCTGTTTAACGTCCAATCCCTCGGCCGTAACCGTCACCGTACGTTTGCCTTCAAAGGCGGTGTAGCCCTTGGGAGCCGCGACCTCCTCGACGGTGTAGACACCCGCGTCAACACCGCTCAATTCCACATGGCCATCCGCGCCCGTGGTGACGCACGCGTCGGCATCCGTCGACCACGAGCCGTCGGTCGTTAGGATGCGCCCGCGGTCATCGATGATGCGCAGTTTGGCAACCGCGAGCGGTTTATCGTCTGCGCTTGAACGCTTGATCAGACTGAGTCCCCAGGTGTAGGCGCACGCGTCATCGCCCGGCGTGCGGGTGAAGCCGGCGTCGCCGGACTGGTCGGCAAAGGGAGAGCGCGGGTAGCGCAGGTAGACCTCGTTGGGGTTGCCCTTGGCAATGCCGTGGTTGCATGCGCTGTTGAGCGGCGCATTGTACACGGCGACCACGCGGGCGCCCGCGGTGAAGGCGTCGGCCCCGTCAAGCGCGGCGATGAGGTCGCCGGTGCGCACGGTGAAGGTCTTACCGTCGACCGAGACCTTGCACTGGGCCGTGATGTCGGTCCAACCCTTCGCGGGCTCGGTGCCGGCGCGCCCGTCCTTACTGGTCGAGACGGCGTCAAAGCCGCCGTCCGCACCCGCCGCCACGTACACGCGCATGCTCGCGGCCACCTTGGAGGGGTCGAGTCCCGCGCTCATGGTGTCGACGAGCTGCACCGTATAGGTGTCGTAGGCCGTGAGGCCCGCCGGGACCGTGGCCGAGAGGCGCCAGTACAGGTCGTCGGCGACCGTGGCGTCGGCGGCCTTCTGCCAGGCGGCGGTGCTGTCCTCCAGCACGTGCTTGGCAACCTTGGGGGTCGCGGCCTTGGGCTTGACGGTGACGGCGTTGCCGCCGACCAGGGCCATGATCGGCGCGGTGCCGGCCTCGTCCTGGGCAATGGCGTCGTCGTCGGCGACGATGAGCCAGTAGCCACAGGGCAGCTCGGCCGCCGTGCCCGCGTTAAGGGCCACGGACACGGCGCCTGCTTCGACAATTGCGCGGGCAAGTTTTGCCGTCAGTGCGGTCGCCATGTGTCTGTCGGCATTCATCCATTCGGCAGCCTCTTGCGCCGTCGATGCCGAGCCATCAAGTCCAGCATCATGAAGCACGGAAAGAATAGCTTGACGAACCGCGCCATTCGCCCACGTTACGTCAGTTGCAATTTTTTGGCCAGCATCGTCATCGTCGACAACGTTCGCCGAAAAGAGCTGGTACGCGTCATACCGCGTCGCAACTGTACCGCCTACCGTAATGGCACCGGTGCCCGCCGCGCGGGCCGTCCCGGGCAGCATCGCAAAAGAGAGCATAGCGACCGTAACTATCGTCGCCACGGCCAACAAGCGGCGCCAAAGCCTACTCACGGCGACCACCTCGATCTCGATCGCGATGGCGGTGAGCATGCATCCATGTCGCGGCAAAGCACAGCAGCGAAGCGCCAGCCAGATACGTCATAGTCAAGCCGGCACCGCCTGCCTCGGGAAGCGTGGTCGAGTATCTGTTGGTAAAAGTCGGCGGGGTCGAAGAGCCATTGTCGTAGGTGACGGTGGCGACGAGATTCCTCTCACCGTTGTCCACCTTAACCGTAACCTTGTGCTGGGTCCTGTCGTAGGTGATGTGGTCCTTGACGTTGTTCTCGGCGCCCTCGGGGACGACCTCAGAGATGGTATAAGTATAGGTATCGGCCTTGTTGTAGTCGACGTTGAAGGAGACGTTGCCCATGGCATCGTTGGTCACCGTTTGGAGCACCCTGTCCTTGTCATCCTTGAGCGCGAACGAGAACTGACCTTCCTTGAACGTTCCGCCTGCGAGCACCTTCTCTGCGTTAATAACCGCCTTGCCCGTCATGCGGTTGTCGTAGACCCAGATCTCGTCCTTCTTTGTATCGTCGATGATCTCCGCACCGTCGACGATGTCCTTTGCCTTAGTTAGCGCAGCCTGATAATCCTTGTCGCTCGCGCTGCCCTTGAGCATGATCCACGTGGGATCGGCCTTGGCATAGCCAACAGGCGCCTTGGTCTCCACGAGCTGATAGAGCACGCAATTACTCATCTTCTTGTCGCTTGTGCCGAACGAGATTTTGCCGTTGGCGTCGGTAGGGACGTCGATCGCGGCCTCGTCAAACGGCGTTCTGGCGTTCTCTACATTTCCGTCATCCGCAACCTGGCCCATATCCACGCTGTAGAGTGTGAACTTCGCCCCCTCGAGCGTCGCGCCGACCTGCTGGGCGTCGTACTTGGTCATCGTGATGCTGTAGCCGTTGCCGCCCGCGCTGGCGGACGCATTTTGAATCTTCCATTTTTGCTCGTCGATCGCCGAACCCTCCGTCACCCCCACAAGCTCGGCGGTGTTGGAAAGGGACACCTCTTCGCCGGGTTTCCGGTCGGGATAACCTCATACTCGACCTTGAGGTATTTCCCGTCGGGCACCTCAAGAGTCAACTTCGTACGCGAGCCAGATTCATCCTTGACTTGCTCCATCTTCGACGAATAGTCCTTATCAGCCAGCGGTGACCAGGCACCATTCACCTGCTCATAGACCTTAAGCGTCGACGGCACCAGCGCGCACTTGGCATCCATGGTATCGACGAGCTCAAGGAAGTCGGTGCCATTTTTAAGGGCAACGGCAGACTCGTTAACAAGAATGGTGTATTTGATGCGATTGCTATTGGCAACCTGCTCGCCGGACTTTTTGATGACGTTGTTCTTAATGATGACGTCACCTTTACCGGAATCGAACTTTTTAACTCCTGACCCCGCGCTGGCCTTGTTGGTGAACTTCACCTCGTTTGTGGAGGTATCGAGCTCACCGCGCTTGACCGCCGTCTTGTACGTGAGCTTTGCGTAGCCGGCATAGCTTTCAAGCTCAGTCGTGGGGATGGAGAAGGTGACCGTATTGCCGTTGCGGCTGACGTTGTCGGCGGCGAGCGTCCGACCCGTAACGACCTCCTTGGCCTCGCCTCCGCGATGAAGCCCCGTATGTTTATCATAGGGGTTCTGCACGAGCGTATACTTTGCGGAATTCGCAACATAGCTCATACCATCCGGAAGGCTATCAACGATATTCAGCGGTTTCCCGCCCAGCTTTCCAGCTCCATAGTATTCGAACTCGCCATTTGCGCCCTTATTACCCTTTTGGCGGTTTGCATACACCGTCCAGTCGACGATCCAGGCGCCCTTCTCATCCGAGCCGCCAACGGTATGCCAATCGAAGTTCTCAACCCAAGACACCTTCGACTCCGCTTCCGGCTTCTCGACCGCGGGCATCGTTTCTCGGTTGACAACGTACTTGATGGGTTCGGTGAACGGCCACTGTAGTCTCAGGCCCGGTGCTTCGACCGCTGCGAAGTTTGAGTACCAGCCCGACAGCGCTTCTGATGTAGTGTCGTAGGTGATAACGGCGTAGTCCTCGTTCTCGAGAGCGGCTTTCACGTTGTCGGTAACGATGATTTTGAGGTCGTAGTTTTTCTTTGTTTCATTACCCGGATAGCTGGTCGTTGGTCTCCAGTCGGTGCCCGGAACCAGCTCGGTATTGCCGATTTTAATGGTAATGGAGCTTTCGTCGACACCAAGTTTCTGCGACCATGCCGACTGAAACGTGTCCTTCACCGTCACCTCGCCTGGATGGGCCGCATTGACGATCGCCTTCAGCGCGACCTTCGTCTCCCACGTCGCCCTGCCCGTCGTCGACGCCTCATCGTATCTCACGAGCCTCTTGGTGATCGGCACAACACCCGTCAGCTGCGGCGTGAAACTGCCATCATCCGTACCGGAAACGGAACCTTTGCGCTCGATGGTCGCGCTGTTGCGCACGGTGTCGTACGAGCTCGTATCGTTCATCTTGGTGTGATAAACGATGCAGTAGGTGGCGTACTTATCCTCAAGGTTGTTCGGGAACGTATAGGAAAAGAAATTATCCTTAGGTTCAAGTTTTCTTTCACAAATCTTGACTCCGCTCGCCTCCGAGTCGCCTTTGTAAACCGTAAAGTTGCCCGTATACGTCTGTTTTCCGTCCAGATTATCGGTGAACATGTATCCGCTCATGTCGGCCTTGAGCTTGCCTTGGTTGAGCTTGACCGTCCACTTGATGTCCGACGGCGTGCCTGAGCCATTGGACTTCTTGATCATGTCATAGCCGAATGTAACAGGCTCAGCCGTAGCTGTTCTGTTATCGCTGTCGCTTGAGCCAGCCCAATTCCACGTTGCCGTATTCTCAGCTTTGATCAAATCGCCGCCGTTCGCGGCAACGCCGCTCTTCAGCACCGTATCGTACGTGATCGTGTGGTTGCCCCGGGAAAGGTTGCCCAGGCTGTCGAGGGTTACGACCTGGCCGTCGATCATCGGCTGGGAGTCAAGCTTCTTGCCGTCGAGCTTGAAACTGTCGTTCACAAAGTCGAAGTTGTCGCACAGCGTATCAGTGAAGCTAACGTCCGTAGCATACGACTCTACGGTAAGCGTAACAGTCCAGGTAACCTTGGCCACGCCATCTGCGCCCTGGGAGAAGGTCCCCGACTTCGTCCCCGTGACTTTGCCGTCCTTGATAGGGATTTTGATCGTTCCCACACCAGGGAACACGACAGATGCGTTGCCGCCTGAGCTGGTGTCCTTGTCTGCAAGCTCGAACGACAAATTGGCTCCGACATAAATCTCCGCAGGGTTTGACGCAAGCCAGTTTTTGTCAAACGCAAAGATGACCTTATTGTCCTTAATCTTCCACGTGCCAGCCTTGGCGGCAGTGGCTTCCGAACCCTCCATGAGGTCGCCGCCGTCGTTGTCGTCAACGACAATGGTGTCGGGCAGCTTATAGACAGCGATGTTCTTCTCGGGCGTAGGCGCCTTGCCGCCTTTGAATTGTGCCGAGAAAGCTCCATAGAGCGTCGAAGTGGACGTTACGGGATCCTCGAGCTTTTGAGTATGGTGCTCATCGGTATACAGCCTGACATCAACCGTCGCCGTATCCCCATCGATCGCAATCGGATCGGGCTTCGCAACGTCATCGGCGCGCACGGGGGCCGCACCGTAAAACACTGCGGCGGTGAGGCAAATCAAAATGAAAATCAGAGCCGCCATACCCAGCGACCGTGAGCGGTGTACGTCCATAGTTGTCCCCTAATTCCTACAACACAGTGTGGAATACGGCGAATCGTCGGATCGAACACAAGCCCCAACATCAACGAGAACCTACCTAGCGCATTGCAAGAACCCATTGGGGAGCACCTTCTAAGACGGTTCGTCTATGCCACAATGCATAAAATACAATATAGATAACAGTCATGTAAACCGCTGGTAAAGAGGTCTTTTAATGTAATACCAGTTGATATTTATCTGTTAACAGTTTTGCATCATACCGGCTATATTCAGTGGAATTATGTATATGTTTAAACAACTTTACTTTGGCTGGAAGCCGATCGGGGGGGATAGTCGCCCCAGCTGTGGTGCAAACTAACCCGTCCCCCTTGCACCAAAAAGGGCGCCGACCATCGCGGTCGGCGCCCTTTCTTGTTAGTCGCTATAAAGTCCAGCGCTTATTTGTTGACCTGGCCGGCACGAACGGCAGCCTTCTTGCGGTCGGTGGCGTTGAGCAGACGCTTGCGCAGACGAATGTTCTTGGGAGTGATCTCGACCAGCTCATCGTCGGCGATGTACTCCAGCGCTTCCTCCAGCGAGAAGGTGCGGGGCGGCACCAGCTGGACGGAGATATCGGAGGTCGAGGAACGCTGGTTGCCCAGGTTCTTGGTACGAGCGATGTTGACGACCATGTCGCCGGCCTTGCTGCGCTCGCCCACGATCATGCCCTCGTAGCACTCGGTGCCCGGCTCAACAAACAGCTGGCCGCGCTCCTGCAGCGTACCCAGGGCGTAGGCAACGGCCTTCTCGGTGGTCATGGAAATCATGGCGCCGTTCTGGCGGTTGCCGATCTCGCCGGCGTAAGGACCATACTCCAGGAAGGTGTGGTAGAACACGCCCTCGCCGTGGGTAACGTTCATGATGCGGTTCTTAAGACCCATGATGCCGCGCGTCGGGATCTTGAACTCGAGGTGCGTCACGATGCCCGAGGTGTCCATGCTCGTCATGATGCCGCCGGAGGTACCAAAGACCTCAACGACCTTGCCCGAGTACTCGTCCGGGCACTCGACGACGGCCTGCTCGACAGGCTCCATCTTGTTGCCGTTCTCGTCCTTCTTAAACAGAACGCGGGGACGGCCGACCTGGAACTCAAAGCCCTCGCGGCGCATGGACTCCATCAGAACGGACAGGTGCAGGATGCCGCGGCCAGAGACCTCGACGCCGCTCTTGTCCTCGAGCTCCTCAATCTTCATGGTCACGTTGTTCTCGGCCTCGTTGAACAGGCGCTCCTTGAGCTGACGGGCACCCACGATGTCGCCGTCGCGACCGACGAGCGGGGAGGTCGAAGCCTCAAAGACGATGGACAGGGTCGGCGGGTCGATCTCGATGGGCTCGAGCTCGACGGGGTTCTCGGGATCGGTGTAGACATCGCCGATATCGGTGCGCTCGATGCCCACGACGGCAGCGATGTCGCCGGCGCCGACTTCCTGGCACTCGGTGCGGCCCAGGTAGTCGAAGGTAAAGAGCTGCTTGACGGTAGCGGTGGCGCTGGAGCCGTCGTTCTTGACGACCAGAATCTGGTCGCCCTGATGGATGGCGCCGGAATACACGCGACCGATGCCGATACGGCCAACGAAGTTGGAATGGTCGATGGTCACGCACTGCATGGCCAGCGGGGCGTTCTCGTCGACCTCGGGCGCGGGCATGTCGTCGATGATCATATCGAGCAGCGGATACATGTCCATGTTGCCGTCGTTGGGGTCAAGGCGGGCAAAGCCATTCATGGCGCTAGCGTAGACCACATGCTCCATGGCGAACTCAAGCTGGTCGTCGGTGGCGCCCAGGTCGGCCATGAGGTCCAGGCAGTCGTTGTAGGCCTTCTCGGGGTTGGCGCCCGGACGATCGATCTTGTTGATGACGATCATGATCTTGAGGCCGGTGTCGATAGCGTGACGCAGCACGAAGCGGGTCTGGGGCATGGGGCCCTCAAAGGCGTCGACCAGCAGCAGGGCGCCGTCGGCCATACGCAGCACGCGCTCGACCTCGCCGCCGAAGTCGGCGTGGCCCGGGGTGTCGATGACGTTGATCTTGACGTCCTTGTACTCGATAGAGATGTTCTTGGCGAGAATCGTAATGCCGCGCTCGCGCTCCTGGTCGTTGGAATCCAGAACGCGGTCCTCGACCTGCTGGTTGGCACGGAAGGCGTCCGTGGCACGCAGGAGCTTGTCGACCATCGTCGTCTTGCCGTGGTCGACGTGAGCGATGATGGCGATGTTCCTCAGATTGTCTACGCGCATGTAGTTCCCCTATCTTCTATCCATATACAAACGGCACGCGTATGCGGCCCGCCCAAGCGATACAACGCTCAGCGGGAATATTGAGCCTTTTACCGAAAACTCGTTTATTTTAGCGATTTTAGATGAGAGGGGTTTCCTCACCTGCAGGTTCAGGGTCGCTCCACATAAAACCATCGCCGGCGCCCATGCCCTCATACAGCACATATGCCGAAAAACCACTCTCGAGCGTGGTTTCGAAGAAGCTCACGAGCAGAGCATCGTGATAGCCGCCGTCAATCTCGACGCAGCCGGTATAGCCGATGGCATAGCGGGCGATACGGCCCAGGCCCTCGTCCTTAAGACCCATCTTGTGCTCGGAGATAAAGTTGGTGGCCGCCTCGAGGCACGCCTCCTCGCCATCCTCGTCGAGCGCCGCCAGATAGCGGTTGGAAGCAGCGTCCTCGATCGCCACGACCACGCCCGGGTTCTCGCCCGCGGCCAGGTCGTCCAAGAAGGCGCCGATCAGATCGCACACCATGGCGTCGAGCTCGGCGGAGACGTTACCGGCGTCCTGCATATCCTGTGCCATCTTTAGACCTTCCCATCGAGTCCGGCGTCGTTACAGTTCCTGTGCCTCGGCGGCGATCCTGGCGGCAGCGTCGCGGGCGCGCATCATATCCATCGCGCGCTTGTCGAGCACCTTGATCTGACTGGTCAGCATTACCGCGTCGACCACACCCCAGATCACCAGGCCCGTAGAGATCGAAAACCCAAGCGCACCAACTGTACCACGAAGGCGCGAGCAGATTGCCGCGACAAGGGCGGAGATGACAACCATCTTGATAAACGAGCCACGGCGTTCGCGAAGCGTGCGGGCCTGCGTCACATAGGCAATGCGAGCCGCCTCGGATGCCTCCGAACGCATCTGGGCTTCACGCACGATAGCCGCCGCCTCGGCAGACATGCCGCCGGCCATCAGCGAACGCTCCGCAACCTGGCCGCCCCGCATTTAGAAATCATCGGGGGAGAGCGTATGGACGAACTCGTCGAACTTCTCGAACTCCTGCTCGTCGTCAACTTCCTCGGCATGGGCAGAAACGGTGCCCAGGCGATTCATGATGTCGTCTTCCACAAACATGGGGGCATTGCTGCGCACGGCAAGGGCGATGGCGTCGCTGGGACGGGCGTCGATCTTGCGCTCGTCACCATCGGCCAGTACGACGATCGTCGCGTAGAACACCGGCGGCTCGGCGCGAACGATCTCGATGCGCTCGAGCTTGGCGCCCAGGGCGTCAACGGTATTGAGCAGCAGGTCATGGGTAATCGGGCGCTCGGCGCGGCCGCTATCGATGCCGCGGCTAATGGCAGCAGCCTCAAACGAACCAGTCTGAATGGAAAGGGAACGCAGTGGCGCGGGCGAGTCCGATTTGCTGCAGCGCTCGCGAAGCACGATAAGCGATGGCACGGGACCGGCGGCCATGACGATAGTCTCTATGTCGACACGAACCATGGAACACCTCCGGTACGTAGCGGTTAACACACGGCAGCCCGCCGCATTGAATAGCTATACTACCCAATCTTTCGCACAGCACACAAAACCAAAATGAGATTTATCGCAGACAAGAAAAAAGCCCCGAGGCAACGCCCCAGGGCTCTTCACAGTTTTGATGGTGGACCTGACAAGATTCGAACTTGTGACCTCCCGGTTATCAGCCGGACGCTCTAACCAACTGAGCTACAGGTCCATCGCGCAAGGGATATATTAGACGAGTCGTTACGCGCGCGTCAACAACTTTTTTGAAAATCTTTGGGAGGGATGGTCGCTGGGCTGGCGAGATGGTTTTGGTTTGCTGCTCGGACAGTCCTGCACAAGACGAAGGCCACATTAAGTGGCCTTCTTTGCGTGCGGAACTCGCGACAAACCAAAACCATCTCGCCAGCCCAGCGACCATGGGGTTCCAAGGTTTTCGAAAAAAGCGGTCGGCGCGCAGTGCGCCGACCGCCGATATATGGGGTCTGATATTTTCTACCAGCTAGTTCCTCTTACTCGTCCAGGAGATCCTCTGGCATGTCGTTGCCGTCGCCTAGATCGACAGGGGTTTCTTCGGGAGCAGAGCTGTCTTCTGTGGCTTCGCCTTCGGGCTTCTCTTTGGCGGCCGTCATGCGGGCTACGGCGCAGATGCGGTCGTTGTCGTCGACGGTCATCATCTTGACGCCCTGGGTGGCGCGGCCAGTCTGGCTGATCTCGTCGGTCTTGACGCGAATGACCGTCGCACCCTCCGTCACGATGAACAGCTCGTGCTGCGGGCCCACCGTCTTCATGGCCGCGAGGTTACCCTTACGCTCGGTCATCTGGATGGTGTAGACACCCTGGCCGCCGCGATTCTGCTCCGGGTAGTCCGCAACCGGCGTGCGCTTGCCGTAGCCACGCTCGGTGATGACGAACAGATCGCCGTTGCCGTTAGTGACTTCCATGCCCAGAACGCTCACGCCGTCCTTCATACCGATACCGCGAACGCCGCTGGTGTCGCGGCCGGTGGCGCGCACCTGCTCCTCGGAGAACATGATCGCCTTGCCCGCAGTGGTGGCCAGGATGATCTTGTCACCCTCGCGCACGCGGCGCACGTTTAGCAGCGCGTCGTCGTCACGTAGGTTGATAGCGATCAGGCCGTCGCGGCGGCTGCGGTCATATGCGCTCATCACGGTCTTCTTGACCATGCCGCTCTTGGTGGCAAACATCAGGTACTCGTCGGCCGGGAACTCACGGCAGCTGATGACGCTCGCAATCTTCTCGCCGTCCTCAAAGGGCAGCAGGTTGACGATCGCGGTACCGCGCGCCTGGCGCGTACCCACCGGCAGCTCGTGCACCTTCAGGCGATAAACCTTGCCTTTGCTCGAGAAGAACAGCACATACTCGTGCGTGGACGCGATGAACATCTCATCGATAACGTCGTCCTCTTTGAGGTTGACGCCCGACACGCCCTTGCCGCCGCGCTTCTGGGCACGGTAGGCAGCCACCGGGATACGCTTAACGTAGCCGGTGTGGGTGATGGTCACGACCATATCCTCGTCGGCGATGAGGTCCTCGACATCCAGGTCCTTCTCGACCTGGCTGATCTCGGTGCGGCGCTTGTCGCCGAACTTCTTGGAGATCTCGCGCATCTCTTCCTTGATGACGCCCAGGATCTTCTCCTCATGCGCCAGCAGGTCCTCGTAGTAGGCGATGGCGCGGCGCAGGCCGTCCAACTCTTCTTGGATCTTGTCGCGCTCCAGGCCGGTCAGGCGGCGCAGCTTCATCTCGAGGATGGCCGTGGTCTGCTCGGGCGTAAAGCCAAAGCGCTCGATCAAGCGACTGCTGGCCTCGGAGTCAGTCTGCGAGGAGCGGATGATGCTAATGACCTCGTCGATATGGTCAAGGGCCATCAGGTAACCCTCGAGGATATGAGCGCGGGCCTGGGCTTTCTTAAGGTCGAAGCGGGTGCGGCGGGTGACGACGTCGACCTGGTGGTCGATGTAGTGTTGCAGCATCTCGCGCAGGCTCAGGCATTTGGGAACGCCGTTGACGAGTGCCAGGTTGTTGGCGCCAAAGGTCGTCTGCAGCGAGGTGTACTTATACAGGTTGTTGAGCACGACCTGCGGAATGACGCCCTTCTTGAGCTCGATGACCAGACGGATACCCTTCTGGTTGGACTCATCGCGCATATCCGAGATGCCCTCGATGCGCTTGTCGTTGACGAGCTGGGCAATCTTCTCCTGCAGGGTGCCCTTGTTGACCATGTAGGGAATCTCGGTAAAGACCAAGCGGCTGCGGCCGGTCTTGGTGGACTCCACATGTGCCTTGGCACGCACGGTAATAGAGCCGCGGCCGGTCTCGTAGCTCTGCTTAATGCCGGCGCTGCCCATGATGATGGCGCCGGTGGGGAAGTCCGGACCGGGCATGATCTGCATGAGCTCGTCGACGGTGGCGTCGGGGTTGTCGATCAGGTAGCAGGTGGCCTCGATCGCCTCGGTGAGGTTATGCGGAGCGATGTTGGTGGCCATGCCGACGGCGATGCCCTGGCTGCCGTTGACCAGCAGGTTGGGGAAGCGCGCAGGCAGCGCCACGGGCTCGGCGAGCGATTCGTCGTAGTTGGGTTGCCAGTCGACGGTATCCTTCTGCAAGTCACGCAGCAGTTCCATGGCGGGCTTTGCCAGACGGCTCTCGGTGTAACGCATGGCCGCCGCGCCGTCGCCGTCGATGTTGCCAAAGTTGCCGTGACCGTCGATGAGCGGCGTGCGCATGGAGAACCACTGCGCCAAGCGGACCATGGCCTCGTAGACCGCAGAGTCACCGTGCGGGTGGTACTTACCGATAACTTCGCCGACCGTCCAGGCCGACTTCTTGTGTGGGCGGTTGGGGTAGATGCCGCTCTCGTTCATCGCGTACAGGATGCGGCGGTGCACCGGCTTCAAGCCGTCGCGCACGTCCGGCAGGGCGCGCGCCGTGATGACCGACATCGAATACTCGATAAACGACTGCTTCATCTCGCGACCGAACTCCGAAATCTGGAGCTGGCCGCCGTTGATATCCTCGCCGGCCGAGGCACCACGGTCGACTTCACCAAAACTCTCCTCGAGCTCGCCGTCGTCATCCTCTTCCTCGTCATCATCGACATCGGGGTTATAGGCGTCCGGGTCGCCGTCCTCGCCCTGCTCAGCACGGGCAAGCAGGCGCTTCAGATCGCCGGGCATACCAGCGTCGCCGGCCTCGTCCATACCCTCGTTGTTGTTGATATCGTCTGCCACGTTACCTCCTCTTAAGCGTCAAGGAAACGCGCGTCATGCGCATGTTTTTCAATGTACTCGCGACGATAGCCGACCTCGGAACCCATCAGCTCGCGCACGGCGCGGTCCGCCACCACGGCGTCCTCGATCGACACGCGCTGCAGAATGCGGGTCTTGGGGTCCATCGTCGTCGAGGCAAGCTGCTTGGGGTCCATCTCGCCCAGGCCCTTGTAGCGCTGGACGGTATAGCCCTTGCGCTTTTTGGTAATCTTGCCGTCCTTGGCCTTGCCGTCCTCGTCGTTATCGTCGGGGTTCAGGCCCAGACTCTGGATGGTGTCGCGCAGGATCTCGTCTTCGGGCTGGCGGCCGTTGGGATACACGTAGTGGATCTTGTTGCGCACCTTAATGCCAAAGATGGGCGGGCAGGCAACATAGACGTAGCCGGCATCGATCAGCGGACGCATGTACTTGTAGAAGAACGTCAGCAGCAGGATGCGGATATGCGCACCGTCGACGTCTGCATCGGTCATGATGATGATCTTGTGGTAGCGCGCCTTGGTGATATCAAAGTCGCCGCCGTCGCCGGCACTCGTCGTGACGCCGCAGCCGATCGCGGTAATCAGCGACTGGATGGTATCACTCGAGAACGCGCGATGGTCACCAACGCGTTCGACGTTCAAAATCTTGCCGCGCAGGGGCAGAATCGCCTGGATGTCTCGGCGACGGCCGTCCTTGGCCGAACCGCCTGCCGAGTCGCCCTCTACGATGAAGAGCTCGGTCAGCTCGGCATCGCGCACCGAGCAGTCGGCGAGCTTGCCGGGCAGGGACGCCGTCTCGAGCAGGCTCTTGCGACGGGTCGCTTCGCGCGCCTTGCGGGCGGCGTTGCGCGCCTTGCAGGCCTGTTGCGCCTTCTTGACGATCTCGCGGGCGGGCTTGGGATGCTCCTCCAAGTAATCGGCGAGGCCGTCGGTCACGATCTTGAGCGTCAGCGCGCGCATATAGGAGCTGCCGAGCTTGGCCTTGGTCTGGCCCTCAAACTGCGGATCGGGCAGCTTGACCGAGATAACGGCCGAAAGGCCCTCGCGCACATCGTCGCCGGTCAGGTTGGCGTCTTTTTCCTTGAGCAGGTTCTGCTTGCGCGCGTAATCGTTGATCACGCGGGTGAGCGCGGTGCGGAAGCCCTCAAGGTGCATGCCGCCCTCGGGGGTGTAGATGTCGTTGGCAAACGACATGACGTTCTCGCCGTAACCGCTATTCCACTGCAGGGAAACCTCGACCTCGCCCATCTTGGCCACAGGTGCGTCCGGATCCGATTTGCCCTCGATGTAGATAGGCTCCTTAAAGGCCTCGGGGACGTCCTTGCCCTCGTTGAGGAACTTGACGAAGTCGATGATACCACCCTCGTAGCAAAACTCCTCCACGTGGAGAGTCGCCTCGCGCTCGTCGGTCAGCACGATCTTGAGGTTCTTATTGAGGAACGCCGTCTCCTGCAGACGGTTGTGCAGCGTATCGAAATCGTAGACGCAGGTCTCGAAGATCTCGTCGTCGGGCCAGAAGGTAACGGTGGTGCCCGTCGAATCCGAGGTGCCCACGACCTCCATCTTCTTGACGGTCTTGCCGCGCGAGAACTCCATCTCGTAGGTGTTGCCGTCGCGACGAACCTGAACGACCACGCGCTTGGACAGTGCGTTGACGACGGAGATGCCAACGCCGTGCAGGCCGCCCGAGACCTTATAGGCCGAATTATCGAACTTACCGCCGGCGTGTAAGATCGTCATGACGACCTCGAGCGTCGGGATCTTTTTAACAGGGTGCTCGTCGACGGGGATGCCGCGCCCGTTGTCGACGACCGTGATGGAGTTGTCGGCGTGGACCGTCACCTGGATCTCGGTGCAGAAACCGGCCATGGCCTCGTCGACGGAGTTGTCAACGATCTCCCACACCAGGTGATGCAGACCGCTGGCGCTCGTCGAGCCGATATACATGCCCGGGCGCTTACGAACGGCCTCGAGACCTTCGAGAATCTTAATCTCGCCGCCATCGTAATCGTTTTCGTTTGCCACACGTCCTCCTTCAGTCAAGAAAATGTGTACAGCCTTACTAGTTTATCGTAAAAAAATACCCTCGGGAACGAGGGTATTTGGCTCTACAAGGCCACCAGATGCGATTTAAGGCTCTTTTTTGCTTTGCACGCCCTTGGCCCACTCGGCGCTGGCTCTCATGGCGTTCTCGAGGGCCTCGCGCAGTTTTTGGTCTTCGATGGGCGCCACTTGGCGCTCAATCTCGGTGCGCTCGGCCTCACTTAGGTCAGCATGCGGAGCCGGCGGGCGCTCGGCCACGGCAGGACGCAGACGCTCTTTGGCAGCGGGCGGCGTGTGACCGGGCGCGGTGGTTTTGAACACCAGGCCATCCACATGCGCACCGGCGCGCTCCATGCGCGCGCGGATGATCTCGCGCAACAGCGTCATTTCCTGCGTCCACGAGGGCGAATCGAGATATACCAGCAGCTCATTGGACTCGGGCAGGTAGCGCAGGCCCGTCACATGCCGCCCCTCGCGCGTGCCCGAGCACACCGCGTTCCACGCGCGATAGACCGCGCGAGATTCCTCTGCAGCCTCCATCTGCGCGCGGCGCTCAGGCGTCGCGGCCGCCAGGATGCGCTGACGCTCTGCGTTCAAAAATCCACTGAAGGCAACCGTTTCGCTCTCGCGCTCGTAATTAGCACGTCTCACCCATGCTCACCACCTTAGCTCGATCAAGCAGGTCATCGGTAAAGTACCCCAGGTTGGTCGTGGTTATGACCGTCTGGATATCATCGCCGATCAACCGCAAGAAAGCACCGCGGCGCTCGCCGTCGAGCTCGCTCATCACGTCGTCCAAAAGCAGCAGCGGGGCGGTACCCAGGACATCGCGAGCCACGGCCACCTCCGCCACCTTCCAGGCCAGCACCAACGTTCGCTGCTGTCCTTGGCTGGCAAACGAACGGGCGGAGCGACCCGCCACGGCAAACTCAATCTCATCGCGATGCGGTCCCACCAACGTCACGCCGCGGCGAATTTCCTCGTCGGCGTGTTCATCAAGGGCAGCCAGCATGCGCTCGTACGCCCAGCCCTTTAGCTCTTCGCGATCCTCGACCTGGGGCAAATCCCCCAGTGTGGACGTATAGGTCACGTTGGCAGCCTCACCGGATGCCACTTGCCCGTAGGCAGCGTGCACATGGCCCGCCAGCCGGTCGAGCAGGGCCAACCGGTGCACAAGCAGAGCCGAGCCCGCGCGGGCAATCGAATCGTTCCACGCGCCGAGCATCTCACGGCAGCACCAGGTTTCCTTGAGCAAGGCGTTGCGCTGGGTCACGCAGCGCCCATAGGTGCTCGCAAGATCGGCATAGCGTGCGCTCAGTTGCATGCCAAAGTCATCGAGGGCGGCGCGGCGCACACTGGCGCCCCGCTTAACCATGTCCAGATGGTCGGGGCAAAACAGCACGCTCGGCAGAACCCCGCGCACACCGGCGGCAGAGCATCTCTTGCCGTTGCGGCTAAACGAGCGCTTACCGTCCTCCGCGCTCAATCCCATATCAAGCACGCGGCCGTCGCCCTCGAGCCTCAGCTCGACCTTGCACGAGCCCACGCCATCATGGACGAGCTCGGCTGCGGTCGGATGCCTAAACGAGGCGCCGCTCGTCAGCAGCTGCAGCGCCTCTATGAGATTGGTCTTTCCCGCCGCGTTGGGTCCCGCAAGTATCGTCACGCCCTCGTCCAGGGCAAGACGATAGCTATCGAAGCTGCGGTAGTGCGCGACGGAAAGATCGCGGGCGAACATGGTCATAGCGCAGCGCTAGATGCGGACCGGCATGACCAGGTACAGGTAGTTGATCTTGTCGTAGGACTTGAAGATGCCCGCCTGCGAGTAGCTCTTGAGCTCCAGCGTGATCTCCTTCTCCTTGGACAGGGCATTGAGGCAGCCGAAGATGTAGTGGTAGTTGAAGGCGATGGTACCCGACTCGCCCTCGGCCTCGACATCGATCGTCTCCTGTGCAAGGTCCTGGTCATTGGAAATGGAGGACAGGCCCATCTGCCCGTTCTCGACATCGATCTCGAACTTGACGGCGGGGTTGGCGCTCGCGATAACGGCCACGCGCTTGAGGGCGGCGTTAAAGGCGGCGACGTCGATCTTGACGCTCGTCACGCACGAATCGGGGATGAGCTGCTTGTAGTTGGGGTACACGCCCTCGATGCGGCGCGACACGTAGGTGGTGTTGCCGGCCTCGAAGACGACCTGGGTGTCGGTAGCCCCGATCATGATGGTCGCCTGGCTGGCCATGATGTTCAGTGCGTCGTTAAAGGCGTCAGCCGGAACGTTGAGCTCAAAGGAGCCTTCGAGGGTCGAGGTCTCGACCTGCGTATCGCACACGGCCAAACGGAAGGAATCGGTCGCCACCAGGCGCACGGTGTTGTTCTCGACCTTCATGTGCACGCCACCCAGGATGGGGCGGGCCTTGTCGGTCGAGGTGACGCGCCACACGCGGCCGACCATCTCGGACAAGATATCGGTCGGCAGTTCCACGGCGCTCTCGATGGCATAGGCCGGAAACTCGGGGAAGTCATTAGCATCGAGCGTGTTCAGCCTAAAAGAGCTCTTCTCGCAACCAATCAGCACCTGGCGCTCGGACAGCTCAAAGGTGACCGGGGCATCGGGGAGGGTCTTGGTGATATTGGAGAGCATCTTACAGGGGATAACCATCTCGCCCTCTTCTTCGACATGCGCCGCGATGCGATGACGGATCGAGATGGTGTAGTTAGAGGTCTGGAATTCCAAGATGCCGTCTTGGGCCTTAACGAGCACGCCCGACAGGATGGGGAGGGTGGATGCCGAAGCGACACCCTTCATAACGACGCCGATGGCTTGTGTAAGCGAGCTCTGGCTGACGGTGAACTTCATCTTTTAATACCTTTCTATAGATATAAATATCTTAATAATAGTAATAGCACTGACGAAACTGTTGATTACTCCCAAAGACGCAGGTCAGACCCAAAAAGAGAATCGACAGCAACCTGTGTGCAACAGGGGTGGTTTTCCACGTTCAAAACCTGCGCAAAACTTTTCATCACCGCGGGTTGGGTTTTAGACACCTTATGCCCGTGGTTTCGACAAGTTTTCAACAGGTGTCTCTATTTCCCTACGAGCGCAGTGTAATTTTATCGCGCAGCGACTTGAGGTCTTCGGTGACGGTGCGGTCTTCCTGGATCATCTTCTGGACCTTTTTGTAGCTCGTGCTGACGGTCGAGTGGTTGCGGTTGCCAAATTCGGCGCCCACCGCCGTGGTCGTCATCTCGCACATCTCGATGGCCAGATAGATGGCGATATGGCGTGCTTTGGCGATATTGGCGTTGCGACGCGGGCCGATGAGCTCCTCGTGTGTCACGCCGTACTGCTCTTCGATGACGGACTGAACCGTCTGGACGTTGATCTTTTTGGCCGATGTGTCGAAGTACTGGCTGGCGATGGCGTCGATATCGTCAAAGGTGAGCTCTCCGCCCTCGCGCTCGCGGTCGCCCGCCTCGCCGGCGCAGCGCTCGCAAAAGCTCTCGAGTTCGCGGATGTTGGTGCCCGAGACCTCGGCCATGTGTTTAAAGTGCTCGTCGGTCAGGTGCCCGCCGTCGCCCCCATAGGCCGCCAGCAGTGAGTCGTCGCCCGCCTCGGGAGCGGCGACGATGGTGTTCTCGTAATAGCGCTGCAAGATTTTGTATTTCATCTCGTAGCTGGGCTCTGCGACCAGGCAGAGCATTCCGGCGTTGAAGCGGCTGGTCAGACGCTCGTCCATGCTTAGGTCCTTGGGGGCGCGGTCTGCCGCGATGACGACCTTCTTGTTGTTGCGGATGAACTCGTCCATGAGCTGGAAAAAGTAGTCCACGCTCGCGCGCTTGCCGATGATGTTTTGGATGTCATCGATGATGAGCACGTCCACGCCGTGGTACGCCTGCATGATGGGGGCGTTGCTCTTCTTTTGACGGTCGAACTCGGTCATCAGGTCGTCCAGATATGCCTGGGAGTTGGCATACTTGACCTTGATCTCGGGCGACTTCTCGGCGAGCTCGTTTTTGATGGCAAGCAGCAGGTGCGTCTTGCCCAGGCCCGATTTGCCGTAGATGAACAGTGATGTGCATGTGCCGCGCTCGTCCGCGAGGGCGGCAAACTTGAGTGCCGAGCGATAGGCATGGCTGTTCTCGGGGCCGTAGACAAAGTTCTCAAAGGTAAATTTTGAGTTCGCGGCGAGCGGGGCTCCATCCGTATTCTGCTCGGCCGGCACGGTCGGTGCTGGCATGGGTGAAGCGGGGGCCGCAGCTTGCGTGGATTTAGTCGGCGCTCCGCCCTTCATCTGGTTCATCATGCGACGAAAATCGTCGGCCGAGAGCGTGTTCTTGATTGCAATGCCCGAATCCGCGCCCGCCGCTGCGTCGTGAGCGATGGGCATGTGCGTGACGGGTGCGTTCGTTGACGTCGCCGCCGCGCTCGTCAACGGTGCCATTGTTTCACGGGAAACATCGCTGTGCTGGTGCTCGATTGTCGGCACATCGCCTGCGGAGGCCGGCACCGCCGGGGAAGCAGCGGGAGCCGTGGCGGGCGCCGTGGCGGCAGCGGATTCCGTCGCGGCGCCTTGCGGTGCCACGATGTCGAGAGCAATCGGTGCAAAGGCGATTTCTTCCAGATAGGCCTCAATAGTCGGCTGATGCTTTTTGAGCTGCGCGATGGCAAAGCGCGAGGGGGCCTCGATCGTGAGCGTATCTTCGGTCAGGCTTATGGCGCGCGATTGCCCCAGCATGTTGATGAGGCGTGCATCTTGGCCGTCGCGCTGGCAAAAGGCGATGGCGTCCCCCAGGATGATGCTTGCTTCCTCGTCCACTGTCTCTCCCGTTCTTTAGCTCTGAGCTCGCACGCGAGCGGCGCCGAGTTCGGTCAGATGGTATTTCTGGCCATGCTTGATGACCAAGCCAGCCTGCGCCAAGTCATTGAGCGTGCGTGACCAAGTGGGGGCCGAGTTTCCAAACGCCCTCGCCAGATCGGTTGCACCGCACGCTTGATTTTGCGCCAAATAGCCCAGTGCGGCGTTGCCGCGATCGCTTACGAACACGTCCGGTTGTGGCTGCGCATACTGATTTGCTGCATTAGGATACATCATTTGAGCTGCTGGTTGTTGAGAACTCTGCATCGGCGGCATTTGCTGTTGAAAACTTTGAGGCCACTGTTGGTAAGGCTGCGGAGGCATCTGCTGGGCCCAGGGGTTGTACTGCTGCTGCGGCATCTGCTGGTACGGCTGCTGATACCCCTGCTGGTACTGCTGCGGGAACTGCTGGCCGTACCCCAGCGGCGGCATCTGCTGATATGGATATCCCTGTCGGTACGGCTGATAGCCCATTTGCTGGCCACCCGGTGCGCCCGTCGCCTGCTGCATTGCTGCTGCATCCTGATCCGCCAGCGGCACGGCCTCTGGCATGTTTGGCGGCATTGACATCGATGTCGCCTGGGGCTCTTGTGTGGGAAGCATTCCGGGCTGCTGCATCTGCCTCACGGGGGGCTGCATCTGCTGCGTTGCCATGGGCTGCTGCGCAAAAGCTCCCGGCAGGGGATATGTGGGCTGCTCCGTCTCGGGCCGCACGGCAGCACCGCGTCCGCCGGCACGCTCGATTTCCTGCACTCGTTTAGGGTTCAGGCTTACCGTAACCACGGTGCCGTTGCCCATGTTGTCCTCGATGGATACGGCACCGCCGGCGTTTTCCAAATACTCCTGCACCATGGGAAACCCTGCTCCGGTTCCACGGATATAGCGCTTCATCTTGCTGTTTGCGCTGGTAACGCCAAAGTCGAAAGCGCGTTCCTTGTCGTCGATGCCGGGTCCTTGATCAGCAAAGCGGATGGTGTCTCCGCCGTCCAGAATCGAGATGATGGGCTCGGCAAAGTGCGCGTGGATAAAGTTTTCGACAATCTCGCGGATGACCATGAGCGAGATATGGCCACCTTGTTCTTTCATGCACTGGTAGACGGTGTTGGTCGTCTCTTCCAAATACGTGCGGACATCTTGCGGATCAATGACGATCACACGCGGTGTCGACAGCATGTCGTCATAGACGGCGATGCGCGCGGCGTACATGGCTTTTGGCGCCTGCGTGGTCGTCTGCTCTCCTTCCGCATGCTCTTCGCGCACGCCGGTGATGTGTTCGTTGTCGGGTGCCGGGTCTCCGGAATCGACCATGGTGTAAAAGTCGTCAGACATGCCGCTCGCAATCTTTCAAAAGGTTTCGAACAAATAGTAGCTCACCGTGCAATGTTTCTCATCTTTCGACAACTTTTCAAAACCTGTTGAAAACTTTGGAAAACGGGCGAAAAGTTCTCAACATTGCCAACATGACCTGTTGAAAACTCGATGAAATATCGTGAAAAGTTGCCATGCACCGCTAAATCGAGCTTGGCTTATGGGGGAACCGTGTGAACTGCGCAACCTTTTACCTTTGATTTCTTGACATTTGAACATTGATTTCCCTACAATCTTCAAGCTCACGTGTCTATATCTGCGTCCGCGTCCCCGCGGACACTCGAAATGCAGCAGGAGGAACTTAAGATGAAGCGTACGTATCAGCCTAATAAGCGTAAGCGTGCCAAGACCCATGGCTTCCGTGCCCGTATGGCCACTAAGGGTGGTCGTGCCGTGCTCGCCCGTCGTCGTGCCAAGGGCCGCAAGCGTCTCACTGTCTAGCAGCGATACACACATCTCGCATGAAGACTATTAAGTCTCGGCAAGATTTCGAGCATGTGTTCAGTCAGGGGCGTCGTTTCAATCACCCTCTGATTCGAATGACCATATGTGAATCGGTTGGCGAAGGCGACTCCGGAAGGGTCGCCTTCGTTGGTGCTAAGCGACTCGGTTGTGCCGTCGTGCGCAACCGATCTAAGCGTGTGATGCGCGAGGCCGCCCGCAGCTGCGGATTTCCCGTTGCGGGTTATGACATCATCTTGTTTGCAACTCCCAAGACGAGGGTTTCCTCGCCGCAGGAGATGGACAAGGCGTTGCGTTCGCTTATGAAGCGCGCCGGCGTTGCCGGGGAGGAGCGATGAGCAATCACGTTTTGCGACGTGTTGCCATCGCTCCTATTCGCATATATCAACAGGTTATTTCGCCCTTATTGCCTGACGCCTGCATTTATTACCCAACGTGCTCGCAATACGCCGTCCAGGCGATTGAGAAGCACGGTGTTTTGAGAGGCTGCTGGCTTGCCGTGAGGCGCATCGCTCGCTGCAATCCCCTGCACGTCGGCGGTTATGACCCTGTGCCCTAGCGGGCACTCGCTATCGGAGGAAAACTTACATGTGGGATTGGATCGTTAACATCCTTTTCGAGCTGCTCAAGCTCATCCAGACCTTTGCGGTCGACTGGGGCCTGTCCATCATCATCCTGGTGGTCATCATCCGTCTGCTGCTGACGCCGCTCATGCTCAAGTCGACCAAGTCGACGGCTCGCATGCAGGTGCTGCAGCCCAAGATGCTCGAGATCCAGGAGCGCTATGCCGACGATCCCCAGCGTCAGGCCGAGGAGATGCAGAAGTTCTACAGCGAGAACAAGTTCAACCCCATGGCTGGCTGTCTGCCGCTGCTGATTCAGATGCCTATCCTGTTCGCCCTGTTTACATTGCTGCGCAACCTGCCGCAGTACTTTAACGACGGCACGTTCTCGTTCTTCAACATCCTGCCCGACCTGACCACCACGCCGAGCGTTTCCTTTGCCGATGGCTTTATGGTTGCACTGCCTGCGCTGGTTTGCCTGATCCTGTTCGCCGTCCTGACCCTGATTCCTCAGCTCTATATGTCGCGCAACCAGACCGGCCAGCAGGCTCAGAGCATGCGTATGATGGCCGTTGTCATGACGGTCATGATGCTTTGGATGGGCTGGAGCCTTCCCGTTGGTGTTCTGCTGTACTACGACGTCTCGTCTGCTTGGCAGGTTATCCAGCAGATTTTTGTGACGCAGAAGGTCATCGACAAGGCGAAGGCCGATGAGGAGGAGCGTCTTAAGAACGCTCCGCTGCAGGTTGAGGTCACTCGTCGAGAGAAGAAGCCGCGCCCGCACAAGAAGAAGTAGTGGGATATCAATCTTATTTAGGTACCTAACTTTTGGAGTACGTTATGTCTGAAGAGATCATCGAGGATATGCTTGAGGAGGTTGCCCCGCAGGTCGCGGGCGATTATCCCGAGATTGCACAGCGCTACAAGGCTGGTGAAGAGCTGACCGATGAGGAGCTCGACACCATTGCCGATGTTGCGATTTCCATCCTGCGTTCCATCCTTTCGCACTTCGATGCCGCCAACTCTCCTATCGATGAGTATGAGGGCGACGAGGGTGAGCTGATTTTGGATGTAACGGCTCCCGACCTTGCTGTTCTCATTGGCCGTCATGGTCGCACCCTTGATGCCCTTCAGGTTATGTTCTCTTTGCTGGTGAGCCGCAAACTTGGCTTTAGGTATCCGGTTGTAGTGGATGTAGAGGGATACAAGAGTCGCCGTCAGGACAAGGTTGCTTCCATGGCTCAGTCTGCTGCCGAGCGTGCCATCCGCACTCATAAGAGTGTTTCGCTTCCGCCCATGAATGCCTACGAGCGTCGACTGGTTCACATTGCACTTCGTGGCAATGATGCCGTCGATACTCATTCTGAGGGTTCTGACCCTGATCGCCATGTGGTGATTGTTGCTCGATAATCTTCTCGAGCTTATGCTAAGGGGACGTGGTTTCCACGTCCCCTTTTTTTTGTCAAAAGTTCTCGATACACTGATTTTTGTCAGAAAGGAGCTTTCGTTGTTAGTACTTACTGATCAGCAGGCTGACGAGATGTTGAGTCGTCTAACTTCCTATTGCAAAGAGTATTCCTTGAGCGTAACTGATGTTGAGCTGAGGAAATGTATTCAGCATTTGGATTTGGTTCTAGAAACAAATAAGACAACCAATCTCACCCGTATTCTTAACGTAGAAGATGCTGCAGTACTTCATATCCTCGACTCACTTGTTTTGCTCCCCTATATCAACAAGGCTCCTGAGGGAGCTTTGCTCGATATGGGAACAGGTGCGGGCTTCCCTGGTATTCCATTAACCATAACCACGCATCGTAAAGCTACTTATATTGACTCTGTTGGCAAGAAGGTTGATGCGGTTAATTCCTTTGTCCATGCTCTTGGATTGAAACATGCTCATGCGGTTCATGATCGTCTTGAAGAATATGCTCGAAGCCATAAGAAGCAGTTCTCTGTTGTAACCGCCCGCGCACTGGCCCCTCTACCGATTCTTGTTGAGTATGCGGCTCCGTATCTGAAGGATGGAGGGCTATTTGTTATAACCAAGGGCAATCCTTCGGATGAGGAGCTTGCTTCCGGCATGTCAGCAGCTAAGATTTGCGGCTTCACTTTGCTTCTGAATGACGCAATTGATTTGCCTGAAGGCTTGGGTCACAGGGAGTTCATTGTTCTTAAGAAGAGTCATCCAGCATCCGTCTCATTGCCTCGTGCAAATGGCGTGGCAAAGAAGAATCCGCTTGCCTAGATGTTTCACGTGAAACATAATGTATACTAACAACTTGCAGTGTTTCACGTGAAACATGGCGGTTGATATCGATTCGGAATGTTTCACGTGAAACATCCTCCGTTTGACAGCTTTAATACACACCAGGAGGGACCGTGGGATTTCGCGACGTTAAGCGTTCTAAGAGCGCAAAAGACACGCGTATCATTGCAATCATCAATCAAAAAGGCGGCGTCGGTAAGTCAACGACGGCTGTAAACCTTGCAGCAGCACTGGGTGAGCAGGGTCGTAAGACACTGATTGTCGATTTTGATCCGCAGGGAAACAGCACCAGTGGATTCGGAATTGAAAAAGAAGACCTTGACCACTGCATTTATGATGCATTGGTGAATGATGTGCCGGCAGAATCACTTGTTCTTGATACAAATTGTAAAAAGGTATTCGTTATTCCGGCTACAATTCAGCTTGCAGGCGCGGAAATTGAGCTCGTAAGCGCAATCGCTCGTGAAACCCGCCTCAAAGATTTGCTTGAGCCGATTCAGGACGAGTTCGATTTTATTTTCATTGACTGTCCCCCCTCGCTCGGCCTGCTTACTATCAACGCCTTGACCGCAGCAGACAGCGTTTTGATTCCGATCCAATGCGAGTATTATGCACTAGAGGGCGTTACAAAGCTGCTTGAGTCAATGAAGATGGTCAAATCACGTCTGAACAAGGGCTTAGACACCTATGGTGTGCTTATGACCATGTATGACTCGCGTACTTCTCTATCGAATCAGGTTGTTGAGGAGGTTCAATCGTACTTTGGTGATAAGGCGTTTAAGACGCTGATCCCCCGTACGGTTAAAATCTCCGAAGCTCCGTCTTTTGGAGAACCGGTAATTACCTATGCACCTCAAAATAAGGGTGCAAAAGCGTATATGAACCTTGCAAAAGAGGTGATCAAGCGTGCCTAGTGTAAAGAAACGTGGCGGATTAGGACGTGGACTCAATGCTTTGGTCTCAGAGGCTGAGTATGAGACCGGTGGTTCGGCTACATCGGCTGCAAATACCGCATCTGAAACAAAACTACCTATTGAGGATATCGTTCCCAACCCTAATCAGCCACGAATTCATTTTAATGAAACTGAACTTCGCGAGTTAAGCGAGTCAATCCAAGAACACGGCGTTTTGCAGCCGCTTTTGGTTCGCAAGCATGGAAACGGCTATGAGATCATTGCTGGTGAGCGTCGTTACCAAGCTTCAAAGCTTGCTGGTCTTGAGGAACTGCCTGTTATCATTAAAGATGTTAATGATGAAGAGATGCTGGCTCTTGCTCTTATCGAAAACCTTCAACGTTCTGATCTGAATCCCGTCGAAGAGGCTAAGGGCTATCGACAGCTCATCGATGCCAGCGGTATGACACAGGAGGCATTGTCGAAGGCAGTAAGCAAGTCACGCTCTGCAATTACAAACTCACTGCGTCTTCTCGATCTCCCTGAAGTTGTTCAGCAGATGATTTTTGAGGGCAAACTTACTGCTGGTCATGCGCGTGCGATTCTTGCAGTTCCCTATGAGGATGCTCGAATTCGACTTGCAGAGAAGGTTGTTGCAGAGGGCCTTTCCGTAAGAGCGACAGAAAATCTCGCTCCGTTGTTTTCTGCCGGAGAGACACCTAAGACGCCGAGGCCTGCAACGCCTCAGTCTTTTAAAAAGGCTGCTCGCGTGCTTCGTCAGGTTTTTAATACCAACGTGCGTGTGAAGAGCTCGCGTGGAAAGAATAAGATTGAGATTGAGTTTAAAGACGAGGAAGAGCTCTCTCGTATTCTTGGCGAAATGATTCAGTTTGATCAAGGAGGCCAAGATGAGGAATAAGATTTTAACTACGATTGCATTGGCGACGACTGTCGCGGCTGGTGCCTTTGCTGGATATAAGATCGCGACAGACGATGAACTTCGAGGTCGTCTGCTTCGAGGCGCGCAAGATATCGTCGATACTTCCAAGAAGAAAATTGATGTTATGACAGAAGATGTTGCCATGCGCACTGCTCAGGTAACGAAGAATCCCAAGATTAATCAAGGTTGGGTTAGCAACCAATGGGAAAATGTAGGCTATTAGGTACCTAACAATTACTTAGCATATTTTGAGGGGTTCTTGTCTGATTCACGAGGCAAGGACCCCTTATTTTGGCCGTAAAAAATGGGACAGGTAGCGGCTGATTCAAAATTAAGGTCAATAAATGAAACGGCCCCGGTTGCATATCCTGCAACCGGGGCCGTTCGATGTTTCACATGAAACGTTTTGGGGTGCGACTCCCCTATGCGTTCTTCTGAACTTTGAAGCGCTGCTTCAGCTGTCCGCAAGCGGCGTCAATATCGTTACCACGGGAGTTACGAATCGTGGTCTCGATGCCACGAGACTCAAGGCGACGCTGAAGATCCTCAACCTTATGAATCGGCGATGGCTTGAGCGGGCTGCCCTCGATGTCGTTAAGCTGAATCAGGTTAACGTGGCACAACGTTCCCTCGCAGAAGTCGCAGAGCGCCTGCATTTCGGGATTCGTATCGTTGACGCCTTCGATCATGGCATACTCATAGGTCGGGCGGCGGCCAGTCTTCTCGGTGTAGAGCTGAAGCGCTTCGTGAAGGCGAAGCAGCGTGTACTTCTTAACACCGGGCATGAGCTTATTGCGCGTCGACTGGATGGCGGAATGCAGAGAAACGGCAAGCGTGAACTGCTCGGGGATGTCGGCAAATTTGCGAATACCGGGAATAACGCCACTGGTAGAGACAGTGAGGTGACGAGCGCCGATACCGATGCCATCGGGGTCGTTGAGGATTCGCAGCGCCTTGAGAACCTCGTCGTAGTTGGCAAACGGCTCGCCCTGGCCCATGAAGACAACGCTCGTGGCGCGCTCGCTAAAGTCGTTGGATACATGAAGTACCTGGTCGACGATCTCTTGAGCGGTCAGAGAGCGCTTGAGGCCGTTGAGACCGGTAGCACAAAAGGCACAGCCCATGCCACAGCCTGCCTGGGTGGAAACGCAGACGGAAAGCTTGTTACGACGGGGCATGCCGACGGTCTCGACGGAAACGCCGTCGTGGTACTCGAGCAGATACTTGCGAGAGCCATCTTTGGAAACCTGCTTGGTGAGTTCAGTCGGCGTGTCAAAGGCAAAAGCCTCTTTAAGCTGCTCGCGGAAAGCCTTGGGAAGGTTGGTCATATCGTCAAACGAACAAACGTTCTTCTCAAAGACCCATTCGATGAGCTGCTTCGCGCGGAAGGCGGGCTGGCCAAGTTCGGCCACGAGCTCGCGAATATCGTTTTGGCTCAAGTCGCGAATGTCCTGAGATTTAGTCCTGGGATTCATGGAAGCCTTTCGATTTTGGGGAAACGTAGAGGGTATCGCTACAATATGGTATCAGCTGCAGAAATTATAGAGGAGGAGTCTGCCCATGCCGGGTAAAAGCCTAGAGAACATGCACGTAGCGGTCTTGGCGGGCGGTCATTCCGCTGAGCGCGAGATCTCGCTCAATTCGGGAAAGAACGTCGTGGCTGCCTTGAAGGAGGCCGGCTACACTTCGGTGGAGCTGCTCGACACGGCTGCCGATGATTTTATGGTAACCATGGCGACCGGCGGCTTTGACGTGGCGTTTATCGCCATGCACGGTGCCGGCGGCGAGGATGGCGCCATGCAGGGCGCCATGGAGACCATGGGTATCCCCTACACGGCCTCGGGCGTGCTTGCCAGCGCCTGCGGTGCCGACAAGGAGGTCTCTAAGCTCCTGTACGCCAAGGCGGGCATTCCCATTGCCCCCGGCCTCGCGCTCGAGGTGGGCGATGAAGTCGATATCGATCATATCGTCGAGGTTTGTGGCGAGCGCTGCTTTGTGAAGCCGGCCGTCAACGGTTCCAGCTATGGCATTTCCCTGGTCCATGAGCCCTCCGAGCTGCCCGCGGCAATCGCCAAGGCGTTTGCGTACGGCGACAAAGTGCTGGTCGAGAAGTGCATCGAGGGTACCGAGATCACCGTCGGTGTGTACGGCGAGGACGACGTGCGCGCTCTGCCGATTGTCGAGATTCGTAAGCCCAAGGACTGCGAGTTCTACGATCTGGACGTGAAGTATGTCGACCCTACGGACATCCATCGCATTCCGGCGCAGATTTCACCCGAGAATTACATTCGCGCTCAGGAGCTTGCCTGCGCTGCTCACAAGGCCCTCGGTTGCCTGGGTATCTCGCGCAGCGACTTTATTGTGAGTGAGGACGGCCCCGTCATCCTCGAGACCAATACCATTCCCGGCATGACCGATACGTCGCTGTATCCGGATGAGATTCGCCACACCGACGACATGACGTTCCCGCAGGTCTGTGACAGCCTGATCCGTATGGGCCTTCGTCGAGCGGGCATTGCATGCTAATCGAGGACGCGGTTTCGTCAGGAACGCCGCAGTTTGTCATCGACTCCTATGCCACGCTTGCCGAACGCGCCAAAACGCAGTCCTTCGGCCTTATCGAGGAAGATGTAATTGTCCTCGATACCGAGACCACAGGTCTTTCGGTGCAGGACAACGAGCTGATCGAGATCTCGGCGGCCCGTCTTTCGGGCCGCGAGATCGTCGACCGCTTCGATACCTTCGTGCATCCCAAGCAGCTGATTCCCGCCGAGATTACCGAGCTCACGAGCATTACAAATGCCGATGTGGCAGATGCCCCGTCGGCCGTTGAGGCCGTCGCCGCTCTCGCCGATTTTGTCGGTGGTTGCCCGGTAATCGCACATAACGCCACGTTCGACCGCTCGTTTATCGAGTCGGTCAAAGGCGGCGTCAACGTGAGCGATATTTGGATCGATTCGCTGGCGCTGTCGCGCATCGCGCTTCCGCGCCTGGCCTCGCACAAGCTGTCTTTTATGGCCGATCTGTTTGGCTGTGACTCGGTATCACACCGTGCCAATGCCGACGTCGACGCCCTGTGTGGCGTATGGCGCGTGTTGCTCGTGGCACTCACCGACTTGCCCCAGGGCCTCATGGCGCGCCTAGCCGACATGCATCCGGACGTGCCTTGGTCCTATCGTCCAATCTTCTCATTCTTGGCGGGGCAGAACCCTGGTTCTATCTTCTCTCTCAGCGCCGCTCGTGCTGACGTTCTCAAGGCCGATCGCGCCGACGATCGGGTGGACGCCGACGAACTGCCGGTACTCAAGATGCCGAGTCGTGAGGAGATTGAGGCAGACTATGCGCCAGGTGGCCTGGTCAATCGCATGTATCCCACCTACGAGCCGCGTGATGAGCAGATCGCGATGGCGCTCGAGGTCCGCGATGCGCTGGTCACGGGCACTCATCGTGTAATTGAGGCGGGCACGGGCGTCGGCAAATCGATGGCCTATCTGGTGCCTTTTGCCGAGGCAGCACGCCGTAACAACATCACGGTTGGTATTGCGACCAAATCGAACAATCTTGCCGACCAGCTCATGTACCATGAGCTGCCAAAACTTGCCGAGCAACTGGACGGTGGTCTGTCATTTTGCGCTCTCAAGGGGTATGACCACTATCCGTGCCTGCGCAAGCTTGAGCGCATGAGCCGCGGCCAGGTCGAGATTACCACCAAGCGCGATCCGGCGGACACGCTCACGGCGGTCGCGGTCATTATGGCGTACGTCTGCCAATCAGCCGATGGCGACCTCGACTCACTTGGCATTCGGTGGCGCAGCGTCAACCGCCCCGACTTTACGACGGCCTCGCGCGAGTGTGTTCGTCGCCTCTGCCCGTTTTTCCCTGATAAATGTTTGGTCCACGGCGCTCGCCGTCGTGCGGCGCATGCCGATGTGGTGGTCACCAACCATTCCCTGCTGTTCCGCAACGTTGCGGCCGAGGGCAGGATTTTGCCTCCGATTCGTCATTGGGTAATCGACGAGGCCCATTCCATCGAGCGCGAGGCGCGCCGCCAGTGGGCGCGCGTGGTGTCGGCGGACGAGTCACGCGTTCTGTTTGAGCGCCTGGGTGGCTCGAGCACCGGCGCGCTAAGCCAGGTTTCCCGTGATTTGGCAACCTCCGAGGGCTCTACGCTCTATCTGGGCCTTACTGCCAAGGCGACGTCGACAGTTGCGCGCGCGAGCATGGCAATCGCCGACGTGTTCGATGGCGTTCGCGAGCTCGGCCGCCGTGCCCGTGGGGGTTATGACAATGCCAATCTATGGATTGGCCCCGAGCTGCGCGAATCTGACGACTGGCATGATTTCTTACCGTCGGCCTACACTGCCATCGACGCATTGGAACAAGCTGACAAGAGCGTCGACGCGCTGGTGCAAGCCGTCGCCGCCGACAAGCCCGAGGTTGTTGTTGATCTGGGTGATATCTCGCGCCGCCTGCACGAGCTGGCCGAGAACCTCAAACTCATCATTGATGGCGCCGATGAACACTACGTGTATTCGCTGCAGGTCAATCGCAGGTTGCGTGCCGGCGGAGAGTCGATGACCGCAGAGCGCATCGACATTGGTGAGGCCTTGGCAACCGAGTGGCTGCCCGAGGTTCACACGGCTATCTTTGCCTCGGCGACCATGACGGTGTCCAAAAGCTTTGAACACTTTAACCACGCGGTCGGCCTCGATCGCATCGGTGCTTCGACATCCTCATCGCTGCACTTGGATTCGAGCTACGACTTCGATTCGAACATGGCCGTAGTCGTTGCGGGCGATATCCCCGATCCGCGCGATCGTGAGAGCTATCTTACGGCGCTCGAGCGCGTGCTGGTCGACGCCCATCTTGCCATGGGCGGATCGGTGCTCACGCTGTTCACCAATCGGCGCGACATGGAAGACCTGTACGCCCGCGTTGAGCCCAAGATGGCCCGTGCGGGTCTGGAGCTCAACTGCCAGCAGCGCAACTCATCTCCTCGTCGCCTGCGCGACCGGTTTATCAACGAGCCGACCTCGTCGCTTTTTGCTCTTAAGGCCTTTTGGGAGGGATTTGACGCCAGCGGCGAGACGCTGCGCTGCGTCATCATTCCCAAGCTGCCGTTCTCGAGTCCCACGGACCCGCTCTCGTGCGAGCGCAACCTGCGCGAAGACCGCGCTTGGGCGCGCTATTCGCTGCCCGAGGCGGTGCTCGAGGTCAAGCAGGCGGCCGGCCGCCTTATCCGCTCGTCGACCGATTGCGGCGTGCTGATTCTGGCCGACCCGCGCCTGGTGACGAAGGGCTACGGAAAGAAGTTCTTAACGTCGCTGCCTACGAGCTCCTACCAGCGCATCGAATCGGCGCAGATCGGGCACTATCTGCAACTGTGGCGTGCACGCCACGAGCGGCGGCGCTAAAGCGGACAGACGAGGGTCTTTGCCATATCGCACAGACGCTTTGACAGGGCGGGGTCATCCAAGATGCGGATGGCTCCGCCCGCTGCGATTACCTGGCTCAGTAGCCAACGCTCGGAGCCATAATGCACGGTTACCGTTGCCATGTCTGCCCCGCTGCGCTCGATTAGGGTGATGCCGGCCCAGTCCAGATGCTCCGCCATATCGAATGGCATCAAGAGCTTTGCGCTACGCTGCGTCCGAGCAAGGGAATCGTGGAGGGATGTGACGTCCGGTGCATGAGGCACGACGGAGTCTTCCGTCAAGGCGAGTCCCTCGATTTTATCCATGCGATAGGTGCGCTGCTCATCGACCGCGATGTCCCAGGCAATCAGGTATGTTTGGTCGCCGTTTGCCGTAATGCGCAAGGGGTCGACCAGACGCTCACGTGGCCGTGCATCGTCCATCGAGCGATACGAGATGCGGCAGCGAACACCGTCCTGAATGGCGCAGCTCAGCTGCTGCCAGTGCGACCCGTGGTTGACGGTGTCAAAGACGCGCTGGTTATAGCCGAGCTCTTCGGGTAGAAGGGCATGTCGAATCCGAGCTGCCGTATGCGGCTCGATCCCCAACGATTCAAGTTCATGGTTGAGCACAGCGCCCTCGGCGGCACTCAAGCGCAGCGGTAGCACACGCCCGGCGTCACCGGTGAGGACCACACGCTCGCCGCGGCATTCGCAGATGATGCGCGCGCCCGATTCTCGGTCCGCGAGCGTCGAGACGATCTCGAGAATCTCGTCGAGCGATACCCCCGTGATGTCAAAGCGACTGCAAATCTCGGTCCGTGTCATGCCGCTCTCGCCGGCGGCGTAGAGGGCCTCCATGATGTCGATGGCGCGCGAGAGTCTCTGCTCGCTGGTGAGTTTACGCACGGGCATACTCGTGCACCGTCCTTTCAATGAGGTGGTTCCACGCCTGTTTGAGCGATTTGGGGGCCACGGGCCTCATGCCGTCCATGGCGTGGGCCATGCAAAATGAGGCGCCGGCTTCAAGATCGCGCACGTCAACGGTCCAGGTCCATCCCACATCGGTGTGTACGAGCTCACCTCGCCCACGCGTGAGACCGTTGATCATATCGATCTGCGTCTGAGGGGCGAATGAGAACGTGGCTGCAACGGGCGGTCGGTCGGCAAAATCGAATTCAAAGAACAGGTAGTCGCTGAGGTTGAAGTCCGCGGGGATGACGTAGGCCTTCGAAGGACGCCAAGCGCGAACGATACGGTCGCAGCGGAATGTCCTGATGTCGTCGGTGACGTTGTCGAGGCCGCAGAAGTAAGCCACGCCCTCGCGCTCGAACATGCCGTAGACGCAGGCGGTACGTTCTCTCTGCTCGCCGCGTCCGTTCTGATATAAAAATCGCAGCGCGCATCGCTCGGCAAAGGCGCTCCAAACCGCATCGACGGTGGGAGAGCGGCTGATCGGCGCCTCGTCTACCGTCGTCCTGCCGGTGAGATAGGCAATCTTGGAGCGAATATCGGCAAGCGGTGCGGCAAAAGTGGATGAGCCGGCCGCTAGTGTCTGGTCGATGGCGTTGAGCAGGATATCGGCGTCGTCTGCGGTAATGAGGCCGCCTGCCGCAAACGTGTGCTCGCGGTCGATTGTCCACGAGCTTTCCTCGGTCTCCTGCGCGCCGGTGGGGCGAACCTCCTTGATTAAGATGCCGCGTTCGAGCAGCTTGTCACGATCGCGTCGAAACTTGCGCTTATCCGAGTCGATATTGCCCGAGCCATATCCCAGGTCAGAATCCAAGACGATCTGCTCGGTCGTCAGCGGTTCGGGGGAGCTATTGAGCACAAAGAAAAGATTGAGGATGCGCTGAGCCGTTTTATCGAAACTGGGCTCCGAATTTCCCTTTTTAATTGTCTCGGTCGTGTCGCTTGCCGTCATAGAGTCCTCGCATGAGAAGGTGGTTTGCTGCCATGATTTTAGTCCGATATGGAGATTAGGCTATATCCTTGTCCGCTCGGGGCGTTAAGATGGCCCGAATTCGGTCGTTTGCGCTCGCTCGGGGTATACTTTCGACTATATACGGTTCTAATGTGCATGCATTGGGCCTATTTGTCGGATTATGGATGTGGAGCGCACATGGCGAACACCCAGAACTATATTAACCACCTGCTGCAGAACACCGGCATTACGCCGGCATGCAGCGAAGAAGAGCGCTTGGCTGCCGAAGATATCGCTCAGATCTTCCGCAACCACGGCTTTGACCCCGAGGTTCAGGAGTTCAATGCCCCGGCGCCCAGTAGGTTGGCATTTGCCGTTACCGGTATTCTTGCGTTTGCCGGCGCCCTGCTGATGGGCATCGGCGGCGGTATCGGCTTGGTCGGCACCTTGCTGGCCATTGTCGGCGCCGTTCTTTACGTGCTCGAGCGCACGGGCCACCCCGTGGTTTCGCGCCTGGGCAAGACGGGCGTGAGCCAAAATGTCATCGCCTACCACAAGGCCTCGGGCCCGCTCGCGTCCCCGCGTAACCGCCCGGTGGTCGTTGTCGCACACTACGACTCTCCCCGTGCTGAGCTGCTCGCCCGCGAGCCTTATGCTTCGTATCGTGCGCTCATCGCCAAGCTGTTGCCCGTTGCCACGGTTGCCCCCGCTGCCGTTGCCATCCTGCGTATTCTGCCGCTCCCCGGCGCGCTCAAGGTTCTGCTGTGGATTGTCGCGATCCTCGCTTCCCTCGTTGCACTCGCCAACGCGGTAAACATCATCTCTAACCGCCACATTCTTCCCTATACGTCTGGCGCGGTGTGCAACAAGTCTTCTGTCGCCGCTATGCTCGGCGTTATGGACAACGTTGCTCCCTTCCAGGGCGAAAACGAGTTTCCCGACGATGTTCCGTTCGATACCTATTTTGGGGAGCAGAAGCGTCGTGCCGAGGAAATGGCGCGCGCAGCGGCGGAATATGCCGCGGCCCAGCAGCAAAACGACTACGGCAACACCATCGAGTATGAAGAGCCTACCTACGCCGAGGACGAATTCGGTCAGCCGATTGCTCCCGACGCTCAGACCGAGCCCGAACAGGGTGAGGCTTTCGACGAGCAAATCGAGGGCTTTGAGGGTGCGTCTGCCGACGAGACGCTGATCGGCGCTATCGTGCCTGAGGATCAGAATCAGGCTGCCCGAGCCGAAGAGTTCAATGACGAGGTTCCCGCTGCCGAGCCGGCGGAGGAGTCTGCCGAGCCCGAGCCCAAGCTCTATCGCAACGCCGCCGGCAACATCCGCTTTGGTTCGGATGCCATCCGTGCGCTCGGAATGCTTCCCGAGTCCTGCACGCTCGATTACGAGGAGGGCGAGGAGCCAACGTTTGAGCCCGGGCCTGCCCCCGTCGTGGCTGCGCCTGCGCCCGTTGTCGCTGCGGATGATGAGTCTGCCGCGGTTACCGCTGCCGTTGCCGATCCCGAGGCGGTGTCCGCGTTCGATCCCGCGGCAGGACTGGACATTTTGGCTCCCGCCGCACCGGCGCAAGACGTTGCGGACGAGTCTGACGACGATTACGTTGAACAACCGAGGCGCGTGTCTTACGAGAGCGATACTGATTTCTCGGCCGAGATTCCCGCGGCAACGCCGCATGCCGACATTGCATCCGCGTTCTCGTCGATTGGCGCCAGCGCTTCCAACTTCTTTAAGGGTGCGTTTGCAAAGGGCAAGAAATTTGTCGACGATTTCGAGGAGAAGCGCGCTGCCGCACGCGAGGCTGCCGAGCAGGAGGCTATCGCTCCGCAGCAGGCAGCCGAGGCGGCACGTGAGCTCGCGGCGCAAGAGTTCGAGCAGAACGAGGCTATGCAGTCCGCGCCCGTCGAAGCCGCCGAAGCTACAACGTCCTTTGAGTCCCAGCAACCGGCGTCCGCGGATGTTGTTGAGGCGACGACGTCTTTCGAGGCTCAGCAGCACGTCGATAGCACCATGTCGTTTGATGCCGCGCAGTTCGATTCCACGATAACGTTTGAAAAACAGGGCACCGCGATTGCCGAGCCCCTTCCTGTTTCCGATGAGCAGGGCGACGCGGCAGACGATGACGAGCCTGTTGATGCTGCCGAAATCCAAGATGCCGCCGAGGACGAGCCCGTCGAGGCCAACTCTGACGAAGAGCAATACGCGGCAGCCGAGCAAGATGATTCGACCGAGGTCGAGCAGGAGGAAGTGCCTGCGGTTTCCGAGACTCCCGAGACGGATGAGTCGAGGCCTTATTCCACGCAGATTTTCACCATGCCGACCCCGAGTGGTTCCGGTGCCACGGTTGCCAATGTCGCTCCCACCCAGGACGAAACGGTCGATTCCCTTATGGCCCAGATTTCCTCCCAGGCATCGCCGCGCCCGCAGATGAATGTTCCCGATCCGGCGTCGGCACCGTCGCCTGCACCTTCCTCGTCTCCGCTGGCTTCGGTCCCCGATCCGTCGCTGCCGTCTATGAAGCAGGCAAACGTTGCGTCTCGCACGTCGCTGTTCGACCTTCCCGACCCCTCCGCACAGGTCAACGATCCCTTTGCTACTGCCCAGGGCCCCGAACCCACATCGGCACCCGTTGCGCCTCCTATGCCCGTTGCGTCGGGCGCACAGCCGATCGAGACCATTTCGGCTCCCGCCCCGGCGGCACCCAAGTCTCGTAAGCGCGGCCTGGGTGGTCTGTTCGGCCGTAAAAAGAAAAACGAGCAGGACAGCATGAGTGACTGGCTGGGCGTCGAAGACGATTACGATGCCAAGAAGTCCGGTCGCGGTATCGGTTCGTGGGATAACTTCGAGGACGATAACGATGGCTGGAAGGGTGGCGCTACGTCTTCCGATGGCGCTTCTTCCGAAGATATGCTCTCGGCTGTCGCCTCTATGGGCGATGATGAGCTGCTCGGTCACGATATCTGGTTTGTGGCAACGGGCGCCTCGGATTGTGATGGCGCTGGCATGAAGGCCTTCTTGGCTTCGCATCGCGATAAGCTCCGCGGCGTATTCTTTATCAATCTTGAATCCGTCGGCGCCGGTAGGCTTTCGGTGGTGACGGTCGAGGGCGAACAACAGCTGCTCAAGGGCGATCGCCGCATCATGAACCTGGTCAGCAAGGTCTGCAAGTCGTTCCATGTCGATTGTGGCGCGCTCGAGATGCCCTATGCCAAGACCGATGCCTATGCCGCGCTCGAGGCGAGCCGCCGAGCCCTTACCATCGCCGGCGTGGACGGCACGCGTCTGGCTTGCGCTCGTACCGAGGATGACCTGCCCCACAATGTCAACCCGACGAACATCGCTACGGTATCCGAGGTCGTGACCGAGGTTATCCGCCGTTCGTAGACGGAGCTCTAAGGAGTCAACGTGTTTTCGTATATTAAGCGCCATTGGCCTGTCTACGTGATTTTGACCTTGATTGCCATTGCGTTAGGATTTGGGGCTGCCTACATCGTGGGTGCAAAGGGCTCGACCCCCGCCTCCGCAATCAGCGAAGAGGTGGAGCAAGAACAGAGTACGGGTGCCGATGGGATTCCTGAGTCCGAGCAGGCAATCGTTGATGGTGGATCTTCGTCTGCAGAGTAGATACGGCGATTTACATGATTGAAAGCGGGCGAGCCAGGGGACTGGCTCGCCCGCTTTTTCATCGCGCTAGCGCTTCTTTGGGATCGACCTAAGGCGAGCGAACCATAGGGCTGCGGCACCCGAGGTCAGGAGCGCGGTGATGCAAGCGGCGATGGGAACTGATCCTGTTGCCGGTAGGTCCTGCGGTAGGGTACAGCGTTGAATGACGCTGTCCTCGTCATGTGACTCAAGTTTATCGCCGCCACCGTTGCGGCAAAGATCGACGCGTGCGCTGTTGGTGAGTGCGGTTTGGGGCGTATAAGCCGACGTTGCCTGCATGTGTACGACTGCGCCCCGAGCGTCTGTGCCAAGGATTGCTTTGGCATCGTCAAGGTCGTCGTGCTCATCTTTGAGATCATCGCGGGTCCAAGAATCCGCATCGCTTCGAGTCGTAAAGTCGGCGGCTACCGCACCGTATTCAATTCGAATGCCTGTTACGACGGTATTGGATGCAAGGTCGAGCTCTTCCGCCTCGAGTGTGGTGGATTCCGTGGTCGAGACATCCGCCTTCCAGAGGCGCCAGCCGTCGTAATCGACGAGGCGGCAGTCCTCACCAAGGCTCTCTTTTACTTCGTCGGACTCAAGCCAAGGATTTTCGTGTCCATCGTCAAGTGTCGCGTTCGCCGGCTCATCGACGTCTGTCGAGTCCAACGGCGTCGTGCGATACCACACGTTGCACAGACCGTTGAGGTCGCCGATGGCGACGGGGGTTTCGATTGAGATGAATCTCGCCGTGCCGTCTTTGGCGCACTCAAGATCATCGGTAATCGTAAACTCATCAACCCAAGTAGCGGAATCGTTTCGAGCGTCGATGGTATAGGAGAAAAGTCCATCCGTATTAGTTTGCGTCGCGGCGCGATTTTTACCATCGCCGTTAGCCAACAGGCCCTTTTCGATAGGTTGGACAAGTTCCTGACGCTTGTCGACCTGTCCCTTTATCTCGATGGGCGCATCCTTCATCGCGACGGATTGGACTTCTCCCGTATCCTTTATTTCAAACGTTATTTCCTCGGCAAGGTCATAGGTCCGCGGAGACATCATTTCGCGCAACGAGTAGGTGCCGGGTGCAAGATGTTCGACGCGGTGTGGCTTGTCGGATGAGGTCCAGGAGTCTATTTCGGTTTTATCGGGACCATATAAGGTGAGTTGTGCGCCTTCCACTTCCTGCTCACCGCTTGCATCGACCTTGGAGATATCAACCTTGGTGTAATCGTCGGATACGTTAAGCCGTGCTTCTACAACGGGTGTTTTCTGGTCGGCATAAGTAAGGTCGACAATATGGGTTGTCCGATCGAGCAAGAAGCCTGCCGGCGCTTGAGTCTCGACAACCTCGTAGCGTGCGGTGCCAAGTCCCAGCGGGAGGTTGTCCGCGCGTGCTTCTCCAGTTTCATCCGTCGTGATGGTAGCGACAGTCTCACCGTCGAGCGCGGCAATGCTACCGTCGGGGCGCACGATATCACTCGAGGCACGGATCTCAAAGACGGCGCCCGCGAGGCTGCTGCCGTCTATGGCATCGGTTTTAACGATCCTGATGTTTCCGGTCGCGGCGTGGTCATAATACGAGGCGATTGCAACGGGCGTTAGGTTCATGTCGGCGGGTATGTTTACCTCGATCTCCTCGCCGACAAGATAGGGCTCTTTGGCCGAGGTTTCGCGTACATAATAGGTGCCCGGCACGAGCGATTCGGGCAGTGTGACGGTCCCGGTCGCGTCAGTCGTAAAGGTGCCCATTACGTTATGTGTTGGATACCAGCAAGTTTGTGAGACAGATTCGTGATTGCTGTCGAGTAGTTGGAAGGTGAATCCGGCTAGTGGAACAGAAGCGCCTGTTTGGGCATCGCGTTTTACAATCTGGAGATGCGTCGACAGAGCGTGGTTGTCCACGATATATTGAAGCTCGGCGCCGTTGGAAATCTGATTGGCCCCGACGGTCCATTCCCCTGCACGTTTAAAACCCTCGGGGACGGTTTCCGGAACCTCGCGAACCGTGTAGCCGGCACGGTCGTATGGGACGGCTCCGTGGACACCGGCGGGTCGCTTGCCTGCGCCGAACCATGCTTCGGGCTGATCTTTGGTGGAGGCAAAGCCATAGACGTTTGTGGTCAGTGTGCCAACAACCTGCTGAGAGCTGTTGCTGACAACCTCAAAGACAACACCTTCCGCCGGCTGCTCCAGGCCGGATTGGTCGCTATTGCCGTAATCCTTGAATTTGGAAATCTCAAGGTTAAACGCAATGGGGATATCGGAAACGCGAGATTCGATCTCGACCACGCCTGAATCGCCGAGCTGGTCGGCTCCAACGGTATAGGTCCAGCTGTCGTTGGATGGCAGGTAGCCCTCGGGGGCTTTTGATTCGTAGATGGTAAAGGTTCCTAAGGGGACATCGGCGAGGGTGGCCCGACCGCTTTCGTCGGTCGTGAGGATTTGTGCCCATCCAGGGGTTGATTGCGACACACACGTGAACTCTGCTCCTGCGAGTGAAGATCCCACCTGGGGGCCGGCATTCGTCGCGGCATCGAGTTTTACGATACGCAGATTGATGGTGCCGGGCTGTTCATCAATGGCGACCCGCCCGCCGTCATTCCCCGTGGTAAAGGCAATACGATCGTGGCGGGGGACATAGCCGGCCGGCGCCTTCGTTTCAACTAGGTAGTATGCCGTGTTGGGCAGAAGTGTTGCTTGCGCTCGACCGTTGCTGTCCATCTTGATGGTGCCGACACGCGCGCCGCTGGCGCTCTCAAAAATATCGAATGTTGCCCCGGTAAACTGATAGGTATTGTTTCCGCTGGTAATAACGGTGTTAGCAGACTGCTTTTGGAAGGAAACAGAGACCGCCGGCAGTACATAGAGCATGTCTTGACGTTTGCTGCCGCCCGATACGGCCCCTAGATAGCGTCGCGCGCGGTGCGGAGCGGCTTCGATGCTTCCTGATTTTGCGCTGTCGTGGAGCCACCGCGCAGCCGCCATGACTTCATTGTCGGCGGTAAAGTGTCCGCTCTTGGTTTTACCCTGAGCGGTCGTGTAGGAGTAGGTGCCGTCGACATGGGTAGTGCCGTTGAGCATCCATACGGCAAGCTGGGTGGCGGCGCGGGCGCGATCGGGTGAAAGATGGTAACCGCCAAACGACGTGGTGGTGGGATATCCGTGACAAACGATTGCCGCGAACTCGTCGTCGAGCCACACCCAGCCTTGATCAAAGTTGAGCCATGGGCCGCCCGGTTTGGTGGGGCCGGGGCGCTCCTGGTTCATGCAGTAGGCAATCGAGGTGTCTTGAGCTTCATACTTGCCGATGAAGAAGGGCCCACAATCATCGCTAATAGTGCGGAAGCCGAGCTGGTCGTAGCCATCGACGGCAAATACGGCTCCCGGTGCCAGGCAGCCGAAAAGCAGGAAGAGGAGCAGGAGCAGCGGACCTGTTGCGATTGCGCTGTGGACAGAGTGCGTGGGTGCGTTGGACATGGCTGCTCCTTATCCCTCGTGCGCCGCACGGGGAGGCTGCGACGCGTAGGATGAGGCTACCCCCGAGGTTCATGCGGGTAAGTACCGGAGCCTGACCAAAAGCTTGCCCAATTCCTGACAAATTGAGCTCAAATACAACAATCAAGCAAAAGCGCAGGTAGAAGATAAGGAGAACAGGAGGTCAAAGGTCCTCATCTCCACAATTGACGCGATTTTCAAACGAATCTCCACAGCTAAAACAAGCATCACCACCCTTGTATCGAACAAGACAACCGCGTTATACTAGCCAACACACAAGCGGGCATCGCCAAGTGGTAAGGCATCAGCTTCCCAAGCTGACACTCGCGGGTTCGAGTCCCGTTGCCCGCTCCATTCGAATTTCAGGCACGGTAACGTTTCGTTACCGTGCCTTTTTCAATAAAGTGCCGGGACTCGAACCCGACAGGGTGCGAGCGTTAAATAAACGCGAAGCGTTTATAGCGAGCAGGCAAGGTCGCCGATAGGCGACCGCAGCCGGTGCGTATTTGCGAAGCAAATACGCAGACGTCCCGTTGCCCGCTCCATGGAGCAAGGAAGATTTCGGGAATGGTAGATTCAGCCCGCTTTGCTCCCACACTTCCCCGGATCTCGGTATGCCACTGAAGCCGGTGCGGATTTGCGAAGCAAATGCGCAGATGTCCCGTTGCTCGCTCCAATTCCAAAATGTTAGGTTAATGCCTGCTGCCCATACTTGCACCTGCGCACGGTACAATGGTTGGGTTACGACCAACGTGCCAATAACCAAAAAGGAGCCGCTATGATCGATCGCTATACCCGCCCGGAGATGGGACACATCTTCTCCCTCGAGAACAAGTACGCCATTTGGCAGGAGATCGAGGTTCTGGCCTGCGAGGCCCAGGCGGAGCTCGGCAAGATCGGTATTTCCAAAGACGAGGCCCAGTGGATCCGCGACCATGCCAACTTTGAGAAGGCGAAGGTCGATGAGATCGAGGAAGTCACGCGCCACGACGTCATTGCCTTCCTGACCAACATGAAGGAATACATCGATGCCGATGTTCCCGAGGGCGACCCCAAGCCCAGCCGCTGGGTTCACTATGGCATGACCAGCTCGGATCTGGGCGACACGGCCCTGTGCTACCAGCTCACCCAGGCCTGCGACCTGATCATCGAGGATGTCAAGAAGCTCGGCGAGATTTGCAAGCGTCGCGCCTTTGAGGAGCGCAACACGCTCTGTGCCGGCCGCACTCATGGCATCCACGCCGAGCCGATGACCTTCGGCATGAAGTTTGGCTCTTGGGCCTGGGAGCTCAAGCGCGATCTGGATCGTCTTGAGGACGCCCGCAAGAATGTTGCCTTCGGTGCTATCTCGGGCGCTGTCGGCACGTACAGCTCCATCGAGCCGTTCGTCGAGGAGTATGTCTGCGAGCACCTGGGCCTGGTTCACGACCCGCTGTCCACGCAGGTTATCAGCCGCGACCATCACGCCTATCTCGCCGGCGTTCTCGCCACCACCGCAGCCACCTGCGAGCGCATCGCTACCGAGGTCCGCAATCTGCAGAAGACTGATACGCTCGAGGCCGAGGAGCCGTTCCGTAAGGGCCAAAAGGGCAGCTCAGCCATGCCGCACAAGCGCAACCCCATCACCATGGAGAAAGTCTGCGGTCTGTCGCGCGTCGTGAAGTCCAACGCCCAGGTTGCCTTCGACAACGTCGCCCTGTGGCACGAGCGTGACATTTCGCACTCCTCTGCCGAGCGCGTCGCCCAGGCCGATAGCTTCATCGCCCTCGACCACATGTTCCAGTGCCTCATCCGCGTTATCGACGGCCTGCAGCTGTACCCTGCCCGCATGATGGCCAACCTCAATAAGACCCGCGGCCTCATCTTCTCCTCCAAGGTGCTGCTCGCCCTCGTCGACACGGGCATCACCCGCGAGGACGCGTACGCCATTGTGCAGGAGAACGCCATGGCAACTTGGCACGAGGTACAGGATTGTGTCTCCGGCCCCACCTTTAAGGAGCGTCTCGAGGCCGACCCGCGCTGCACCGTCAGTCAGGAGAAGCTCGACGAGATCTTTGATCCGTGGGACTTCCTCACCCGTATCGACACGGTCTTTGATCGTCTGGAGCAGCTGAGCTTCGAGTAGGTTCGGGCATAACGTTAGCTTTTTAGGGCGCTTTGCTGGTAATGTGTGTTGCCGGCAAAGCGCCTCGTTGCATTTAGGGAAAGACGGGGATAATAGTCGTCTCGAATAACATTCTGAGAGGGGATCGCATGATTTCGTTTGATTACAAGCCTCAGGGCGTGTGTGCTCGCAATATTCACCTTGATCTTTCCGATGACGGCAACAAGGTGATGGGCGTTGAGTTTACCGGCGGCTGCGACGGCAATCTCAAGGCTATCTCCAAGCTGGTCGAGGGCGCTCCTGCCGATCGCGTAATCGAGGTTCTCGCCGGTAATACCTGCGGTATGAAAAAGACCTCCTGCGCCGACCAGCTTACACGCGCTATCGAGGCCGCTCGCACCGAGATCGCCTAATGGGTATCGCCGATCACATCAAGAACGGAATATCGCGTCGCGGCTTTGTACTCGGTGGGGCTGCCGCGGGCGCTGCCACGGTGCTTGCCGGATGCTCGAAAAAAACGGGCACCAGCGATGATGCCGCCGGCGAGCCGCAGGTTATCAAGGACGATTCCAAGATCATCTCGATTACGGATGAGTACGAGGCAGTCGACATCGATCTTGAGCCGGCGGCGTCGTGGACGCTGCCTCTGGGTACGCTGCTGTACTACTGCGACGGCGATTACGCCGCGGCGATGATGGCGCCCGCATCGGCGCTGCACGCCAACACACTCGGTGTGCTCAACCTGGGTGATGGCTCGCTTACCACATTAATCGAGGATCCTGTCGAGGGCACGGGATATGCATTCTACGATGTCCGCGCCGGCGACGGCGTATTCGCGTGGGTTGAGATGAACTTTGCCAATTCATCGTGGAAGCTCTACGCTCAAAATCTGTCGGGCGCTTCGCTCTCTGGCGATGTGGTTGAGCTCGATCGAGGTGGCAAGGACTATGATCCGCCCCTGTTTACGGCGTTCGGGTCATCAGTCATCTGGTATAAAATGCCTTCGGCAGGCGGCAATAAAACGAGTAGTGATTCGTTTTGCTATCGTCGCTCACTTGATGAATCCAAGGCCGAGACAATTTGGAAATCGACGGGCCGCTTTGCATCGGCCCCGCGCGCGAGCGACGGCATTTTGACCATCTCGCCGCGTGTCCGCAACGACGAGGGCGTCTACTACGGCATAACGGCAATCGATCTGACCGACGGCAACAACACCAAGCGTGCCCAGCTAGTCCTTCCCTCGTCAGTCTCGCCTTTCGAGGCCGTGTATATGGGCGATACCTTCGTGTTTTCTATCGAGGCGGCCTATAGCGGCGTGGGCAGCCTGGGCAATATGGGCACGTATATCGGTAATGAGGGAGGGCCGTACCTCTTTCTGTCACGCGAGCCGCTCGCATGTGCGGCTGGCAAGAAGAATAAATACCTTGTTAAGGTACAGGCGTCGCATTTCCTGATCGACACCTCTGCCAAGACCTATGGCTCACTGCTGTCGCCCGACCGCGCTTTGGAGTATGGCGATTATCCAGCTACGGCGGGAAAATCGGACTCATTCCTTACGTACGCCACGGTGCGCAACAGCCAGGGTATACCAGAGACGGTCACTGCACGCCTATTCTCTCTTTAAGCTTAGAGGGGTTAAAAAGGCGCCAACAGGGGAATAAACGCGTTGTAATTGTGAGTACCGCCCGCCGAGCTGCCGCGTCATAGCGGCATCCGGCGGGCTCAGGTGCGTTAAAATGGGCTTGTTCTTAGCTAATTGAGACAGGGGGGCCGTGTTATGGCTTCAGATGCAAAAAAGATTCTGCTGGTCGAGGATGAGAAGGCAATCCGTGACGCCGTCGCTGCCTATCTCGAGCGCGAAGGCTACTGGGTTGTGGGCGTCGGCGACGGCCAGTCCGCGATCGAGGAGTTCGAGAAGCATCAGTTCGACCTGGTCGTGCTCGACCTTATGCTCCCCAAGATTCCCGGCGAGCGCGTTTGCCGCACCATTCGCGATACCTCGGATGTCCCCATCATCATGCTGACGGCTAAGGGCGAGATCGAGGACCGTATTATCGGTCTTGAGCTCGGCGCCGACGACTATCTGATTAAGCCGTTCTCGCCGCGCGAGCTCGTCGCCCGCGTTCGCGCTCTGTTCCGCCGTGCCCATCAGGCCGACGAGCCCGCCGTCGAGGTACTCGACTTCGGCGATCTGGTCATCGATATCTCGGGCCACAAGATCTTGGTCGAGGGCAAGGAAGTCGATCTGACGGCTTCCGAGTTCAAGCTGCTCACCACGCTTGCCCGCCATCCCGGCCGTGTGTATAACCGCATGGAGCTGGTCGAGAAAGTGCTCGGGTATGACTTTGAGGGCTATGAGCGCACCATCGATAGCCACGTGAAGAATCTTCGCGCCAAGCTGGGCGATGATCCCAAGAAGCCCAAGTGGCTCTACACCGTCCACGGCGTCGGCTATCGCTTCGAGGCTCCGGCCAAGACCGATAAGTCGGACGAGAAATAGGGAAATCACATATGACACCTGCGCGCTTTGAAATCGGACAAAAGCACAAGCAGGAGAGCGAGGCGGGTTCCAAGGCTAGTTGGAACACGCCTCGCTCCGATTCACGGCCAACGATGAGCTATCCCTCGCGCATGGCACTTGCTTTTGCTCTGACATCGCTCATGACGGTATTGGTGCTGGTGGGCGTTGTCTCTGTTGTGTGGGGCACGGTCTTTTCGGATTACACACGCTCCAATATCGTCGAAATCGCAAATTCCGCTGCCGAGAAGTTGGCAACCTCATATGAGGAAAACGGCTCTTGGACCGCGGGAGAACTGCGCACGGTCGCAACGTCGAGTTTGGTTTCCGACGATCTGGGCATGCAGGTCGTCAATAAAAAGGGCGTGATCGTTTATGACGATTCCTGGCCCTCGGCAAGCGCCACCGCCGATGTACGCGAAAACCAGGCTACGACCGACGACACGAGCGGCAAGAGGGCATCGCATAGCCCGGTCTCGTCTGCTCCAACCGACTCCGATAGCGTTGCTAACGTCGAGATTGTAACGTCTTCCGGCGAGCATGTCGGACAGGTAAAGCTGTGGGCCATCGGCTCCGACGCTCTGCTCACTAAGGCGGACTCTGCGTTTAGGGAGAAGACCTTTAACGCCATGGCCCTCGCCGCGGTTGTTGCAATCTGCATTTCGGTCGTTATCGGATCGCTCGTGTCGCGCATGCTCACCAAGCCGATTCATCGCATCACCAGTACCGCAAAGCAAATCCGTGACGGCGACCTGTCGGCTCGTACGGGCTTGCGCGGCGATGATGAGATCGATCAGCTGGGCGAGACCTTCGACGAGATGGCCACTTCACTCGAAAAGGATATGAAGCACGAGAAGCGCCTGACCTCTGATGTTGCCCACGAGCTGCGCACGCCGCTCATGGCCATGCTTGCGACGGTCGAGGCCATGCAAGACGGTGTGTATCCCACCGACGACGAACACCTGGAAACGGTCGCATCCGAGACGCGTCGCCTGGCTCGTCTGGTGCAGCAGATGCTCGACCTGTCGCGCATGGAAAACAGCACGGCTCCGCTCAACCTTGAGTCGGTGGACATGGTTCCTTTCGTGCGTTCCATCGTCAATGCCCAGGAGCGCCTGTTTGTCGACCGCGATCTGCGCCTGCGTTTTGCGGACGAGACCCAGGGTCACGACGATGTCGTTGAGGCCGATCCCGACATGATCACGCAATGTGTTATCAACCTCATGAGCAACGCCATGCGCTACACCCCCGAGGGCGGTTGGGTCGTGGTGTCGGTGCTCAGTGACCGCAAGCACGTCAGCATTGCCGTTTCTGATACCGGCATCGGTATTGCCAAGGACGATCTGTCGCGCATCTTCGGGCGGTTTTGGCGCGCCGATGCCAGCCGCGCCCGCGAAGCTGGCGGCCTGGGCGTTGGCCTCGCCGTGACCAAGCAGATCGTCGAGCGTCACCATGGCTACATATCCGTGGAGTCGGAGCTTGGAAAGGGTACGACTTTTACAATTCATCTGCCCCGCGAGCACACGGCGGACGCGGCATCTACTACAATGGAGCACTAGCTTTTCGCTATTCGGTGAAGGAGGGGCCGCGTCCCTGCCGCTCCGAGTTTGCGAAAACATGCGGGAAAGAACCCGCATTTCTGTCGTATTTAGGTAAGGAGTGACTCACGTGACAACGATGGAGCGTCGTCCGGATTCCCGTGGCAAGGTTCGTGATATTTACGATGCCGGTGAAAACCTGCTGATGGTCGCCACCGACCGCATTTCTGCGTTCGACTTCATTCTTCCCGACGAGATTCCGTTTAAGGGAGAGGTGCTCAATCGCATCTCGGCATTCTGGTTCGATAAGTTTGCCGACATCGTCCCCAACCATCTCGTTTCCATCGACCCGGCGGATTTCCCCGAGGAGTTTGCTGAGTATCGTGACTACCTCGCTGGCCGCGCCATGCTGGTTAAGAAGGCCCAGACGATTCCTATCGAGTGCATCGTCCGCGGCTATCTGACCGGTTCGGGCAAGAAGACCTACGACGAGAACGGCACCGTCTGCGGCATCCAGCTGCCTGAGGGCCTGACCGAGGCTTCCAAGCTTCCCGAGCCGTTGTTCACGCCGTCCACGAAGGCCGAGATCGGTGACCACGACGAGAACATCTCGTTCGAGCGTTGCTGCGAGATCGTGGGCGAGGACATCGCCACGCAGATTCGTGACCTTTCCCTCAAGATCTACAAGGCCGCTGCCGAGTACGCCGCGACCCGTGGCATCATCATTGCCGACACCAAGTTCGAGTTTGGTGTCATCGATGGCAAGGTCACGCTGATCGACGAGTGCCTCACGCCCGACTCCAGCCGTTTCTGGCCTGCTGCCAGCTACGAGGAGGGCAAGATCCAGCCTAGCTACGACAAGCAATTCGTCCGCAATTGGCTCAAGGCCAACTGGGATATGACGGGGGAGACCCCGCACCTGCCCGCCGAGGTCATCGATGGCACGTCCGAGCGCTATCGCGAGGCCTTCCAGATCATCACGGGCTCCCAGTTCACAAGCATGAAGGAGAACGCATAAGTGAGTACCCGTAGCGCCACGAACAAGCGCACGCAATCCCACGAAGTTACCGGGGTTGCGCGCAAGTCTGCCGCATCTGCTAAGCCCGCCCGCCAAGCAGCGAGCTCCGTTCGCGTCGTGCCGGCTTCGTCTAAGGCACGCCGCAAAGAGCTCGAGAAGGGCGAGAACCTCGAGGGCCTCTCTAAAGAGGAGAAGCGTGCCCGCAAGGCTAAGCAGCGCGCCAAGGAGGACCGCATCTATACGGTGTCGAATATCCTCCTCAAGCAGGACGAGGACTACACCAAGCGCCGTCGCATCTGGTGGATTGTGCTCGCCATTGGCATGGTGCTCGTCGTGGCAATTTGGGCCTCGCTGTACTTCGCTCCCGCTGGCATGGTGTCCAGCCCTGTCCAGATGGTCGGCATCGTTTTGTCCTATGTCATCATCCTAGGTGACTTTATCTACGACTTCGCTCGTATTCGTCCCTTGCGCAACATGTACCGCGCGCAGGCCGAGGGCATGTCCGAGAACAAGCTCAACGCTCTTATCGAGCGCGCAGCTGCCGAGGAGGACAAGAAGGACTCCAAGAAGAAGTAGCGTTTGCATACATACTTATCGCTAAGATATAAGGCGCGTCGTTTTTGCGGCGCGCCTTTTTACTGTTCTATAGATAGATGGAGTGGCACATGATTCGAGCTGCCCTGACGGTCGAAGAGGCCCTGGAGGGTATGAAGTCCCTGGAGCCCAAGATTAAAAACTATGCGCGCCTGGTTGTCCGCAAGGGCGTAAACGTTAAGCCCGGCCAGGAAGTCGTCGTTCAGTCTCCGGTTGAGTGCGCGCCGTTTGCGCGCGTGGTGGTCGCGGAGGCCTATGCTGCCGGCGCCGGCCACGTGACGGTCATCTGGGCCGATGATGCCGTGACGAGGCTCACGTACGAGCATGTCGAGAAAAGCTATTTTGAGCAGACGCCCGAGTGGAAGCGCCTGCAGCTGGATTCCCTGGCCCAGGACGGTGCCTGCTTTATCTTTATCGAGGGTGCGGACCCCGCCGCCCTTAAGGGCATCGATCCCGCTAAGCCCGCTGCAGCTTCTAAGGCAAAGAACACGCAGTGCAAAGTTTTCCGCCGTGGACTGGATTACAACATCAATCCGTGGTGCATCGCCGGCGCTCCGGTCGTGGCTTGGGCGCGCGAGGTGTTCCCGGGAGACGCCGATGAGGTTGCAATCTATAAGCTGTGGAATGCGATTCTGCACACCGCTCGCGCCGATGGCCAGGACCCAGAGAGCGACTGGGAGCTCCACGACGCCGCATTCGAAAAGAACCTGCGTTTCCTGAACGACAATCGTTTCGACTGCCTGCATTACACCGCGGCAAATGGAACCGATCTGATGATTGGCATGACGAAGGGTCACGAGTGGGCCGGCGGCAAGGGCAAGACGCCCGATGGGCACCCCTTCTTCCCCAACATTCCCACCGAGGAAGTCTTCACTTCGCCCGATCGCATGCGCGGCGACGGTATCGTGTACTCGGCCATGCCGCTCATCCACCACGGCAATAAGGTCGACGATTTTTGGATTAAGTTCGAGGGCGGCCGCGTGGTGGACTACGACGCCCGCGTGGGCAAGGCAACGCTTGCAAGTATCATCGATACGGACGAGGGCGCTGCTCACCTGGGAGAAGTCGCGCTCATTTCCAAGAACACGCCGATCCGTGAAAGCGGCATCCTGTTCTATGACACGCTCTATGACGAGAATGCCAGCTGCCATCTTGCACTGGGAGTCGGCTTCCCCGAGTGCATCGAGGATGGATATGATATGTCCAAAGAGGAGCTCCTGGAGCATGGTGTCAACGTTTCGAGCACGCACGTTGACTTTATGATTGGCACGGATGACATCGATATTGTGGGCATTACGCCCGATGGACGCGAAGTTGTGATTTTCCAGAACGGCCAATGGAGTTGGGAATAGTCCCAGACCGTGGTACAATGCCACCCGCGGGCCGTTAGCTCAGCTGGCAGAGCAGGGGACTTTTAATCCCAAGGTCCAGGGTTCGAACCCCTGACGGCCCACCATAGAAAAGAAAGCGATCGACTCCGGTTGGTCGCTTTTTTATTGCCGCGCCACGGGTTCGAACCCGAAAGGGCGCGGAGCTGAGGAAACGCGTGAGCGTTTGCCAGCGCAGCGCGCAAGGCGCGAAAGCGCCGCAGCGGCCGCCTGCGAAGCAGGCTGAACCCCTGACGGCCCACCATAGAATAGAAAAGCGACTGGCGGATGCCGGCCGCTTTTTTGTTGCCGGTGCACGGGTTCGAACCCGTATCTATCTATATATAAGAACGCTTGGCGAACAAAACCCGCCTTTTACCGATGGGAAACAAATAGCTGATGCCTTTGGGGTAAAGTAGCGCTCCAGAGATGACCGATGTCTCAATACTCATAAAACAGCTGGTCATCGCCAATATCAGAAGCCAATGCTTCAGTTTTAACCTCAGTGATGCGACTGAGGGACCTATTCATTTGTGAACAAATTATGGAGTGCGCGATTCCCGCCCCCGGCGGCCCTCCGGTCTGGCAATATATCTCCTTGCCGCGCGGCC
>ERZ826051.37-NODE-37-length-147630-cov-5.676883_pt1 | contig 147630 bp, 117 predicted proteins | sample MGYA00519928_ERZ826051 | MGnify/ENA primary metagenome ERZ826051 (study PRJEB31778, sample SAMEA3449219) | human gut metagenome | biome: human gut; feature: human-associated habitat; material: faeces | place: United Kingdom | collected 2010/2012 ...
AACAGATATTAAAACCTGTTACGCAATAAAAGTCTAACTTTTTGGGGTCACATCAACATGGGGCTTTTCCTTTTAGGCTTGGACTCCAAAATATTGTTTGTCCGACATCTGCCCCCACTGAAAGATGTATTATGTATTGCAATTAGAATTTTTCTCTTAAATTTCTTAGTTATGCATCTATATTTTTTGTTTTAAGCATTACTATTCTGTTATTAAATTTTCTTTTCTGTTTTTTATAAACGCAAATACATTATTAAATACATGGTCAAACAAAACTGTATATAATGAAGCAAAAATATTTGCACAAATTCTTAACAATACTGCTGTCTTTACACCGAAAATTCCCGATGCAATATACAACGCTCCAAATGTATTGTAAACCGTCTGCCAGGAATAGCCAGCTGAATAACCAACACCAATTCCACCTATAATTCCAATGTATGGATGTACCCATTTAGGAAGTGCGTAGTAAAGGGCAACAAATATTAGGCTGCCCACAATGTTAAATGGTGCTCTTTTCTTTGCCTTTGGTGCAATGTCACTGGAAAATGGAACACATACTGACATGCAGGCAATTCCTACCCACATTGCCCTTGGTATATTTAAAAGATTAATAATTAACATTGCTGTTGAAACTGTAAGTGTTAATTTTAAATACCAGTTATTTCTAGCAGAGTGTATATTGAATTCTCTAAAAATATCCATAAAACCTCTTTTATGAGGTCTGTTTTTCTGATTTTTATAAAAAACCCCCATACAAATTAGCATACCTACAACAAGGCTGACTACACGTAACTGATAACTTTTTCCTGCAACATCGTAACCTTGAAGTAATAAATATCCCAGTACAAAAGTTGAATGATTGTACATTATTACATTATGGCATCCAAACATCATTAGTAAAAATATGCAAACAATGTTAATAATAAATGCTGTTAAAGGATCAACCATGTTGCTTAACCTTGGGCCTACTATTAAAATTGCAAATATCCCGGCTATTGAGATTAGACCGTGGGTTGTTTTTATGCCAAAATCTGCCTGTCGCAACACAAGTATTGCAAGTAGTACCACAACTCCCGGCACGCTATTGTCATTTCCAAAAATCATACTAAATGCTGTTACTACCAAAAAACAAAATGCCACAACTAAATATACTTTGAAATTGTAAATTAAAATGTGTCTTGTTTTTTCTTTTTTGTCTGTTGTGTTTTTTATTAATTGTTTTGAGCCTGTTGAGCTTAACTGTAATTCCTGATAAAACGTCATCTTCTTTTCCTTTCATTTATATTTTTGATTATATATTGTTGACAGTTTTATTTTGCCAATATCTTGTTTGCCTGCCTTATTAATTTAAATAGTTGTTTAAAATCTTCCTCTGTCATATTTTCCTTTAACGTATATAGAGGGTTTAAATAGTAGTAATACATATCATCAATTTCTTTTTTCCCTTTTTCAGTTATTATCAATGTATAACTTCTTTTATCCTCATTTGTGCGGATTTTTTCTATAAGCTGCTTGTTTTCCAGTTGTTCTATTAATCTGCTTATAATTGTTTTGCTTATGCCCATTGCGTCTTTTAAGTAACCGGGTGTTACTTTTTCTTTGGACAAGGCGACTCTAAACAGCATGTCCAATTCCTGTGCAGATGTACCCTGACCTTTGTGTGATTTCTTTATTGCCATGCTACTAAAGAATCTAAGCTCGCCATGTTTTTCTATCATGTCTTTCCATTTTTTATCTTTCATTTTTCTTCTACTTCCTATTTTTGTTTTATATTTTCTAATTATAAATGCCATTAAAGGTTTCCTGTTCAATACAAGATAGCATTCCAGGATAGTTTACATTGTGAACTATTTATTTCAGTAATATATACTATTTTGTACATTAAGTCAAGAAAAAAATTATTGATTGACTTAAGTCGGAAGTCAGTAAGGAATCGAGATTAAATAACTCACCTCAGATTGCTACGCGCTTCCCGCTCCCGCAATCTGTCCTTATTATTCGCATATCGTGCGACTTCGTCGCCCTTTTATGCTCATAATAAGGCACCCCCGAAACTTTTCAAGGCACCTTTGTGCAAGCACAGGTGCCTTGAAAGTTCCGGGGGCTGGTGAGTTACATGAGTTTTGTTTCTTCTAGTTTTTCTATTACGAAGTTGTTTAGTTTTATTATTGGTTTTCTTAGTATTAATCCCAGTATCAGTGATGGTATTAGGAATAATAGTAGTTTGGATATTTCTGTCCAGTATGTGTTTCCATACATTCCGGCTATTGTTTCTCTCATTGCTCCCATGCTGTAGTTAAATGGAAGTAATGGGTATACTGTTCTGAAGAATTTTGGTGCTACTTCTATTGGGAATGTTCCACCTGAACCTGCTACCTGTACTACAAGAAATATTACACAGATTGCTTTTCCTATATCACCAAAGGATACTGTTAATGTGTAGATTATATTTACATATACTATGCTTGATATCCAGCCTGCTAATAGGAACAGGAACGGATGCTCACATTGTATCTTTAAGAAATACAAATCTCCCAAACAGATTAATCCACTTTGGAACAATCCTATTATCATAAACAGAATATAACGTCCTAAATATATCTGATAGTTTTTCACATTGAATAGTTGTTTCTTTCGATTTTCCTCTAATGTTACTTTCATCATTGCTACTAATACAATACCACCTACCCATATTGCAAGTGTTGAGTAGAATGGTGCCATTGCAGAGCCATAATTATCTACTTTGTATATAACATTTGTGTTCATCTTTACAGGTGATGACAAGAATGAACTTAATGTGTCAGGGCTGTTGCTTAATATGTTTTTAAGCAATTCTGTTGCATCGTTGTTTTCACTATTGCCTAATTTAAATGAAATATTGCTTACATTTTTGGATGCCTTTCCAAGTGCTTTACCTGAATTTTTAAGAATCTTCTTTAACTGTCCAAGTTGTGCTCCTGAATCTCCTGCAAGCTTACTTACATCACTTGTTCCCTGATTTAAATTGTTTACAACTTTTGATACTGAGCCATTATTTACAGTAAGTGAATTAACCAACTTAGTTAAGTTAGTTTGAACCTTCTTTTCATAAGAATCCTGAATAGAAGATATATCCTTTGCACTTTGTTTTATCTGTTTCTTTAAGTCTTTTCTATATAAAGTTGTCGTTCCTGATGCCAATGTTATATCATCAGAAGCGTCTTTTAATTTTGTTCTAATTTCCTTCTGCTGAATAATTGACTGGTCTATTTTACCAATAATTTTGTCAATTTCAGTTCTTAACACTTTCTCATTTGCCGGCAATGCATTCTGCACTTTCTGAAGGCTTTCTTTAAATTCAGTGTACTTCTTTGTTATGTCATCTACCTGAGTTGCAAGACCACTTAAACCTTTTGATGCAGTGTCTGCACTTGTGGACACTGAGTCAAAAATATTATCCACTTCTTTTGATAATTGATTATATGCAGATACGCTTTGATTTAACGCCTTGTTTATTCCATCAGTTGTTCCACTTAAGGCATCTTTCAAATCTGTTACATCAGTACTTGAAGTTTTTAAAGTATTAACGCTATCCTTTGTGCTGTCTCCTGACGTTTTTAATAATGTTGATGTACTGTCTAACATTTCTTCCAAAGAACCTGTAAGGTCAGCAAAAGCATAAACAGTCTGTTTTGCATCATTTAAGTCATCTGCAATCTGCTGCACATTAGACTGAACCTTGTTCATTACAGTTTTTGTTGTATCATCATCCATAACATCTGACAACTGATCAAGCACGCTTATTGAAATCTCTGAAACTGTCTTTGTAAAAACCTGATCAATCTGCTTTTGAACTGCGCTTGCTCCCTTGTCAGTTATCTTTGGAGCAATGGCATTTTCCTTTTCATTAAGATAATAAATAATATCCGAATGAGAAACATTATCAGAGAAAAGGCTCATCATATCAGTACTAAAATTCTTTGGAATTACAATTGAAGCATAATACTTTCCTGATTTTACACCGTCAATTGCATCTTCTTTATCAGTAAATACCCAATTAAGCTGAGTATTTTCACGAAGAGCTGATATAACCTGATTCCCAAGATTTAAGCTTATTGGAATAATGTCACCCTCATAGCCTTTATCAACGCTTGCCACTGCAACTTTTAACTGGTCGGTATTGCTATACGGATCCCAGCTTGCAGCAATATTGAACCATGCGTAAAGAGATGGAACTACAGTAAGTCCTAACACTACAATCCACGCTATTGCATTTCTGCTGATTTTTTTCAAATCCCCAATAAATATTCTAAAAATATTCAGCATTAGTCCTCATCTCCTTCCTTACTGTTCTTTCTACCACGTTTCTTTAACTGCTCTATAAGCTCATCACCGGTCATTTCAGCCATTTTTTGCTTGTTAAGCAGATTCTCATGGATAAACTCAACACAAATCAAATATAGGGCGATTAATATAATAGACACTATCCACAATACAAGAAATACCATTTTTGATGTGATACTAAACATTAAAATCAAAAATACAATCGGTATAATAACTATTGCAAAAAATCCACCCTTTATTAGTTTTGGATAACATATTTCAAACTGCTCGACTTTCTTATTTATCTCATCTCTAAACTGCTTTTCTCCTGCAAGTATTTTCACAGTAGTTAAAAGTCTTACTCTTTCCCTGGTTATTCCTCCCTCTTCACAAATCATAAGTCCTGTCTGTTCAAGTTTTTTGTCAAATAAACTATTTAAATTCAACAATAATCTACGAAGGACAAGTCCTATAAACAAGGCAATAGGAACATAGATTAAAAGAATAACTAAATTCTTTACATAATAATGTCCGTAAGTTCCCGCAATTGCTTCTCTCATGGCATTTATTCCATAAGTAAAAGGAAGTAACGGATGAATTGCCTGGAAGAATCCCGGCGTCATTTCAATAGGATAAGTTCCCGCTGAACCCGGAATCTGCAAAATTACAAGAATTACACTTACTGCTTTTCCTATATGCTTAAATGTTAATGACAGGGCATAAATAAGATTTACATATACAAATGCTGCTACTAATCCTGCCACAACAAACAGTACCGGATGCTGGCACTTTATTTTTAAGATAAAAATATCACCTAAACATATAATTAACGCTTGCACAAATCCTACTAAGATGAAAAGCATCCATCTTCCAAAATAAGCCTGTGTTGGAGTGAAATTTTTAATTTTTTCACTTTTATCAACTTCCATTTTGAAAATAGCAATAAGAACAATTCCACCTACCCATATTGCAAGGTTAGTATAGAATGGTGTCATTGCTGTTCCATAGTTTTCAACTGAATAGAAAGTTTCTGTTTTTAATTTAACAGGAGATGACATAAAAGATGCAACCTTATCTGAGTCTAAATTTGTCATATCCTTAAGTTTTTTATATATCTTTGAAGTTTTAACAACGCTAATGTCCACATTAGCCTTGTCTAATCTTTCCTGAACTTTCTTAATGGAAGAACCTGTTGAACTAAGTGCTTTCTTTGCACTGTCAAGGCTGTTCTCTAACTGGTTCATTAAAGTTACAACATTATCTGTTGCAGGTCCAACACCTTTTAAAATTCCTGAAAGTGTCCCCTGAATGCTTGAAAAAGTATCAAGGCTTGTATTTAGACCTGTCATTATTCCGTTTTCAACAGTTCCCTTTGAGCTCTGAATGTCTTTTGTATTCTTTTCGATAATTTTAGAAATAGATTCTACTGCCTTAACAGATGTTGTTGTAGCATCATTTATAGAATTGCTTCCTGTTCTTAATTTTTGTGAAATAGTCTTGTACTTACTATTCTGACTGTCTAATTCATTAATAAGATTAGTTAATGAATCTGAAGGGTATTTCTTGTTAATTTCCTTTAAAGTTGTAAGCATTTCGCTATTTTTATCAATAATAGATTCTACGGAAGTTATCATTTCCTGAAACTGTCCATGAATGCTTTCAGTTTTTGAACTTATTTTTCCAAGATTTATTCCTGATTTAGTATTTACCTTTGCCAAACTATTCTGTGCCTTAGATATTCCCGTACCTAAATCGTTTGCAAAATCTGCTATGTCATTTCGTACAAGTGTTAAACTGTCTGTTCCATTCTTTATGCTATTTACACCGGAATTAGCGTCGCTTTTCACTGTAGCCATTGATTTTTTTGATTTTTCAATTAGCTTGTTACTGCTATCCACTGTTTTGTTAAAAGAATCCAGTGCCTTTTCATATTCTTTAAGATTATCAGACACTGTGCTAATCTTTGTTGAAATGTCATTTTGAACGTCATCAAGCTTAGTTCCAATTTCTGAAACTGAACCGTTAAGTATGTCCGCAACTGTGCCTGCCGCCGCTGACACAAACTCTGTATTAACCTGTTGCTGAATTGTATTTGCACCTGTGTCAGTTATCTTTGGTGCAATGGCATTCTTCTTTTCATTAAGATAATAATCAAACTCCGGCTGTTCTATTTTTCCTGACAAAAAACTTACCATTGATTTACTAAAATTATCAGGAATAACTATTGCTGCATAGTATTCTCCTGACTTAACCCCTGATATTGCCTTGTCTTCACTTACAAAAACCCAGCCTAAACTGTCATTCTCTTTTAATGTATCAACTATCTGACCGCCTACATCAAGGTTTCCAAGCATATCATTTTCTGTTCCGGCATCATTATTAGCCACGGCTATTTTTATGTTAGCTGTGTTACCATATGGGTCCTTGTTGGCAGCTATGTTAAACCATGCATACAACGAAGGGATTATGCACACGCCGATTACAACTATTAGTGCAACTATGTTTTTGGATAATCTGCCTATGTCACGTTTAAAAATCTGGAAGGATTTTTTCATGTTAAAACTCTCCTTTTTCTTCATTATTTAAATAAATAGCTTCGTAATAAGAGTATTTTTTTTATATAATATCACAATCTCTTTTTCAGTTGATTCTTATACTTTTATTTTGTTTTGTATGTTTTTTTGTTCTTTATTTTTTACATTTTTGTGCTATAGTTCCACATTGTATCACAAGTATAATTTTACGTCTATTGACAATTACTATATATGTGACAAAAAACAGAGTTCTTTTTGTTTTTAAGAACTCTGTTTTTTATTATTGTGCTATTTTGTATAGATCCTGTACTCTGTTTTTTGTATCAAAAATGTTGTTGTACTGTAGAATGTCGTAATTATGTATCCATTCATAGTATGGTGATGTTTTGTCTCCTGTTTTGTAGAAGTTTCCATCTTCACCAATGTAGCCTTTTTTTGTTATGATTGGCACTTTTTTGCTAAACTCTGATACGAACTGCTGATATCCGTTTTGTGCAAGTCCTGCTGTTTCCAGTACAAGTGAACTCATTCTGTTTGCACTTATATACATATTGTTATCTGATTTCATATCATAGTTTGCCCATATAACGAACTGAGTGTTTCTCTTCATTAGGTTCTCATAAATTTCATCAAGCTCATAGTCTTTTTCTATTTCCTCATAGAATGATTCTTCTATCTTTGGCTCATGGTCACCAAAGAAGATTATTAATGTTGGCTCTTTTACATTTTTAAAATATGTAACAAGTTCTTTTAATGCATCATCTGACTTTCTTAACATATTTAAGTACTGAACTGCCTGTGGTGCATTAATATTGTAACCAAGTTTTATATCTTTAGATACTCCTGCTGCATCAAAAGGACTATGGTTCTGCATTGTTACATTAAACATAAAGAACGGTTTATCGTTGTTCTTCTTATAGTTTTCATATTCTGAAATAATTCGTTCCATATCTGCTTTGTCAGAAATATGAAGTCCGTATGTTTCTGTGTCTTCTGCAAAATCATCCATTGTAAGGAATTTGTTGAATCCCAATAAAGGATAAACCTTGTTACGCTTGTATCCTGTTCCCTTGTAAGGGTGCATTGCTATTATTCCACCATATCCTTGTGCCTTTAAAGTTGACGCAAGAGAAGTCATAGGTGAGTTGATATATGTAGTATATGCTGTTATGCCATTAGGAATGTATGCCATTGAGTTAGAAGTTAAGGCTTCAAACTCAGTTGATGCTGTTCCTCCTGCAAAAACTGATACAAACATCTGACCGCTTAATGTATTCTTCTTTAAACTATGGAAGAAAGGCATATTGTCTTCGCTTAAAGGTACATCCGCAAAAGACATAAAATCAGTGTATGCCTCACTCATTATCATTATAATGTTAGGTTTCTTATCATTAGAAACTGTAGTTTTAGTACCCTTAAACTGCTCTGCCAGATTTTCAACTTTCTGAACAGAATAATCCTTAGGCTTCTTAACCTGAAGGTCGTTAATACTTCTTGCAAATGTTATGTAAAAACCGTTAGTATTAAATGTTTCCTGTGGCTTAAAATATTTGACTTTCAATATTTTAACATATTCCTTTGACTGAACTAAGTCATTAACATTAATCACCATTAAAAGTGCCAATGCCATAGGAATAAGTCTCCAGAACTTCTTAATTACCACGTTCTTGCCTAACTTAGTTGCAAAAAAACATATTGCAATGGAACTTATAAGGAACAGATAAACTCTATAATTCATTCTATAAGAATATCCGCCTGCCACATTTGCCGCAGTCTTTATATTTACAATATCTGCTGCCAAAAATCCTGAGTTTCTAAACTGTACAAGATAGAAATTTGCAAGTCCCATAACAATATTTACAATGTTCATTGTTATAATTGCAACTTTAAAACTGTTAGTAACTGCAAATATAACCATAAAAATCATAAATAAAACCATAATATTGTATTTAACATAATCCCCTTCAAGCTTATATTCGTATCCCTGAGACTTCTGTAACATTACAAAGTTTCCATATATTAAAATTAAGCTTACCAAAATAGATATGACAAAATTAACCCATCTGTTAACTTTTATTTTTACAAACATTAATACTGAAGAACTTACAAACAACAATGTTGGAACTACAATTCTCATAGGATAAACTTTTCCCTTAAAAGTATACAAATCCCAAATATACAGCATTGAATATGCACCTGCAAACATACAAACTAAGATAATCTTAATTACAAGAAAAGTTGTGTCTTTCTGTTTCTGACTAAGGAATTCTTTTCTAAATTTCTTACTTTTCTTTGCATCTGATTCTTTATTTATTTTTGTTCCTGCTTTTTCATCTGATTCTGCATTTGTTCCTGCTTCCACGTTTTCCCCAATCACATTCTTTTTCTTCATCTGTTTTCCTCACTCTCCTGATTTCCGTATTCTAGTATTGAAAACAATTAAACTAAATTATTAATTAAAACAAATCCTTTAATTTTTTCATTTTTCCATATAATTGGAATACATTTTATAAAACGTTTAAATCTAAATGTTTATTGCAATAAAATTTATATTCTTTATTTAAATTTAACCTTTTCTTTACAATTCTTCATCATTATATCACAAAGACTTAATTGTTCAACTAATAAAATACTATCAGTATTATTTTTCATTTTTCTTTAGTTTTTTTATGACACAAAACTTCAATTGACTATTTTTTGTTTTAATTTTTTGACATCCGGTCAGACTATCCCTATCCCCTTCAAAATCAAATAAATAATTCCAACTATCCAACTTGAAAAAATACCATAAAGAATAACCGGTCCGGCTATGGTAAAAATCTTCGCTCCAATTCCGAATATGTGACCTTCCGCCTTAAATTCAATTGCCGGAGACACAACCCCGTTGGCAAATCCTGTTATTGGGACAAGACAGCCTGCGCCACCTTTTTTTGCAATCTTCGGGTAAACATTAAGCCCCGTTAGAATTGCACTTTCAAAAATCAAAATCAAAGTAGTGTAACTTGCGCTGTCCTCCTTATCCATTCCAAAATACATAAACAGCTCAAGCCAAATCTGTCCCATAACACAAATCAGACCACCTATCCAAAAAGCATTCCACATATCCTTTGTCAAACTGTTATTTGGCGTAATTCTTTCAACGTATTCGTTGTACGCCTTCTTCTTTTCTTCACTTTCCATATCAATTCTCCATTAAATTATATATTTACGCGTTCCTACAAGTGATGCATATTCAGGACGAAATACAGACGTGGAGAGCTTGCTCACCAACGGTTGTATTTTGCGAGAAATAATTTTCCGGCACAACAGCATATTCAAAAGCATTAGTTCACCCAGTCGTTGTAAAATTGGAGCAACGATGCAAGGACTTTGCCTACCGCTACTGATAACACTATGAAACTTAGCCCCATTTGCAGTTTTGCCCTTCGTGCAAAGATTGCTGTTCCGTTTAGGGCCTCCGCCAGTGCCACTGCAAGGCAACCTACGAATATACCCTGACATAGTCCCATGATTCCCTGAAATATTTTTGCCGGCTGTCCCGTGAATTTGAAATGGGATTCCATTACCCAGAATATATTCCAAAGTATTCCCCCTGCAATTACTATTGTTTCATATAATTGTATACTTTTTGCAGTATGGGTTTTGTCTGCAAATCTTGTTATTATTCCTGTTGATGTTATTAATGCAAAAACTCCTGCAGAGATTATGAAACCTGCCCCGATTCCTGTAATTGCAAGAATTATTTTTCCTATCATTTTGTTCCAATTCTACCTTTCATATTTCGCCACTGCTTCTATTTTACATCCACCTTTCCGTCATCTCTGTTATGCCCATCTATTAAAGTCTGGTTTATGTCTCTTTCGTATTTTCTCATTTCAACCTCAATGGGCGTTGGATCATTGGTTAATTTTTTCGGTCCAAAATGGTTATAAAAGATGATGATTCCCACACCCAATCCTATTGAATAACAATACTCAAGTATTTTTCTGCCCTGCTCTTTGTCCCCTGTAAATTGCTTGCTTATTTTTGAAAACATATCATCTATTGACACATCGTTGTTAAATGACATTATGGAAAATCCCACTCCGAAAAACAAAATCAAACATATTATTGTTGTTTTAATTATTGCCATTGGTCCGTCATCTTTTTTGGGTGTCTTAAATTCAACAACACATTCTGTTTCCCCTATATTTTGTATATCTACATTCTGAAATGTTTGATCTGCCATTTCGATAATTTTCATTATTGAAACTATATATCGCTTTTTTCCTTTTGTTGTATCCTCCAACAATTTCATTGATTTTAGCCTGTTTGTTATATTTTTGTTTTTGCATTGAAGTTTTGCAACATCTCCAACTGTTACCTGCTTTTTCGTAATCTCCACTGCCTGGTCCATTTTTATATATAATGTGTCACTCATTTATGTCCTTTCTATCCCATATTGTTTAATATGGATTATTACTTTTTTAAAAATATAATCTTATCAACCTTTTATATCATCACTGCTTCCTGTATTTCTTCCACTTGATATGTGTCGTTGCACATGTAGAAGCCAATGCCTATTGCCACTATTATCACTGCTATTATTGCCACCATTTTTAATACTTTCATTTAGACCTCCAAAAATTTTTATTTTTTAGAAAATTTAAACTTCTATGCTTTTATTATGCAATTTTTTATTTTAATTATTCTAAAATAAATAAAAAGTGCAATGAACATTTGATTTCTAAACTTTCACTGCACTTTTTCGTTTTACAATAACAACTACTTTTTGTTTATGTACTTTTTTCATTTCTCATTGAGTTTAAAATTTTCTTTTCCAGTCTTGACACCTGAACCTGCGTCATTCCCATTTCTTTTGCTACCTGACTTTGAGTTTTATTTTTAAAATACCTCAAATTTATGATTTTTCGCTCCTTACTTTCCAGCATGTCCATTAATTGTTGAACCATAATTTTATTCAAAACCGTTTCTTCTATATTAGTGTCATCCTCCGCCAAATCCATTAGGGTGTATGCTGAATCTTTTGAATACATTTCTTTGTCAATTGACTCAACATTTCTTGAGGCATCTATCGCCATTACTATTTCTTCTTTTGTCAAATCACAGACCTTTTCAAGCTCTTCTATGGTTGGCTCCTGCTTTTTTTCATTTATATAAATTTCTCTTTGGTGCATTATTTTCATTTGATTTTCTTTTATTTTTCTGCTGATTTTTACAATGCCATCATCTCTTATAAACCTTCGGATTTCTCCTGCTATCATTGGAACTGCATAGGTTGAAAAAGTCACGTCAAATTCCGTGTCAAATCTGTCTATTGCTTTTAGCATCCCAATGCATCCGATTTGAAACAAATCTTCGCCTTCGTGCCCTCTGTTTAAAAATCTTCTGACAATGCTCCATATCAAACCTGTATTTTCAATTAATATTTTATCTCTTGCTAACTTATCTCCCTGATGAGCCCTGTTTATCAAAGTTAGCGTATCCATTATGCCCTCTGGCCGGACTTTTCTTTCAAATTAACTAGCCCAATTGATTTAGAATTAGTGTGGCTCATCAACTTACTATTATATTGACTACTTTTTATGCTGTTTTTTTCTATAACTTTTTTAAGTTTTTTCTCCATTATAACTGTTGTGCCTTTCCCCGGCTCTGAAATCACATCTACTTTATCCATAAACATTTCCATAAACATAAATCCCATTCCGGATCTTTCAAATTCCGGTTTTGTGGTAAACAAGGGCTCTCTTGCTTTTTCAATATTTGTTATACCAACTCCCAAATCTTTTATCTCAATGGTAATAAAACTACTAACCGTATATGTATCCTGCTTTTCGTACTGATTGCATACAAGCTTGCACTTTAAAGTTATTTTCCCCGGTCCCTCATTGTAGCCATGAACAATTGAATTAGTTACTGCTTCTGATACTGCCGTTTTAATATCATTAATTTCTTCAATGGTTGGATCAATCTCCGTCAAAAAAGAAGCAACTGCAATTCTTGCCAGACTTTCGTTTTCGGACTTTGCATCAAACTCCAAAGTCATATTGTTTTCCTTACTTTTATTTTCCATGCGTCCCTCCAATTACCATTTCACCAAGCTAGGTGTTTCCGTTTTGCTCACTATTTTGTAAAGCCCCGAAATAGTAAAAATTCTGTCAATTGAATTGTTAATATTTGTAACTGTAATGCTTCCACCTCTCTTTTTTACAAGCTTATACCTGCCCATTATCACTCCAATGCCTGAGCTATCCATAAACATTGTTCGCTTAAAATTAAAAATTATGTTTTTAATCTGGTTTGAAACAATATACCAATCTGACTGCTCTGTAATTGTTTTCGCATTGTGATGATCAAGTTCCTCCGGCAGATAAATCAAAAGATTCTCGCCTCTTACTTCATATAAAACTTCCATAAATCCCCCTTTATTCTTAAACGCAGAAAGAGAAGAGCTTTCGCTCTTCTCTTTCGTAAATCTTTTCTAAAATCTAACCAGATTCTAGTATTATCAATTGTAATCTTTATCCCTTATTCTGAAGTGCCACCGTCGCCATTATCTCCATTATCGCCGTTGTCTCCGTTATCTCCGTTATCTCCACTACTGCTACTGTCATCTATGTTAAGCTGGCTCTTTGCTGTATCATAGTGTGATGAATTAGGGAAGTTATCATATATCTCTTTGAAGTACTTATTGGCATTCTTTGAATCGCCTTTGTTTTTGTAACTCCATGCAAGATAGTATATTGCGTCTACATTACCTGAGTCAGCTTCAATACATTTCTTAAACTGCTTAATTGCTGTGTCATAATCTGCCTTATCTCTTGCTGTCATTCCTGCATTGTAAGCTTCTTCTGAAATACGTTTTGATAATTTACTGCTTAACCATTTATAAACAGTTGTAAAGTCTTCAGAGTCCATCTTAAGCTTACTATCAACATCACTTAAAGCTGTTGCCGCGTTCTTATAGTCATCATTTAAATAATAATTTACTGATTTTAACAGGTTACTGTAGTTTGATGCAACTGTATTTCCTGTGTCTGTATACTGTGCCAAGTCTGATTTAAGTTTCTTCTGTTCTGTTTTTAATGTATCAACCTGATTCTCTAATTCAGATATTGTTGAATTTTTTATTGCAATCTTCTGATTGTATTCAACGCCTACATTGTTAGCCTGATCTGTCAGATGTGACATTCTTGCCGGTGTTACAATAAAGTAAACCAATGCTGCACCTAAAAGCAAACCAATAACAATATGAAGAATACTCTGTGCTCCTGTTATGGCTTCCTTAAAGTTATTCTTAGGAATGATAACATCATTTCCACTAAGATATTCTCTGTCTACCATAACTCCACGAAGGTTTCTTCTCCTTTCCATTCGCTTGTCCGGATCAGTTTTCTTCTCTTCATCCATATATTCGTTAATCTCTCTTAAATATCTTATGCTAAGAGGATTACATTTATCTATTTTCATAGATTTTTTTATGGATTTTTTTGCACGCTCATACTGTCCGCCTTTTAAATACAACAGTGCCAACAACTGGTATGCTTTTATAAAGTTAGGATTCTGATTCAATACTTTCTTAAGCTGAATAATTGCCATGTCATCTGTACCTCTTTTGGCATAATCAAGAGCAATATTAAACTTCTTAATTGTATGATTTAATTCGCTAACCTTACCTTTATCCTGCTGTATTGCAACAAGATATTTCTCAGCTGGGTTATTATCCGGCTGAATATTTGTACTCATTACCCATTCTGAAAATGCCTGAACAGTCTCACCCATTTCAAAATAAACAAGACCTAACAGATTTCTTGCATCAATGTTTCTCTTGTTAAGTTTTACACTTCTTCTAAGAGTATCTGCTGCACCTGACAAATCCCTGTTTTTTGCTTTTGTAAGACCGGCATTGTAATAGGTATTTGATAATTTTACTATTCTTTTGTATACGCTTACGTCCATACCACAATGACTGCAATAATCACTGTTAGTTAAGACATTTCCACAATTGTAGCATATCATTTATACACCCATCCTTTGCCTTTTATTTGTCGCCTTTAAGTTCCTCAACCATCTGAATCATAACATCTGTAATATCAGAAATGTTATTGTTGTAAATGGCATCCTCTGCTTCTTCTATTTCTAGACTTGGGTGAAACTTCTTGATTTCCTCTTCAAAATTTATCATGGTCGTTTCCTCCTACTTCTGTAATCTTGCCAACTGTTCCTTTACCTGATCCATCATCTGCTGATATTTAGCCTGTTTAGCCTTTTCTTCGTTAATCTTCTTTTCAGGAGCCTTGCTTACAAAATTAGGGTTGCTTAACATACCGTTAACTCTTGCTAATTCTTTATTAAGCTTTTCAACTTCCTTATTAAGACGTTCGATTTCCTTTGAAATATCAACTAATTCAGCAAAAGGCATATAAATAGTAGCCTTTGGAATAACTACTGATACGGCATCATCACCAATACCTGACTTGTCATCCTGAATAATAACTTCGCTTGCATAACCTAATGTTGCAAAGAATACTTTACCATTTTCGAAAATGTTCTTAATTTCTTCTTCACTTGAAACTACGAAAACTTTAGCTTTCTTACTTGGGGCAACGTTCATTTCTGAACGGATGTTTCTAATATTTCTAACTGCCTCTTTAATAGTTTCAACTGCTTTTTCTTCTTTGGCGAAATCATATTCTTCTGTAAATTCAGGCCATTTTGAAAGCATAATTGTTTCTTCTTCATCCTGTAAATTGCAGAAAATTTCTTCTGTAATAAATGGCATATATGGATGTAAAAGTTTTAATGCATCGATTAATACCTTCTTAAGTGTCCAAAGTGCTGCCTTTTTAGTATCGTCATCATCATTGTACAATCTTGGCTTAACCATTTCAATATACCAGTCACAAAATTCTTCCCAAATAAATTCGTAAATTTTGTCTGCTGCGATACCCAATTCAAATTTATCAAGATTTTCTGTCACATCTTTGGCTAAAGTGTTAACTTTTGATAAAATCCACTTATCTGCATCTGTAAGATTTTCAGGTTTGTTCTTCACATCAATACCTTCTTCAGGCATATTCATCTGAATAAATCTTGATGCGTTCCAAACTTTGTTAGCAAAGTTTCTTGAAGCTTCTACTCTTTCCCAGTAGAATCTCATATCATTACCTGGTGCATTACCTGTAATAAGTGTAAATCTTAATGCGTCAGCACCGTATTTGTCAATAACTTCCAATGGATCAATACCATTTCCAAGAGACTTACTCATTTTACGTCCCTGTGAATCTCTAACAAGTCCATGTATCAAAACTGTATCAAAAGGAACTTTTCCTGTATGTTCAAGTCCTGAGAACATCATTCTGATTACCCAGAAGAAAATAATGTCATATCCTGTAACAAGTACATTTGTAGGATAGAAATAATCTAATTCTTCTGTGTTGTCAGGCCATCCAAGTGTTGAGAAAGGCCATAATGCTGATGAGAACCATGTATCAAGTGTATCAGGATCCTGTCTCATTTCCTTACCACACTTAGGACATACTGCATGATCTTCTTTTGTAACAACCATTTCCCCACAATCATCACAATAGAATGCAGGAATCCTATGTCCCCACCATAACTGACGTGAAATACACCAGTCACGGATGTTTTCTAACCAATGGAAATATGTTTTGTCAAAATGAGGTGGTACAAACTTAGTGTCACCATTTTTAACAGCTTCAATTGCAGGTTTTGCAATTTCTTCCATCTTTACAAACCACTGTTTTGATACTCTAGGTTCGATTGTAGTATGACATCTGTAACATGTACCTACATTATGTTCATGGTCTTCAATCTTTACAAGGTATCCTTCTTTATCTAAATCTTCAACGATTGCTTTTCTTGCTTCATATCTGTCCATACCTGCATACTTAGGATAATCATCAACAATCTTAGCATCATCTGTTAGTACATTAATAACAGGTAAGTTATGACGAAGTCCAACTTCAAAATCGTTAGGATCATGTGCAGGTGTAATCTTAACAACACCTGTACCAAAGTCAATACCTACATAATCATCTGCCACAATAGGAATCTCTCTTCCAACTAAAGGAAGTGTAAGAGTCTTTCCCACTAAGTCTTTATATCTGTCATCATTTGGGTTAACTGCTACTGCTGTATCACCAAGTAATGTTTCAGGTCTTGTTGTTGCAAGCTGAATATATCCTGAACCATCTGTTAAAGGATATCTTAAATGCCAGAACTTGCCTGCCTGATCTTCATATTCAACTTCTGCATCTGAAATAGATGTAAGACAATGAGGACACCAGTTAATGATTCTTTCACCACGGTAAATCTGTCCCTTGTTGTATAAGTTTACAAATACTTCCTTAACTGCCTTTGAACAGCCTTCATCCATTGTAAATCTTTCTCTATCCCAGTCACATGAAGAACCTATCTTCTTAAGCTGTGAAACAATACGACCGCCGTACTGTGCTTTCCACTGCCAAGCTCTGTCTAAGAATTTCTCTCTTCCTAAATCTTCTTTTGTAATGCCTTCTTCACGCATTTTTTCTACAATCTTGGCTTCTGTAGCAATTGATGCATGGTCAGTTCCAGGAAGCCATAAAGCTTCGTAACCCTGCATTCTCTTAAAACGTGTAAGAATGTCCTGCATTGTATTATCAAGGGCATGTCCCATATGAAGCTGTCCTGTAATATTTGGAGGTGGCATAACAATTGTAAAAGGTTTCTTACTTCTATCTACTTCTGCGTGGAAGTATTTCTTTTCCTGCCACTTACTGTACAATCTGTCTTCAATCTCTGCCGGATTGTAATTCTTTTCAATCTCTTTCATCTTTCTTCTCCAATCGTAACCGTTTTCATAGGATATGTTATTAACATATTAAGTCCTATTTTTTAATTTATTAACATTTCTTAATACGCACCGGATTTTCGTTAACAAATACGAAAGTCGTGCTCTCCTTTGCAGTATCAGCACGACTTTCTTATGTATAATGCCGGTACCGCATAAAGGGCGATTGCTCGCGGTACCACCTTTATCTTTCACTTATCATATCCTGTAACGGGGACGAACCGTAGACAACTACTCAATTCATCATCTCTGCTCCAAAACTACCTTCACAGACACTGCTTTAAGAGGCTTCCACCGTCCCTCTCTCTCTTTAAAAGGTTATCTGCTACTCCTTTTCTTCTACGCATTTCCATATATGAACTAATAATAATGATTTTAAATTGGTTTGTCAACTATGTTCACAAAACATTTAACTGTTTATTTCTACAATATATTCTTTCTTGCACTGCTGCATATATTGATCTTCCTGTTTTTTGTTCCAACCTGTTTTAATTTCAGCATTAAGCTTAATTATTTCTGTCTTAATTCTGTTGATAACAGTGTCGGAAACACCATATTTGTCCTTATCCATTTTTAGTCGCTTCTCATTATCAGTAATAAGGTCGCACATTATTATTGATTCCAAAGACTCTGCCGAAGCATTAAGCCTGTAAGCACATCTAAAAGCTGTTGCAGCCTGGTCGTATTCAAACAATCTTGCGTAAGCCACACCAAGATTGTTATACACATCACCATAAAATCTTTCAGGCAAATCAGTATTAATGGACTTACTTAAAATACTATTATAGTAATTAATTGCCATATTATACTTGTCTGTTTCCATCAAAATATCTGCCTTAGCCTTAATTCTTTCTGCTGCTGTTTTTGAACTAAGCATAACAAGATGGTTTTCTAATTTTTCTGCTTCACGCTCAGTATAGTAACCGGCGTTTTTTATAAGAAAAGAAATCTTTTCTCCCAAAGCTCCTTTGTTGGCATTAATCTGTCTTATACCTGATGCAATGTGAGGTTGCTTAAGTTCATTTTCAATATAATCAATTAAGCCTTCACTGAAAAACTGGTCATCAATTAAATAAAGGTAATTAAATAAGTAATAACTTAATTCTTCTATAGAATATATATTCTTGTTAATTTCTTTAATATAATAAGGCTTTTCTGTATGCATTGTACACAATGTTATGTCATTCATATTCATTTACTCCTTTAGCCAATCTCTATTTCCTTTGTAACTGACATTCCCGATGATTTAAAGAACTCTCCAAAACCTAAATCCGTAATTGTAATCTGGAATTTGTTTTCTGATAAATATTTAAAATCAACACAGATTCTTGTTGTTTTCGGTGGTCTTTTTGGAAATTCCGTCAAATCAATTCTAAACTCTTCTGTTGTATGTTTCATAATATTATGAATTTCAAAAACAGCTTCTGTAGGTTCTTCCATTATACATTCTGTTTTTGATTTTGCCTGATACCAATAATCACCAATATCTGACAATGTTACCATACTGTCTCTTTCTTTGTGTTTAACAGACATTGTAACTCTTACTCTTGTTCTGCCCTTACATGAAATAATGTAATCCTTAAGGGTTTTCATATAAAAGAACTCTTTTGCCGCATAAGCTGCACCTTTTACAATTAAGTTATTTCCCTTAAAAACTCTTCTGTTTCTGCATATAGTCTGTAAAGTTTTCGCCCAACCTTCTGCATAAAAACCTTCACCTGACAAAAACACACCTGATACAACATTTTTCTTAAGCTGGTCTTCCATATAATCTGCCACAATTTCATCTGCCATATCCATGTTATTCTTTACCGAATCATATGTCATCCTGTCATTTAAGTCTTCAACTGTAACATCTGCCACATGAACCTGCTTGCCTTTTATAACATTAAGCTTTCTGCAGGAAAAATCATTTCTGTCAAAATTAAGGAAGTAAACCTGATTAATCCAAATATCTTTTCCCTGATTTAAAACATAATATACAAAACTTTCTGAATGACTTATTATCTTAATATCATTTGCATTGTAACCTAAATTAGTAAAAGAGGTTGTAATTAATTCAATCATTTCCGGTGTAACTTCATTTAAAGTTACAAGAACATTTTTGATTAATTTGCCATTGCTGTAATTTACTGCAACCTTTAGCAGATATGACATATACGTTGTAATAATCTGTTTTGTTAAATCTTCCCCATAGTTCTGCTTTAAAATCTCCGGCAATTTTCTATATTCAGTGCTATTATTTAATCTGCTTTTGTTAACAGCCTCGTCACCTGCTGACCATTCATTTAATTCGCTGTTATAACATACAACAGACGGTATCAAAAAATTATCTTCTGTTCCTATACTAATGGATCTTGGATTAATTTCATCATCCAACACAGCCATTTGCGTAAAGTCTATGGAAAAATCGATTCCCAATATTATTCCTTTTCCCAAAGTTTCATCCTCCTATATTGTCTGCCCTGATTACAATAATCTAAATAATTTTCTTCCTGCTTCCTTGCAAAGTTCGTAAGTCTGCATCATATCTCTTGCTGCATCATCCTCGCCTAAAGCCTTGCAAATCATCATACTGTTAATTATTCCAAAACGGCTTTCGTCGTTGTAAGCATTCTTCTCTGATATTCTCACTGAATAGTTATCAACAACCTTGCCTTCCGGATATTCATTAGAATACTCCTTTATACTGTAATCTATTTCCTCACCGTAGAACATTATTACTTCTTTTGAGAAAATTCCCGGATAAATGCTTCCCATTTCTTCTGTAACTTTTCCGGTTTTTCCTTCCTGATTTTTAATCTCATAAGTAATATCAACTCTATGTTTCGGATTAGTTCTAAAATCTATAATTGTCTTATCTAAAAGATTAAACGGAATCTTGTACCATTTATTAAACTTCTTATAAAATTCAAAATTAACATTGCTCTTAACTAAAGTATCAATTAAGTTCTTTGTTATTTTAATTTGATTTTCAGTAAGCTTATCTTTCTGTGACATTACTTCCACAAAAGCGATTTTTGTAATTAATGTTACATCAAATCCGTTTTCCAATTCCTGTTCGACTATTTCCCATACTCTTTCAGGACATTGAACTTTTTTAATAAAATAATTATAAGAAACATATGTGTAAAATGCCCTTCTTATAACTGAAGATGTTGGTCCCTTAATGTATTCTTCATATATTTCATAAATAGACTTATCAACACTGCCTTCAAAAATAAGCTGTACCAACAACTTTTCAGCCAATGTATTATCATTAATATTTCTTGACTGAACCGCCAAAAACATCTGATATAATTCAAGGGAACCTGAATCATAATACTTGCCTAAGAACTTAAGAACATTCTCATCCCTGCAACCATTTCTGAAAGATTCGGCGCACATCTCTATAAGAATTTCGTTTTTGTCAAACTCAGGCTCTTTAACCAATTCCACACAAAGTTTTTCAAGCAGGCTTACCTTTATGCTTTCATAACCATACTTGGCAATATGTGGATAAACCATTTCCATAAGATTTCTTTCTATTAAAATCTCCATTATCTTCTTTCGGGAAACTTTGGATAACTCTGCCAGATTAAACTGCATAATATAAATATCCATTTCTCCCAAATCGTAGCCTTTGTAATAATAATCCACAATAAATTCCTTTAGTGAATCACGATATTGCTTTGATAATTCAGGAATTTCCACTGTTTCCTTTAATTCCTGAACCTTACCTTTGTACATATTAGGATGTTCAAGAATCTTTTCTGTTTCCACAAGCTTAGTAAGATTACTGCTTCCTTTTTTTGTAATTGGAGCTTCGATTTTTAAATGTTTTATCTGATAGTCAGACTCCCAAATAAATCTGCCCTTGTTATCCATAAATAAAATAACAGGATTCTTTGTATATAATCTTACGTAAGCCACTCCGTTATTCACAGTTGATGTAATAATATTTTCTGTTTCTTTATGACGTACAACAACTGTTTTTATTTTTTCATTTTTTACTGTTATCTTGTAAGTATTAAGAACCTGTGGCATTGCCTGCTGCATATTACCTACAAGGAAATCATCTGTTATTAACTTAGAGTAAATTAGTCTTAAATGGTCATTGTTGTTGCCTTTAAGCAATTCTTCTGTTGCATATTTTTCCACGCCGTCACGGAATTTTAAATATTCATCCTCTAACATACTAATGTTAGTTAACAGATTTGCGTAGAAATAATCTTTGTTATACATCAAAGTATCTGTTCCGTAAGAAAAATACTTATATGCTGACTTCTCCAATGGCTTATAATTAGAAGTATTAATTGTATAAATATAATATTCATACAAATTAGTAATTCTAAGTTCTTCCCTGACACCTTCTGTAAGCCACTTGGAATAGCTGTGGTCCAACTTATTGCCATTAATAATCATTGTACATATACATGTAAGAACCTCTTCTTCCTTAGTCTGCTCATAAAATCTTGCAAGTATGTTAAAGTATCCTTCATTATATGCCTTGTCCTTAATCATGAGCTCTGCTGTCTGCTTGGCAAGGTCTTTTGTCACGATTTTGTATTTTGCCGCAAAGTTTAATACCTGAATTTCAAAACTGTTAAGGATTCTTAAAAGTTCAGGCTGATTAATTAAAATATTTGCCGCCTCAAAATACATAACCGGACTGAAACATCCTTCTCCAAACATTCGCTTAATCATTGTATATTTTAAGCTCGGATTTTCGTCATATCTTTCATCCATGTAAAATAAAAGCCACAATAACTGCCATGTGTCATGACCACTTTCAAAGTATTTCTTGATTTCTGCCTTTATTTCATTAGTATAATTAGGATTGTTTTTATGTAATGTTTTTAAGTACAGATAGTAACAGTATTCTTCTACATTATTTTTGTCCTTTATTGCCATCTGCTTAGATGCCCTGTCAAGATATGATGTAGCTTCCTCTGTATTATTTTCGGCAATTGCCACCTGAGCCTTAACCAAAATACCAACAAGGTCGTCTTCGTTCTTTTCCAGTCGTTCCTGTGCCATTTTTGACATTTCATTAATCCATTTTTTACCATCAATAACACCGGTTCTAAAATCAAGATAGTTCTTTATAAGACCTATGTTGTTCTTCTTTTCTTCTATGTAATCGTTAATTTCGTCTTTTTCATTTACTATTACAATGTCGTAAACAATTGTTTCGTTAGTTGTCTCAAAAATTAATCTGCCGTGGTTACTTCCTCCGTGAAGTCTGGCTGCATTAATATAAAATTCATATTCTGCAACTTTGCCATTAAAATCATCGCCCTTAACCTGTGACTTGCAGTTATAAAGGAAATCACCTTCAACTGTAACATTTATTTCCGCATATCCAAGACAACTTCTTTCAAGATTAATCGTGTCTGCATAGTTCTCTTTAATATTGGAATATTCTCTATAATTCTCCTTTGTACTAATGGCAACTCTCTTTTTTAGTCCCATTCCCACAAGAAACTCTTCCATTGCAATTCCACGGTTACTGTTATGAAGCACCATGTCATACAATGTAGAGCCGAAACTATCGTTTTTTAGGAAAAACTCCTTAAATTCTTTTGAAAGGAATAATATTAATGCCTCGTCATAACTTTCATTAATAAGTCTTAAGAAGTCATTAAAACCTCCAATCATTCCTATTGTTGATTCCAGCTCTCTTTTCTTTATTGTTATTGCAAAAGGAATGTCAAAACCCCCTGCAGTTGTAACCATGCTTATTGTTCCGTTGCAGATCTGTCCCTGCTCCAGATTCTTACTGCTTACGCTATATCTAATCACATTGTTAATGCCGTTAAACTGATTGTTCTCGAATGTTATGTGATTATCAGTAGAAAATACAACTCCTTTTATAGGAAGATTATTTTTGCTTTTTATGTTTAATTCTCCCCGTTTGTAATCCCCTGTTTCCAGCTCTACGGCTATTCTGTTTTCTAAAACTTCCGCATCAGGCATTTCATATGTTGAAACTCCTGCTGCTAACTTGTCAATTAAAGTCTTCAATTATTTCACCTCTGATTTTAACTCTCTTAGGATTATGGAAATGCAAAGCAGTTCACAATCCTTTTAATCCGGATTTGGATATTTTATACTAATCTTCCTTTATCTTTTTAAAGTAATTCTTAACTTCTACTTCGTATCCTAAATCTCCCGGTTCATAGAACCTGCTATCTTCCAAACCGTCAGGAAGATATTGTTGTTTCACATAATGATTTGGATAATCGTGTGCGTACTTGTATCCGATTCCGTGTCCAAGCTTGGCTGAGCCTTTATAATGTGCATCCTGTAAATGTGCCGGAACCTTTGCCGTAACAGTACTTCTTACCACTTCATTTGCTGCAAAAATTGCATTGCAGGCTGAGTTGCTCTTTGGCGATGAAGCCACATAAATAACTGCCTCCGACAATATTATCTGGGCTTCAGGCATACCAACCTGATGAACTGCCTGGGCTGCTGCATTGGCAACAACTAACGCCTGTGGATTTGCCATGCCAACATCTTCTGCCGCACAAATCAAAATTCTTCTTGATATAAAGTCAACGCTTTCCCCTGCATAAAGCATTCTTGATAAATAATACACTGCCGCATCAGGATCAGAACCTCGCATACTTTTTATAAATGCAGAAATTGTATCATAATGATTATCTCCTGACTTGTCATATTTTAATGCTCTCTTTTGAACACATTGCTGTGCTACTTCCAATGTAATATGTATCTTGCCATCCTGTGCCGGATCTGTAGTCAAAATACCAAGCTCTACTGCATTTAACGCTGTTCTTGCATCCCCATTTGAAATCTCTGCCAAAAACATAACCGCATCATCATCGATTACTCCGTTATAAATTCCCATTCCATCATTTTTGTCATTTACTGCCCTTAGTATAAGTGTCTTAATGTTTTCCACACTTAAAGGATGTAATTCAAAAACAATTGACCTTGATATTAAAGCTGAGTTAACTTCAAAATATGGATTCTCTGTTGTTGCCCCAATAAGTACAACTGTTCCGTCTTCAACAAAAGGAAGAAGATAGTCCTGTTGTCCCTTATTAAAGCGATGAATTTCATCTACAAAAAGAATAGTCTTCCTACCACTCATTGCCATATTCTGTTTAGCCTTTGCAACCACGTCTTCCATGTCTTTCTTTCCTGCCACAGTTGCATTTAACTGCATAAAATCTGCACTTGTAGTATTGGCAATAACCTTAGCCAATGTAGTCTTTCCCGTTCCCGGAGGACCGTAAAAAATAATCGAACTAATTTTATCTGCTTTTATTGCTCTATATAGTAATTTGTCTTTTCCTATTATATGTTCCTGACCTACAACCTGGTCTAAAGTTTTAGGTCTTAATCTGCTTGCTAACGGCGATTCCTTCTCACTGTTAACACTTCTTGCGTAATCAAAAATATCCATTATATCTATTAAACCTCTATTAACTATCTTATAACAACATATTTGGTTTTTATTCTACCACATTTCACATTTATTTTGTATAATAGTTAAAATTAAATTCTAAATAATTAGCACTAACGTAGCTTTACTGCTATAGATATATAGTACAGATTATTGTTAATATCATCCTATCAAATATGCTCATTGCAAATATCTATACATTAATTTTAAAAAAACATTCACATTATTATTTGCCTAATATTTTAATGTTTCATCTTAACAAAATATACTATTTACTTTATTTTATTATGTTTGGATATGGTTTTATTGTAGAAAATTAAGTTATGTGGTAGACTTTACACTCATAAAAGGGAGGTTTTCTTATGTTATTAAATGAAAAAGAAGAACAGTTCGACGATCCACTTACAGTTCAGATTAATAAATATGCAGACAGATGTATTAATAATTCATGTATTGATCCAAATCTCTACGATAAATTTGATGTTAAGCGTGGTCTTCGTGATAGAAATACAGGTAAGGGTGTTCTTACCGGTTTAACTGAAATCGGTGATGTTCATTCATATGAAACTATTGACGGTAAAGTTGTTCCCGTTGAAGGAAAGCTTTTTTATAGAGGTATTGATGTAGAAGATATTGTTCATGGTTTCTTAAAAGAGAATCGTTTTGGTTTTGAAGAGGTTACTTATCTTCTTCTCTTCGGCGAACTTCCATCTGAAAAGAGACTTGCTAATTTCAACAAAGTTCTTGCCGAATATAGAACTCTTCCACCAAGTTTTGTCCGTGATATTATTATGAAAGCTACAAGTAGGGATATGATGAACCTTCTTGCAAGAAGTGTTCTCTCACTTTATTCATGGGATGAAAATCCTGATGACACTTCAATTCCTAATGTTTTAAGACAGAGCTTAAGCCTTATTGCCAGAGTTCCACTTATATCCGTTTACGGATATCAGGCTCACAGACATTATCATCATGGTGATAATTTATATATTATTAATCCTGATGTTAATCTGTCAACTGCCGAAAACATTTTAAGGCTTTTACGTCCTGACAGCTCTTATACAGAACTTGAAGCCAAAATCCTTGACTTAGCTCTTGTTCTTCACGCTGAACATGGTGGTGGTAATAACTCAACATTTACAGACCATGTTGTTTCATCTTCAGGAACAGATACTTATTCGGCTATTGCAGCCGCCCTTTGTTCATTAAAAGGACCTAAACATGGTGGTGCTAATATTAAAGTTAAGCATATGTTTGATCACATGAAGGAAACAATCAATGACTGGAATGATGATGACGAAATTAAGAATTATTTAAATGCTCTTCTTGAGAAGCGTATTTTCGATCAGTCAGGTTTAATCTATGGTATTGGTCATGCAGTTTATGCCATTTCCGATCCTCGTGCAAAGCTTCTTAAAGCTTTCACAAAAGACCTTGCTGCTGAAAAGAATCGTCTTGATGAATTTGCATTATACCAAAACGTAGAAAGACTTGCTCCTGAAGTCATCTCAAAAGCTCACAAGAGACAGAAAAGTGTTGGGGCAAACGTTGACTTCTACAGCGGTTTCGTATATTCAATGCTTGGACTTCCTGACGGACTTTACACTCCAATGTTTGCTTCCGCCAGAATGGCCGGCTGGTGTGCACATCGTATTGAAGAATTAATCAACGCCGGAAAAATCATACGTCCTGCATATAAGAACGTTGCAAAAAAGGCAGTTTATGTGCCACTTGATAAAAGATAGATTAGATATTTTTTATTTTGATAATAGCAACAAAAAAATCCCTGCAGTTTCATTTTCTGAATCTGCAAGGATTTTTTAATTCATTTATTCTCTACACAAACTGATTTTTTTCTTCATCATATGTATACTCAATCATTTTTAACTTCTCTATTATTTCCTGTTTATCTGCGTCTTTTGCTTTGCAAAATTCATCTAAGTTACTGTAGAAATCGCGAAGATTGGTATTTACTACACTTAGAAGCATTACAGGATCTTTTGGTAGATTATTCATGTCTGTCTCCTTTATTTCATTGTCCATATTCAACTTCTTTATTTGTTTCCCCAGATTAAATATCCGATAATAATTCCCACACCAATGCCAACTATCAAATGCATGATTCTCATTATGTCTAACTGCTTAGGCTGATCTGATGTGCCACTTTTTTTGCTCTGTTTTCTATTGAATATTACTATATCTATTGCAAGAATTACACTTCCCACAAAAGATATAATAAATGTTATCAATGTAACCATAAGTGCCTGAATCATAGGTGTCAAAAGTGCAACCATTACTGACACAAAAGCAATTATAGCTGAAGGTACTGTTACTGCAATGGCAATCTTGCCAACTGTACCCGGTGTATAACGTCCATAAGGATTTTCCTGTTTATTCTGTTTAAATCCATAATAATTCTTGTTTTTTGTATTACTCATCCTATGTTCTCTTTCATTTTTATAATAAAAATTCCATAATTGTTTTCATTCTTTAAAACAATGCCTTAAAGAATGAAACGCCTGCCACGCTTCCAACGCCCATTATAACGCCGGCTAACAATACTCCACACATACATGCAATAACGCTCTTCTTAAAGTCCATATCCAAAAAGCTTGCAGCCAATGTTCCGGTCCATGCGCCTGTGCCCGGAAGTGGAATACCAACAAATAATAATAAAGCTACATATAAGCCTTTGCCTGCCTTTTCTTTAAGCTTCTCGCCTCCACGTTCACCTTTGTCAAGGCACCATGTAAAGAATCCTCCAATAAACTTTTTATCCTTTCCCCAAATAAGTACCTTTCTTGCGAAAAAGAATATTACCGGTACAGGAAGCATGTTTCCAATTACACAAATAATATATGATTGTAACAATGGCAAGCCAAAGCCCTGAGAAATTGGTATTGCTCCTCTAAGTTCTACAATGGGAACCATTGAAACAAAAAAAATCATAACATAATGTTTTAATAAATTCATTCTTTTAATTCTCCTACTTTTCTAATTTTTCACACAAGTTCCTGACAAGTATATCATTATCCATAACTTTTCTCAATTACATTTATTTGTTAAATCTATTTTTTCAACTTTTATTTTATTGTACTGTTATTTAATTTATCCACAGTAACAAACTGATATCCCTTATCCTGCAAAATATCTACAGTCTTTAAGGCTGCCTCAACTGAACTTTTAAAAATATCGTGAAGCAATATAATGTCTCCCGGTCTTACATGGCTTATAATTCTGTTAACGACAATGTCTGCATTCTGGTCCTTCCAGTCTTCCGGGTCAACATTCCAAAGAACCACCCTCATTCCTGTATTTTCTAAAAGTTTCTTGTTCACATCTCCGTAAGGCGGTCTTATATACTTTGGAGAAGTTCCTGTAATACTTGTTATAATCTCATTAGTCTTATTAATTTCAACCGATGCCTTATTGTAATTAGTCCTTGCAAGGTCTGCGTGTGAATATGTATGATTTCCGATAAGATGACCTTCTTTTGAAATTCTTTTTGTCAGCTTTTTGTTATTTTCCACGTTCTCTCCCACAAGAAAAAAGGTGGCTTTTACCTTTCTCTCCTTAAGTCCGTCAAGCAATATTTTTGTATAAACGCTACTGGGACCGTCATCAAAAGTCAAAGCCACCTTAGGTATGGCATCCTTTACATTTGTAATATTTAGATTAGTAAGAACAACTTCACTGTTCCTATAGTTGCCGTAAATAAATGCCATTCCTATTATTAACATTCCTATTAATAATATTCCAACTAAAATTTTTTTATTTAATATTCTTTTCAATACTCTTCACACAATATTTTATTAATCATTATATGAAAAATATATTATTTTAATTACAGTGTACAAGTTCATTTTTCTACCTGTGCTTGCACAGTAGTAGAAAAATGAACTTAATACACGCCCCAACATGAGCATAAAAGTGAAACGGAAGTTTCACGATATGCGAATGCTGGTGACGGATTGCGGGAGTGCAAAGCACAAAGCAATCCGTGTAATTAAAATTAATCAGTTCTCTTTAAACAACTGCCAGCTTTCCGTCAACAACATCAAAAGTTATTGTATCTCCCATACTAACCTTACCTTCAAGAATAACTCTTGCAGCCAATGTTTCAACATTCTTCTGCAAATATCTCTTTAATGGTCTTGCACCATAAACCGGATCATATCCGTTATCTGCAACATAAGTTTTTGCTGCATCAGTAAGCTTAATCTGTAACTCTCTATCCTTTAATCTTTCGTTAACACTGTCAATTACAAGATCTACAATTCCGCCAATGTTATCCCTTGTTAAAGGCTTAAACATAATAATTTCATCAAGTCTGTTTAAGAATTCTGGTCTGAAATGATTTCTTAAATCATTCATTACAAGGTCCTGATTTTCCTGCTTAATGTTGCCATTGTCATCAATTCCTTCTAACAGATATGATGAACCAATATTTGAAGTCATAATCAAAATTGTGTTCTTAAAGTCTACTGTTCTACCCTGTGAGTCTGTAATACGACCATCGTCAAGTACCTGTAAAAGTACGTTAAATACATCCGGATGTGCCTTTTCAACTTCATCAAAAAGTACAACCGAATAAGGTTTACGTCTTACTGCCTCGGTAAGCTGACCGCCTTCATCGTATCCAACATATCCCGGAGGCGCTCCGATTAATCTTGACACACTGTATTTTTCCATATACTCACTCATATCAATTCTGACCATATTACTTTCATCATCAAATAAGTTTTGTGCCAAAGCTTTTGCCAATTCAGTCTTACCAACACCTGTAGGTCCTAAGAATAGGAAAGAACCGATAGGTTTACTTGGATCCTTTATGCCTGCCTTAGACCTGATAATTGATTCAGTAATCTTTGTTACTGCCTCATCCTGTCCAATGACACGTTTGTGAAGTTGCTTATCAAGATGAAGTGTTTTTTCTCTTTCTGTTTCCGTAAGTTTTGCTACCGGAATTCCTGTCCATCTTGATATTATTCTTGCTATTTCCTCATCAGTTACACTTTCCCTAAGCAATGATAAATCTTTATTCTTAACTGCTGCTTCTTCAGCCTCTAACTGTTTCTGAAGTTGTGGTAACTTACCATACTGAAGTTCTGCTGCCTTTTCAAGATTGTATTCACTCTGGGCTTTTTCAATGTCCTTCTTAACATTTTCAACCTGTTCTCTTAAATCCTGTAATTTTGTTACAGAATCTTTTTCATTTTCCCACTGTGCTTTCTTGTTATTAAACTCATCACGCATTTCTGCCAATTCTTTTTGAAGTTCAGCTAATCTTTCTTTGCTTAAATTATCTGTTTCTTTCTTAAGCGCTGCCTCTTCTATTTCTAACTGCATTACTTTTCTTCTAAGTTCATCAAGTTCAGTAGGCATTGAGTCCATTTCCGTCTTAATTAAAGCGCATGCCTCATCAACTAAGTCAATAGCCTTATCCGGAAGAAATCTATCTGTTATATATCTATCTGAAAGTGTTGCTGCACTTACTAATGCCCCATCCTGGATTTTTACACCGTGGAAAACTTCATATCTTTCTTTTAAACCTCTTAAAATTGAAATTGTATCTTCAACAGTAGGTTCATTTACCATTACAGGCTGAAATCTTCTTTCCAAAGCCTTATCTTTTTCAATATATTGTCTATATTCATCTAATGTTGTTGCACCTATACAATGAAGTTCACCTCTTGCAAGCATTGGTTTTAACATATTACCTGCATCCATTGCTCCGTCTGTTTTTCCTGCACCAACAATTGTATGAAGTTCATCAATAAACAATATAATGTTTCCATCACTGTTCTTTACATCTTCAAGAACTGCCTTTAATCTCTCCTCAAACTCACCTCTGTATTTGGCTCCCGCTACAAGAGCTCCCAAATCAAGGGCAAATATCTTTTTGTCCTTTAGTCCTTCAGGAACATCACCACGTACAATACGCTGTGCCAATCCTTCTACTGCTGCTGTTTTACCAACACCAGGCTCACCTATTAATACCGGATTATTTTTTGTTTTACGTGAAAGTATTCTGATTACGTTTCTAATTTCACTATCACGTCCGATTACCGGATCAAGTTTCTGATTTCTTGCTCTTTCAACCAAATCCTGTCCATACTTAGACAAAGCATCATATGTGCTTTCAGGATTATCAGATGTAACTTTCACATTACCTCTAACAGTCTCCAACGCTCCAAGAAATCTTTCTCTCTTAATCCCATACTCTCTAAATAGTTCTGCCACTTCTTTATTAGGTCTGTCTATTAATGAAAGGAAAATATGTTCAACTGATACATATTCATCTCCCATTCTTTTAGCCTCATCTTCGGCATAAATCAAGGCATTATTAAGTGCCTGACTTACATATGGATTTCCACCCTGCACCTTAGGCTTTTTTGCTATATAATCTTCTACCCTATTTCTAAAATGCTCCGGCTGGATTTCCATCTTTTCAATTAACTTAATAATCAGACTGTCGTCTAATGTAATAAGACTGTAGATTAAATGCTCCTGGTCAATCTCCTGATTGCCATATTCAGCTGCAACTTTCTCACAGTTCTGAATAGCTTCCACAGATTTTTGTGTAAACTTACTTATGTTCATAATGAAATCCCTCCTTTTGATTTAAATTTGTTTTTCATATTTATTTAGTTTGGATATCAAAAACCAAACGCTAATCAAACTCCTCTTCGTTTGATATTTTTTATTTTACTCTTATTTTTTATATTTCAATAGACTTTATTTTAACAAATTGTTACTTTTTTGTTATAACACAAAAGAGAAGAAACTTAGGCGTCCCTTCTCTTTTTAAGTAAACTGTCTTAAAAGACTATTTTAAATTTTTAAAATATTTTACTGCTTCGTCTAATGACTTCTTGAAAGCTTCATCAGATGAATTATTAAATAAGAATAAATTCTTAATTCCATCAGGTACTGTGAAATTAATCTTCTTAATGTACTCATCCCAGTTTTCAAGTTTCCATGTATCTCTGTCTGAGTTACGTGCTATCATTCTCTGTCTGCAAACTTCAACATCACACTGTACCCAAACTACAACTAATTCTGCACCAATCTTTAAAAGATCCTGTCTAAGATTCTCCATATAACCTGGAGTTCTAACTTCTCTTGTAAATGGTGAGTTAATGAATACTGTATCATTATATTCTAATGCTTCTCTTGCAACTTCCATGATTGCATCGTATTCATAGTTTCTGATATTTTCTTCAAAGAAATCTGAGCTTCTGTTGTATTCCTGATTAGCTACAACAAAAATCTGTTTTGATAATACGATAAGTGAATCCTTATCAAGATAAACACAGTTAGGCATAGCCTTTGCTAATTTCTTTGTTACAAATGTTTTTCCACATGCTGGTGGAGATGTTACTAAAATTAACTTCTTCATAATATCTAACCTCTTCTAAATAAATTTATAAATTAATAATTTTTAGCCTTTTCTTTAAACCCCATTTTCCCTATATAATACCACTATTAGTCTTTTTTAGTCAACAGTCTACACGCTTTATTTTATAAACAATTATAACAATTTTTTGTCCATTATTTTGGTAATATTTTCCTGCGTTTTAAGTAAATTTTTTAGTAATCTTTTACTCGTTTTCTTTTAACTTTATTTTTACCGGTTGGTCTATTTTTAATTCATCTCGAGTCACAATACAATCGTATGCTAGTATATTAACACCTGATTCTTTAGCTTTAACCAAAGCGTCACAAAATTCGGCATGTGTTTCTCTGTTTGGAGTAAAATATTTAATCCCTTTCATCTGAATCACAAAGACAATATATGCCTCATATCCTATGTTTTTGGCTTTTATAAGATGTTCAATATGTTTAACTGCTCTATCGCTTGGAGCGTCCGGAAACATGGCCACACCGTCTTTTTCAAGAGTTACGCCTTTAACCTCAATCCAGGCTTTCTTGCCATCGCCTTCAACATAAAAGTCAAATCTTGATTTCTCAAATGTTTTCTCCGGCTTTACCAATTCAGTATTCTTAAACAAACCATTATTAAGAAGCCACTCATTAACCACCTTATTAGGAGCCTGTGAATCCATGTTTATAAGAATGCCGTTTTTTATTACCTTTACAAGGTCATACTTAGTCTTTCTGTTGGGATTGTCTGATTCTTCCAAAAATACTGTTGCATTATCCACTAATAGTTCTTTACATCTTCCTGTATTCTTTACATGTACTATCTGGGGGTTATTCTCTTCCCCTTCCACATTAACATATGCAATAAATCTGTTAGGTCTTTCTATAAAATTTCCTTTTTTTATTTTCCTGTATTTCATCTTAGGCTTTATCCTTTTTCTTAATCTATGTTGCCATTATACACTTATTCTTTGCGGATTCAAATATTAAGATTTTGGAAGATTACGAATTTGAATCGTAAAAACAGGAATGGCACCTCAATTTGAGGTGCCACAAAATTGAAAGGGTTTAGATTATTATGTTACCTAAAAATCTAATACTCTTATAGTTTAAAAATTAAAAACGTTTTTTGCAACAATACAAAAATATTTTTTATTTTTTTGTTGAAAGTGTACACTTTTCAATTACTTTTTGACTTTGTTTTTTTTGTATTTGTGCATTTTGTATAGTTTATTTTGTTTTTTTAATTTTTATTATGTTTTAATTTTCAAAAAAGTGATGAAAACGGTTTTTTGACTCTATTTTGATACTAGCTGTACAAATTATTGTCTTCAATCTTCTTATTTTCTTCTATCTTAATATTAGATTCATCCATCTTAACCTTCGGAATAACGATTGGCGGAAGTCCTGAATTAACCATAAATGTAATGACAAGTGCACGCACATGTGGATAAATTTCATCATATGCTTTCTTATGAATTTCTTTCTTGTCCATTCCTTCCTCACAGTCAAATAATGCTGTAGCACTAATCTTAAAATTGAAATCCATTGGATGTGTTTTCTCCATCATATCAATTGTAAGATTAGCCATGCAATGAAGGTTGTCATTAGAATACTTCACATTAAATGATGCTCTCTGTGAAATATCTAATTCTACCTGTCCTTCAATCTTGTTTGTAAGGTCCAATTCGTCAACCTTTAGCCCTTTAAATGTTAGTTCTCCCATGTAAGTCTCCTTTTAAATTTATTTTCATTTTAATTATCTCTTGAATCAATATACTTTATAATCATATCTGTTGCTGTATCAACATCAACCTTGCCTATTTTTATACAGATATCGTATGTTCTTGAATCACCCCATTTGCTTTCGCAATAGAAGTTGTGATAAACTTTACGCATTTTATCCATCTTCTTCATCATATTAAGAGCTGTCTTTTCGTCAACTCCTTCTCTTTCCATAACTCTCTTAGTCTTTGTATCTTTATCGCCTAAGATAAAAGCACTAATCATGTTAGGATTATCTGAAAGGATTTCTTCTGCACATCTACCTACTATAACAAATGATTCTTTTTCTTCATTAGCTTTCTTGCGAATAAAGTTAAACTGTCTGATAGCTATGTCCTGTTCAAGTGAAATAGTTGTTCCCCCTGCAGGAACAGGAATAAAAGCGAAGTTCATTGGCTTCTCATCGAATCTTTCAAGAACTTCCTTGCTATATCTTCCATCCTTAGCTACTTCATCTAACAGTTCCTTGCTGTATAATGGAATATTGTAATGTTCTGCCAATTTCTTAGCCACAAGATGTCCACCGCTTCCAAACTCTCTTCCGATTGCAATAATAATCTGCTTCATAGCACAACACCTCCTGTCATTTTATGATATTTATCTTTTTCCACATACATCTGTCAGCTTCTTTCAAAGTTTCTTCCATATCTTCGATTCTGCTGTTCCATACAATGCCTGTGGAAATACTAACTTTATTTTGCTCCATACCCCAATCTATTTAAAATATACTATTATTCTATCACAAAAGCCCCTTTTTTTAAAGTTAAAAGGGGCTTTTTTAGTGTTATTTTAATTGTGTTTTATTTTAAGCATCTTTTATTTTTCAAGGAATTTATAACTTCCTTTTATAATGAACTTATCAAAAATTATAAAGAATGCAGGAAGGATACATATTACACAGAACATACTGATAAATGCTCCTCTTGACATTAAGATACATAATGAACTGATCATGTCAATATTTGAATATGCACCTACACCAAATGTTGCACCAAAGAATGTGCATGCACTAATGATAATTGATTTCATTGTTGCCTGAAGTGCATTTGTTGCTGCAATCTTCTTTTCATGTCCGGCATTTCTTTCTGACTTATATCTGTTTGTCATAAGAATTGCATAGTCAACTGTTGCACCTAACTGGATTGTACCAATAACAATTGATGCAATAAATGGTAAGGTTGCTCCCGTATAATATGGAATACCCATATTAATAAAGATTGCAAATTCAATAAGTGCTACAAGAACAATCGGTATTGAAATAGATTTAAATACTAAAGCAATGATAATAAATACCAAAACAATTGAAACTGAGTTAACAACCGTAAAGTCTTTATCTGTTATCTTAATTAAGTCTCTTGTACATGCTGCTTCACCTACAAGCATACCATCTTTGCTATAATTCTTAATTATCTTTTCTATTTCGTTGCACTGGTTATTTGCCTCATCTGATCCTGTCTTGTATTCTGACATAAATACAAGCATTTCATACTTATCCGTCTTTAACTCTTTAGTCAAATCATCAGGTATAAATGAATTAGGTATTGAGCCGTTTAATACTGTCTGTAAGCCTAAAGCTGTCTGAACACCGTCAACTCCCTTAATGTCATCTAATAACTTAGATACTTTGTAATCAGGTGTATCTGAACTGATTAATACAATATTAGCTGAACCTAAGTTGTAATCCTCAGAAATAACGTTCTGAGCTTTAACACTTTCAAGACTTTCAGGTAAGCTTAATGTTAAATCATAATATACATTAGTATTTTTCTGACCGTAAAATGCGGGAAAAATCAATACTAAGAATATGATTATAAATACCGGATAATGTTTTGTAATAAACTTAGGAAGTTTCTTAAAATCAGGTATTAATGGTTTGTGTTTTGTCTTCACCAATGCTTTATCAAATATTAATACCATTGCAGGCAATACTGTTACACAGGCAATTACACCAAATACAACACCTTTTGCCATTACAACCCCCATATCAAGTCCTAATGTAAATGTCATAAAGCAAAGAGCTATAAATCCTGCCACTGTTGTGATTGAACTTCCCACAATTGATGAAACTGTGGCTGTTATGGCATTTGCCATGGCCTTGTTATTGTCATTTGGTATTACTTTCTTCTGCTCCTCATAGCTGTGCCATAAGAATATTGAATAGTCCATTGTAACTGCAAGCTGAAGTACCGCTGCCAAAGCTTTTGTTAAGTATGAGATTTCTCCCATAACAACGTTACTTCCCAGGTTATAAACAATAGCCATTCCTATACTTAGCATAAAGAACAAAGGTATCAACCATGAGTCCATAAGTATTGAAAGAACTATTATTGAAATTATAACTGCGATAATAACATATATTGCCATTTCACTTTCAACAAGGCTCTTAGTATCTGTTACTACTGCTGAAATACCGCTGACCTTGCATTGATGTTTTGTTAATGTTCTTATGTTTTCAATGGCACTCATTGTTCCGTCGCCTGAACTTGTGTCATCAAAAATAACCATCATAATTGTACTTCCATCTTTATTAAAAGCATTGTAAACATCTTTTGGCAACATACTCTTTGGAATTTTTAAGTCTGCAAAACTATCATACCAAAGAACATTCTTAACGTGATCTACGCCTTCAATTTCCTTTTTTAATTTTGCTGTATTTTCATCATCCATTCCATCAACAAGCACAAGACCAAATGCTCCTGAGCCAAAATCATTTAACATAATATCCTGACCTGTCATTGTGTCTATTCCATCCGGAAGGTAATACAATAAGTCATAGTTTACTCTTGTGTTAACATAGCCAAAAGCTGCAGGTATTAATAACAAAATACTTATTATCAAAATCACATATCTGGCTTTAACAACTAATTGTCCAAATTTTTTCATATTATGCACCTGGCCTCTCATTATTTATCATTGCTTATTTCCTGAACCTTAAGAATAAATTTAACGTTTCCGCTCATATTCTTATCGATTCCGCTAAATGAATTATACTTCTTTCCATTATTCAATGTTTCCTGAATTTTATCAATTGCATCAGGTGCGTCTTCCTTGAATGTCTTAGTAATCTTACTAATACCTTCGTCATTTAACTTAATTGTTCCATCTTTTAATTCTTTTGTTCCATCTGCTAATGTAACAATACCGTCTTTTAATTCAGTTGTTCCACTTGCAAGTGTTTTTGCTCCATCACTAATCTGTGATGCTGCTGTATCGATTGTTCCGATTCCTGCCTTAATCTTAGGACTTGCATCTCCAATCTTCTTTGAAAGTGTTCCTGCACCTTCACTTAAAGTCTTCATTCCATCGTTTAAATCAAAAGCTCCTGTCTTAAGTTTTCCTGTACCTTCTGCAAGTGATGTTGAACCTGTCTTAAGCTGTGACATTCCTGAATCTAAGCTGTCAGCTCCTGTTGATAACTGTTTGATTCCTGCATAAAGTGTTCCAATTCCTGTGCTAAGTGCTGATGAACCTGTTTTCAATGCATCCATACCGTCTGTTAATTTCTTAATATCAGAAGCACTTGTTGCAATCTGCTTTGTGAACTGTGTTTTTACCTGTTCTAAAGTCTGAACACTGTAGTATGCCTGAACTAACTGGTAATATGTCTTTGCATTTAATCCGTTAGCTGCAAGTACTTGTGACAATTCCATACCATTTGTAACTGCTGTGTTAATTTTTTCAACTGTTGTATTTAAAACTTTTTCAGAAGCGATTGTTCCACCTGATGCTTTTTTAACCTGATCTATTACTTCATCAATATTCTTCTGAATTGAATCAGGTGTATTCTTTAATGTGTCAACTAACTGGTCAACACCTGCTGAAGCTTCTTTTGTTCCTGCTGCAAGTGTTTTTGAACCATTTACAAGTCCCTGTGATTTCTTTGTATCTTCAAAAGCTGCTTTTGCACTCTTTAATCCTGATGAAATCTGTGAAGAACCTGATTTTGCATCAGCAATGCCTTTCTTTAAGCCTTTTGCTCCGGTATCAAGTGTTCCTGTAGCTGTTTTTATGCTCTTAGTTCCTGCATATAATTTATCTGCACCACTCTTTGCTGATTTTACACCGGCAAGTAAAGCTTTGTTAAATACTGTATACTGTGTTGCCATTTCCTTAGTACCATTGCTTAACTGTAATGTGTACTTTGATAAATCTTTTGCCCCCTCATTAATCTTCTTTGAACCTGTCTTTAACTTAGTTGTGCCGTCATTTAACTGCTTAGCACCATCCACTAAATCATTTGCTCCATCCTGTAATTCGTCCATCTGTTTCTGAACATCTGACAAATCTAATGTATCTTTTAAGTTCATGTCCCCAATGTCCGAACTTGCAACTGTTAATGTCATATTCATTGAGAAGTCCTTAACGTCTGCTGTTACTGTTACCTCTTCAGGAATATCAGCATCTTTAATATAATCTTCTGCATTATAGATTGTATTTAAAAGATGATCTTTAAGTCCCGGTGCCGCATAACCTATAACAATATTTGAGTCATCATAGCTTACCACTTTACCGTTATCTACTTTTACGTTGCTGAAGTTGTCATCAAAAACCATTCCTGTTAAAGCAAGAAATGGAACAAACTGTCCATCTTCTGTTTTTGCTGTGTTGCTATAATTGTATACAATCTTTACTTCACCACTTTTTCCGGCTAAGTCGCTTGGAGAAATCTTCTTTCCATCAAGATAATATGTAACTTTAACATTTATTGGTGTTGCTTCTGTTGTTGTACCCTGATAAGAAATGTTTTTACCTTTGTTTTCCCATACGATTTTTCCATCGTCTGATTTTGTAAATTTTTCATCTCCACTAAGATTTTTTATGTCACTTAAGTTTGAATAATCTGTAATGTTTTCACTTCCACTTACTTTTAATTCATCACTTACAGTTGTTTTTGTAACATTACCTTCTGCATCCATTTCAACATATACGGATTCCTTCTTTTCTGAGTCTTTTGAAGTATCCATCTTGTTTGTCAAAATTTCTTCTACATTGCTTGTTTTCGAATTGTCTGTTTTTTCCACATTGTTTTTCGATGTTGTATCTTTGCTTTCCTCTGCTGTACTTCCGCAACCTGTTAAGCTGCTAACTGTCATAGATGCTACAAGCATTAATCCTATACTTTTCTTCACACACTTTTTCATGACTGTTTACTCCTTTTTTTGTTGTATTAAAAAATTAATCACTTTGAAAACTTTGTTGATTGAGAATTATTTAATTCCTTCTTTCTCTTTTTTACGTTGCATATAAAATTCGTATCCTATACGTTCAGTATTAATAACCATTGACTGAAGAGTTTTCGATAATTCTTCTTCATCTTCTTTCATACCTGCCATTGTCCAGTCAACAATTACACCTGTTAATCCATATGCAAAAAATCTTGCATATATATCTTTTTCTTTTTCTCCTAAATGATTGTATAAGTCCAAGTCTTTTATTGCCTTGTGCATTAATTCAATTAAAACCTTGTCCATATATTCAGCGAAAAAATTGTTAGAGGACTTGATTGTATTCATAAAGAATGGTTTCATATTCTTCATATACTTTAATAATCCAACTAACTTGTCTCCCCAATTAAAGAAATCCAAATCCTTTGTTAAAGGCTTGAATAAGTCTTCTGTATATATCCAATTTAATAATTCATACTTGTCATTAAAATGATAGTAAAATGTTTGCCTGTTAACACCACAATGATTTGTTATGTCAGCCACTGTGATTTTATCCAAAATCTTTGTTGAGCCTAATTCTTTTAAGCTTTGTGCCAAAGCTTTTTTTGTAATATTAGAATTTGCCATCTTTCTCCTCCTGCAAGTTTTAAAATGTGTTTTTACACTTTTTATACATCTGTATATTTTTTATATCACTGTATCTTTTTTATATCAATGTACATTTTATATATTTGTAGTATTTTTAGACATCTGTTTGATTTTGTAGGTATAATTTTTTATTAAGTCGAAGATTTTGTTAGATTTTAAGATAGGTGTTGAAGGTTTGGTGACTGCGTATCCAGAGATATTCTTTATAGTCTATGTGATATTAACCAACTAAATTTCACAAAAAAATACCACAACATTCTAATCAATTTTAAAATGTTGTGGTGAAATTGCTTTCTACTGACTTAACAATATTCTGTCGTTATCAAATTCTTTCTGCTTCTTCATGGAGTACATTTTTATCATGTCTTCCATTGTTGTATTCTTTCTTTCTTCTCCTGAAAGGTCAAGTATTATTTCGCCGGAATCAAGCATTATTGTTCTTGTTCCGGTTGTAAGGGATTGTTTCAGGTTATGTGTTATCATCATTGTTGTTATATTATTTTCCTGAACAATTGTTTTTGTAATGTCCATTACTTTTTCTGCTGTTGCAGGATCAAGAGCAGCTGTGTGTTCATCCAAAAGCAAAAGTTTTGGAATTGATAATGTACACATTAATAATGTTACAACCTGTCTTTGACCACCTGAAAGAAGCCCGATTTTTGTTTTCATTCTATCTTCAATTCCCATATTATAACGGGCGAGATTTTCTCTAAAGAACTGAATCTTTTTCTTTGTTATTGCTCTTGAAAAAGGCGACTGCTTTGAAGCTCTTGTGTATGCTAATGCAAGATTTTCTTCAATTGTCATATTAGGAGCTGTTCCCTTCATTGGATCTTGAAAAACACGTCCTATCATCTTTGCTCTTGAATGTTCACTTTTATAAGTAATATCCATATCATCTAAGAAAATGTGTCCCTCATCTACCATAAAGCTTCCACAAATAGCATTAAACAAAGTACTTTTTCCGGCACCGTTTGAACCAACTACTGTAACAAATTCCCCGTCTTCAAGCTTTAAGCTTAAATTATTAATTGCCACATGTTCATTAACTGTTCCCTTTTCAAATGTTTTTGAAATATTCTGAATATCTAACATTATCTTGCCGCCTTTCTTTGCTTATTCTCTGCCATTTTCTGTTTAATTGCAGGAACTGCAAGTGTTATTGCCACGATTAACGCACATGTAAACTTCATAAGGTTACTACTTAATTCTCCGAAAAGATTTTCTCTTATAACAAATGCAACTATTAATTTATAAATAACAGAACCTGTCACTGCTGAAATAAGTCCAATAGTAGCTCCTCTTTTTCCAAAAATAGCTTCACCGATAATAACTGCTGCCAAACCATAAATCAAAGTTCCGTTAGCAGTATTAACATCTGAATAGCCAAGACTTTGTGATGATAAAGCACCTGAAAGTCCAATAAGACCATTAGCTAACATTAATCCGATAATCTTTGTTCTGTCTACATTAATTGATGAAGCTCTAACCATGTCAGGATTGTCACCTGTTGCACGAATGCAAAGTCCAATGTGTGTTTTGAAGAACCAAATAACTATTAACAAAACTATAATTACAATAATCAGACTAACTACAGTCTTAACTATACTTGTTTCAAACTGACCTCTTATTAAAAGTAACTGCTTTATTTTTTCAAAAACTGTAATCTTATTATAGCTTAAGTTAGTTGTTGCACCTTTTTCTGTTAATGAATAACACACAAGATTAATTGAATACAGCCCACTCATTGTAATAATCCCTGCCAAAACAGGATGTACCTTTAATTTTGTCTGTAAAAATCCTGTTATTACTCCTGCAAAACCTCCCGCTATCATTCCTGCAAAAAGTGCAAGAATAGGATGACCTGCAAGTGCCACCAAAACTGATATAACAGCTCCGAAACCAAAGCTTCCTTCTGTAGTTAAATCCGGTATATCCAATATTCTAAGTGATATATAAATTCCCATTGCCAATAATCCGTAAATTAAGCAATCCGGAACATTGGATAAATAATATTGTAATTCTATCATTTCTCTTCCTCTTTAGTTTTCAATAACGTTAAGTTTGTAATCTGTTTTAATGTTGTCTTCGCTAATTCCTAATGTCTTCATTGCTGACTTGTTTACTGAGCAATAATCAATGCCAACTACCTGTGCAGGAATATCTGCAACTTCTTTTCCGTTTACATAGTCCATTGCGATATCAACTGTTTTCTTTCCAATACCCTTATCATCAATGGCAAGTGTTGCAAAACATCCTGAAGCTACTGTTGTTGCTGATGAACAATATGTTGGGATTTTCTTTTCATTACAAATCTCTGTTAACTTGCTTACACCGTCCTGAATAATTGAATCGTTAGGAACGAAAATTGCTTCTGCCCCTTCAGCGATTAAAGCATTTGTTGCTGTTTCAACATCATTAGATGAAGCTGCTGTTTTTTCTACATATTCAACATTAATTGATTTTAAATATTCTTCACACTGCTTAACTGTGTTTGTTGCGTTGTCTTCATTGCCACTGTAAATAAGACCGATTTTCTTAACAGGTGTTGTAGCCTGTGCCAAATCAATAATTTTTGAAACCGGAATTGCATTAGATGTTCCTGTTGCATTCTTGTCCGGCTTATCCATATCTGTAAGTATACCTGCTGCTGTTGGCGCTGATACTGCACAGAAGAAAACAGGTGTATCTGTTTCTGAGTTAACTAATGCCTGTGTAGGTGGTGTTGCAATTGAAAAAATCATATCGTATGTGCCATCTGTCATATTAGTTACGATTGTTGAAAGTGCTGATGCATCACCTGCTGCACATTTGTAATCAATCTGTGAATCTTCGTAACCCTGTGCCTTTAATTCTGCGACAATTCCTTCTTTCATATCCATAAAAGCTCCATTTTCAATCATTGAAACAATACCAACTTTTACTTTTCCGTCGCCGTTAGTATCTTTCTTGTCTGTTGCAGAGCCTGACTTTCCATTTCCTCCGCATGCTGTTAATGCTGCTGCTACCATAACTACTGTTGCTAAAACACTTAAAACTTTTTTCATCTTTCTCATATTCTTTCTCCTTTTTCTTGTAGCTTTATGCTAGTTATTTTAAGTTTTGAGCAATTCTGATAACCCATAGAGTAAAGTACTTTTTATGTAACACGAATTCCAAAGGAATTTCTTATTGCATAAAAAATCCTCAACAATAGCATAATCTTCTATGCTATCATCAAGGACGAAAATACTAAAATATATTCCGCGGTGCCACCTTGATTTGTGAAATTAAAATTTCACACTCTCAACGAGTACTATCATACTCTGTGCAACTAACGTATGCCTTCACGTCACAAAATACTAACGAATACTGAAATAATTATTAAAGTTATTAACAAACTTTCCTGAACTATCATCCATTGATTAATTATCTCTCGCTTTGTTCTATGCCCTCTGCGGTCCATTTATGTGAGCTGCGTTCTGTGGGTTCTCAGCATCCCCTACTCTCTGTAAGTGCACGATTCACTTTTACCTCCGCATCATCGGTTTCTAATGGTCATCTTTAATTGTTTCTGTAAACTATGGGAAGATTATAACTCTGTATTTTTTATACGTCAACCCACAATTTTAATATATATTTTGATTATTTTTAACACAAAACTAAATAAACTATTATATTACAGTTTTTTATATTCTTACATGGCTTCCAGTTTTCTAATAGACTCTTCCACCATTTCTTTTGTTATCTTGTATGGATTGTGGTCTATATCTTTCATTTCAACGGCAATTTTTGCTATTTCTTCAAGCTGTGAGCTGTCAAACTCTAAGTCTTTTAATTTAGTTGGAAGTCCTACACTCTTACTAAACTCATATACTTTTTTGAAGTCTTCTTCATTACCATCCACAAGTAAAAGATTAAGCACACCATAACTTACCACTTCCCCATGAAGATGATTCTTCTCAATATGTGGATATGAAGTAAGTGAATAAAAAATAGCATGCGCAAGCCCTGTATTATAATCAATTATATGTTCTGCAGTGAGGAAAATAGAAGCAATTCCTGTTGAAACAATAATTGCAAGAACAACCTGCTCGTAAGCATATGAAACCTTTCCTTCATTATTTGACTCCATAGCTTCTTTTCCATATCTCATAATAGGCTCGTAGCACATCTTGCTTGCCGTAACGCCCATCTGTGTATAATGATTTAACGCTTCACCTCTTGAAGACACAGTGCTTTCAAAATATTTTGCATAAGTATCACCCATTCCTGCCCACATATAACGTGATGGTGAGTGAACCAAAATCTCTGTATCAATAAATGCATGTACCGGTGGCGCTACAAAGAAGAATGGTTCCTTAAATCTTCCGTCAGGATAGTACATAATTGAAACACTTGTACACGCTGAACAGTTAGATGCAATAGTCGGGAAAGAAAAAACCGGTTTGTTCGCTTTAATTCCAAGGGACTTTCCTGTATCGGTAGATTTTCCTCCACCAATTGTAAAAATCATATCTGCCTGCTGTACTAAAGGATTCTTCATTAACTCTTCCACATTTTCGTATGTAGCCTCTCCTCCATACCAAATAAAATCCAAAATCTCCAGATTAGATTTTTCACAAGCCTTAACTATCTTGTCCTTTGCTGCATTAATAGCTTTATGACCGCCAATGGCTATAACTTTAGTCCCGTATGGTTCACAAATTTCCGGTATTTTATCATAAACTTTGCTTCCAATTGAATAACTTGGAAGATGCATACTATAATTTTCCATATCTTATTTTTAGTTTCCTTTCTTATATTTACAACACTTCATTCTATCGCAAAATATTTTGTTTTGTTATTCCGTTCATCAGGAAAACTCTAGAAGCAAACAATAGGCAGATTTTTGAAATTTTGCGAGCATAGCGTAAAGCAAAAATCAACCGTCTGAGCGTCAGCGAGTTTTGATTTTTGTTTTACAATAGGCGGCGGAGCAAAATGATAAAATCAACGTGTTTGCGATAGAATTTTCCTGATGAGCGGAGAAAACAAAAATTTTGTGATTATTCAACCATATGTTGTTTTATTACATTACATGAATTTTCGAATTGTTTTAATTCTTCATCTGTCAGCTTTAATTCTATTATCTGCTCTATTCCGTTTCTGCCTATTATACATGGCACTCCTGCGTGGACATTTGTTTGTCCGTATTCCCCTTCTAATAGAGTTGATGCCGGAAGAATTCTGTGTTCATCCATTAGAACAGCTTTTGCCATATCAGCTAATGCTGTGCCTATTCCAAATTCTGTTGAACCTTTTCCTTCTATAATATCCATACCTCTCATGTGAGTTTGGTCTGTTATAACTTTTTCGCTTAGCTTTCCAAATCTTTCGGGATTTTCTTCTTTTAGATGTTTATAGTTTTTTCCAAATATTGTTAAGTTTGAAAATGGCACCATTGATGAATCACCATGTTCGCCCATTGCAAATCCGATTACGCTTTGTGGTGCAATATTGCAAAGGTCTGCTACTGTTCTTCTCATTCTTGCCGTGTCAAGAGATGTTCCTGTGCTAAACACACGGTTTTTAGGCAATCCTGTTGCTTTTCTAACAAAGTCTGCAATTATGTCCGCAGGATTTGTAATTGTTATAATTATTCCTTTTATTTCTATTTTATTTAAGTTGCTTACAATGTCCCTTACACATTCCACTGAACCATCTAACACATCAAGTCGCGTCTGTCCAGGAAGTCTTGGAACCCCTGCACTTATTACTATAATATCTGCATCCTTGCAATCGCTATAATCTCCACATCTAACAATTACTGAACTATTAAAAAAACTTACACTGTCAGCTATATCCATACTATGACTTTTAGCTTTTGTCCGGTCTTTATCAACCAAAACAATTTCATCACATATTCCCTGTATTGCCAAAGCATATGCACAATGTGAGCCTACGTGCCCTGTTCCTATTATTACTATTTTTCTGTTTGCCAACATATTAATGTCCTCTTTTCCAAGATTTATCCCTATTAATGTCTTTTTTTATAGACAACTGTTTTTAATCCCTTATGATATTTATCCACTTTAAAACAAAAATCTTAATCCATTCATCGCCCAACCAAACCACGCTTTAATGTTTTTCTTTTTGTCTGACAATTCTTTCATCTTCATTCCCTCAGGAATATGGCTATACTCTGTTTCATTTTTTACAGTGGCTGCTTTCTTCTCATACTCTTCCATACTTGCTTTAAGTTGTTTATTAATATCCTTACTGTTAATAACAAGCATAAGCTCTGTATCAATATATGCACTTCTCATGTCCATATTAAAAGATCCTACAATGGCAATATCATCATCTATGGTCATACTTTTCCCATGATAAGAAATTCCACCCTCATATTCTTTAATTGTAACTCCGGTGTTTATAATATCTTTCTTATGATTAAGATAATCCACTGCACCAAATATATTTCCATTATTCTCTGCAGAATTAGTCATAATGGTTGTTGGAACTTTTATATTTTTAAGTTCATTATACATATAGTCATTACAAATTATATAAGGAGTATGAATCTTTACTTCCTTCTTTGCATTTTTTGCCAAATACATTAAACCATAATAAACCGTAGGCTGCTTTGCATACAAAGATGTGGGATTACTTAAAAGATTTATTTTGTTAGTCTCATAAGTATTAGCCTTATAATCATAATTTTCTGCTAAAAACTTATCATATTTGTTTTCAAGACTTTCATATCTATTTTTAAGCTCCTGTTCAGCCTTTTTTACACTATTCTTTTCACCAAGACTTTCATTATAGTGAAATACCGAACAACACTTCTGAGACGTTATTTTCTTATAATAATCTTTAATCTGATAAATTGAACTGTCCTTTGATCCTGTATTGTAAACAAGTACATCTCTGTCATAATTCTTGTGGCCTGCATAATCACCAAGAAAATAACCAAATGTATTTCGTCCGCCAAGAATATACAAACTGTCGTCTGCAATTACATATTTGTCATGCATTCGTCCTAAACCATTCCACGGAATAAGGATATTAACCTGATTATAAATTATAATTTTTATATTTTTGTTGGACGACAAAGCATAAAAATAGTCGTTATTCTCCATTTGAATAATCGAATTAAATCCATCGGCAAAAATTTCTACCTTTACACCTCTGTCCGCCGCATTTAATAAAGCTGCCAAAATATCCTTTCCAGCATCATCACTTCTAAAATCAAAAGTTGACAATATAAGGGTCTTTTTGGCATCCTTTATTACTCTAAGCCGCATTTTTAACGCTTCCTCGTTATCTTCAATAATAGTTGCCCTATCCGGTCCTGCACTATCACTATAAAACTGTGTGCTTTCAACTGCCTCCTTTTTCGTCTGCGACACATCAGGATGGTGTAAAAATGGCACAACGCCACCAATTACCACATACATTAAAAACGCCAATAATAAAGTCAATACAATTTTAAATAATTTCCAAATAAGTTTTGTCATACCTATAATCTTAAACGTTTATAAAACAAAATCAAGTTTTAAATATAATTTTTATTTTACACAAAAGTGTGTCTTATATAATTTTCCCCTTAAAATGACAAAGAGCCACCCGAAGGTAAGCTCTTTAAGGAAAAAGATATTTATTTGACAGCTTTAAAAGCTTCATCTAAATCTTCAATAATGTCATCAACATTTTCTGTACCAATTGAAAGACGAATTGTGTTAGGCTTAATTCCTGAACCTAAAAGTTCTTCTTCTGTCATCTGTGAATGTGTTGTTGATGCCGGGTGAATAACTAATGATTTAACATCAGCCACATTTGCTAATAATGAGAATAACTGAAGGTTATCGATAAAGTCTTTAGCCTTTCTGTCATCTCCCTTTATTTCAAATGTAAAGATTGATCCACCACCATTAGGGAAGTATTTCTTGTATAATTCCTGCTGTACAGGATCATCAGATACTGATGGATGATGTACTGCTTCTACCTGTGGATGATTCTTTAAGTACTGAACAACTTTTAAAGCATTTTCAACATGTCTTTCAACTCTAAGTGAAAGTGTTTCTAATCCCTGAAGGAAAATAAATGCATGGAATGGTGAAATTGTAGCACCTGTATCACGAAGAAGGATTGCTCTAATCTTTGTAACAAAAGCTGCAGGTCCTACTGCTTTAGTAAAGCTTACACCATGGTAACTTGGGTTTGGAGCTGTAAGTGATTCAAACTTTCCGCTTGCTTCCCAGTCAAATTTTCCACCGTCAACGATTACACCACCGATTGTTGTACCATGACCACCAATGAATTTTGTTGCTGAATGAACAACAATGTCAGCACCGTGCTCAATAGGTCTTACAAGATATGGTGTTGCAAATGTATTGTCAATTACAAGTGGAATCTTGTGTGCATGTGCGATTTCTGCAATTTTTTCAATATCTACTACGTCTGAATTAGGATTTCCTAATGTTTCAATAAATACAGCCTTAGTATTGTCCTGAATTGCATTTTCAATTTCATCAAAGTTAAATGGATCTACAAATGTTGTTGAAATTCCATAAGCTGGAAGTGTATGTTCTAAAAGGTTATATGTTCCACCATAAATGTTCTTTGCTGCAACAATGTGGTCACCATTCTGTGCTAAGTTTTCAATTGTGTAAGCGATAGCTGCCGCTCCTGATGCTACTGCTAATGCTGCAACACCACCTTCAAGTGCGGCAATTCTCTTTTCAAATACGTCTTCTGTTGGGTTTGTAAGACGTCCATAAATATTTCCTGCATCTGCTAAGCCAAATCTTGCTTCTGCATGATCGCAATTTTTAAATACATAAGATGAAGTCTGATAAATTGGTACTGCTCTTGCATCTGTAACAGGATCTGGATTTTCCTGTCCTACGTGTAACTGTAATGTTTCAAATTTGTAATTTCTTTCTGCCATAATTATCTCCTTTGTAAATATCTTTTTTCTTAATCTTATTAACTTAATCCTGGAATAAAGGTGTTGAATAATATCTGTCACCTGAATCAGGTAATAATGCTACAATATTTTTGCCTTTGTTTTCAGGTCTCTTAGCCAACTGAACTGCTGCGTATAATGCTGCACCTGATGAAATACCTGTAAGAACACCTTCTGTCTTTGCAAGTTCCTTAGCTGTTGCAAAAGCGTCTTCGTTTTCTACTGCAATAACTTCATCATAAATCTTTGTGTTAAGAATGTCAGGTACAAATCCTGCACCGATACCCTGAATCTTATGTGCTCCGGCTTTTCCTTCTGAAAGAACAGGGCTTGTTTTTGGTTCTACGGCTACAACCTTTACATCAGGGTTCTTTGATTTCAAATATTCGCCTACGCCTGTAACTGTTCCACCTGTACCAACGCCTGCTACGAAAATATCAACCTGTCCATCTGTATCTTCCCAAATTTCCGGTCCTGTTGTTTCTCTGTGTGCCTTAGGATTAGCTTCATTAACAAACTGTCCTAATATAATTGAACCAGGTGTTGATTCCTTAATTTCATCAGCCTTAGCAATAGCACCCTTCATACCTTTAGCTCCTTCTGTAAGAACTAATTCAGCACCATATGCTTTCATAATGTTTCTTCTTTCAACACTCATTGTTTCAGGAATTGTAATAATTACTTTGTATCCCTTTGCTGCTGCAACTGCTGCAATACCGATACCTGTGTTACCTGATGTTGGTTCAATAATTGTTGCTCCCGGTTTAAGCTTTCCACTTTCTTCTGCATCTTCAATCATCTTTAATGCGATTCTGTCTTTGACACTTCCTGCCGGATTAAAATATTCTAATTTAGCTAAAATCTTAGCATCTGTAATGTTTTCTTTTGCTTCAAATTTCTTAACCTCTAATAAAGGTGTCTTTCCAATAAGTTCTGCTGCGCTTGTTTTAATATTTGCCATTTTTATATCCTCCAAATTAACTGATTTTCTAAATTTTTATTTTCCCTATTAATTAGTTGTTTTTCACTTTTAATATTTTTCCCTACTGATTAGTCGTTTTTCACTTTTTATCGTTCTAGAGTTCATTGGAACTCTCTTATCATCATTATAATTTTGAATCTGTAGTTTATAATCATTTGTAAAAACTATCTGCTACACATTCGCTCCGTCTCTCCTACACTTATGTTGCAACAGTAAGTCTTTCTCATTTTGTAATTATAAGCTGTCTTTGTTCTGCTCATAACACCGCTTCCTTTCCTATTCATTCAATTCCTATAAGTTAAGTAGGTTTTGTTTATAGTGGCATATTACTATCTTTTTCCTACAATGTCAATAGGATAATCGAAATTTTTAATATTTTTTATTCAAAACATATATGTTTAGTATGTTTTAATACAATTATACCACAAAAAAGAGCATATAAGTTTAAACCTACATGCCCTTTTTGTTATAATCTTTTTTAATAATATTAAGTACCTCTTCTATTGATTCAATAACTTCTTCTGATTTTTCTATCTCCCTTCTTTTTTGCAATATAGTTTTTATTTGCTCTTTATTTTCCTCGTCAACAATTCCATATAAGCAATTTGCTACTTCACATCTTTCTGAAGATTTTGATGAATCAATCTTTTCTAAAAGATATGATAGCCATCTTTCTTCTCCCAGACAATAAAGAACTGCCCAAATGTCAATTATTGCAAAATCAGTTTTTTCCCTTTTCAATAAATTCTTTAAGAACTTTGTTGCTTCCTTCTCCTTATTAATCTCTACAGCTACGTCGCCTAATGCAACTATGGCATAACCTCTTACCATACCCACACTGTCTTTTGAAGCAATTCCCTTTAATGCTTCATATACTTCAAGCGAATCACTATTACTTAAGGCGTTGCATGTCTCCATTCTTACAACATCATCTATATCTTTTGTAAGATGTAATAATATTTTTTCACTTTCGATTAACTTGGATTCTTCTAATATTCTTGCAATTAATATTTTATTGTTAACATCATCTTCAAAAGCAATTTTTCTAAGCTTGTCTATTTCCGCCTCATTTATCTCTCTTCGTTTTGCACTTTGCTCTAGTTTGTGAAGAAACTGTTGTTTTTCTTCATACTTTGCATCAACATATCTTTGTACAATTCTATCAGCCGTAATTGTTGCTTGCCTTTCTTTTCCGATTTGTGTCAATTCAGAATTATTTAACCATTGGAAATAATGAGTCAACTCATGGGTTAATGTACACAAATACTGATAAACCGCCTGTTCTCCCATTTCTTCAAAAGACTCCTTAAAGTCTCCTGCTGCAACTCTTACATAAGGTTCTTCCAGAAAATTGAATGGTCCCAAAAAAGTTCCAAATACATATTCCCCATCCATTGCCTTTATCTTTTTGAAATTTTTAACATATACAGGCACCCTTATGGGAAATGTATATTCACTTCTTAACCACCTACAATATTCCTTAAACCCTGTTTTTAATTTCTCGTCAATGCCTCTGTCAAACTTTAAACGTAAACCTTTTCTAACATTATGGTCTTTGTATTTATCTTTCCAAACTTCACTCTTCCATATGTCCATTTATTTTTAACAAGAACCGCCAATGATATATCACGTTATTATTCACAATACATCATTGACGGTTTTCTTCATGTTGTTCACCGTCCTTTCACTTAATCTTATTCGCCTGGCTCTGATTTTGAATCAACTACTTCTACTTTAGAAATCATTAATCCATCATTTGCCTTATCATATTTCAGATAAATGTTTAACGTTCCAATTTCCGCATCTCCTAAATCTATCCTTAATGGTGTGCAAATGCCTTCGTCCATATCAATATTTTTAAAATAATCATAATCAGCAAAACCTTTATCCCAATATTTTGCCATTAAAGCTTTAATTTCAACTACATTAGATTGATTCTTGTATTTCTTCAACAATTTTCCGTTTTTATAAACTCTTGCGTTCTGATTATCTGATTTATCCAAATCTTTAGGATTTTTGTATTCCAAATCATCTTTTTTCACCCCTAAGTCCAAAAGCGAAATAGTTTGGCTAAAGTTATTTCCTGTAACTTTTACTTTATAATCATCTAGTAACTCTGTTTTAAAACCTTCTGATTCCAAATCCTGTTTTTCCACATTGCTGTAAATTTGTTTCAATGCACCATCTTCAAACCCATATAAATTCCAATCAATAGTTGTGTTAGGTTCACTTGACAAAATCAGTTCATCTTTTCCATCTCCTGTAACATCACATAAATTTAGCTGTTCATCTCTCCCCTGACCTGCCAATATGTCTGTTTTTGTAACATAGCTCTTTTTATTGTGGTAATCCAAAACAGCAAGATATGTGTAATTATCCGACTCTTCGTCTTTTTCTTTAATAACTAATGCCAGACTTTCATTTTCTCCTGTTATATTTCCTAAAACAAAGTTAGTAATATATACCTTGTTCTTGAACCCCAAAAACTTCAAATCATATGTTGGTTCATTTTTCGTACAATAAAGAGTTTTTTGTCCTTCTTTATATTCGCATTTGTGAATTATTACATTTGCATTTCCTGTAATCTATTCCGGGTTTGGTATGCTTAAATTTTCTTTAACTTCCTTTGTAGTTTTTAAATTTATAGAACTGCCACTTATCACTGAAGCTTTCTTGTTTCCTTCTTTCAGTTCAACATCTGTTCCAATTTTGCCATCTTCATATAATACCGTAACATAGTTTTTATACTTCGTTCCTTCACTATCTGTTACAACCATATTTATGTCTAATGTGTTATCTTCCCTTGTCAGATAAGTATATTTTACATTTTTAATTCCATCTGAGTATTCTTTTTTTAATGCCTCTTCTATGTTCTTCTTAACATCTTTTGAATTGGAAATTTTATTAAATTCCTTTTCTGACATTACTTTCGCCTTATATTCGTTGCACTTTTTATTTTCGTTATCCCATTTAAGATGGTATTTCTGCTCAGACTGACTCATCCAATCCTTACTTTCAGGTTCTAAAACAAAATATGTATAATCATATGTGTATAACTCACCTTTTTCCACCAAAATATTCATTCTGCCTTGAGAAAAAAGTTCTGCAGGCTTCTCGCTGCTTACGCCATATATTTTGGCTTCCATTTCGTCATTTTGTGTTGTTTGCGCCTTGTTAAACAAAACATATTTATCCTTTCCACTTTCAAATAATGTTATGGATGTATTGTTGTCAGCTATGAAATCTGAAACAATTTTTTCTGTTTTGTCACCATTAGAAAACCATAATTCAAATTTATCTTCTACTGCTTCATTATCTTTTCCTTCTCTGGTTAAAACAAATGCTTCCTTATTGTTGTCACTATCAAAATCTTCAACAATAGTCTGATAAGCCGACTTGTCCGTCAACTTCTCCACTGCCTTGTTGTAATCATTTTCCGTCATACTCTTTGCAACTGTTGTTTCACTGTTTTTATTCTGTGTTGTTCCACATCCTGTTAAGGATACTGCCAATAATAGCGTCATTATTAATATTGTTTTTCTCATATGCTCACCCTTTTCCTTATTAATCTTTTTCATTGTACTCATTATCGTATTTACCATATAATAGTTCTCTTAATTTGTTTTCAGTTATCCCTTTGGTTGGTCCGATTACAATTAAAGACATATTTTCTTTTCTAAAAATCATTTCTGAAATCTCTCTCATTCGTTGAAAGTCAATTCTTTCATTTGCCATAATTCTATCTTCAATGGTTAACACTTCTTTATCATTCAGAAAATCACTACCTAATTGAAAATTTAATTCTTTAGTTTCTTCTGCCCAATACCATAGATTTTCTGTGAAAAAAGCCATATTTCTATCCACGTCTTTTTTAGAAATAATATTCTTAAGCTGCTTTAGAATCTTAATAATCTCCAATATGCTCAACTGCAGCCTGCTTTTATCTATAGAAAAAATTATAGACAATATAGATTCCTTACTAAAAATATCTACACACGAATAAATATCATAAACCAAGCCCTGATTTTCACGAATTTCCGTTTGAAGATATGAGCCATCTCCGCCTCCAATTATGCTATTTAGAAATAAAAGTTCATTTTCTTTAATCTTAGTCAAATCCACATCAAAAGATAACTGAACATCCACTATGTTCCACGACGCAAAATTTTTCAATTTAACGTCCGGTTCTCTTTTGAATTGTCTTCCCTTAATAACCTCTACTTTTTCTTTTCGTTCTACTCCTTCATTGATTTTTATTTTCCCAAATTCTTCAAAAATTTCTCTGGACTTTTCTTCATCTATAGCTCCTGTTATAACCAAAGTTACATTATTCTTAGAGAATATTTCTTTCTTATAACCAACCAAATCATCTACCGTAAAACCTTTTACATTCTCTTCACTTCCTAAAATTCCGCGTTTTAAAGGATTCTTACGCCAAATAGCCTTGTCATAAATTTTCTCTAAAGTTACTTCATCCTCCTTTTCATAAATTTCATTTATAACAATCTTTTTCTCACTTTCCAGTTGCTCTTCCGTCCAATCATAGGTTGTTAATATTTTTTCAAAAATATCCAGACTTTTTTCTAAATACTTAGGTCTTACCTTCACATTGAAACATAACATTTCCTTATGTGTAGTACCACGTAACGAAGTTCCCATCAGTTCCGTAGTTCCATATATATCTTTCTGGTTCATGTCTCCCAGTTGTCTAAAATGCATATGTTCCAACAAGTGCGTAATCCCATTATTCTCTTTATTCTCATATCTAGCTCCGGCTCTTGTATATAATCCAATTTCCACTGACATAGCATGTTCAATTGGATAACATATAACTTTCAAGCCATTGTTTAATGTACGTTTCTGCATAACACTCCCCCTCTTTAACTCATTTTTAATTTTTTCTCCTTAGATATTAAAATTTTCCGTTTCTTGCTACTTCCATAATATTATATTTTTCGTAACAATATCTTTTTGGTCAATTTTTGTATCTATTTTGGTCAATTTTTGTACTATAGAAAACTTTTATCTTTCGTACTTAGTTTCCATATATTCCACCATGCGTTTTTTTAGCTCTGCAGTCCTTGCTCTTGAAACTGACAATGTTTCCCCATTCATTAATTCAATTTCCTCTTTTACACGTTTTTTTATGTATTTTAAATTTACTATATAGCTATTATGAGCATATACAAAATTATATTCCTTCAACTGTTCATACAAATCCTCTATTTTCTTCTTACAATGAAATACATTATTATTGTTATTTTTCAGTCCTCTTGGACACACATGTATGTTCGTCCCTCTTCTTGCAATTGATATATACATAATGTCATCCGACTCAATCTGAAAATGCTCTCTTTCCTTATACCCTTTAATCATTGGTGCCGTTCTCTTATTTTTAAGATAATCTATTATTTCCTCACATTCATCCAGCATTTTTTCTCGTGAATACTGTTTAATTAAAAATCTATACGGTGCAATCTTTATCATTTCAGGAGACGGATTACAAAAACCTGAGCAAAAAACCAATGTTGTATTTAAATGTTTTTTTCTAAATTCTACTGCAACCTGATCTCCCATTGCATCATCAAGTTTAATATCCAAAATCAGCAAGTCGATATCCATTCCATCTTCCACATCCCACAGAAATACCTTGCCTTTAGTGTATTCATAAAAATTTATATCCTTATCGCTTCCGTTCACTTCTACAATAACTTTTTCTATGTAATCAATAAAAAAAGTGTCATCATCACATATCGCTATATTAATCATGTTAATCCCCCTCTTTTGTCTTATATTTTCCGTTCTGTATTTGGTAATTCTATAGTATCAAATAAATAGTGTTTTTGATACACATTTCAATATAAATTTGTCGTTTTTTTCTCTCTATTTTTGTCTTTTCCTATATGTACCACAAATATCGCTATTTTCTCATTTTTTGTGGTACGTTTTCAATTTATGTAAACTAATTATATCACTTATTCTTGCTTCATTTTCAACATGAAGTCGTTCGAGATGCTCTCCACGCCCCGTGATTTATCAAATTCAAGTCAAATATTTAAAAATTGCTATAAAATTCATAATATTTAAGGGCAAAAAAGAGCCAGAACACATCTCGCATTCTAACTCTTTTCAATGCCAGCCTACCAATCCTTATGGTATTCTAGCTCTTTATTCTCCACCTGTTCCACAGGCTTTCTAACATTCTTTTATTGTTCCGCCACCAAGAACAACGTCTCCATCATATAATACAACTGACTGTCCTTTTGTAATGGCTCTTATTGGTTCGTCAAAAGATACCTTAACATCACCGTTTTCAAGTACTTTTGCCACACCTTCTGTTAATGGCTGGTGATATCTTGTTCTTCCACTTACCTTTATTTCTCCTGTTGGGGCTTCACCTGATATCCAGTTAAAGTCTGTTGCAACAAGTTCTTCTGTGAAAAGATCTTTGTTTCGTCCAACTACAACTTCATTTGTTTCCGGTCTGATTTCAAGAACATAATGCTTGCCATCACGGTTAACATTAATCCCTTTTCGCTGACCTACTGTATATCTGTAATACCCGTTGTGCTGACCTATAACCTTGCCATTAATATCAAGGAAATTACCTTTACCAACTTTCTTGTGAGTATACTCCTCAATGAACTTCATATGATTTCCATCAGGTATGAAACAAATATCCTGACTATCATGTTTGTCTGCATTAATAAGTCCTGTCTCAGCTGCTTTCTTTCTTATTTCATCTTTAGTATATTCTCCTAAAGGAAACATTGTGTGAGCAAGCTGATCCTGAGTCATATGATAAAGAACATAACTTTGATCCTTTGAATCATCTATTCCCTTCATAAGCTGGTACTTGGCTGTAGCTTCATCAAATCTGATTCTAGCATAATGACCTGTTACTATCACATCACAGCCCAAAGCTTTTGCTCTTCTATATAACTCTTCAAACTTTAAATATCTGTTACAGTCAATGCATGGATTAGGAGTCATGCCACACATATAGCAACCTACAAACTTGTCTATAACCTTCTCCTTAAATTCTGCCTTAAAATTAAAAACATAATAAGGAAAACCAACTTTGTAAGCTACACTTTTGGCATCTTCCACATCACTTAGAGAACAACATGTCTTCTCCTTTGACATGTTAATATCCTCATTGTCATATAACTTCATTGTTACCCCAATAGGGTCGTATCCTTTTTCTTTCATAAATACGGCAGCCACACTACTGTCTACGCCACCGCTCATTGCTATTAATGCCTTTTTCATTTATCCTAACCTAATCATTTCATCAATACAGTGTTTTGCCTTAGTTCTTGTATCTTCGTCAAGATTAATTTCTAAGCCACCAATACCCTTACAACAATTTAATACATCAGTTAAAGTTGTTGCTTTCATATTGTGACAAACGCAGTCCTTTGATAATGGATAAAACATCTTATCCGGACATTCCATCTGAAGATGAGTTACAATACTATTCTCTGTTCCAATAATAAACTCTTTAGCATCGCTTTCCTTGGCATAGTTCATAATTCCTGTTGTTGAACCAACATAATCTGCTAATTCCACAACTTCAGGCTTACATTCAGGATGTACAAGGAACAATGCATTAGGGTGTGCAGCCTTAGCCTTCTTAACATCCTCTGCACTCATTCTTGCATGAGTTGGACATCCGCCTGATAACAACTTAAATGTCTTGTCAGGAATCTGTTTAGAAACCCAGTCACCTAAGTTACAGTCAGGAATAAATAAAATCTTGTCATTTTCAATTTTGTTACAAATAGTAACTGCTGATGATGAAGTAACACAAATATCACAAATAGTCTTTAATTCACTTGTTGTATTAATGTAAGCAACAACTGTATAATCACTGTAAGACTTCTTAACCTGTTCAATTAAATCCTTGTCCATCATTTCTGCCATTGGACAGCCTGCGTCACCATTTGCAAGCAAAACTGTCTTATCAGGGGATAAAATCTTAACTGTTTCAGCCATAAATTTTACACCACACATAATAACAGTCTTGTTTTTTGTTTCTGCTGCTTTAACAGACAATGCAAAACTGTCACCTGTAAAGTCAGCTACTTCAAGGATTTCCGGATTCTGGTAGCAATGTGCCAAAATACAGATATCCTTTTCTTTCTTTAATTTAAGAATCTCTTCCTGAATATCTCTAATCATTTCTCACCTTTTAATCTCGCTTACGCTTTTATAATTTCAGGTGATTCCTCTTTATAAAGAAAAAATATTTCAGTAATTAATTATCTTTATGTTTTTCTTTATAATCGTCTATAGCAGCCTTAATAGCTTCCTCTGCAAGTACTGAACAATGCATCTTATGTGCAGGAAGTCCGTCTAAAGCTTCAGCTACTGCCTTGTTTGTAAGTTCCAATGCATCATCTAATGACTTTCCTTTAATCATTTCTGTTGCCATTGAACTACTTGCTATAGCAGAACCACATCCGAATGTATTAAATTTTACGTCAGTTATGATGTTATTGTCAACCTTTATATATATTTTCATAATGTCGCCACATTTAGCATTACCAACTTCGCCTACTCCGTCTGCGTCATCAATCTTTCCTACGTTTCTAGGATTCATAAAATGATCCATTACTTTTTCACTATATAACATGCTTTTGCTCTCCTCTCTGTAATTCATCCCAAACCGGTGAAATGCTTCTAAGATAATCGACTACATTTTTAATTTCCTTAACCATATAGTCAATCTGTTCTTCTGTAATGTCTTCTGCTATTGTAAGTCTTAATGATCCATGAGCTACTTCATGAGGTCTGCCAATTGCAAGTAAAACATGACTTGGATCAAGTGATCCTGATGTACATGCTGAACCTGAAGATGCTGCAATACCTTTAGCATCTAATAATAAAAGTAATGATTCTCCTTCGATTCCTTCAAAACAGAAGTTTACATTACCCGGTAATCTGTTTTCGCTTGCTCCGTTTAAAACTGAGTGTTCAATCTTTGAAAGTCCTTCAATAAGTCTGTCTCTTAAAGTTGTAACTTTTGCACTTGATTTTTCTATATTAGATACAGCATCCTTTAAAGCTACAGCCATACCAACTATTCCGGGAAGGTTCTCTGTACCCGCTCTCTTACCTCTTTCCTGTGCTCCACCTTCTATAATATTAGTAAGTGGAACCTTCTTATTAGCATAAAGAACACCTACGCCCTTTGGTCCGTGGAACTTATGAGCTGATAATGATAACATATCAATTTTTTGTTTCTTAACATCAATATCAACATGTCCAACTGCCTGAACTGCATCTGTATGGAAGATAACTCCCTTCCTTTCACAAATCTCACCAATCTCTGTAATTGGTTCAATTGTTCCTATTTCATTATTTGCATACATTATTGATACAAGAGCTGTATCTTCTCTAATTGCATCTTCAACTGCCTTAGGATCAACTTCGCCCTTTTCGTTTACATCTAATAATGTAACTTCAAATCCCTGTTTTTCTAACTTAGCTAATGTATGGAGAACTGCGTGATGCTCTATTTTAGTAGAAATAATATGTTTCTTTCCTTTTTTTGCACCAAATGTAGCTGCTGAAACGATTGCCTGATTGTCAGCTTCGCTTCCACCTGATGTAAAATAAATTTCTTTAAAGTCTGCACCTAAGCATTCTGCCACGTCCATTCTTGCCTGAAGTAGCTTTTCTGCTGCTCTCTGTCCAACACTATGAAGACTTGATGGATTTCCATAAAAATCTTCCATACACTCATTCATCGCTTTAATTGCAGCCTGACTAGTTTTAGTAGTAGCCGCATTATCTGCATATATATACATTTGAGTAACCTCCATTCTATATTTAAATCTCTTTTTCCTATCTCTGCACTAGGAATTATATAACCTAATTTTTAATTTGTAAATAACTTTTTTTCTTTTTTTATTATTTTTTCCCGTTTTTTCCTGCTTTATTATAATGTAATAACTTAATATTTGCAAATTGTTACAAAGACCCCCTTGACAAATTACATTTTTTTTGGCATTATTAATAACCGTAATATCTATGTAACATTTTTGTAACAGATGGAGGTTATTTTGAAACATAAATTTATAGGTTTACTTTCAGTAGCATTTTTGATGTGTGCATCTACTACAATTGCAGTTCATGCCGAAAACGAAACTACCACTGTTGAGAACCCTACAACAGTGATTGCCGTAGAAACAACTACTCCGGTAGCCAAAACAACTACTCCGGCATATGTTAAATCAATTACAGTTAACAAGACTATAAAGGTAAACAAAAAAGCTAGTATTAAAAAAGACATAAAATTAAATAAAACAAAATTAAAAAATTTCACATTAGTATCTAATAAAACAAAAGTTGCAACAATTTCTTCTTCAGGAAAGATTAAAGCGAAAAAAGCCGGAAAAGCTGTCATTACTGTAAAATCTAAGAATAACAGTGCTTTATATGCAACAATTAATGTAAAGGTAAAGAACAGATACACTAAAGACCAGTTAAGACTTATGTCTTCTATTATTTATAGTGAAGCTGGTGATCAGAGTTATGCAGGTAAGAAGGCAGTTGGTATTGTAATTGCCAACAGAGTAAGTTCTAGAAGTTATCCTAACACTTTAAGTGGTGTTATTTATCAGCCAGGACAGTTTTCACCGGCAAGAAACGGTTCTTTAAACAGATCATTAGCATTATATGACAGTGGTCGACTTGACAAGGGTTCAATTAAAGCTGCTAAGGCTGTTCTTAATGGAGATAAGAACGTAAAACTTTCTTATGGAACAATAAATATGAACTCATATTTATTCTTTAGTGGATATGTAAGAGGTGCAAGATTAACAATTGGCGGACACCAGTTTAAATAAGTAGATAAAAAAAGAATCTTCAGTTTTTCTGAAGATTCTTTTTTTGTTCAGAAACTGACCTTCAATTTTTTAGTAGAAATTGTAGAGTAATTTCTCAAATAAAAATCCGAAACAAATATGATAATACACATCTGTTTCGGAGTCTTAAACATCTTAATTTATTCTTATACTATTTCTTATGCTGTTTATTTTTATACTCTGCCTTCAACTAAGTCTTCCAGTGTTACACTTTCCAAGTATTCATCTATCTGGTCGTCTAATTTCTTCCACAATGGTAATGTAATACATTCAGTAGCTCTATCGCACTTCTCAGCCCCTTCTTCCAGGCAGCCAACCGGTGCCAATGTTCCTTCGGTAAGTTTGAGAATTGAGCCTATTGTATATTCTGCCGGTTTCTTCACCAGCTTGTATCCGCCTGCTTTGCCTCGCTGACTCTTTACCATATGTCCTTTATGTAATAACGATACAATCATTTCCAAATACTTCATGGAAATTCCCTGTCTTTCTGCCACATCTTTCAGTGATACAAAAGACTCGCCATCATTCTGAGCCAAATCTATCATAACTCTTAAAGCGTATCTGCCTTTTGTAGAAATCATCATCTCTAAATACCTCTCTGTCGTAAATACTCTCCTACTAGTATACATTAACGCCACAATAAAATCAACTTAATTCCGATTATTTTTATAGGAATTGTCGTATAAATATTGTTATGTTTCTTTAAAAATTTTTTATAATAACTTTATATGATTATAGTTTCAAATCACTAAAATCTTAATTTTGTGGATTATTCTTTTTTTATTTTTAAAATCTTTGTTCCATATACATATGTTAACGCACCTATTGTTATTCCAAGAACTGCTCCTCCCAATATATCTGTTGGGAAATGCACATATAAATACATTCTTGAAAAAGCTATTAATATAGTAAGCGGAATAACCACCCAACCGAATTTCTTATTGGTTAACGTTATAATTGTTGTAGCTATACATGATGCCTGTGTGTGACCTGAAGGAAATGAATAATCTTTTGGAATTGCTATAAGCATCTTAAAATTTGTATCTATCCAACATGGTCTCGCTCTTTGAACAACGTTTTTCACTATTCCGTTTCCAATAATCAGTCCTATTAACAACCCCGCAAGAACCAAAACTCCATATTTACGGTATTTTTTTGATATAAGCATTGCAACGCCTATGATAATCCAAATAATCCCTGCATTTCCCAAAACTGTAATTCTAGGCATAAACCAGTCACAAAATCCACTACCGAATATTTGTTGTATTTTTTCTAAAATTAACCAATCAATTGCCATTGAGTTAACATCCTTTCCTTTTTAGTTATGTTTTATACTCTATCATTTTAAGAGAAAAAAGACAACCGACCATTATGGCCGATTGTCCCTTTTATTAATATGTAAATAATTTATGAAAGAATATTATTTAATCTTTACTACCTTCTTAGCTGAGTATGGTCCATAAACCTTAGTCTTTCCGTTCATAAAGAATCCTCTAACTCTTACATAATACTTCTTACCTGATTTTAATTTCTTAATTGTGATCTTAGCTTTCTTTGTTGTCTTAACTTTTGATTTCTTGAAATTCTTCTTTAATGAGTACTGAACTTCATATTTCTTAGCCTTGCTTGCTTTCTTATATTTAACAACCATAGCTTTCTTCTTAGCTTTCACTTTAGAAATCTTAACCTGTGAAGGTGACTGGATACCTGCCGTAATCTTGAAGTCCTTAACGTCGATTGTTCCACTCATATCGTTTTCATCGATGTATTCTTTTAAGAATGCACCAAATGCAAACTTAATACCTAATGTAGCCTGAGCCTTTTTCTTCTGATATTCTGATCTAAGTGATGGAATCTTAACATCTGCTGATACTGTTACATATCCGTCATCTGCTGTGTTCTGGCTGTCAAGTGCAACAAATGGGCTGAAATCCTTTGTGCTTGAAAGAACGCTCTTACCACCGATTGTAGCCTTAACATTTGAAAGCTTAAGAGCTGCACCATCTTTATCTGTGTTATCAAATGCTTTAAAGTGAATGTGTTTTACGTAGTTGTACTTACCTGTACCAACATTTTCACCCATAGCTTTTCCTTCGCTATCCTTAATTACGTTGCCTTTAGCATCTTTCTTGTCCTGACTCTTCATAATTTCATTCTTTAATGTACTCTTAATCTTAAATGAAATTGTGTAATAACGTCCTCTTTCTACATTAACAACCTTATCTGCTGTTACGCCCCATGGGTTAGACTGTCCTACAGTTCCCATTGGTGTCCAGTTAGCACTCCATCCTGTACTTACAACATTCATTGTAAAACTGCTTGATGTCTGTGTTGTAATCTTTGCATCTTCACCATAACTCTTGTATGTATTCTCTTTATTCTGATATTTCTGTCCTGCTCCGATAAGCTTATCTTCCCAAGAGCCGTTATCTTCACGTGTATGGATAGAATATGATGTCCATGCCTTTCCGTTAGATACATCTGTTCCGTTAGCTACTGCTGCAGATGCCATTGATGCTGTACCAACAACCATAGTTACTGATAAACCGATTGCTGTTAAGTTCTTGAATAATTTTCTCATTTTTTCATTCTCCTTTATATGTTTTTGTCACTTAACTATAAAATATCATTTTTATCATACTTTTTCAAGTGCAGTTTGTATAAAATTAAAGAAAAATGAATCGTTTTTTATAGAAATATTGAATAAAAACTGTTTTATCTTTAAAAGTTACTTATTGTGATATAAGTATTATACTTTTTGTTATATAGTTTATTTCATGTAAAACTGCATAAAAACATTAATATCTCTCAATTGTATTTACTTGAAAAAACTAAAAATACCATTTAACGCAGGAGCAACCACTGAACCGGTAGGCGAGACTTCGAACCTTCGAGCACAAGACCTACGCTCGTTTAATGCAAAAAACAGCACCTTTTTAGATTCTTTTTTATGAAAAGTGCGAGACGGGTTGCGGTCATCCTGTGGGTGACCCTGCTTTGCAGGAGCAACGACCGAGCCGGCAGGCGAGACTTCGAACCTTCGAGCCCAGGATTGGGCTCGTTTAATGCAAAAAACAGCACCCTTTTAGGATGCTGTTTTTTTGCATTAAAAAAGCGCGAGACGGGGATCGAACCCGCGACCCCCTCCTTGGCAAGGAGGTGCTCCACCACTGAGCCACTCGCGCATTGCACGTGTGCGTCACACGCAAGAAAGATATTAACATAATCAGACAAGTCTGTCAACATTTTTTTGCAATTTTTTCGCATAAATTTAAAATACATAAAGCAACCACCGAGCCAGCAGGCGAGACTTCCAAAGGCTTTAGAGGTTAATTGATAGTCTATAATTTTTGAATAAGCCCAATCCTTGAGGTAACGTTTTGTCATATGGCTGTTTGTCTATTTCCAAGCATTAAAAAAGAAGAGAAAACCGGATTTTGGCTTTCCCTTCTATTTAACTGTTTATAATTTTATTTTTTTATCTTAACCTGCTTTGGCTTTGACCATTTGCCCTGATAAGTTTTCTCTCCTTTGACAACAATGGCTTTTGCTCTTGCATACAATTTTTTAGCCTTTTTAAACTTGCTATTTGATACACTATATGTCAATTTCTTAGTTGTTTTTGTCACTATTGTCTTTTTAAAGTTCTTATCTTTTGCAATCTGTACATTGTACTTGGTTGCGCCTTTAACTCTCTTCAATGTAAGACTTATTTTCTTAGCATTTTTCTTTTTAATTGCTTTTTTAACAACTGCCTTTCCAACCTTTACAGATGATTCTTTTGTAGTCTGACTTGGTTGTTTTTTAGTTGTTGTTTGTGCATTTGTATTTGTTGTAGTTTCTGCTGCTTTTGTTGTAGTTGTTTCTACTGCTGCTGTTGTTGTAGTTGTTTCTACTGCCACTGGTGTGGTTGTCTCTGCCGCTGCTGTTGTAGTTGTTTCTGCCGCTGCTGTTGTAGTTGGTTCCTTGTATTCTGAATATGCAGGATCTGCAAGTTCTGCAGGTGTTTTTCCTGTGAGTCCAGGGTCTGCCTTAATTGACACAGTTTTCTTTAATCCAAATGATTCTACATTGTTACTTGTATACTGTGATCTTACTTCTACTTCATATGTACCTGTCGCAAGTCTGTTTTCATAGTAACTTGCCACATTCCCATTGATTCCTACCTTGATACAAACACCATCTACAAAAAGATTCAATCTCTGACCTGTTAAATCTGCCACATCAGACCATGCAATAGTAAATCCATAGCTTATACCTTCTGTTAAAATTGAAAGTCCAAGTGGTAAATTTGGCTGATTTGGTTTGTCAAATGACTGTGCATTATCTATAACCTGACCTTTAACAGTAACCTTTGATGACTGACCAAATGATGTTGCTGCCAAAGCTGACTCTCTGCCTTCTGCATCCACTGCTGATAAATATGCCAGATATTCACCTGCCGATACACTTTCCAATATAACATTTGAATTGGTAATTCCGTCTACATATACACGTCTGTAAGGTGTACCTGTCTTTGCATCAAATAAATATAAATTGTAACCTACAACTGATGAATCTGCTGATGGAATACTTGCTTCTGATGATGGTGCCCATGCAACACCTAATTTATTGTCTGCCTGCGCAGGATTGTCAGCAGGAACTTCCGGATTTCCTGTAATATAACTTAATCCCGCCGGTGTTTTTGGACCTATGCAATTAACAGGATATGTGTAATTAAGAGTTGCTCCTGTTACTGTAAAGCTAACTGTTTCTGATAATGGTCCCTCACCCATGCTGTTTACATTTGCAGCCTGCGCTGTATATGAACCTGCTGAAAGTCCACCTACTACACCGCCTTTTGTAGCATTGCCGATCTTTGTAACTAACTTTCCATCCTTGTAAATATAAATGACTGTTGCTGTAACTGTTGGATCATATCCATCTACATTTGCTGTGTCATCGGCTCCTGCCCATGCAAACATAATTGCATTTTCAATTGTATCCGAACCACTTTTGCTAACAGCAGCAAGTCCTAATACTTTTCTTAGGTAATGATGTTGCTGTTTTTGCTGCACTTACATTGCTTGTTGGATAGTATGTAATCGAAGATACTATCATTGCAATGGCACAAATAATCGCACCAAATTTCTTTAATCTTTTCATTTCATAAACCTCTCTTTCATTTGATTAAACATTCATTGCAATTATACACTTTTAAAGAGCTATTTGCTAGTATCCTATTTTTATATATGGGATTAATTTTTTAGGAAAGTGTTTTAATTTTAAGATTTTCCATATATATGTACAAACACAAAAAACTCCTAAAAATGTAAAAAAAAAGCGCGAGACGGGGATCGAACCCGCGGCCCCCTCCTTGGCAAGGAGGTGCTCCACCACTGAGCCACTCGCGCATTGTACGTGTGCGTCACACGCAAGAAAAATGATATCATAGCTTTACACATCTGTCAATATATTTTTTTAATATTATTTTATAATTTTTTATCACTACTTCTACAATAATTCTTTATAATCATTAATGCTATACTTTGATATACTCTTGATTTTTTCCCAGTTATGTTTCGACTTTTCATCGAAGACTGCCACAACATTAAACTCTCCAAGTGATGCTCCTGTTACACCCGCTAGAATATCCTCAAACACAAGGCATTTATGTGGATTAACTTTTATTCGTCTTGCAGCTTCCTCATATATATCAGGATAACCTTTTCCACGTTCAACTTCATCCACTGTCACTATTTTCTGAAAATATTTTAATATTCCTTCACGCTCCAATGTTTTCATAAAAAGTTCTCTGTCTGAGGATGTTGCCACTGCCATCTTTATATTAAGTTTATGTAGTTCTTCAAGAAATTCTTTCGCATAAGGCTTGCATACAACCTCTGTTGCATATTCCTTTTTTGCCATTTCAATCCATTCCCTTACAATATCATCTTTGTCTTCGTTTAAGCCAAATCGTTCTATTGTATAAACTGCTGCTCTCTCAGCGCCAAGAGGAGAAATCTCATCTACATAATCATCCGGAACCTGAAAGCCTCTGTCACCTAAAAATTTTTCATCTACCTTTTCCCATACCCATGAGCTATCGAGAAGGGTACCATCTAAATCAAAAACAGCACCTTCAATATTTTTTAGCCAGTTTTCTCTGTTCATTAACACTCCCATTCTTATAAAAATTTATTTTTTATTTATTTTTTCTTTTCTTTTTTCAATAATCATTTATTTTTATTTACTATATTTTCGTATAAAATTAGAATAATACAGTCTTGTTTTTTTAACAAGTACAAATTCATCAAACTAAACATATGTTGTCTTTCCAAATATTTGTGCCAAAGAAAGGATTATATATTATGATAAACTAATGCTTAAAACTTTTCATATAGTAAAATCAAGACAGGGCGTATATATGTTTTCGTAATAATAAAGCAACTTATTATGCATTAGTATCTATGGATAAAAAAGATTGTTCCATTTGGTCTAATAATTCTTTAAATAATTCCAGTGCTTTTTCTATTGGTTCTTTTGTTGTCATATCCACTCCTGCTAATTTAAGCAAATCGATTGGATCCTTTGAGCCGCCGCCTGTTAAGAATTTCATGTAGTCCTTAACTCCTGCTTCGCCCTGTTCCATTATTTTCTTAGATAATGCTATTGCAGCAGAAATTCCTGTTGCATACTGGTATACATAAAATGGATTGTAGAAATGTGGAATTCTTGCCCATTCCAAAGCAATTTCTTCGTCTAATACCATATCTTCGCCAAAATATTGCTTATTTAAATCATAATATACTTTGCAAAGAATGTCGCTTGTAAGAGTTTCACCTTCTTCAACCATCTTATGAGTTATTTTTTCAAATTCTGCAAACATAGTCTGGCGATATAATGTCCCCTTAAACTGTTCAAGAAAATGATTTATTAAGTAAGCTTTTTCAGCCTTGTTATCAGTATTTTTTAGCAAATAGTGTATTAATAATGACTCATTGCATGTTGATGCCACTTCTGCCACAAATATCTTATATCCGGCATTGATATAGCTCTGGTTTGAATCTGAATAATATGAGTGAAGGGCGTGACCCATTTCATGTGCCAAAGTAAATACATGATCTAATGTTCCCTGATAATTTAAAAGAACATAAGGATGTATCCCGTAGGCTCCCCATGAATATGCCCCACTTCTTTTTCCTTCATTTTCATAAATATCTATCCAACGATTGTCAAAACCTTCCTGAAGTTTGTTAATATAGTCTTTGCCCAGTGGTGCAAGACCTGCCTTAACCATTTCTTTAGCCTTTTCAAAAGTAATTTTTTTATCAGGAGTTTCAACTATAGGTGCATAAACATCATACATATGAAGTTGATCAACACCTAAAGCTTTCTTTCTAAGCGACACATATCTGTGCATTAAGTCCATATGTTCATGAACAACTTCAATTAAGTTGTCATAGACTTCCTCCGGAATATTGCTTTCATCCAAATACATTGCTCTAGTTGAAGGATAATTTCTTACATCAGCATAAAAACAAGCCTGCTCCACATTGGCATTATATGTTGCCGCAATAGTATTTTTCATTTTTCCATATGTGCCATATAAAGCCTTAAACGCATCTTTTCTAAGCTGTCTGTCAGTGCCACTTAAAATCGGCACAAAATTGCCATGTGTTATCTTTATTTCATTGCCATCCTTATCCTTAACTGTTGGGAAATCAATGTCTGCTCCATTATACATAGCATAAATATTGTCAGCAGCACTTGCCATACGTTTACTTTTTGCAAGAATTTCTTCCGTCTTCTTATCTAATGTATGAGCCTTTGCTCTTAGTATTTCACTAATATATCTTCTATAATCGGCAAATTCCTTATTTTCCAACCATTCCTTTAAAACATTCTCATCCATTTCAAGAATTTCCGGTTCAAAAAATGCTGTTGCACTACCAAGCTCTACAACTAATTTTTGAGCTTTACCAGAATATGTCTGATACTTAGAATTTGTCATATTTTCATGATATTTCTGATTGGAATATACATAAACTTTTTCTGCTATAAGGTTTATTTCATCATTAAATTTCAAATATTCTAATAATGTCTCCTTATTCTTCGAAACATTATCTTTATATTTGTTATATTCTGATATCATTTTTAAGGCTTTGTCTAAATCATTTTCCATAGCCTGATCAGAAGAATACATATCTTCCATTTTCCATGTATTTTCTATTTTTTGTTCTTCTCTTTTCATTTCAATACCACATAATTCCTAAATGAATTACCTTTCTTTTTCTTTTAAACAAGTCCTATTGCTCTTAAAATATAGATAATTGCCGTAATTGTGAATGCTGAACACATTGTTGTCAAAACAATAACACTGCTTGTTAGAGTTCCTTCGCTGTGCATACTTCTTGACATTATGTAACAACTTGGTGTTGCTGGTGAGGCGAGCATAATTACTATTGCCATTAATTTTGCGTCCCTATATCCAAGCCATATTGCAATTGGAAGGAATACTAAAGCCCAGCCAACAAGCTTCATTGCAGTTGCTATAACTGCCGGTTTAATCTTTTGAAGTGCCTTGCCAAACTCAAAACTTCCACCTATTGCAATAAGTGCAAGTGGTGTTGCCATCTTTGAAAAATTAGAAATGGTGTTATCAAGCATTTTAGGAAAATGTACATTAAGCACTGACAAAATAACCCCTGCAACAATACTTAAAATAATAGGGTTTGTAGCTATTCCCTTTAACGTTGATGACAAAGTTTTTGACTGACCTGCACCTTTTTGTGGACATTCAACTGTAAGAATTATTACAGCAAATATGTTGTAAAGTGGAACTGCACCGATTATCATCAGCGGAACCATTCCCGTATCTGAATAAATATTTAAGATAAATGCCGCTCCAAGTACTGCAGCGCTGCTTCTGTAGGAAGCCTGTACAAACTCTCCTATAATTGATTTATCTTTCATAAAAATTCTTGCAAGAAACCACATTGTAAGTATGCTTATTGTTGTTGCAACGGCACAAAAAATAACATAACCTAATTCAAATTTTTCCATAAAGTTATTGTTTACCATGTCCTGTATTAAAAGTGCCGGCAAAGTAACTTTAAAATTTATTTTATTGGATGCCTCAATAAATCCCTGATTTATCCATCCTATTCTTTTAAGTAAATATCCAACTACAATAACCACAAAAACGGGTACTGTAGCATTTAAGCTATAAATTAAACTGTCCATAATACTATCTGCCATTTTGCAGGATTTCATTCTGCAAGTTAGTATTAAACTCTCCTTTCTTAATCATTTCTATTTCAAACTTATATGGTGCATAAGATTTTTTGCTGTTTTCCGGATCTTTAACATAAGGTGTTTCAAGAATCTTTGGAATATTTTCAAACTGTTCCATATAAATTATTTGTCTTAAAGTGTCATATCCAATGTTTCCAAAACCTATATTTTCGTGTCGGTCTTTTCCTGCACCAAGCACGTTCTTGCTATCATTAATATGAAAAACACCAATCTGGTCTGTTCCGATAACTTTATCAAACTTCTCAAAAACTCCGCTTAAATCGTTAACAAGGTCATACCCGGCATCATTAACATGACATGTATCAAAACAAACTCTAAGCTTGTCATTGTAAACTACTCCATCATATATTCTTGCAAGTTCTTCAAAATTTCTTCCTATTTCGCTGCCCTTTCCTGCCATTGTTTCAAGGGCAATACATGCCTTACTATCCTTAGTTAGCACATTGTTAATGCCTTTCACTATCTGATTAATTCCTGCATCAACTCCTGCTCCAACATGTGAACCCGGATGAAGAACCATAATTCTGCTTCCCATTGCCTCTGTTCTTTCCAATTCTGTTGCCAAAAACTTTTCTGCTATTTCGTAAGTTTCCGGTTTTATTGTATTGGCAAGATTAATAATATATGGTGCGTGAATCACTATTTCATCTATATTATGATGTGCCATATACTCCCATGCTTCTTTTATTTTTAATTCACTTATTTCTTTTCTGCGCGTATTTTGTGGAGCACCTGTATACGCCATAAAGACATTTGCTCCATATGAATAAGCTTCCTTAGCTGAACCTAAAAGCATATCCTTTCCACTCATTCCAACATGAGAACCTATTTTTAATTTCATATGCTATACCTTTTTTAACTTTCTGTCCTTTAATATTATTCTATATCTAATAATCTCATTATTTGATTTTACTTAAAACAATATACCACATATGATAAGGTTTTACTATTTTTGTTGGATTATTTTTGGCTTTATGATACTCTAATTAAGTAATTTTTATTGAAAGCGGAGACTAATAATATGAACTATGATTTTAAAACAGATTGTGATTCTAATAATAATTGTAATTCTAATGCAAAAAATAGCTCTGAAATAGATTTAGATAATCTTACGTTTGAATTTATATCTGAAATAAATGACAAACTTTATGAATATCTGTCTAATATTGCTAATATATGTAATAAATTTGATAATGTTAAGAATACATTTTTTATTGATAACGAGGATTGTGAAACAACTATTGATAATGAACCGAATGAAAATATAAAAGATAATAATACTTTAGAAGATGATTATTCAAAAGTCATTATTGCAAAAAAAGATAAAACAATTATAGGTTTTATTTCCATCTATCTCATAGATGAATCAACTGCAGAAATTTGTGGCTTTGTATTGCCCGAATATCGCAATAATAACATTGGCAATTATCTTATGGAGAAGCTTTCTTATGAAATGGAAGATTTCTATATTTCCATTCCTGTTGCAAAAGATAATAAGACAGCTCCAAATTTTCTTAAAACCAATGGTTATTATCCAAGTACCACTGAATGTTCAATGGTTATTAACACAGACAACATTGTCGAAAAGCCTTCATCCTTTGACTGTTCAATTGATTTTAAGAAAACAGAAAATGAAGATGAAATTATATTTGAGATTTTTAAAGATAATAACAACATTGGTTCCTGTTTCGTAAGCATTTTTGAAACCTGTGGATGTATTCATAATGTTGAAATTAATGAAGCTTTTCGTGGCAATGGTTACAGCAAACTTCTTTTACAATATTCTTTATATGATATAAAAAATATATGCCAAAATATTATACTTCACGTTACAAAAGAAAACGTTCCGGCATATAATCTTTATAAGAAACTTAACTTTATTACCACATCAGAAATTATTTATTATGATAATCTATAAAAATTCAACTTTTATACTATTCCACAAAACATTAAATGGGCCACTATCTTTGCAATTTTTTTTACAAAGATAGTAGCCCATTCTCACTTACTATACATTTTTTAGTACAACTATTTTTTATGTTTATTCTTCATCTGTACAACTTTCAGTTTCCTCTACCTTTGTAGTTGTTTCCACTTCTGTAGTATTAGGAACTTGTGTCGTTGTTTCTATTTCAACAGTTGAACTTTCTTCTTTAGTTGTTGTTTCCTGATTTAATCGTTTAATATCTTTCTTTGTTGATACAACTGCTGTTTTCTCTTTATCTTTATCCTTGTCTTTTTTTACTGACTTTCCACTTAAAATTCGTCTTGCGGCACAAGGATTGCCAAGTCTTGAAATTATTACACCCTGAGTCTTGTTTGCAGAATGAAGAATCTTCCCGTCGCCAATATAAATAGCAACATGACTTATTCTATTCTTGTTTTTTCTGTCTGTATGATAAAATACTAAATCTCCCGGTTTAAGCTTGTTACTTTTTACTGCTTTGCCATTGTAAGCCTGCTCTGCTGCCGTTCTGCTTAAACTATATCCAAATTTTTTAAACAAAGACATTGTAAAACCTGAACAGTCTGCTCCGCTTGTAAGACTTGTTCCACCCCAAACATATCTGTTTCCAAGGAATTGTGTTGCATATTTCAAAAACTCTGCTGCTTCGCCTTCTTTGGGAAGAGAAGTTTCTTCCAAAGTATATGTAATGGCATTAGCTGCCCATTCCTGCTCAAGCATATCATCATATTCTTCCGGGGTATACAAATATTCCTTGTGAATCTTTACAGTAACATCTTTAGTCTTAACCCATCCTGACATTGTGGATGTTTTCTCTACTTTAATCCACTTCTTGTCCTTGCTTATATCTGTTATTGGATATTCTGCCTTCTCCTGTAGATTAGACAAAACTTTTGATTTCTTATTATCTTCGCTTCTAAGTTCTGTTTTCTTCGCTTTAACCTTTACAATAACGTCCTTGGCTTCAATTAAAACTTCCTTAGCATTCTTGCCTGTTACTACATTTTCTTTCTTAACATATCCTGTAATCTTTTTAGATTTAATCTGATAAAATTTCTTTCCCTTTTTTAGAATCTTAACGTAACTGCCATCTACACCAATTCCTACAACTTTAGACTTTTCATCGTCCTTCTCGTATATTTCAACCATCTCATCTGAATCATCTTCAGACTTGACTTTCTTCTTTTCAATCTTTATTGCACTTACATTCTTATACTTTTCAGGAAAAATCAAATCAACCTTTTTCTTAGTTTCTACAGGTGCCTTTGTCTCATGTTGCACTGCCGTAGTTGTTTCCTGAATTGTTGTTTTCTGTACAATCTTCGTCTCCGCTCCGCTTGTGTGATGTCCTCCTGAAACAGATTTAATTCCTATAATTCCGCCAATTAAGGCTACTGTAAACACTGATGCCACTATAATTTTCTTTTTCATTCTCTTATGTTGCTCGTCCTTTTTTCATTTATTATGTTATTATAACATTTTCATTACAAAATAACACAATTTGAAATATTTTTATTATATATTTTTTACATTTTTATGTAGAAATTGCATATTAGAAAGACAACATGTACAAATTTTGTGACAAGTTGTTTAGTTTGTCTTGTTTTTGTACAAAAGTAAAAGGTATATCACTTACTTGCGATATACCTTCTTTGTTTCTTATTTCGTTCTGACTTAGTCATACTTGGCTGTTTCCAGCATTCCCTTGACTTTCCATGGCCAATATACAAACTCTGCCTTTGCAATTATCTTTGACTTGCTTACATAGTTTGTTGTTGTCCAAAGTCTTGAATCCTTAGAATTGTTTCTGTTGTCACCTAAGACGAAATAACTGTCTTCTGGCACTTGATATACAAGCTCTCCACCGGATTCCTCTGAACCATTTTCCCAGTACCAATCCTCTTTTAAGTATGTTTCTTTTAATGGCTCTTTTGAGTCATTAATATAAATCTTTGAATCTTTAATTGTTACCTTTTCTCCCGGCAAACCGATTACTCTCTTTACAAAGTTTTCTGATTCATCATCAGGATATTTGAAAATTATGATTTCACCTCTCTGTGGTTCCTTGAACCAATAAGCTGTTCTAAGTCCAATCATTCTTGAACCTGTCATAATTGTATTCTCCATTGAGCCTGATGGTACGTTGGCATTAATTATAAGAAAATTATTAATGCACAATGCCAAAGCAATGGCTACAACAAAAATTCTTACCCAACTGAAAAATTCCTTCTTGAGATCAACTTTCTCTTTTTCTTTCTTGTCTGAAGCATTATGTAAATCCTTGTTCTCTGCTTCATTGTCAATAATAGTCTGGTCTTTCATAAGATCTCCTTTCGCTATCCGTTTTTAAGTTAGCACTTACCCTTAGTCAGTACTCTACCATTCTTTCTTTTAAATCAGATAAATATTTTGTAACAGTTTTATTAACGGATGAAATTAGTCTTAACTGGATCTTCCGGCTGTGGATGTTCAATTCCATTTTCTTTTCCAACCTGAATACACTTCAAAATCCAAGCCATATTTCGTCCAATATTTCTTACTATCTGAAGACCTTCTTCATCTTTTCTTACATCATCAGGTGTGCTTCCGTGAACCATTGGCCAATAATTTCCGTTAATTAATGGCATATGGAAAAACTCAGGTATCTTTGCAATTTCATCAAGAGCACTTGTTGTTCCTGCTCTTCTTGCACTTACAACCATAGCTGCCGGTTTATATTTTAAATCTTTTCCTGCACTCCATGATAATCTGTGAAGAAATCCCATCATATTTCCACTAATTGATGCATAATGAACAGGGCTTCCAAAAACGACTCCGTCAGCTTCTTTAAGCTTCTTTGCTGCTTCAACTACTTCTCCACCATACACACATTCACCTGTTTTTGAGCAACCGCCACAGCCCATACAACTTCCCTGTGGGTGTGCTCCTACGTGCATAATCTCTGTTTCAATGCCTTCTTCATTTAAGACTTTAGCCATCTCTTCCAATGCTGTATATGTACAGCCCTTAGCTTTAGGGCTTCCGTTAAACATTAATACTTTCATATTATCCTCCAAAAATAAATCACTTGAACTAAAGTATTATACCACAATAGCTTATATTCAGCCAAACACTTTCTTTAAAACTTCATCTTCATAGAGAACTTTTTTTGCCAGCTCCCTATATTTTTTCTCATGGAGATAAGTATGTCTGTGTGGTTTTATTGACGGCGCAATATCAATTGCCCTTGCATAATCCTCACGTTTCAGTCCAAGGGTGCTTACATAATCCCAGAAACCTGTATCTTCAAAAATCTTATTTACACGAATATATCTGTGGTTCTGAACCTTGCTCATTATATAAGTTGCAATTCCAACCTGAATTCCATGAAGTTGCGGATGCTCCAATGTTTTATCTAAAGCATGAGAAATAAGATGTTCGCTTCCACTTGCAGGAGAACTGTTTCCTGCTATTTCATTGGCAATTCCACTCATTGCAAGAGAATCAAGAAGTTCTCTTAAGAACAGGTCATCTTTTATACTCTCAAAAGGAGTTCTCACAAAACTATTTACTGCTTTTTTTGCAATCATCATGGCAAAATCGTTTAACACCGCATATCCGTGTTCGTCCTCAAATACCCAATCGTAAAGAGCTGTAATTTTTGATACCAAATCACCAATACCTGAATACAAAAACTTTTCCGGAGCACTTTTTATAACATCAGTGTCTGCAATAATTCCATATGCAAGTTTTGCCGGCACAGAAGTTCTTCTTCCCTTAACAAGTAATGACGCACTGGCACTGGAAAAGCCGTCACTGGATGCAGATGTAGGCACACTAATGAAAGGTAATTTTCTTAAATAAGCTGCATATTTTGCAGCATCAATAACCTTTCCACCACCAATTCCAACAATAATCTGTGCCTTGCTGTCAATTGAAAAAGCCAAATCTATTATATCTTCTATTTTAATAGAATCCAGTTCCTTATATTCCAAAACATTAATATTTTCCTTTTGAAATGATTGAAGAACAGTATCTCCAAACATATCAACCAGACCATTTCCAAAATAAACTACAGCATTTTCAATTCTGCTGTCCTTAATGTAACTTCCTATATCTTTTAAAGTGCCTTTTCCTACCTTAAGAATGGTTGGAATGGCAATGTGACTTCCATTCATAAGCTGCCTCCTTTTACTTACTACACAATTCCTCTCAACCAGTCTCTAACCTTCATTTTGTTAAGGCTACGAACTATAACCAAACGACTGATTATAGAAATTATAATAACAATAATTAAATTATACAATATTATTAACACTTCCCTGTCAAGTTTCTTCAAAGCTTCACTTACCTTGCTATCCTTAAAATTAAAAATATCAATATTATTTTTTGCTTCTATAAAAATGTCATCATACCCACTAATAATACTTTTAATACTAGTATTACTTTTTGGTGCAACTATAGTTATTAAACCTTCACGTGATACATTAGAATTATTATACCCTTGATTTACTATTTTACTTATATGTATAGACTGCTTATTAAATGAATATTTATGTTCGCCATCTTTTCAAAATGATATTTGACACCTTTTGTCTTTCCATAATTTTTGTTGTAATTTTAAGCATAATAGTCTGTCCTTTTAAGTTTTTTGTTTTTGATTTCGAATACTGTATCCATTCTTTTAATCATTGTTGTAACTTCATTCCATACATATCACAATCCTTAAGGATTAACACTCCGCTGTTAGGCTGCTCGATTCCCTCTAATATAGATAAGAGAGTGGTCTTTCCACAACCACTCTCTCCTAATTTTTATCTTAACATTCTTTCATTTTTTAATCAAATATATTATAATTGATTTACCAAAAGTAGGTCGGTTATTTAAGGAGGTAAATGATATGAAAAGAAGATTTATGTTTATTTTTGTTACTATGATGATGCTAAGCAGTTTTTGTTTGTTTAATAGCACTAGTGTTTCGGCTAAACAACAGACTCCAAAGTTATCTTCAACTAAGATTTCATTAGAAACAGGTTCAAAGAAAACACTTAAGATTAAAAAGCTTAGTAAAAATGCGAAAATATCTTGGAAGTCTAATAATTCTAAAATTGTAAAGGTTTCCAAAAAAGGAATTGTTTCTGCAAAGAAAGTAGGTTCAACAGTTGTAAAAGCCACTGTTAAACAAAATGGCAAGAAATATGTATTAAAGTGCAAGGTAAGAGTAAATGAATCAGTAACTACACCAACAGTTGCCAATAAGTGCCCACTGCCACCAACTGAGGGCTACAAGAAAAACAACTTATTTGATGCTTATATTTCAGGAGGCGTTTCAAAAATAAGTTACTACATTAATGATGTACCTTATGAAACAAGTGACCAAAATAGAATTTCTGCTATTCTTTCCTACATGTCTATGCTTGATGTTGAAAAAATGGACAATCCAATGTTATCTGGAGGTTTTAAAATAACTTTAGGATTATCTGACAATCATTCTGCAAGCATAGGATTGGGAGATACTATTTTCAACCTGAACGGACAATATTACAAAATTAAAAATTCTAATATTTCAATAACAACTGTTATTAAGTACTTCTTAGCAATTTAATTTGTTATTGTAAATACTCAAAAGAGCTATGCCTATTAGATTTCTTACATCTTCTCAATGGTAAGATTTTTTTCTAAGCATAGCTCTTTGTTTATTCTAAATCTAGCTAGACAAACTTCATATCTGTACCATATATGATAATTTTTGCTCATATGGTACAGATTTATTAGAAATCTAACTAGACAAACTTCATATCTGTACCATATACGATAATTCTCGCTTATATGGTACAGATTTCTTAAAAATCAAGCCGAGCAAACTTCATATCTGTACCATATACGATATTTCTTGCTTATATGGTACAGATTTCTTAGAAATCAAACTGGGCAAACTTCATATCTGTACCATATACGATATTTTCTGCTCATATGGTACAAATCTTTTAAAAGTACCTCATATCCTACGCAGCTCTTACTCTATGGGGTAGTTTCGGTTAAATTTGAATATATACAAGCTTTATACTTGCCCCATATTCTGCGCAAGCCTTACTCCATGGGGTAGTTTCTATTAAATTTGAATATATACAAGCTTTGTACTTGCCCCATATTCTGCGCAAGCCTTACTCCATGGGGTAGTTCACGTTAAGTTTGAATGTATTCAAGCCTTGTTTTTGCCCCATACGAACAACTTTTAACTCATATGGAGCAATTTAAAAATCACTACAAACTTTTTGAAAATGTCCTTGACACGGGACTCAATTCAATCAAACTTAAAAACAGGACCTTTCAGCCTTTTCAACTGACGGTCCTGTTCCTTTTATATTATGTCTTTTCTGATATTTCATCCCACTACAGCATTGTGTACCCCATTAATGCTTCATCCACTTCTCTTGCGCAGTCACGGCCTTCACGAATTGCCCATACTACCAATGACTGGCCTCTGTGCATATCTCCGGCTGTAAATACGTTTGGAACACTTGTTGCGTACTTTCCTGCCTTTGTAGCCACATTTGTTCTGTCTGTTATATCTACCTTAAATTCTTTTGTAACATAATTTTCACTGCCTAAAAATCCTGCTGCAATAAGAACTAACTGACAGTTTACTTCATATTCGCTTCCAGGTATTTCAACCATATTTAATCTGCCTGTTTTCTCATCTTTCTTAGCTTCAAGTTTTACAAGTACAAGTTTTGTAAGATTTCCTGACTTGTCCTTTTTAAACTCTTTTACTGTTGTCTGATATATTCTTGGATCATTACCAAATACTGCAATGGCTTCTTCCTGACCGTAATCTGTTTTGCAGATTCTTGGCCATTCAGGCCATGGATTGTTTTCTGCACGTTTATCCGGTGCTTTTGGCATCATTTCCAACTGAATAACGCTTTTTGCTCCATGTCTGATAGCTGTACCAACACAGTCATTTCCTGTGTCACCACCACCAATTACAACAACGTCTTTACCTTTGGCTGAAATAAATGTGCCTTCTTTTAAATCGTTATCCAATAAGCTTTTTGTTGTTGATGTTAAAAAGTCTACTGCAAAATAAATTCCCTTGGCATCTCTTCCTTCTGCTTTTATATCTCTTGGATTTCTTGAACCACATGCTAATACTACTTTGTCATATTGTTTTAATAATACTGATGCTTTAATGTCTTTTCCAACATCAACACCTGTAATAAACTTTATTCCTTCTTCTTTCATAATATTAACTTTTCTGTCAATAACATGTTTTTCTAATTTCATGTTTGGAATGCCATACATAAGAAGTCCGCCTACTCTGTCATCACGTTCGTACACTGTTACACTGTGACCTCTCTTGTTTAACTGATCTGCAACTGCAAGTCCTGAAGGACCTGAACCGATTACAGCTACTTTTTTGCCTGTTCTGACTGAAGGTGTTTTTGCTGATGCATATCCTTCCTTGTAAGCATTTTCTATTATGCTATATTCGTTGTCTCTAACACTTACTGCATCTCCATAAAGACTACATGTACATGCTTTTTCACAAAGTGCAGGACAAACTCTTGAAGTAAATTCAGGAAAGTTGTTAGTCTTGTGAAGACGGTTGTATGCCTGTTCCATATTTCCATGATATAAAAGATCATTCCATTCAGGAACCAGATTGTTCAGAGGACAGCCTGATACCATACCTGATATTACTTTACCATTTTGGCAAAATGGCACGCCACAATCCATACATCTTGCTGCCTGGCATTTTTGCTTTTCTTCAGATAAATGTTCATGAAATTCGTTAAAGTTTTTTATTCTTTCTTTAGGTGAAGATGCCTTTGCATCTTCACGTTCATAATCTAAAAATCCTGTTGGCTTACCCATTGCTATTCCTCCTATCTTGTTGCAGCGTAAAATGCTTCAATCTGTGCCTGTTCCGGATTTAATCCTTTTTCTTCCATCTTTGCAATTGCATTAAGCATTTTCTTGTAATCATATGGTATTATCTTTTTGAATTTTGGAAGATATTCTTCAAAATCATTTAAAATTTCCTTACCTCTAATTGAGTTAGTATATTTTACGTGGTCCTCAATCATTGCCTTTAATTCTAATACATCGTACTTGTTTGAAAGTTCTTCTGTTGATACAAGTGACTTGTTTACTTTTCTATACAAATCATTATTTTCATCTAACACATAAGCAACACCGCCGCTCATACCTGCTGCAAAGTTCTTTCCAACTTTTCCGATTACTGCAACTCTACCACCTGTCATATATTCACAACCGTGGTCGCCTACACCTTCAACTACTGCTGTGGCACCTGAGTTTCTTACGCAGAAACGTTCTCCTGCCACACCGTTAATGTAAACTTTTCCGCTTGTTGCACCATATAATGCAACGTTACCGATTATAATATTTTCATCCTGCTTAAACTTAGATTCCTTAGGTGGCTTAACAATAATCTTACCACCTGAAAGTCCCTTGCCTAAGTAGTCATTGCTATCACCTGTAAGCTCAATTGTAAGACCGTTTGGAATGAAAGCACCAAAGCTCTGTCCGCCTGCGCCGTTACATTTTACTGTATACATATCATCTTCTAATGTGTCATTGTATTTCTTTGTAATTTCTGAACCAAAGATTGTACCAAATGATCTGTCAATATTTGTTACATCAACTTCAACTGAAGCAGGTTTCTTCTGTTCAAGAGCCTTACCAAGTTTCTTAATCAATACTGTAACGTCTTTTGTTTCATTAAGCTTAAAGTCATATACATTCTTCTTATCATATTTAACTCTAACATCAGCAAAATCAGCATTAAGGATTTTTGAAAGACAAACTTCGTCAGCTTTTCCTTCGCTTACGCCATCCTTAACTTTAAGTAAGTCTACTCTACCTACCAATTCATCAACTGTTCTAATGCCAAGTTTTGCCATATATTCACGTAATTCCTGAGCGATAAACTTCATAAAGTTTACTACATATTCAGGTTTACCCTTAAATCTCTTTCTAAGTTCAGGGTTCTGTGTTGCAACACCTACAGGACAAGTATCAAGGTTACATACTCTCATCATTACACATCCCATAGTTACAAGTGGAGCTGTTGCAAAACCATATTCTTCCGCACCAAGCATTGCTGCAATGGCTACGTCACGACCACTCATTAATTTTCCGTCTGTTTCAACTACTACCTTATTTCTAAGTTCGTTAGCTATAAGTGTCTGGTGTGCCTCTGCAAGCCCAAGTTCCCAAGGAAGACCTGCATTATAAATTGAGTTTTCAGGAGCTGCACCTGTGCCTCCGTCAAAACCTGATACTAAAATAACCTGCGCACCTGCTTTTGCAACACCTGCTGCAACTGTACCAACACCTGCTTCTGATACAAGCTTAACTGAAATTCTTGAATCTCTGTTAGCGTTCTTTAAGTCGTAAATAAGCTGAGCCAAGTCTTCAATTGAATAAATATCATGATGTGGTGGTGGTGAAATAAGACTTACCCCCGGTGTTGAATATCTTGTTTTTGCTACCCAAGGATAAACTTTCTTTCCAGGTAAATGTCCACCTTCACCAGGTTTTGCACCCTGTGCCATTTTAATCTGAATTTCTTCGGCACTTACAAGGTATCTTGATGTAACACCAAAACGTCCTGATGCAACCTGCTTAATCTTTGAGCATTTATTTAAACCATCTTTTCCAATTGTAAGACGTTCAACACTTTCTCCACCTTCACCGCTGTTAGATTTGCCACCAATCATATTCATGGCAATTGCCATTGTTTCATGTGCTTCCTGTGAAATTGAACCATATGACATGGCACCTGTCTTAAATCTTTTAACAATTGAGTCCACACTTTCAACCTGGTCAATTGGAATGCCACCGTTTTCAGGATAATTAAAGTCCATCAATCCTCTTAAATGTACCGGTGCCATTTCTTCATCTATCATATGTGTGTACTGTTTAAATAACTGATAGTTGTTTGTCCATGTAGCCATCTGAAGTGTATGAATTGTAGCAGGATTGTACTTGTGTTCCTCTTTTCCACTTCTAAGTTTGTGGTCACCTGAACTTTCAAGTGTTAAGTCTACATCTAATTCCAATGGATCAAATGCTGTTGAGTGAAGCTTATCAACGCTTTCTTCTATGTCATCTAATGTAATACCTTCAACAGGACTTACTGTTCCTGTGAAATATTTATTTATTACATCACTGCTTATACCTACTGCCTCAAAAATCTGTGAACCCTGATATGACTGAATTGTTGAAATACCCATCTTTGATGCAATCTTTACAATTCCGCTTAAAATTGCTTCATTGTAATCATCAATTGCTGCATATGGATCTTTGTTAATCATACCCTCTTCAACCATCTGCTTAATTGTTTCGTGTGCAAGATAAGGGTTAACTGCGCTGGCACCGTATCCTAACAATGTTGCAAAATGATGTACGCTTCTTGGTTCACCACTTTCAAGAACTAATGATAATGTTGTTCTCTTCTTTGTTTTTACAAGGTACTGATGTACTGCTGAAACTGCAAGCAATGAAGGAATCTGTACATGATATTCATCCACACCTCTGTCTGAAAGAATAATAATGTTTGCTCCGTCTTTGTGTGCCTTATCAACTTCTACAAATACCTGTTCAATAGCCTTTTCAAGCTTAATGCCTTTGTAATATACAATAGGTACAACTGCTGTCTTAAATCCCGGCTCTTTAATATTTTTAAGTTTTAAAATATCCGTATTTGTCAAAATAGGATTGTTAATCTTTAGTACATTGCAGTTGTCAGGTTTTTCTTCTAATATGTTACCGTCTTTTCCAAGATAAACTGATGTTGAAGTAACTATTTCTTCTCTGATTGCATCAATTGGAGGGTTAGTAACCTGAGCAAATAACTGTTTAAAATAGTTAAATAATGGATGTGTTCTCTCACTTAAAACTGCAAGTGGTGTATCCTTACCCATTGCCTTTGTAGCTTCATTTCCTGTATTAGCCATTGGAATAATTCTCTGAAGGTCTTCAAAGCTGTATCCAAAGTTTTTCTGAAGTCTCTGGCGTTCTTCTTTTTCATATGTTTCAACTTTTACGTTAGGGATATGAATATCCTTTAAGTTAACAAGGTTATTATTTAACCATTCACCATATGGCTTTCTTGTTGCATATGATTCTTTTAATTCATCATCGTCAATTAACTTACCGTTAACTGTGTCAACTAAAAGCATACGGCCCGGTCTTAATCTTTCTTTTACAACAATCTTTGCAGGATCAATTTCAAGAACACCTACTTCTGATGAAAGGATAAGCTGGTCATCATCTGTAATGTAATATCTTGAAGGTCTAAGACCATTTCTGTCAAGAATTGCTCCCATGTAATCACCATCAGAGAAAAGAATTGATGCAGGTCCATCCCAAGGTTCCATCATTGTTGCATAATACTGATAGAAGTCTTTCTTAGTCTGGCTTATTGTGTCGTTCTTTTCCCATGGTTCAGGAATACACATCATAACTGCAAGTGGAAGATCAACACCATTCATTACCAAAAATTCCAAAGTATTATCAAGCATAGCTGAGTCAGAACCGTTAGTGTCAACTACAGGCATAACCTTCTGTAATGAATTGTTCATATACTCGCTGTTCATTGATTCTTCTCTTGCAAGCATGTTATCTGCATTACCACGGATTGTATTTATTTCTCCATTATGAACTATAAATCTGTTAGGATGAGCTCTTCTCCAGCTTGGGTTTGTATTAGTTGAAAATCTTGAATGTACTAATGCAATTGCTGATTCATAGCTCTTGTCCTGTAAATCATCAAAGAATAATCTTAACTGACCTACTAAGAACATTCCCTTATATACAATAGTTCTGCTTGATAATGATACTGTGTAAGTACCACCGTTACTATGTGAGAAGACTCTTCTTACAATATATAATTTTCTATCAAATTCAATACCTTTGCTTAAACCTTCAGGTTTCTTAATGAAACACTGCATAATGCAAGGCATACATTCTACTGCTTTTGACCCCAAAACTTCAGGATGTACAGGAACCTGTCTCCATCCTAAAAATTCAAGACCTTCTTTTTCAGTTATAATTTCAAACATTTTCATTTCACGTTTTCTTTTAAGTTCATCCTGTGGCATAAAGAACATACCTACACCGTATTCTCTTTCTCCACCAATTTCAAAACCTAAAGACTTTGTGACTTTCTTAAAGAATTTATGTGAAATCTGTAATAAGATACCAACACCGTCACCGGTTTTTCCCTCGGCATCCTTACCTGCTCTATGTTCAAGATTTTCTACAATCTTTAAAGCATTTTCCACTGTTGCATGACTTTGTACACCTTTAATATTAACTACAGCACCAATACCGCAGTTATCATGCTCAAAACGTGGATTGTATAGTCCATCTTCTTTTGCTTTCTTGAATAATTCATTTTGACTCATGATTTTCCTCCTTTATATAAATGTTTGATAATAACTAACCTTAATAAATAAAGTAATCAATTTACAAAAATTTATTTTGTAAGTAACAAAAAAGGGCACAAAAACTACATCAGCTATAACTGTTGTACGTCTTTGTACCCTTTATTGTTTTGCTACTTAATTTTATAAACTATTTTTGTATGAAAATCAAGTAAAATTAAGTTTAGGTAGCCTTTTTCTTATTTTTTTAAGGTTTGACTTATTTAATATATATTGGATAGGTGAAAACCTTAATAAATTAAACCTGTAGCTTAAAATTATAAAGCTTACAATATACAAAAGCCACACATTTCACTATATTAGTGAACATCCTCTTGATAAAGGCAATCCTATTGTTGTTTCGCCTTTCAGATACAACAAAAGGACTCCCTTCCGGAAGTCCTTTTAACATAATCAAATAATATCTAGTTATTCAAAAAATCTTTAATCTTCTTACTTCTAACAGGGTTACGAAGCTTTCTTAATGCCTTGGCTTCAATCTGTCTGATACGTTCTCTTGTTACATTGAAGATTTTTCCTACTTCTTCAAGTGTACGAGGGTGACCGTCTCTTAAACCAAATCTTAAGATTATGACTTCTCTTTCTCTGTCCTTTAAGTCCTGTAATAAAACATCTATGTGTTCACGAAGCATTACTGATTCAATGTTGGCTTCAGGTGTAACTGTGTTGTTATCAGCTACGAAATCACCTAAGTTTGAATCATCTTCTTCACCGATTGGTGTTTCAAGTGATGCAGGTTCTCTTGCAATCTGCATGATTTCAAGTACTTTTTCTTCTGTCATATCTAATGCTGTAGCAAGTTCTTTAGTAGATGGTTCATAACCTAACTCTAATGTAAGCTTACGCTGCATCTTTGACATTCTATTAATTGTTTCAACCATATGAACCGGTACACGGATTGTTCTTGCGTGGTCAGCTAACGCTCTTGTTACTGACTGTCTAATCCACCATGTTGCATATGTACTTAATTTGTATCCTTTTGTGTAGTCAAATTTTTCTACACCCTTAATTAAGCCAAGATTACCTTCCTGTACTAAGTCTAAAAAACTCATTCCTCGACCGGTATATCTTTTTGCAATACTAACTACTAATCTTAAGTTAGCCTCTATTAACTTTTCTTTGGCAACTATGTCGCCTTCTGTCTTACGCTTGGCAAGTTCTAATTCTTCGTCTGCTGTTAACAGTGGAACTGTTCCTATTTCTTTCAAGTACATACGAACCGGATCCTCTGTTCCTACACCCTCGAGCAAATCTACAGCATCAAATTCTACTGTCTCTTCTTCATCATTTTCAAAATTCTCGTCTGTAGGTTCCAGTAAGTCTCCTTCGTCTGCTGCTACCATTGCAATATCCTCATCTGTAGGTTCTGCAACAAGATCAACTGTTGCCTCGCCATCTTCCGGGAAATCATTATCGGCATCATCACTCTTTGCACTATCAGCTTTAGGTGCCTTTGGCTCGTTTACGTCTACTTCCATGTTGATATTGATTTTCTTTCCTGTTAATTCTGTTACAACATCAGTTTTTTGCTTTTCTGTCAAATCATCATCTTTAAAGAAATCCTGAACCTCATTAATTGTAAGTCGATCTTCCTTCTTATGAGCCAATTCAATCAGTTCTGCTACTTTTTGAGTAAATTCTTCCTTTTTCAATACAGCATCCTTTCTAACTAAGAAACTTAGTTTATCATACATGTGTTTTTTGCACACTAAACTGACCACAAAATTATTTTTTGTCGGTCGAACTAATATTATACACAAAAAAACAGCCAGTGTAAACCGACTGTAAAAAAATTCTTTGTTTTTTGTTGATTTTTATTAGATTTTATCAATAATTTTGCTTATCTAAGTCTTCAATTATTGCTTTTATGGCATTTTCAGTGTTTGGAACAGTAACTCTGTCTGCCAACTTTTTAACATTCTCCTTGGCATTGCCAACTGCATAACCAATGTCACAATTCTGCAACAACGAAATGTCATTTTCCTGGTCTCCCACTCCAATCGTTGTATGAATATGCTGGTTAAAGTGTTTCTTTAAATACTCTACGGCTATGCCTTTACCACTATCCACTCTTTGAATTTCAAGACCGTTAGGCCAGCTTGTATCAAATCTAAACTTATTGCCAAACTTCTCCTTTAAGTCCTTTTGCATTGCAACCGTAACTTCTTCATCCTGAATAAATAAAATCTTAAAAACTTCGTCTCCAATACTATCAAACAACTTCTCAAGACTTCCATCTCCAGGAGCACTTTCAAGTGGTTTAAATTCCTTGCTGTCGTGGACTGTATAATTAATCCAATATTCCCAAACTTTTGTCCAGTTATCATTAACATATTTTACAAGTTTGTAGCAATCCTCTTTTGCCATTGGCCACTTTTCAATAATCTTCTCATTATCCTTGTCGTAAAGAACCGTTCCATTTAAAGCAACTATTGGTGCGTTAACCTTGAATCTATCCTTAAACTTATCAGCATATTCAGGAAATCTTCCCGTTGCCAAAGTAAATATTCCACCTTCTTTTTGGAAATATTTAATGGCCTTAACGTTTTCTTCTGACAAAACCTCTTCCCCATAAGTTAATGTACCGTCACAATCACTGCAAAGCAAATATCCCTTAAACTTTGGAGCCGGATTTACATGAACCATACAATGCTTAACTTCCTGAAAGTTTTTTTCAATTGCATCATGCACTTCCTGTGCAATGGCATGGGATTTATATAAGGAAATGTTGCCATTAGCTGCAATTTCAACATCCACATATATTTTTGCTCCAAAAAGACGTGTATGAAGTAAATCAAGTGAAACTACACCTTTTTGACTCAAAATAATGTCGGCCATTTTTCTCTCAACTTCTTCATCACATGACTTGTCAACCATCTTATCTATTGCATCTTTAAAAATTTCATAAGCTGCCTTAGCAATGAATAAACAGATAATAACACTTGCTATAGGGTCAAGAATAGGGAATCCTGATCTTGCGCCTATAATACCTATTAAAGCACCAATTGAAGAAAGAGCATCAGACCTGTGGTGCCATGCATCAGCCATTACTGCCCCTGAATTAATCTTTTTCGCAGCAGATCTTGTAAACCAATACATCCATTCCTTTGTTGCAATAGATATAATCGCTGCAACCATTGCTATTATTCCCGGAATTGTTTGATTGCCATTGGTTCCATTTATTATTTTATTTACACCATCTATGCCAATTCCTGCTCCTGTTATAAGAAGTACCACTGCCAAAATAATAGCTGCAACACACTCTAATCTATCATGGCCATACTGGTGACCTTCATCAGATTCTTTTCCTGCAAGGCTAACGCCTATTATTACTATAAAACTACTAAAAACATCAGACGCAGAATGAATGGCATCAGAAACCATGGCGCCCGATTTTCCTATAATACCTGCCAACAATTTAAATACTGACAAAAGCAGATTAACTACAATACTAACTGTAGACACCTGCATTGCTACTTTTTTAGTTTTTTCATCTGACAAAATTTCTTTCTTTTCTATTCTTGTCATAACGAACCCGCTTTCCTTAATAACTATGTTTTCTTTAATAAAATATGACTTCTTTGGCACAGTCATATTTTTATAAAACCTACTCTTCTATAAATTATTTGCTTCTTAAACAATTATCAATTCCACAATAAATACCAGCGCACAACTTACTATTGCAACCTGAAAAAGATTTCCACCTTTCCAAGCCAAAAGAATCGCACCAATTAATGCAATCAGACCTGACCACATACTCTGTGTAGCTGTAAGGATTGCCGGAAATGTCATTACCGCCAATGTTACATAAGGCACATAATACAGAAATGACTTTATGTATTTATTTGTAATTTCTTTTCTAATTAATGTTAGCGGAAGCACTCTGATTGCATATGTTGCAATAGCCATTGCAAGAAGACATATATATATGTTATGCATTTTCTTCCTCCTTTACCGGAAATAATATTGCTGCTGCTAATGAAATAATAACAGTCAAAATCATAATCTTTACACCTGATGAAATTCCTGCAAAAACAGAAAGTGTATTAAATATGTAACTTAAAACAAAGCTTGCAACTATTACTCCTGCTACTATTTTGTTCTTTTTCCCCTCAGGAATTATGCATGCCATAAACATACCATAAAGACCTACACTTAAGGCACTTACAACTCTGATTGGCAATGCGTTGCCCATCAAAACACCTAGCGCCGTACCTACACACCATGCTGGTGAGGCAACTGCCGCAAGTCCAAAAGTATAATAAGGATCAAGCTTTCCTGCTACAGATATTGAAGCTCCAAATATTTCATCTGTTATAAAATATCCCATTATAAGTCTTTTCCATATTGGGGTGTCTGCGGGAATCTTCTGGCTTAACGCACAAGACATTAAAAGATATCTGGCATTAGCGACAACCTCCATCATTACCATTACAAAAATGCTTGCGTTGGCCCCAAAAAGAGTAAATGCAATATATTCCCCCGCTGAGGCATGCAATCCAAAACTTGCCACTGCTGACTGAAATGCCGTTATTCCTGCATTCTTTGCCTGTATTCCAAGTGTAAATGCTACTGCAAAATAACCCAATGCTATTGGAATACCATTTTTTAGTCCTTTTACAAAATTGTCTAAATGTTTCTCTTTCATTTTCTGCTTAATCTCTCGTTTCCCAGTTGCCACAATGATTATATTTTACTTTCCATACATTTATCAATATCATTTCATTATAGCTCTATGTCTAATTCATTACTTCTTTACTTTAACACTTTTAACCTTGCTCCAGTCACCATAAATCTTCTTGCCATTAACAGTTCTATATGCTCTTACCTGAACATAATATTTCTTCTTTTTAAGTTTTTTAATAGTGTATTTTGGAGTATTGGTTTTTATGTTTTTAACCTTAGCTTTTTTAAGCTTTTTCTTTGTTGTGGCATATCTTACATTATATCCTGTAACTTTAGAAATCTTAGCCCACTTAAGACTAATCTTTTTGCCTTTTTTGTTTTTGGCATATGTAACCTTTGCCTTTGAAACCTTAATAGTTTCTGTTTCTTTAGGCGCATTAGGATTGTCTTCTGCCTCAATTGTTCTAACATAGGTTCCTGTATAATCATCACCTAATCCTGTGAAAGTAATTGTAATCTTCCCCTTTGCATCCGTTTCTACAGTATAATCATAATCAGTTCCTTTTGTCATCGCGTAACTACCATTATTGACAGTAATTTTCAATTGTTTATTTTCGAATTCTGTTCTAATAGTTACATTGCCTATTTCTTTTTTTACAATTTGAAATTCCTTTGTTATCTGTCCTGTATAACCATCAATTCCCTTAATAATCATAGTTACCTTGCCCGGATAAAAATTATTCTTGTACGTAACTGTATAATCAGCCATAGGATTTAAATTCTTTCCTTTATAAGATAATAACACTATTGGAGTTATTCTCTTTCCAACAAACTCATAACTATCCTTAACATTAGACCAGTCTATCTGAACTTTTCCTGAACTAATATCAATAGGTGTAACTTTCGCACCCTCTTCTTTTCCATTGTCATTAGCATCCAAAACTGAATAACTGTTATCAGCCTTTACCTGATAATTTGGCTGTATAAGTGACATACTAAATGCCATTGATAAACTAAGAATAACCGATAAAACTTTTTTTGATTTTCTCATAATATTTCTCCTCGTCTCAATTTTGATTAATATGTAACTAATGAACCCTATCAATTTTTAACACCGTCAGTATATTTTAGCACATTTATCAACCTAACGCCACATCAAGTATCATCATAAGAACAAATCCAATTGCTGCACCTATTGTTCCTATATTAGTATGCTCACCTGACTGTGACTCAGGAATTAATTCTTCTATTACAACATAAATCATTGCACCTGCTGCAAATGCCAAAAGATATGGCAATATTACAATAATCTTTGATGTAAGAAGTATAGTTATAAATGCACCTATAGGTTCTACAACACCTGAAAGGAACCCACACTTAAATGCCCTCATCTTACTCATTCCCTGTCCCTTTAGAGGCATTGAAATAATGGCACCTTCCGGAAAATTCTGTATTGCAATACCTATTGACAATGCAACAGCTGCAGTAAGACTTAACTTGCTATGTCCCATAATCGCTCCTGCATACGCTACACCCACTGCCATTCCCTCAGGAATGTTGTGAATTGTAACTGCAAACATCATCATTGTTGTTTTTGAAAATTTACTCTTTACACCCTCCGGCTTATCGCTGTCCAAATGTAAATGTGGCACAATGCTGTCAATTAAAAGTAAAAACAAAATTCCAAGCATAAAGCCTACAGCTGCAGGAAGCCAGGCTATTCTCCCCTGTTCCTTAGACATATCAATTGCCGGAATAAGAAGTGACCATACGCTTGCCGCAATCATAACTCCTGCTGCAAAACCAAGTAGAGTCTTTTCAATCTTTGCATTAATATTGTCTTTCATAAAAAATACCATTGCCGCACCTAGGGTTGTTCCAAGCAACGGTATTAATAAAACAACCATTTCATCCATATTTTATCCCTCTCCTTCATTAATTACACATATTGTTATAACTCAACTATTTGATGTAATCGTATACTTTCATAATATAATAAGGACCCCGAATACACGAAGTCCTTATCCTAATTTATTTTATAATTTTTGCTTTTCTTCGTTTTTCAATCCAGCCTACTATCTTTCGACCAATCTTTTCGATTAATATTGTACTATATCTTAATGCCGGTTCTGTAATTATGGCAAATACCACAAACAACATAATGCATTTCGTAGACATACCGCGCATTGCAAATAAATCTCCAAGATAAATACTGCAACCTAAAAGTCCTACAATACATCCGCCCCAAACACACCAGCGAAGTGCATTCATAGGCTTACTAATGTTATAAAGAATTACAAATCCTACTATTGCAAGTAACATTGTGCAGGCTGTTGATATATCAGTCTCACCTACTTCAAATACCTGACCAAATACTACAAGTGCTCCTACAACAAGGAAATCTGTAATACCTGCCGGCAATGCTTTTATAAGCACATTGGATAGGAAGTGTCCCTGAATAATGTTTTTATTAGGCTGTAGGGCAAGGAAAAATGCCGGAACACCTATTGTAAACATACTAATCAGCGAAATCTGTGATGGCTCCAATGGATAATTTATCATAAAGCATACAGAAAATAGTGATAAAAGGAATGAGAAAATATTTTTAACAAGAAACAAACTTGCTGAACGTTCAATGTTATTTACAACTCTTCTTCCTTCCATTACAACTGATGGCATACAGGCAAAGTTAGAATCTAACAAAACAAGCTGTGACGCCTGTGCTGCCGCATCACTTCCTGATGCCATTGCCACTGAGCAGTCTGCATCCTTTAGTGCCAAAACATCGTTTACACCATCACCTGTCATTGCCACAGTTCTACCTGCTTTCTTAAGGGCTCTGACAAATTTACGTTTCTGGTCAGGTGTAACTCTGCCAAATACTGTATATCTTAATACTGCATCTTCAATTGCCTCATCTGTTGTAAGGGTTGATGCATCTATATAATTGTCTGCATTTGCTATTCCTGCCTGCAACGCAACCTGAGAAACAGTTACAGGATTATCACCTGATATAACCTTTATTTCCACACCCTGATTTTCAAAATACTTAAATGTTTCAGGTGCTTCTTTTCTAATAGGGTTAGACAAAAATACCAAGCCTAGAGGTGTAACCTTTCCTGTTAATGCTTTACCGTCAATAACTCCGTCATAAATACCAAATACAAGAACTCGGTATCCTTCTGAACTATACTGTTCAATCTGCTCTCTATAATTGTCATAATCCTCTCTTAACACGAACTCAGGTGCACCAAGAACATAGCTTCCATCTTCAAAGGCTGCTCCTGAATATTTAAACTGTGACGAGAAAGGACTTACTGACACTGCTTTTCTACCTGAAGGCTTATTAAAGTAATCCTTCATAGCCTTCATAGTAATATTATCACTAGACATTGCCGAAGCAAAATCACTAATAATCTGCTTTAATGGAGCCATGGACTGACTGTCGTATCCATCCATTGGAATCTCTCCGTTAACTTCCATTGTATTCTCTGTAATTGTCCCTGTTTTGTCAACACACAAAACATTAACTCTTGCAAGGGTTTCTATACATTTCATGTCATGTACAAGAACTTTCTTTGATGCAAGTCGCATAACACTTACAACAAGAGCAACACTGGCCAGTAAATACAAACCTTCCGGTATCATTCCAATAACAGCAGCAACCATAGATGTTATACTCTTGCTAAAAGATGCTCCCGAAAAGAAGAACTGCTGTCCAAAAAGTAATAGTCCAATTGGAATAATCAATATACCCACTGCTCCAACTAATTTGTCAAGAACTCTAATCATTTCGGACTGTTCTTCACTATTCATTGCCTTAGCTTCAAGTGTTAACTTTGATATATATGAATCCTCACCAACCTTGTCAAGTCTTGCATAACATTCACCTGAAACAATAAAGCTTCCTGACATTAATTCATCGCCGGGCTTCTTTGATATTTCATCAGATTCACCTGTAAGCAATGACTCATTAACTGAAACTTCGCCATCTATAACAATGGCATCGGCACAAATCTGATTTCCTGCCTTAAAAATAACTATATCGTCAAGGACCAGTTCTTCCGCAGGAATACTAAACTGTCTTCCTTCTCTAACAACTAAAGCCTTTGGGGCATTTAATACTGATAACTTATCTAAAGTATTCTTTGCTCTTATTTCCTGAATAATACCGATAAACAAGTTTGCCAGAATAACCGGCAAAAAAGTTAAATTACGGAATGAACCTGCCAAAATTAACAGCGCCGCAAGAACTGCAAATACTAAGTTAAAATACGTAAACAGATTACTTTTTATAATTTCCGGAACAGTTTTTGACGGCGGTTCAACCGGCTCGTTAGACCAACCATTCTCAAAATATTCATTAACCTGATCACTGTTTAAACCATATCTGATATCTGCATTAAATCTTCTTGTCTGAACTTTTTTTCTTACTATTGTATTGTCTTTTGATGTTCTATTCTTCATAAGTTCTCCTTGTCAGTTAAAAACCCCTATATTAAATTTCAGATTGCCATATACCTAAATCTACAATCCGTTTTCTTAAATACCTTCACATCAAAATATTATACCAAATATTTCATATCATATTTTGAATATTCTATGAACTATTTGTTAGTGTTTATGATATTTTCTACCATCTTCTTCATATTTAGGCTCACAAGTAAGTTGCATTCCTAATTTTTTAAATGTAGTTTCATCTACTGATGACAATAAAACTGTTGAATGTGCATCACATCCCTTAAGCTTAGTTAATTCTCCCATAGCCTTCTTTGCATTTTCATTGTGAGCTGCTGTTGATGACAATGCAATTAAAATTTCATCTGTGTGAAGACGTGGGTTCTTGCTTCCAAGATAATTAGTCTTCAATGTCTGAATAGGTTCAATTGCTTCTTTTTCAATTAATTCTACTTCATCATCAATATTACCAAGTGCCTTAAGAGCATTAAGTAAAGCTGCTGCTGATGCACCTAAAAGGTCAGTTGTGCGACCTGTAACAATCTTTCCGTCAGGAAGTTCAATTGCTACAGCCGGCTTGTTGTCAGTTTCTTTTTCTTTATTAAGAGCCACAACTGCCACTTCTCTATCCTGTGGTGTAATTTCAGCCTGTTTCATAAGAATTTCTAACTTAGAAATATTATTTTTTGTACTTCCTGTTCTTCTCTTTTCACAAAGAGCCTGATAATATCTTCTGATAATTTCCTGTTTTGAAGCCTTGCAACAAGCTTCATCATCAAAGATACAATTTCCTGCCATATTAACCCCCATATCTGTAGGTGATTTGTATGGACTCTTACCTGAAATCAATTCAAACATTGCATTAACAACAGGGAAAATTTCAAGGTCTCTGTTATAGTTTACAGTTGTCTCTCCATATGCTTCCAAATGGAATGAGTCAATCATGTTAACATCATTTAAATCTGCTGTTGCTGCCTCATAAGCAAGGTTAACAGGGTGTCTTAATGGAATGTTCCAAATAGGAAATGTTTCAAACTTAGCATATCCTGCATTAATTCCTCTCTTATGTTCATGGTATAACTGTGAAAGACATGTAGCCATCTTTCCACTTCCAGGACCTGGTGCTGTTATAACAACAAGTGGTCTTTCAGTTTCAATATAATCATTCTTTCCGTAACCTTCATCACTAACAATAAAGTTAACATCACTTGGATATCCAGGAATCTTATAGTGCTTGTATGACTTAATTCCAAGTTCTTCTAATCTCTTCATAAATAATTCTGCTGCCGGCTGTCCTGCAAACTTTGTAAGACAAACACTGCCAACAAAAAGCCCTACTGACTGAAATTCATCAATAAGTCTTAAAACATCCATGTCATATGTAATTCCATAATCTCCACGAATCTTGTTTTCTTCAATGTCTTCAGCACTAATAACAATTACAACTTCTGCCTGGTCTTTTAACTGTAATAACATCTGTAACTTTGAGTCAGGCTCAAATCCAGGCAATACTCTTGATGCATGATAATCATCAAAAAGCTTACCGCCAAACTCCAAATACAACTTGTTTCCAAACTGTGCAATTCTTTCCTTAATGTGTTCTGATTGCATCTTTAAATACTTCTCATTATCAAATCCTTTTTTCAAAACCTTAACCTCATCTATCATCATTTTATATATAATTATATTGATTACAGTGTTCCAATACTAACATACAATGAAGCATAAACTTCACAATATGCAAATATTAGGACAGATTGTTATAGTGCAAAGCAGTTAACAATCCATATAATCAATGTTGTTACCTCTCGTAAAAATCATGGTCATCCACAACAGGAATCTTCTTAATGTCCATATCTTCTATCATTATAAATCTCTGATTTTGAAGAAAAACAATTAACTGATCTATAACCTGCTGTTCTCCCTGAACTTCCATTTCAACAGTTCCATCATACAAATTTCTAACCCAGCCTGTAAGCCCAAGCTGTCTGGATTTATATACTGAATAATATCTAAATCCTACCCCCTGAACTCTTCCATAGAAGATTATGTGTTTTCTTACTTTTTCACTCATATTTATCTCCTAATCCAAACTTTAATACTAATTTTATGCAAATTTCATTATTAATTTTTTATGCTAATTTTGATAGTTTTTTTATAGCTTTTTAATATTATTTTTCAACAAACTTAATTTCATACTCACTACTATCATAAACTTTTTCAATAAAACCTTTTATGATAGTCTTGGCATTCTTTTCGGCATTTTCAAGAAGTCCATTGCTTTCTGCATCCTTCTTGGCGTTCTCCTTAAGCTTGCTCATTGCCTCATTGTTATCTTTTAAAGTAATCTTTGTGAATATGCTTTCTTGTTCGTGATATACCTTAAAAGAATCCTTATTAAGTTCACAGCTTAGAATCTTAGCCTTTGGAACTTTAACCGTTATGGTCTTATCCTTTACGCTCCAGTCAATCTGGTCAAAATCAATTCCTGCCTTAACATTTACATCATAACTGTAAATATACTTGCTCTGAGTAAAAGGAATGTCAATTCCAAATAACTGCTTTGACTCATCTGTAACATTAACTTCAGTACAATATGCTTCCTGAGTTGCAAGTTCTCCAATATTCTCAAAACCTAATTTAGTAGTCTTATTGTCAATTGAAATAACCTTCCTTGTGCCAAACCACGCAACAAGAACTACTGCCACAATGCATAATATTATTAAAATCTGCTTTGATAAATAAACCTTTGCAATGCTTAAACCTTTTTTATTTTTTTCTTTAGTCCCCATACTTTAATCTCCTCTGTATTAATAAATACTCTTTATTCTATCATATAACTTAACTCTTTTGAATTTATTTTGTCGAAAAAAACGCCTTATATGATTTTTTCTCACATAAGACGCTTTTTATTAGATTTTTATAAAGTTTTTTGTACTAATTTACTTGTTAATTATTTAGCATAATCTTAGCAACAGTTTTTTGCCACTTTTTAATTTAATTAACTGTTTTGTTAATTTATTATATTAATTCGTTTCTTTTATTATTTAGTGAACTAATTTATAAAATGGTATTCCTAATTTTTATATGTCATCTTATTAAAATGAAACAACAAGTTCCATTTTGAACTTTTCTTCACCAAATACAGCATGTGGAACATCTTTAGGCATAACAATAGTCTCACCTTCATTAAGAATGAAAACATCTCCGCCAATTGTAAATCTTCCTGTTCCTTCCAATACTGTAACCATAGCGTCTCCACCTGATGCGTGAGTTGAAATTTCTTCACCTTTGTCAAATGAAAATATAGTTACACTTACATAATCATTCTGAACTAAAGTCTTGCTTACAACCTGTCCATCCTGATAATCTACTAAGCTTTTTAATTCTAATTTTTCTTTCTTTGCAATGTTCTTATACATATTAATTACCTCTCGCTTATTAATATTTTATTTAGAAAAATGATTCATTACGTATACTCCAAGTGCCACAATACAACCTGCAATTATATATTTAACTCTCATTGGCTCTCCAAGAATTATGCTTGAAAAGATAACTCCAAGAATAGGAATGAATGCATTAAATATGGCTATTTTACTTATTGGATGATATGCAAGAAGCTGATTATAAACTCCAAAGCATACTGCTGATATAAGAATCAGTCCAATCATTATTATAATGGATTCCGTGGTTATTGTCCATCTTGCGGCAGGCCCTATTATTGCTGAAACTACACATAAAAATACGCCACCTATAGTCATGCTTAAACTTGTTGCAACAGTCATATCCATCTTTTTTGAAATTATTCTTGTAATAATTCCGCCAAAGGCTCCACACAGGGCATTTAGAAGAATCATTCCGTCGCCTCTAAATGAAATTCCCTGAAAGAAATTCTGTCCCGGTTCAATGTTTATTAACAGTATTCCGCTAAATCCCAATATACATCCTAATGCTTTGAATTTTGAAAACTTGTCATCTTCAAAAATAATGCAGGACAATATTATGGCAAAAAATCCATTCATTGAATCGAGTATTGTTGACCTTGAACTTGGAAGATAACCAAGTCCCACATATGAAAACAAATAATGTAATGCTGTGTTAACCAGTGCAAATAATAATAGCCACGCCACAACGCTTTTTTGTTCAACTTTAAATTTTCTTTTTTGTATTATTGCAAGGATTGTTACTAATATTCCCGCAAAAAGAAATCGTATTCCTGCAAAACCTATTTTGCTTCCTAAATCATCCGAGGCTATATGCAACTGGGCATATCCTAATTTAATCAGCGGATACGCCAACGACCAACCTGCCGCACAAAAAAACGCCCAAAAAGGGGCCGTTTTCCTGTTACTAAAAATTGAATTTTTCATGTAATTATTTCTCGTAAATCTTTCCTGTAATTTTTTCTATAATTATTCTGTAAATTTTCTGTAATTATTCTGTAAGTCTTCTGTCTTTTTATTATGTTATGTATTTGCAATACAATAATTGTTTAATACTTCTGTTTCTTATTTTACTTTATTTTATTTCCTGTATTTCTACTTTTGTGTTTATCAGGCTTTTCTTCCATATCATAAGATACACTTTGTATTCTATGGAATCAGTTGCCACAACAAAAGGCTCTTCCACGAATATCTCTGACTTTATCTTTTTGTGTTTTAACTTGTTCTGAAGCTGCTTTGCCCTTGTCAAAATCTTCTTATGCTCATTGTCTGCAGCCTTTCCAAACTTTCTTGTTGGATAATTTTTTGTTGCTTCTGTCATTTTTTCCATAAGACTTTCCACAACTTTTCTGTGAGACCTTCTATGTAACATAGTTGCTATAACTTTTGCAAGCTTTCTGTTCTTAAACTGCTTATATAAAACAAGAACCTGATAAAGCATTTTGTCCTGCTGCTCTCTTGCCACCTTAAGTATAACAGTGATTGCCTTGTCTGTTGGCTCCCACGGATTGTCCCTTGGCACAAGATACTTCTCAGGCACCGAAGGATAAAAGCAATAATTAAGCGGTGGAAAATCTGTAAGATTAGCCAGCTCTTTCTCCAAATCATTACAATACTTTTCTCCCAAATAATCAAGTTTATCCCTGAGAATTGAAATTTTGTATTCAAGCTGTCTTAAATATTCATAACCTTCAATCCAAAAATGTGCAGTTCTTCCGTAATTATACAAATTAACTTCAAAACTAACATCCTCAAAAAATACAGTACACACCGAATCTTTCTGATGTACAACCAAAACATATTCATCATTGCCTGTACTGTCATTTTTTTGAACTGTCAGGGATGTATTAATCTCTCCCTGATAGTCCTTTATATATTCTCCTGTAATTCTTGCATTTTCAAATACAATAAAACTTTCAACCGCATCATTCATAAGATAAATAACTTTAAGCTTGTTATCATCTACCTTATCAGACACAAGTTCAAACTGATTCTGTTCTATTAAATTATCTAACTTTTCAAAAATATCTTCTCTTTTGCTCATAATCAATCTTTATCAACCCCAGCCCGGAACTTTTTTAAACAACATCTTCCTGCCCCAGCTTGATTTCTTTTTACTTAGGTAAATCCAACCTTTCTTTCCTGATTTTGTTTTTACATAAGCATAAGCATTAATTGGCTTTTCCTCTCCGTACTTGCCCTGTGGACGTTTTGCCACGTTCTTCATTGGTTTAATTTTTATCATTTTAATCTTGTCACCTTTTTTGACTGTAAATTTCACCTTTGACTTCTTTGATGCTTTTTTGTAAACCTTAATATTACTCTTAGCCTTATACTTATACTTCTTTGAACTTCCTACAAGATTATATGTTCCTGTAGTTGTTGTAATCTTGTTATTCTGTAATTTCAATGGAATGTTAGCATAAAAACAGCCAATTGGCAATGAATATGGTGTATCTACCACAATATTAAATCTGCCGTTGCCTTTTACATTGCTAAAAGAATACTCTCTTGTATAATTCAAAGCCTTGTTTTTATTGTTATCAAATTCTACAATTGATGCACCATTCCATCTCTGAAATGAACTGTAATCCATAACATCCGAATAGCCTCCAATCTGCAAATTCAATTCCAAAGTATTATCACTACTGTCAATATCAAGAACCGTATACTTAGCCCAAGTATCTGTTAACTTCTTAGTGTAAACATTCTTATCATTTATAAACAAACTTACACTATTAAAGAAGTCATTATCATCTTTATTAACCTGAGTTGTGTACTTAATCTTCTCCGTCTGCCCATCTCCATTCAAGTCAAAATAATAATCCTTGTTCAGTTCAAGTGTCTGGTTAGTTGCTGCGTAAACATTAACATTGCTAAGCAAAAATCCTGCTGTAAAAGCAAAAGACAATGCTCCAAAGATTGATAAAGATTTTTTTAAATTTCCTTTCATGATCTTGTCCTCCTGTTCATACCCTTATAACTTGATTGTACTATTGTTTCGGGAGAAATCAATATGGATTTTCTTTTTTCGTGGTTGTGATAATTGAAACGTTTTCATCTTTACTTTATCATAAATATTTTTTAGAAGTATTTCTCGAATATTTTATGATTTTTTAATAGATTTGCACTGCCTTTTCAACCAATTTTTCATTTTCATAAACAAGCTTTAATGTAAAAAATCTTTCTTCGTTATCAAGCAACAATTTTAGAAAAATAGCATCCCCTTCCCATGTTGGAAGTTTAGGCACTTCCGTCTTGCTTACCCATTCCAATTCTCCCTCGTCGCAGGTAATAATCTCTCCACGAAAATCGTCCGATGTAAAAAGGCACATCATTTCAGGCTCACAGTCATCACTTACAAAAGTTATCAAACCTCTAAACTTATACGACAACAATTCCAAGCCTGTCTCCTCTTTTACTTCTCTTAAAAGACATTCCTCAGGGCTTTCATTTCCTTCTGCGTGACCGCCTACGCCAATCCACTTATCCTTATTAATGTCATTTTCTTTTTTAGTTCTATGTAACATTAAATATTTTTCATCTTTTTCTATGTAACACAAAGTCGTAACTTTCATCCAAAAATCCACCTCTAAAACCAGCTAATAATTATTACCACAAACGACAATATTGCTATTGCACCAAACAGCTTAAGTGATTTCATCAACTCTTTATATGTTAAACTATCTTTTAATAAAATATCTTCTTTGGTTAATGATTCCATTTTCATTGTTCTTCTAATTTTTATTAAAAAACAAATATCCAGCACGCAAAGTACCAAGCATACAATGCCTAAGATTGTTCTTATTGTTACTGGCATTCTACTTTCCCTCCTGCATCATTAATTTCACATATTCTTCTGCATTCTCTCTATTGTCTTCTATTTCTGCTTCTGTAAGATTTCGAATAACTTTAGCAGGATTACCAAATGCCATTGAATTGTCAGGGATTTCCATTTTTCCCGTTACTAAAGCACCGGCACCAATAATGCAATTCTTGCCTACTCTTGCTCCATTCAGAAGAATGCTTCCCATTCCAATAACTGTATTGTCGCCAACTGTACAACCATGAACTATGGCGTTATGACCTATTGTTACCCCATTGCCAATGGTTAACGCAAAACCATTACCTGTGTGCAATGTGCAATTGTCCTGCACATTAGAATTATCGCCTATTGTTATTCCTTCCATATCACCACGAACTACCGCATTGTACCAAATCCCAACATTGTTGCCTATTTCAACATTTCCTACAACGTGTGTTCCCGGTGCTAAAAATATATTTTTGTTCAAAATTCTTCTCCTTCACAACAACTATATACTTATTTCTTCTTTCTAAGCTTTCCTGTTTTCTTGCTAAAAGTATATCTTTTTCCTTTGATTTTCTGTTTGCCTTTAAGCATGCCTTTTGTCTTTGAAAAATAGTATTTAGCATTTTTGTATGTTACCCAGCCGTTTTTTCTTTTTCCACTTTTCTTGAAGAAATAACTTTTCACTCCGTCTGTGTAAATCTGATTAGTTACTACAACTCCGTTACCTTTTGCCAAATAACTTTTACCACGAATAGTAAACCAACCGCTTGTCATTTCTCCAGTCTTGGGATTCAAATAAAATTTGTTTCCTGCTTCTTTAAAGAAACCTTTATTCATAACGGCTGTTTTGTTGTTAAAGTGATACCACTTTCCGTCTTTTTTTACCCAGCCTGCTATTTTATTTCCTTCCTTGTCAACAAAATATGTCTTGCCTGAAATTGTCTGAAAATCACCTTCGATGTTTTTTGCACTAAGCTTGTAATAATTAATAATACCCTTTGCATCTGCCACTCCCAAACTCTTTCTTTGTTCAGCAGTTTTAAAATAATTGTTACAATCACTTTTGTTTGAAACATATCCATGTTCAATGATAAGGCTTGGAATCTTGTTAAGAACGCCCTCTCTTACAATTGAGTAATAATCTGCCTTTGCGCCGTTTTTGTACTTTTCATCATGCAAAGTTCTAAACCAAAAACCCTCGCTTTTTATTCCAAGTTCCTGCAAATTAGCCATTATGCTACTACCCAATGCCTGAGTTGTCGTGCTAACATATTTATTATACCCTGAATTGTAAGCCGCTAATATCATAGCTCCACTTCTCTTTTTTTCAGGATCCCAATTAATATGAAAACTTACAAGTGAATCTGCACTTAACCTTTTTGCCAAATGATTTCTTGCTGTAAGGCAATCGCCTAGCTTAAGTTTTTTAACGCACTTGCTATTAGTTCTTGTTATATAAACAGTTACATCTGAATATTTATTTAAGTAATTTCTACAAGCCTTGCCAATGTCCAAATTAACATCCTCTTCTTTTAATCCATTGCCCCTTGCACCTATATGCTTCTTGCAATGTCCTGGATCAAGCAAAATAACCTTAGACTTGACTGGATTCAAAATTGACTTTTTAATATTTGATGCTTTGGTAGTTTCCTGTGGCTTTGTAGTTTCTGCGGGCTTAGTTGTCTCTGTAGTTTTTGTACTTTCAGATGGCTTAGTTGTTACTGCTTCTACGGATGTTGTAACCTTCTCTCCTGAAATCTCAGCCTTTGTCTGAGTAGAAAATGTAGCTATGCTCATCAATGTACATATCGATAAAGTTCCAAGTGTGTATTTTATTGTTTTAAATATTTTGATGTTGTTCATGTTCATACCCCTTTGTATTATCTCTTATTTTTCCACTTTTTCAGTATAACATATACACTGTTGTTTTCAATTAACTTCTTTTCCATCAACTGCATTCTTTACATCCGTTTCAGCGTAATGTCCTGATAAAACTATCTTTCCTGCATCTTTTTCGTCAAAAGAGAATGTGGTAGCTGACTTTCAGGTTCTCTGCCATCAAAATAATCTAACAACATCTGTAGTTCTTCGCTTATGCCATCTCTGTTACCTTTGGTATTTAAGAAAATCTTATGAGTTCCATCATTTAATTTTATATCCGAATCATCAATACATATATTCTCAAATTCATAAATACTTCTATTCTTTTCAAAAAAATCAAAGGTACAAATAAATATTACATAGCTTGTTTTTAGTATATCATAAGATTGACCTTTTTCAATTAATTTCAAGTCAATTATGTCCTGATAATATCGTGACCTCTTCGGTAGCTCCTCATAATTTGTCGTTTGCATTTCAAGATTAAAAACAGTATTTTTGTCATCTTCAACATAGATGTCCAGTCTTATTGACTTTGAACCCGGTGCAATCTGAATGGTTTCTTCATAATCAAGATATTCAATGTCCCTTATCTTAATGTTTAATATCTGCTCTAACACCGGCTTGCATATCTCTTTATTAGACATTACTTTGGCAAACATAAATGCATCTGTTATTCCTAATTCTTCATATTGTTTTCCCATTATCTTATCCTCCCTTGTTTATTTAATATCTAAATATATTTTAAATAATAAATGCGCTTCTGTCAACATTTTATTTATGTGTTTCGGATTCAGTTTATGTGATGTTTACCTTATATAAAAAGTCAACTGGAAAGTATTAAACTTTAAATCTAACTTTCTAACCAGCTTTTTATTAACTTTTTTGAATAGTATTAGATAAATAGTTACATCATAAGCAGTATTCGTATTCCGCTTCGTTCCATACTCATATCGCGCTAGCGCGATATATTCCTGAATTAAAAATGCTTTTATTGAGCAAGCTCATAACGCAATTTTATTTCAGTCATGCACCGCTTAAAGTTACGCGTAAAAAGTCCCGGTAAGATTGGTTACCCAATCTTCCGGGACTATGAGAATATGAGAAAGCAATGCTTTTCAATATTATCAGGCTATTTTACTTTGACTACATGATATAATGTGTATGTCTTACCACCACTTGTAACTGTAATCTTAATTGTAGCTTTGCCTTTCTTAACAGCTTTAACTTTACCCTTCTTAGAAACCTTAGCTACCTTCTTGTTAGATGTTGCATACTTAACTGTAGCACCACTTGCAAGGTTTGCTAATTTAATCTTCTTAGATTTGCCTTTCTTAAGAACTGTTTCGTCTGCAACTGCAAGGTTCTTTCCTGCTTTGCTAATCTTGCTTACTTTGAAGCTTGTCTTAGCTTTGCCCTTAACTTTGACATTGAAGTAGTACTGGCTTACAACACTGCCCTTCTGGATGCAGATTGTTAATTTAGCTTTACCTTTCTTCTTTGTCTTAATTACACCCTTATTACTAATTGTTGCAACTTTCTTGTTGCTTGTGTAAGTATAAACCTTAGCACCCTTAGTATTCTTAAGACGTAACTTGTATGTAGCCTTAGCGCTTAACTTCTTGCTTGAAACTACTGTTGGAACCTTTAATCCTGTAGCACCACTTGGTGTATCTTTGTTAGCTGCTACTGTAGTTGTTCCTTCATTAGCCTTAGCTGGTGCTGTAGTTGGTGCTGTAGTTGTTTCGCCTGCGGCTGGTTTTGTTGTTGTTTCACCTGTAGCTGGTGTTGTTGTTTCTTCGCCTGTTGATGGTGTAGTTGTTTCTTCACCTGTGCCAGGTGTTGTTGTTTCTTCTGAACCTGGTGTTGTAGTTGTTTCTTCAGGCTTCTTAACTTCTGCCTTGATTACTTCGATTTCAGCAAGACCAACTGCTGTTGTTGATTCTGAAACTTCGTCAACTACGAACTTAATGTTCTTAACTTCTTTGCCTTCGCCAAGACTGATTTCCTTAACTGCACCATCATTTGGAAGTTCTCCAACTTCAAGTGTTGTTCCATCCTCAAATTCTAAGTGAGATTTTGTGATGTGGTCATCTGTATTAGGTCTGTCATAAAGTTTAATTGTTGTAACTTTCTGTGCTTCATCGTATGCAAGATTTAACCAAGCACCTTTTCCTTCATTCTTTGTTACCCATTCAGCCCATGGGAATCTTGTATGCTTGTTAGCAAGTCCTGTTGCATAACCATCTGCAATACCGTCAACTGCCTTAACTGCACTCTGGTCATCCCATCTGCTGTCACTGCTGTTTTCACTTGATGCTGTTACTGTAGCAAGTGAACCAATACTGTTTGTTTCATGCTTGTAGAATACTTCATTAACCTTTGAGAATGAAGCAATCCAATTGTAGTATTCTGTTGAATACTTACGAAGTGCCTGATCCTTTAAGTTATACTTAAATGGTCCCTGACGCATGCTGTATGGAGTTAATACGTTTTCTCTTTCGCTCCAGTTAAGCATTGTCTTTTCTTCAAGACCATCAAGGTGCTGCCAAGCTCCTAAATATGTGTTAAGTTCTTTGCCCCAACCGTAGTTACCCTGATCTTTAGGATATACTTCATCAGTCATATGGCTATGGATAATAGCTTCGTGAACTGTTGGCTGGAATTTATCGTTTTCCTTCTGGATATTCTTAATAGCTTCATTACCGAATAATCCAAAGTATGCATGGTCATAATGCATATCGTATCTTGATGTCATATAAACATCTGTTGGGTTAACACTCTTCATTACACTTTCAAGGTCTGCTAAGAAGTTAGCACGTGTGTATGAAGCATGTTCTCCTGTCATAAGATAATGATAATCATTTCTTACACTTTCATCACCATATGTTTTTGTTACACCATTTCTTGAAGATATAACTTTATTATTATCTGCAATGAAAATATTATATACAAAACTGTCTGTAAATGCTGTTGTGTACTGTCCAACACCCATACCACCGTTATCTGCATAGCCTAAGAAGTACAAGTGATCTGTTGGTACACCGATTGTATTTAATGCATTTACTGTATCTCTGATTCTTAATTTACCATGGTCTACACCACTGTAATCTCCGTTTGTTGCATATACAACGTAAACTTCGTCGCCATTTGCAACAGCTCTGTTCATAACACCACCTGCCATTAACATTTCATCATCTTCGTGAGGTGCCATTACTAAGATTCTCTTATGATGTTTAACTTTTGCGTCAACACCGTCAAAGTGTACTTCTGAAACTTTTGCAGTCATACCCTTTTCGAACTGGAACTTAATTCCTGTAATTTCGTCTTTTGATGCTGATACAACTTTTCCTGAATCTTTTGAATCACATGAACCTGCTTCAACCCATCCTTCAGATGTGTTAACCAATACTTTGTATGGTGCAGCTTCGCCTTCAAAATCAACGCTGAAGTTTTCAATATTGTATTCTCTGTCTAAACCGATTGTTAATGATGGATTTTCATCATCAGCATCAGGTGTCCATGTTGTGTTTGCATCTCTATCTGTAACATTTTCTCCATCCTTAGATGATGAAACTGTTACCGGCTGGCTGTATGCCAAGTCAATATCAATGTTCTGTCCTTTTTCAGTAAGAACAATCTTGTTTTCTTCTTCAGGATTGATTACTTCTTCACCTAAAACTTTTACTTCACCAATTGCAGGCCAAACTGCTACTCTTGACTCTTTGTGAAGTGGTAACTGTGTTAATGTTACACGAACATATTGGTATTTGTTATTTGCATATTCTGCTGCAATCTTACCATACTGTTCCTTTGAGAAATCAGTGTTAGCTGTATTATCCCATAACATATCCCAGCTACTCTTATCATTTGAACCTTCTACCTTATACTGCCATGCCTGACCGTAAGCCGGTGTTGTTGCCGCCTGAGCATCTTCAAGTGTAGGAAGTACTTCATGTTCAAATACTAAGTCAAATGCCTGAATCTGCTGAGCCTTACCAAGGTCAACCATCCACCAAGCACCTTCTTTTTCTGAATCTCCGTCGCCTACCCAAAGTGTTCCGTCGTTTCCGTCAATTGCATTTGCAGGATCTCTACTTACTGTTGAAGCTGTTGCTTCTCCATCAAGTGCAAAGTTAGTAAGTTCTTTTGGTCTGTATACGTTAAACTCTGCTACTGCAGGCCATGCATCTTCAATAGTATCTCCAAATGTAAATCTAACATATGAGTATTTCTTTTCTGTTATAGATTCATCTAAAGTTACTTTCTGTGTAGATGCAACTTCTTCATTTGCTGTCTGATCCCAGATAACATCCCAGTTAGTCTTGTCTGTTGAAGCTTCTACTTTATATTTCCATGCTGATTTAGCTTTATCACCACCGAAAGTAACATCTAATTTTTCGATATTATAACTTCCGTCTAAATCTACAACAAAGTTTGCTCTGTCTTCTGTAACTGTATCACCCTGATTTGACCAACCATTTGAAATCCACATTGTTGTTTCATCACCATCCACAATGTTTGATCCTACGCATCCAGGATCCCAATCACTCTGAGATGATGTAGTTACAGTCTTATCAAGTGAAATATTAGTTTCTGTATCTGAAATTCTTTTCTTCTTTGATAAAACAATGTTATCAAACTTAACCTGATCTACACCATTATCTGACTTAATCACGATGTATGTTGCAGGAACCTGTTTCTTAAAGTTAGTTGTAAATGTCTGATTCTTGCCTGTTACCGTAAATGTCTCGCTTTCTTCTCCTGCTTCAACCTTTACAGTAGCTGTTCCTTTAGCACAATATGCTTCAAAACTTGTTAAAGCATACTTGTCAGGAATAGCTATTTTGTTAGCCTGTTCTTCATTAGTATATGAAGTAGCCCATAATTTACCGTCTGTTACGTTCCAACCACGGTTACCGAAGTCACAGTTAGAATATACACCTGTTAATGCTCCGTTATTGCAATCATCAAAATCTAATAAAATCTTTCCTTCACCAAGGTCTTCTTTAATACCACTGTTGTAGCTGTTATCAGCACCAATGTTTGGCTTAACAAATGATTTTACTTCGTTTCCGTAGAAATCCTGTCCGCCATTGTCGATAACTGAAATACCCTGGTCAATAACTGTTGCTCCATCTTTAAGTTTGTATCCGTCAACAGTACCATAAGTAATCTTAAATTCGCCGTTAACGTCTTCAACTGTTGCGCTTGTTCCTTCTTCTAACTTAACATAGTCGCTCTTAACTGCTACCCTGGCATTTTCATCGTCAGCTCTTCTATTGTTAAGGTTTGCTCCACCGTAAGCATTGTTATTTACAACACCCATATAACGTGAATCCCAAGCCTGTGCCTTATTTACTCCGTTGTCATCTATCTTTTGAGCTTCTGTTATAATGACATTATTTCTAATTTTAAATCTATCAGTAGAAGTTACTGCTGTTGTATCATCCCAGCTACGTGTAATAGATCCATCATGGTCTGCATCCATATAAATCAAGTTGTTATATGCATCCAAGCTTCCATTACCGCCCTGACATAATGTTAATACAGCACCACCGCCATAACGGTTTGTACCATATCCATCATTAACACTGATGTTATATCTGTAGTATGTCTGATATGATGTTCCTAATGCACATTCAAAGAATGAACCTGATGGATTGTCATGTGTATAGTTGTACTGAACATAATTTAAGTCTGCATAAACGTCAGCGTCAAATGCCTGTGAATCTTCCTTATCACCGGAAGCTCCTGAACCAAACACTTCGTTGTACTGGCAGATTGTTTTCTGACCATGTTCCCACCAAATAGGAACGTTTCCGTTAGGACCACTGTTACATCCATTTGCAACATTATATTCAATAAGTGCATTTTCATAATCTGATGGACAAATAGCTGCGTTACCTACGTTTTCGCAGTAATTGCTACGAATTACAAGATTTTTACTTCTATATGTTCCACCGCCACCTTCAGTAATTCCACTTTCATCAGGGAATGTTGAGCTTCCCCATGTTGAAATAAAGTTAATACCGTAATGGTTTACATTTTTTACATAGTTTCCTTCTACAGTAATGTCTTCCCAATTAGTAGCTTTCTTGTTACCACGGATAGCATATACAATACCACCACGACCGATACCTGCCTGCTGACCGATTGGAATAGAAATTACGTCATGAACGTATGTATTCTTTACATTAATTTCATGAAGTGTTCCTGCATCCTGTCCCATAATCAAGATACCATATTTCTTAATATGATCATCTTTAGTTTTTGTATGGTTTGTTACTTCAATAGATGTGATTTCCCAGTATTCCTGATTATAGAAATATACTGCTGTGTTAAATACACGATTCTCTAAATCATCACCTTTGTCTCCACACCAGCTATCACCATTGATAACAGGTCTGCCGTCTTTAACGTCACCATATGCGTCAATTGTAATAGGGTTTCCTTTTTCACCTGAACCCTTTGGACTTAAAAGACCGCTCCATGAGCAACCTCTTTTAAATCTAAGCTTATCACCCGGCTTGAAAGTAGTTGCATTAACTTTTTCAAGTGACTTCCAGGCTTTTGTTTCACTAGTACCGTCATTATCGTCATTTCCGTTTACGGAATCCACGTAATAACTAATGCCTGTTGTTGCCTTAGTAGCTGACGCTGATACGAATGTACCGTTGCCAAGTACTGTAGTAACTATCATTGCCAAAGACAACAATAGGGCAAGCATCTTCTTCTGCTTCATAAAGTACCTCCTTTTTATTTAACCGATTCTTGTCGGTTACCCTTTCAACTTTATTTGTAGTTCCTATTAATATATTAGAAACTAAAGCACATCTTTAATTAACTTTCCTGCTTCCTTATCAACAATAACTGTTACGTTATTGTGTAACTGTAAGATTGAAGCCGGAACCTTTGGAGTTACCGGACCGAAGAATGCATCTCTTATAATCTGTGCTTTCTTCTCACCATTTGCAATTAATAAAATATGTTTAGACTGCATGATTGACTTAATCCCCATTGTGAATGCCTTTTCAGGAACTGCTTCACCTTCATCGAAAAGTCTCTGATTAGCATCAATTGTGCTCTGTGTAAGCTGTACACAGTGGGTAGTTTTTTCAAAAGATTCACCCGGTTCATTGAAACCGATGTGTCCGTTTAAGCCAATACCTAAAAGCTGCATATCAATATTTCCAAGCTCCTTAATAATGTTTTCATATCTTGCACATTCAGCTTCTTCGTCTTTAGCCATACCGTTTGGAAGGTATGTATTAGACTTCTTAATATTGATTAAGTCAAAGAGGTTAGTATCCATGAAATATCTATAACTCTGCTTATGATCACCTGTTAAGCCCTTATATTCATCAAGATTAATAGTACTTGTCTGTGAAAAATCAATGTCTCCCTTGTTGTACCACTCAACCAACTGCTTATAAGTACCAATTGGTGTTTCACCTGTAGCTAATCCAAGTACTGCGTCAGGTTTCATAATAACCTGTGCTGATAAATAATTAGCTGCCTTTCTGCTCATATCTTCATAATCATTAGCTATTATAATTTTCATTATTTTCCTCCTTGCATATTAAATATGTATTGAAATGATAAACTCCCTTTTTATTATTAGAATGTTTATTTTTTATTTACTCTGGTCAACTAAGAACTGAATGAATCTGTCTACACCACCGCCTAAAATCTGAATCTTTTCAGGTCTTACACCTTCTAATGAAGAAACATCGAAGAAATCTCCTGCTTCTGTCTTTGGTGTAAGCATAAAGCTGTCACTTCCGTAAAGACCTTCCTGTATTCCTACGAACTCGTCTCCCCAGAAAGAACAATCTTCTGCTTCGATTCCTTCATCCTTAAATGATTCAAGGATTGTGTCTACATTGTCACTCTTACATGAAATACCAACTTCAAGATACTTAGCATCACATGTTGCGGATACCTTAAGTCCAAACTCTTCTCCAACCTTTTCAGATAATGAAACTAAATCCATTATTCCGTTTTCTAAACCATGTTCTTCTAACATAGCCTTTAACTGTGACATTTCATCTTCCTGCATAAATAACTGATCGCCACGCTCATTTTCTACCTGTAAATCAATCTTGCAGTAGTTTGGTCTTGAAAATACAACATCAGTTTTGAAGTTATATTTTTCAAGTAACTCTCTGTGGATTTTGTAGCATACATCATGAATCTTTAATAATCCTTCTGTGTCAGGTATACAGTCAGCGAAAATCTCCGGCTGACCGTTAACCATCTTATAGTTGTATGCTCCTCTGCCTAAACCTAAATAAAGGTTTGAAGCTTCCTCTGGAGTGAAATGTTCATGAATTTTTCCACTGGCAATTTTGTCATATGTTGTACCACTTACAATTACAAGCTTTACTCCACTTGCAAGTAAAGGCTTCATAGCTGCAACAGCTTCCTCAACAGGAGCCTGTCTTGACATTACGGCTGTTCCGTCCCAGTCGAAAAATATTGCCTTATATTTCTTGGACATATTCTTCTCCTTCCTTATTTAAAGTGATAGGTTCATGATTACTCTTAAATGTAATAGGAACCTGATTAAGTAATTTATATGTAACCTTACCCTGTTCAATTTTGATTCTCATATCGCTACCATGATATTCAACACAGAATTCGTATAACTTCCACTGTTCAGGAAGTTTTGGATGAATTGTAAGTTCGCCTGTGTTAGAACGAACACCTGCGAAACCAAATACAATACCCTGCCATGTTCCTGCCATGTTAGCTGCATGGATTCCTGCATAGAAATTATCATGCATATCATCAAGATCCATTCTTGCTGACTGTGAGAAATACTTGTAAGCTTCTTCATCGTATCCAATCTGGCTTGCAAGGATTCCAAAAATACAAGTAGATAATGATGAATGATGAAGTGTAACTGTCTGATAGAAATCATAGTTTCTCTTAAGCTCTTCTTCTGTAAAGAAGTTACTATGAAGTAACATTCCAAGAATTGCATCAGCCTGTTTTGACATCTTCTGTCTGTAGACAAACAATGGATGATAATTTTCGTATAATAAATGTCTCTTTTCTTCCGGAATCTTAGATTCATCCCAAGGCTTTCTCATCATAAATCCGTCATCCTGTGGATAAATCTGTAATTTTTCATCAAATGGGAAATACATATTGTTAATAATTCTTTCCCAGTATTCTAGTTCTTCGTCTTCAAGTTCTAACTTTTCAACTAACTTGTTGTATGCATCTTCGTCAAGACTCTTCATTTTGTCTAATGCCCACATAGCACTACGAATGTTTTCTCTTGCCATTAAGTTAGTATAGAAGTTATTATCAACGATTGCGTTGTATTCATCAGGTCCTGTTACTGAACAAATACAATATTTGTTATCCTTGCATTCTGCGAAGCATCCTACATCTGCCCAAACTCTTGCAGTTTCAACTAATACTTCTGCTGCTCTGTCGATTAAGTACTGGTCATCACCTGTAATATCAAGGTAGAGCTTAAATGCATATGCAATATCTGCATTAATATGATACTGAGCTGTTCCAAGTGGAAAATATGTTGATGCTTCTTTACCATTGATAGTTCTCCATGGATACAATGCACCTTTCATATGTCCTAAAACTTTAGCTCTGTCTCTTGCATCATCAAGAGTGTCATATCTATAATTTAATAACTGCTTAGCTAATTCTGAATCTGTGTAAACGAATACAGGAAGTACATACATTTCTGTATCCCAGAAATAATGACCTTCGTATCCTTCACCACTAAGTCCCTTAGCTCCCATACCTGTTCTGCCATCACGACCTGCAGACTGCATAATATGGAATAAGTTAAATCTGATACCCTGCTGTAATTCTTCATCGCCTTCAATCTTAATGTCGGCTTTGCTCCAGAATTCATCCATCTTTTCTTTCTGAAGTGCTTCGTATTTGTCATAACCTAATACTTTTGCTTCTGAAAGTTTAGCTCTAATAAATGGAAGAATTTCTTCTTTAGGCATATCAAGTTCTGAAGTGTAAGCAATCATCTTTTCAAATGTTACTTCTTTGCCTTCTTCAGCATAAACTTCATATGAAGTATGTCCGTCTTCTTCTCCAATAACACATTCAGTCATATGACCGTCTGTAACAACAACACTACCACAAGCCATTGAAAGTTTACTGTTCTTTGTTTCTCCCTGGTGTAAAATATAATCTTCATCAGATTTTAATTCTTCTACCACAAGATGTTTACCAAATGGGCCATAGTCAACTAAAGGATTAGTCTTTCTTGTGTGGTTTTCAACGCCTGCTTCAACGTAAGAACTAAACTTAACTGTGCCTTCAAAATTAATAGGTGTAACCTTAATCTGAATAGCCATAATGTTCTTATCAGCAAGAGAAACCAATCTCTTAAATGTTGCTTTAACTTCCTTGCCCTTAGGTGATTTCCAAACAACGTTTCTTACAACAATACCTTCATTCATAAGAAGGCTTCTGCTGTATTCAACTATTTCTCCTGCTTTTAAATCGAACATTTCACCATTTACCTCAATAGTGGTCTTTTTTAAATTAGGTAAATTAAGTAATGACTGGCTTGTTTCAGGGAAACCAAAGTTCCACTCACCATATCTTATATGTTCACTTTCATAAAAGCCATTAATGAAGTTTCCTTCCAGACCTTCATCTACCGTGAAAGGATATCCTTCGTCAAATGTACCACGAGTACCAATGTAGCCGTTTGAAAGTGCAAATGTTGTCTCATTTCTATAATTCCAGTCTTTAACAAACTTTTCTTCGGTAACTTTCCATTCTTCTACCGGATATGTATTTTTTTCCATTCTCTATTCCTTTCTTTAACCCTTTACAGCACCTGCTGTCATACTTTCCATAACTTGCTTCTGTAAGATAATAAAGATAATAATTGTTGGAAGAACCGTGATTATTACCGCCGCAAACAGTGCAGAGTAGTTATTAGCAAATGTTCCTAAGTAATAGTTAAGTGCGATTGGAACTGTTCTAGCTGTATCACCACTTGTGAGCATTAATGCGAAGTAGAATTCGTTCCATGTATTAATAAACTGTAACATTGCGATTGTTGCCAAACCAGGCTTAGCCAATGGTAAAACAACCTTTGTAAATGACTGAATAAATGTTGCGCCATCAATATATGCTGATTCTTCAAGCGCTACTGGAATAGTCTTGTAGTAACTTACCATTACGAAGAATGACATTGGAATACCCATTGCTGCATACACGATAATCAGTCCAAATTTTGTATCGTATAAACCTAATGTTTTGAAAATTGCAAACAATGGCTGTGATATGGCCTGTGCTGGAAGCATCAATGATGCTGAAATTAAAAGCACTAAGATTGTTTTCAATTTAAAGTTATATCTTGCTACAACGTATGCACACATTGCTACGAAGCAAACTGTAACAGCTACGCTGACTAATACGATAATGATACTGTTTAAAAAATATTCCTGAATAGGTGCATATTTGAATGCATCGGCATAGTTCTTAAAATTAAATGACTTTGGAAGTGCAATTGCAGATGTATTAATTTCTGCATATGTTTTAAACGAACTTAAACCAGCCCAAATAATAGGTCCGATTGAAATAACTACAATCAAAGCAAGAAAGAGATATTTTAAAATTCCGCAAACTACGCGAACACCAACCGGCTGTTTTTTTACTGAACCAAGCTGCATAGGCATTGGTATGTCTTTTTCCTTCTTAGCCATATTTTTATACCTCCTTCATTTCCTGTTTCTGGTTAAATAATTTCTGAATTAAGATAACTAATACTAATCCTAATGCAATCTGGATAACACCTACCGCGTTAGCCTTACCATAGTTGTTTTCAAGAGTGATAATCTTGTACAAGTATGTTGGTAAGTTAAGTGTTGCATTACCTGGACCACCCTTAGTTGTCATATAAATAATATCGAACTGTGATACCATTGCTACTGATGCTAAAACTACACAAGTGCCAAATGCATTCTTCATTAATGGAATTGTAATATATCTGTCTGCCTGTGCAGGTGTAGCACCGTCTACCATTGCTGCTTCGTAGATGTCAGGGCTTATAGCTCCCATTTCACCCATGAAGATTAACATATTAAATCCTGAGTAAAATACCCAAGTTGCTGTCACTGTCATAAATGCATATTTTGAGTTACCGAATAAGTTTAATACCTGAGTTGTGTCAAGTCCGAACTTTTCGTAAATAATCTTGATTACACCAAAAGATGGGTTTAATAATAATGAAAACATTACTGCTGTTGCTGCTGTCGGGACAATGTTAGGAATAACATATGCAACTCTTGCAAATTTCCATCCCTTTGGTTTTCTACGTAAGATAAGTGCCATAACGAAACCAAATCCTACATGAAGCGTTGACTGAATTAATACCCACTTCAAAGTGTTAACTATAGATACTGAAAAATCAGGATCTGCAAATATTGTCTTGAAATTCTTTAAGCCTTCAAATACCGGTGACTGTGTAAGTGAGTAATCACAAAATGAAGTAGTGATAACCATTACAAATGGAATGGCATATACTAAACAAAACAGTACTAAACAAGGTAATGAGAATGCTAATATCCAACCTTTTTTTCCTCTTGTGCTCATATTTTTCCTATTTCCTTTCAAAAAAAGAGCGCTGCACTATTTTCTAGTGCAGCACCCATCATCAATTTGCTCTAGTTTTTCTTAGCTGCATCAGTTAACTTCTGGCAAAATTCTTTTGCTGTTATGTTACCATATGCAAGTTCTGGCAACTGTGTTGAGAATGTATCAATTACGTTCTGATACCAATATGCCTGGTTCTGACCATATGTATATTTAGCCTTTGACTGAATATCTAATACTTCTGCCATTAATGGGTCTGATTCTTTTAAGCTGTCTGGAACTTCGATATTGCTTGATACTGGCTGTAATCCTGCCATTTCTAAAGCTTTAAGCTGATTTTCTGCTGTTGTTTCAAACTTAAGGAATGCAACTGCTGCTTTAACCTTTTCAGGATCCTTTGTACCTACCATGTCACCAGGTGTTGGAACACTTTCCATACCTGAACCAGGAAGAAGCATAATGCCAACTTTGTCATAGAAACCTTCAGGAGCTTTGTCTGTGCTCTTGAAATCAGGAATCATCCAAGGTCCGTTAGGAAGCATTGCTACTTCGCTGTTGAAGAAGTGTGTTGCCATTGTGTCATACTTTCCACCTGCTGCATCTGATGTTGTGTAGTTCTTTAACATCTTCTGTAACTGTTCTGTTGCGTTTACAACTAAGTCTGATGTGTAGTCTGTTGGGTACATTGTGTTCATGAATTTGTTTCCTTCTTCACCAGCTGTACCAATTAAACCACTATACCAAAGGTTAGATAACCAACCAAGGTCTGCTGTATCCATACTTACTGGAGTGATGTTCTTTGATTTTAATGTATCACATGCTTTGTAGAAATCATCCCATGTTTCGTAAGCTACGTCAGGAGCTTCAAGTCCTGCTTTCTTAAATAAGTCTTTGTTGTAGTAAATATATGAAATTTCTTTTGATACCGGAATACCGTAAACCTTTCCTTCATATGAGTTGAATTCAAGATCCTGGTCACTGAACATTGCTTTCCATTCAGGATCCTTATCAAGGTATTCTGTAATGTCTGTAACCTTTCCTGACTTAGCAGCTAATGCTGTAATGTTGTTACCACCATTTAATACGATGTCTGGAAGATCACCACTTGAGATTAATAATTTAATCTTCTGGTTGTAAGCATCTGTTGTAGGAATTTCTTCGAATTTGAATTCTACATTCTTTCCTTCTTCAGTCTTCTTAAATGCATCAAATAAATATTCATAATAATCTGCTGCATAGTCTGTACCAACGTGATAGTTGATTACGTTTAATGTTATCTTTCCGTCTGCTGACTTTCCTTCATCTTTCTTAGATGTGTCTGAAGAGCTTCCGCAGCCAGTGAAAATACCGGCTACCATTGTTGCACAAAGTGCAATGCTTAATAATTTCTTTCTCATAAATTCTACCTCCTGGTTTTTTGTGTGTTGTTTGCTCTTTTGTTTATATTTAACATTATATAGATTTCAGATTTTTAATGAATAGAATATTTTTACAAAACCTTTGATTATTTTGACATTATAATTTGTATTTTTTTGTAATATTTTGCATATTTTTTGTATTTTTTTGTACATAATGCAGACAAAATTGTACAAAACAGCATATGCAACATGCCTTCCAGCCCCTATACAGGCTTGAATTGTGACAAAAGTTATAAAAATAAGCAAAACAAACTTGGCACACCTCATATTGCCTTCCAGTCTGATTCTGTGGGGTAGATGAGTTTTGGTTTGAGCGGAAACAAACTTCCTGGTTGCATCATAGATTCTTACAGTTTTATTTCGTGGGGTAGATTTGTTGTGGTTTGAGTGTATTCAAGCCTCACGGTTGCATCATAGATTCTTATAGTTTTATTTCGTGGGGTAGATTTGTTTAGATTTGAATGGATTCAAGCCTCATATCTGCTCTATACAGCTTCCAGCCTGCTTCTATGGGGTAGATATTGTAAAATTTGAATAGAACGAAGCTTATACTCTGCCTCATATAACCTTGAATCTAATTCCGTGGGGTAGGAATGTATAAGCTTGTACCATATGAACCAAAAATTTCATATATGGTACAAATATAATACTTGTTCAGCTCGGATCTAAACATACCTGTACCATATAAGCAGAAATTGTCGCATATGGTACAGATTCAACGTTTGTCCTGCTCAAATTCAAACTTATCTGTACCATATAAATAAGAATCACCGTGTATGGTACAGATTTGTATAAATTTAGGTTTTAAATTACAAGGATTTGTACCATATCATTCAAAAGTTGCTCATATGGTACAGCTATACTAACGCATAAAAAAGCACCTTAACCGTAATTTGCTAAAGTACTTTTCATTTTATTCCTCAGTTGATCCTTTAAGTAAATTAGGATTGACATTTTTAAATTTTTCTTTTGAGCATAGTCATTTTATACCATACTGGTCCATCAGCTTATTTCTGTACTCCACATTATCATAAGACTTCATTAATTCGTCTATTCGATTCTCTTCAAGTAATTGTCTTCCCAGCATTGCCATGCTTTCCTCTCCTCGTTTTTCTCCCTGCTCATTTCCTATTCTCATCGCTTCATTATACACTGTATCTATATAGCTACACATATTATTCACCTCCGTTTCTATATTTTCACTCATCGGTATTTCATATTCTTCTTCCAGTATTTTCTTTTTCTCTTCCGGTGTCATCTTTGATCTTAAGAGTACGTCCAATAATCTTATTATTTTATTATCGTAATTGGCATACTCCGGTCCGCCTAAGCATATTGATATGACATTTATTAAATCGTATTTCTCTTTATCTCTATCAACGCTTGATACCTTATCGTTCTTCTGCAATGATACAACACTAATGCTGTTCTTATGTTTATCAGGCGGATCTGTACATACCCATATGGAGTAGGCTTTCTTTAATTTTTCATAATGTGAACCTGCAAATTCTGTATTATACTGTGATGATAAAATTCTGGCACAATTGTATACACCTCTTGTCACATAGTCGTATCCCGGATAATAGTCGTTTTGAATCTCCAAATCACAGTAAATGTGACTGTTTTCTTTAGGATTCGGTCTTATGACATTAAAGTAAATATCAAATGTCGTTCTTCCTTCAGAATTAATCTGAATTTCTGTGTTTAAGCCTTTAATTGCCGGCATAACTTCATTAGGATTTACAGTTTCTGACATTGTCCTTACATCACCTTCTATAAGGCATCCTCTAACATATTGTACGGAGCAATCTTTGTACTCATCTATTACACTTATGATAATCCATGCCAATATATACTTATCGCATAAAAGTCTTTTCGCCGCTTCATCATACCACGCTTTAATATAGGCTGTTTCTATATTAGCGGATAAATATGTTTCTTTCATTTTCCTCCTCTTATGTTTCTCCCCCTTAGTCAATAGCTGACTTTTTTACATATGTTGAAAATGAACTTTCTTAAAATTTTCCCCTCTAATATCGCATATTCTGATTGCATTATGCTTGCCTATCATTCCCATTTATTTCTACAAATTTATTATTTAAAATATTCCCCCGTTTATACAATCCCATCTATACATACGTTCTACTATCATTTCATTTCACAGTCAATATGGTTTTGTCATTCTTTGTGTGTTCTAATTTTTTGCTTTCTGCATTTTTTCATGTACAGTCTAATGTTATTCTTTCCGTGGAATATTCTGAGGAACATCAGAGAAATATCTAAGGGACATTCTAGGGGACATTCCAAGGGACTTCATAATTCAAGTTAGGCATTACCACTGTAAATTAATATCTGGTAGATATAAACAAAGGTCTTTTATAGTCTTTATATTTTATGAAATACTAAGATAGACGGCTCTTAACTTTCATCAAAAAGATTATCTAAAAAAAAATCCCAGACTCAATTATCTTCTGATAAAAGAATCCGGGGTTTTTAATGTTATATAGTATTTTATGTATTAATGTTTTTAATAGAAATCAGAGAAGTTATATCCATCTTTATCATTGCCAAAATATTCATCCATTAAATTATTATTATCAAAACCACTTGTTGTAATGATATCATTATTATTCATTTCTACTACTTCCATTTCTGGGCTTTTATATTCTTTTCTCATAGTAAACCTCCCTAATTATTATTCTGATTTTCTTTTGCAAACTCATCAAGCAAGTCATGCAATCCTTCGTCAATATTTGGATATCCTTTTTTCTGTATTATTGATGCAATTCCCTGTATTGATTTTGATACTGTTCCTGTATATCCTTCGCCTGCACCATCTTCAGAATAAACTGTAGTAGCATCCGCATTTTCATATGGAATATTTGCGTACGCTCTAGCATTAAAGAATCTAGTATAGTTAGCTGGTACAATATTAATTAATGATGCACAGTATGTATCGTTTGTTTCCTTGTACCATCCTGTATTAACTACGTCAGCGCAGAAATTCTTTCCTAAATCATCCTTCTTTGCCAAATCTAATGTAGCACCCTTTAAAACATCATTTACAGTAATTAATGTTCCTGCGTTTTCGCAAATTACATTTTTAACTTTCTGTTCATTAGCTCTGCTTGCTGTTGTAGCTGAAACTTCTGTTTTAAATCTAATTCCACCTGGTTTTTCCTGTCCAGCATCTATTCTAATAGCTGCTGCATTTGCAAGTTTTAATGATACATCACTAATTGCTGTGAGGTAGATATCATCATTAACTGTTATTTCGCTATTTGGTGCATATACTTTTCCATCACTATAATAACCGTATTTCGCATCTCCCAATTCATATGTTGCTCCATCTGCTACAGTTGTTTCAGTTGTACCATTAAGTACAACTTTGTGTTCTGCTGTGGCTTCACCATATACTGTAAATTCTGCAATTTCTGCCCATGCATGATTGTCATCTGTATCAGCATTAGCTTTATGATGAGGAATTCCTGTCAACTTAACTCTGATATATCTATAGTTTTTATTTTTAAATTTGTCAGAAATTTTTCCTGTAGCTTCTTTTGTCATCTGACTGCCTGACCACAATAAGTCTGCCTTGTCCCATTGTTCGTCACTCCAGTTTTCAGCGGCTTCTCCTCCGCCTCTCACTTCATATTTATGAGGTAAACCATAAAGCGGATTATTGTTTGCATCAGCATCATCTCTTTTTTCGTTAACAGCATATTCAAATGCTATTTCGAAACTATCAATTGATTTTAATCCTCCCAAATCTACCTTCCACCAAGAACCAAGTTTTTCAGTGTTTCCATCTGCTACCCAAAGTGAACTTTTGTTTCCATCATTGGCATTAGTTGCAGGCCTATTCTCGCTTGAACCTTTTGCAGTTTTTCCTAATGATAAGTTGCTTAACTGATTTCCATATATACAGATTTCAGCTACAGCCGGCCAAGCCTTTTCAATCGGCTCTGTAAATTTTAATCTTATATATTTGTATGTTCCCTCTTCAATATTTGTGAACTGTTCACCATTTGAGCCTGCATTAACTTCATTAGTACTTTGATCCCAAATAGTAGTATATTCTGTTCCATCTACTGAACCTTCTACTTTATACTTCCATGCTGAACTTTTTGCATCTCCTGCGAAAAAGATTCCTAATGCATTTACTTTTGTCATTTTCTTTAATTCTACAACATAATTGGCTGTTGTTCCTTCACTTGTTACGTCTCCATAACTAGCTTCTTTGTCATTCCAGCCATTTGCAATCCATGATGTATTCACATCTCCGTCAATTGCATTACTTCCTACATTTCCCGGATTATATATACTAACTGAAGATTCTGTACCTTTTGCTATCTGGTCTGATGTAAGCGCTGTAGCTCTTTCACCATATGCTGCAAATTCTGTCATTGCCGGCCATGGCTTCATGTCAGTCTTAGCTCCAACAATAGTTACTTTAACATACTTATAAATCTTATTTTTATAATCTTTTCCTACAATGTTTTCAAAATGCTTATCCGTAACTGTATTTTCTGTCTGATCTACTACCAAATCCCAATTGCTATTATCTATAGATGCTTCAATTTTGTACTGCCATGCTGTATTCTTCTGAGTAGTTTCATCTTTAAACCAAACGTTAAAGTCTGATACATTATAATAATCTGCTAATGTAAATTCTGCCCAAACAGAATAATTATGTTTTCCCGAACCTGGAAATCCTGCTTGGCTTCCATTCCATCCATTTGTATCCCAAACTGTTGTAATGTCGCCATCTATCAGTGAACGTGCTGAGCCGTGCTGCTGTGATACTACGACTCCGTCTTCCCTAAGTATATTTGTTCTACTTGTCGTCACTGTATCTGCCTTAACCGTTGCCATTGGTGCCGGCACTGTTATGCTTCCTACAACCATTGCTGCTGCAAGCACCATTGTTAATAATTTCTTATTTTTCATAAAAAATACTCCTTCCTTTGTTTATAATTGTTAATTAATACAAGTATACTTGACTAGTTTTTATCATTTAATAGAATATTTTTACAAAACTTTAGAAATAATTTACTTTTTTCTATTATTTTAGTATAACTTTTCTTTTTTTTACTCAAATATGTTATACTCTATTTATAAATAGGAAGAGACAGAGACAGTTTCTGTCATTCTGCGGATTTTGAGAGGATTATACTAATGCTTAAAAATTTTTTACATAAGAGAAGAAGTATTACTGCGCAAACATCTATATTAATTAGACTTACCATTGCCGTGGCTTTGGTTATTAGCGCGTTGCTTTTTTACTATAAAACTGATAAGGAGTTGACCACTCATTATAGAGAGCAGATGTTTCAGGAAAGTAATACTACAATGAATGTTTTATCTGACAATATCGACACTATCGATTCTATATATAGACTTTTGGTTTCAAGCGATACTATTTATAGTTTTATGGCTTCTTCATCTAGAACGCCTTCTGATTATATTGCTACCGAAAAACAGATGACTTCTCTTCTTATTCTCAATAATCTTTGGGAAAAGAGTTATTTGGAGTCTGTTTACGTTTATACTAATTATAATAAGCGATTTTATGTGTCCAAAAACGATAATATGATAAAAAGAGAAGAAAATGCAGCTGTTTACAGAAATTTAACGGAACCTTCACCTACGCTTACTTTACACGCTTTAGACGGTTCTGATGATCTTTACTTTGTTCGTACAATTTATAATTTAAGCAGTGGCGATGTTTTAGGAACTATGATCGTTACACTTAATCAAAAAAGTTGGGTTAATATGCTTACACAGAATATCTCAAAAGGCTGGCACATTCTTATGTATAACAACAGTTTTGAAACTATTTCTGACTATAATTATGATGTTACCTCTAAGGATAGAATTGAAGCATTAAAGAAATCTCTGGATTACTACAATGACAAAGCTCTGCATCACGTAAAATTTGAATCTAAAGATTATCTGACCTTGTCTAATAATCTTAAAAAAATAGATATATCTGCTACTATTATGGCTCCTCAGAATCAGATTAAGAGACAGGTTAATAATGTTTTAAATTCTTATATTATAGTTATGTTTATTATTATTTTCATAGTACTCTTAATATCTTTCGCCATAAGCCGATATATTACAAAACCTGTTGGAACTATGATACATAATATTAATAAGATTTCTCATGGCAATTATTCTGAAAAGGTTTCAGGTCTTGAAGAATATGAGGAGTTTTATGCTCTTCAGGTTGCCATTAATGATATGCTTGACCAGATTCACGCCTACCACGACAACGTGTTAGAACAGAACATTTCTCTTAAAACAGCTGAGATTAAAGCTTTACAGTCACAGCTTAATCCACACTTTATTTTTAATGTTTTGAACACTTTGGCCTGGAAAGCAGAAATGTCTGACAACAGTGAACTTTCCCAGATGGCTATTGCTATCGGTGAGATTTTCAAAGCTACAACTGCTTACAGAAATTCACAGTATATTTCAATTGCTGAAGAGCTTAAATTTGTTAAGTTTTATATTTATTTACAACAGATGCGTTTCGAGGACAAGATTAGTGTAACTTTTGATATTGATAAGGATTTGGACGATATTAATATTCCTTGTTTTTGTGTTCAAACACTTGTAGAAAATGCTTATGTTCACGGCTTGGAACCTAAGGATACCAATGGACATCTGACTATTAGCATTAAGAAAGATAACGAAAATAAATTTTTATTAATAAATATTATTGACGACGGAGTTGGATTCGAAAAGATTCCAAAGTTTGATATTAACGTTGCTTCCAAAGGAACAACTTCCGAGGCTGTAGGTTCACGTCCTCACATTGGGCTTAAAAACCTAAACAGACGACTTTTCCTTATGTATGGAGAAGATGCTGTATTGCACATAGAAAGCATTCCTGAAGTTCGCACAGCTATATCTTTTAAAATACCATTATAAATTCTTTTTGCAAATTTAAGAATTTGACCAAAGAGTTACTTAAGAAAGGATGTTTTTTATGATTTTTAATTTATTAATTGTTGATGATGAAGCTCCTATCAGAAAGGGCTTATCTGAATATATTAAATGGGAAGATTATGATTGTAAGGTTGTTGCCACTGCCAACAACGGTGAGGATGCAATCACAAAAATAAACGAAAATGACATTAACATTGTTTTGACTGATGTTAAAATGCCACTTTTAGACGGAATTGGTCTTGCAAAATACATTCACGAGAATCGTCCTGATATTGCCGTAATTATTTTATCGGGATATTCTGAATTTGAGTATGCACGTTCTGCAATACAATATCATGTTTCACAGTATTTGTTAAAACCGGCATCTAAAGATCAGGTTATTGCTGCTGTTAAAGAAGTTTGCGAAAAAATTGTAACATCTAAGTCTAATACCCGAATTAAAGAAAGTGAGCTTGCTTTTCTTAAAGATCAGTTATTCCAACAATTAACTGATTCCAATGTTATAGATGAAGAAAAGCAAAAAAAGATTGACTCTTTTAATTTGGATTTTAGTCATTTTTATGTAGCTGCTTTTCAGTTGCCTAAAGATTTCAATGAATTTAGCAAACTTAAAGACATTATTAAAGACCAGCAGATTGAAAGCCATTGTTTTAGATATAACAACATGGTTCTTACTGCATATTTTTGCGATCAAAACTCCTACATAGGACCTATTGTTGAGGATTGCAAGGAGATAGAATACTTATTTCAGGAACAGTACGGAAAACAGCTTGATATCGGCATAAGTGCCCATCACTCTACTGCAAAGCATTTTTCAAAGGCTGCTTCAGAAGCCATCACTGCTTTGTCACTTAATTTCTATTCAGCATCACATATAATTGCTTTTTCAAGAGATTATATTGCTAATAGAAATATTTTTCCTGTGGATATTTCCATGCGTCTTCACGAATACGAAACGGCTATTCTTCAATTGAACTTTAAAGCTGCAAAAGACGTTGTTTCTACTCTTTTCAGTAATTTACAAAGTAATTTTACTGATGAGGCTTCTGTTAAGAATATTTGTACTCAGATTTATTTGATTTCTTATAGACTGGTTATGAGTACTTATAACCTGCCAATGGATGAGAAATATGTGAAAATGTTAACTGAAAGTTCTGATATTTTCCAACTAAAATCCATAGTTTCTGATATGATTAATGATTTGCAGATACAGTTAACACAATCAGTTAAGAAATATAGCTCTTTTATTGAAGAGTCTTTGAATTATATAAAAGAACATTTAGAGGATGATTTGTCTCTGGAACAAATTGCCCAACATGTTCATATTAATGAATCCTACTTTAGTAGAATTTTTAAGAAGGAATGTGGTAATTCTGTCATTAGCTATATTACTAATCTTAGAATTAACAAAGCTAAAGAACTTCTTGCCACTTCTAATTTAAAAGCTTTTGAGATTTCTGAAGCTGTTGGAATTCACGACCCTGCTTATTTTTCCGTATTATTTAAGAAAAATACAGGCATGAGTCCTAAAGCATACAGAGATCAGTTTGTAAATGTTTAGCTTATATTTAAATTACAGAATGGAGTTTGCTTATGAGTAATATTATGGAAGATAAAAAAAGCTCAATAAGTAATATTATTGATGCCTTAACTAAAATTGAAAATAATCATTTAAATTCAAACAGAAATAATGCCATCTATTCTATGCTTAAAGAGATTGGATTATACACCAAAGCCTTATATGTCAGCATCTATGAACTTGTTGACTCTAGTGCTTTTGAGCTTACACATCAATGGAAATTATTTAATAATACTGAAAGTCCTAATCACGACTTAATTCTTCCAACTGATGGAGTTCCATGCATATTTAATATTCTGTATCAGGGAGAATCCATTATTTTAGATGATATAGAATCTATTAAGGATTCTATGCCTACAGAATACAATTTTTTTGGAAATAATAACATTACTGCTGTTATTGTATTTCCAATTATTTTCAGAAAAAGATTAATGGGATTTGTAAGAATAGATAATCCTAACATTAAAGATTGTGGTGATTTCATTGATATTATCCCTGTTATCGGTCACCATATGGGAAGCATTCGTGAAAACAATAAATCTGAAAAAAATAAAATCTTCAGGTGATTTTCTTATGGAGTTGGTTAACGAAGTGCTGGATATTACACAGATTGAAAACGGACAGTTACGCATTAATTCCCAACCTGTTAATATTCCTAAGCTTTTGGATGATTTTCCACCAATGCTTAAACAATTACAGGGTGACAAAAAACTTAACATTATATGCAATCAGCATGACCTTTACCAGAAAACCTTGTTGGTTGACCCACTTAGACTAAAACAGATTTATACAAATATTTTATCCAATGCCATAAAATATACACCTGATGGTGGTTCTGTTACCTTTGAAATTTATGAAGAATTATTTTTGAATAATAAGTATATAAATCTTATAGCTGTTATAAGCGACACAGGAATTGGTATGTCTCAGGAATATATTAATCATATGTATTCTAAGTTTTCCCGTGCCACTGACTCTAGAATTAACAAAGTTGGTGGTTATGGCCTTGGGCTTTCGATTGTTAAAGAGCTTGTGGACTTAATGAACGGACGAATTAATGTTACAAGTAAAGAAGGTCATGGAACCACTTTTAAAATAATAATTCCTCTTGAATGTTGTGCAGAAAACTATAAAGCTCTACAAGATATTTCAGATACTTCCGCTCATGATACTTGTAAAGGTATGCACCTTCTTGTTGCTGAAGACAATACTCTTAATTATGAAGTTATTTCTGAACTTCTTGCTATGTATGGCATTACCTGCGACCATGCCGAAGATGGATCTGTTTGCGTAGAAATGTTTAGAGAATCAAGTATTCATACTTATGATGCCATTCTTATGGATATGCAGATGCCTGTTATGGACGGACTTCAGGCTACAAGTGCCATTAGAAATCTTAACAAACCGGGAGCTCACAGCATTCCAATTATTGCCATGACTGCTAATGCCTTCAAAGACGATATTCAACGTTGTCTTGATGCCGGCATGAATATGCATATGTCCAAACCTGTTAATATGGAAAAGCTTTTAAAAGCACTTGCCAAGTTTAAGGGGGAAGTTTCCACAACCGGAAATGGAGAAACAAGTGGTGAAGTAGTTACTACTCCTGTGAAGACTACTGACAATATAGAAACTACTGGCGAAACTGTTACTCCTGTAGTTACTACGACTAACGGAGATTCTATTAACGGAGGAACTACTAGTAACAATTCAACTAATGGGGTTGTGCCAAAACCTAGTACTACAAGTACAAGCTTACAACCTTCAAGTTCAAAGAAGCCTGCTACTACAAAAGTTAAGAAAGTCAAGGCTGCGAAGAAATCTCTTACCATTAAATGGAGCAAAGTAAAAGGTGCAAGTGGCTATGAAATTCAGGTTGCCACAGACAAGAAATTTAAAAAGAACAAGAAATCCATTCTTGTTAAGAAGCAGAAAACTACTTCTGCTAAAATAAAGAAATTGAAATCTAAAAAGAAATACTATGTACGTGTCCGCACTTATAAAGTAGTTGGCAGAAAAAAAGTATATTCTAGCTGGATAAACGGAAAAGCTACAAAGACAAAATAAAGATTTGTAGTGGAAGCGATAGATTGATGATTGATTTGTAATTTTATGACAAGACCGTATGTGAAATCAAATTCACATACGGCCTTTTTTGTTTTAATCCCAATTTTCATGTATTTTTTCTTTTCTTCTTCACTTTATAAGATAATATTATCACATTTTATGTTTTATCTTGTTTTTCTATTTATATATTTGGCCTTGTATTTTGAGTATACAATTGTCTGGTCTTTGTACAGGCTGTAGTATCCTGACAGGGCATAGCTGATTGATATTGCTATCAGGTAATATGAGACCCCGGCAAAGCCAAACAACTCGAATGAGATAAGCATTGATGTTATTGGGCAGTTAGTTACACCACAAAACAATGCCACCATTCCCGCTGCCGCTGCAACCACCGGTGGAAATCCCAGCAATTGTCCCATAACACATCCAAAGGTTGCCCCCACGCAGAATGCAGGAACGATTTCGCCCCCTCTAAAACCTGCTCGCATTGTAATTGCCGTCAAAATTATTTTCCAAACAAAATCAAGGGGTCTTGCCCTTCCTGTTTCAATGGCTTTGGCTATTAGCTGATTGCCTGCACCCATATAATCATCTGTCTGTAAAATAAAGGTAATTCCCATAACAATAAGTGCCGCAACAACCACTCTTATGTAAGGATTTTTCAAATATTTAGTATACAAAGTTGAAGCTAACTTTAGTGCTATGCAAAAAAGTATACTTACAGCACCACAACCTGCTGCAATAACTGCCATTTTTGCTCCGGTTACAGCGGTTAGTTCCGGTATAACTGTTACATGAAAAACTTCAGGATGGATGCCTATTCCTGCCGCAAATTTGGCTGCAATAATTGACGCAATAACGCAAGGCAAAAGCGCCGCATAATACATAACTCCAACGCTTACAACTTCCATGGCAAAAACTGCCGCCGCCATAGGAGTTCCGAAAACCGCAGCAAACGCCGCACTCATACCACACATAACCATAACGTGGTGGTCGAACTCATCCAAATGAAAAATTCTCCCAAGCTGATTGCCAATGCTTCCGCCAAACTGAATTGCCGCACCTTCACGTCCTGCGGAACCACCTGTCAGATGAGTAAGCAATGTTGACACAAAAATAAGTGGTGCCGATTTTAAAGGCACATCATCCTTAGATCTAATGGTTGAAAGAACCTGATTGGTTCCTCCATCATTTTTGTCCAATCTTTGGTACATAAAAACAATAATCAAACCTGCCACTGGAAGTAACAAAAACATCCACTTATTGTCTGCTCTAAACGCCGTTACCCACCTGATACATATGGCAAAAACACTACTGGCGCCGCCAACAACCACACCTGTTAAAATTGCAAGAGCCATCCACTTAAAAAAGTTTGTCAAATCTCTTTTAATTCTACCCAAATAATATTTATTTTTAATCTCATTATGTCCGTTTTTTATTATTTCACTCATACTGATTCTACTTTTCTTCAATTGATAATTTTCTGTTAATTTCGGTGATTTTTTCAATGCTTGTCAGACCAACATATTCTCTAACTCTCTCTATACTTTTCCCCTGTCATTGCCTCATAGCTTGTTCTCACCGCATGTTCTGATATATCGCAATTCAATATATAAACAGGCACTTTTTTTATCAAAACATCTAGTAATTCCAATGTTTTTCCTGCCTGGGCTGAGCTGTCGCCGAAATGAATCTGCCCTAGAAGATATGGTATGGCTTCTTTGGAATCAAGCTTTCTAATTCCGCATTCCGTGCCACGCTCTATTATGCAAATTCCACCAAGCGGTGCATTCTTATTATTCTGCCAGCCCTCTTTGCCAGCCCACGGAGTTCCATATATCCTTACGCAATCGTCAACTATTCTAATAAAAGGTTTGTCCCCATTTATAATAGAAACACCCTGACCTAAATACTTCCTCCATAACCTGATGTGGGTAGTTTTTCCGGTACCACTTGGTGCAGTAAACATATAGGCTTTGTCCTTCCACTGTATAACCGCTCCATGCATTAGGAAACCGTCTTTCTCAGGCAAAACTTCCGCAACTTTTCTTAAAAGTGCCAATGTTTCCAAATATTCAGGGGCAAATCCACTCTGTCCTTCATCTTCCAACATTGTTCCCTGTTCTCTTATTATATCATCCTCTGATATAATAATTTCATAGACCGAATCATTATCAGAAAGCTTCAAATCTTCTTTTCCAGCTACACAATTATCGAAACACTTCTTATTATCTGAATTTTCTTCAGTATCCAAATAATCCCCACAATGCTTCTTCAATGATTCCTCATAAATTCCATTTACCTGAAATCCGATTCCGGCAAGTTTTATTTTGAATGCCATAATCTTTTCACCTTTCCAGCCTTCATTTTTATTTTCTTAAAAGCACAAATTAAAGGATGAAGAAAAACCCAAGCCCTGCTGTAAAGCTTGTATCTCACTCCCTCCATATTTACTTCATTTCCATCACGATAAAAGCCAACTAAAACTCCAATAATCTGGTTTTCAGTTATGCCATATTCCTTATTAATGCAATTATCTCCGCAAATAATATACCCCCTATCATCTTTTCCAATAATTCTATGAAGCACATAATCGTCTCCACGTCTGTATAAAGGCACATCATATTTCTTCAATGGTGCTGTAGGTGGCTTAACTATTATGGTATCCCTTCTGTTTCTTAGCATTGGATACATGCTGACACCAGAAGTTGTACTAACATACACTCCCTTCTCATTTAATGCATCCTCAATATGTAACACTTCACCCATAACACACTCTCTATTCTACAATAATTCCTGCATTTTTCATCTTATCTACCATTGCCTGAATGTCTTCTCTTGCTTTATCAGGTTCAACTTCATAAGTTTCAACCATCTTCTCTACCATCTGGTCAACATCCAATCCGGATTCAATTCCTTGCCATATCTCCTTACCTGTTGCATTAAGGTTAATCATTCCGTGAAATGTCTTGCTTGCCTCACCTACTGCAATAACAACTGCCTGACCTCCAACATCTCTTAAAACAAAACCATTTTTAATCTTCATTAATCTATTCCTCCGATATCTTTCGCTTATATAAGTGTACCATATTACCGCAATATTTGCATTGCGAAATTCCACTCCAACAATTTTTTAGAAAATTTGTTCTATAATAATTTTGTATTTTTTTAATGTATTTAAAAAAGTGTCCCCTAAATTCATCGCATTTTTGTACGCTTGTTAAGGAACACTTTTTATTCTTTATTTTGTTTGATTTAAATCCAGCCCAAAAGTCTTAATTAAGCCTTATTCTGTGCATCAACAAGATTTGAACTGTGATACATTTCTCTAAGCTTAGGTTTTTCGATTTTTCCAGTAGCATTTCTTGGAACTTTAGTAAAGATAATCTTTTTAGGTCTCTTGTATCTTGGAAGTTCCTTGCAGAAATCATTGATTTCCTGTTCAGTACATTCTGTGTCAGGATTCAATTCAATAATAGCAGCTGCAATTTCGCCCAATCTTTCATCTGCAAGACCAATAACTGCAACATCCTTAATCTTAGGAAATTTGCTTAAGAAGTTTTCAATCTGTACAGGATAAAGATTTTCGCCACCACTAATAATTACATCTTTCTTTCTATCAACAAGGTAAATAAAACCGTCTTCATCCATTTCAGCCATGTCCCCTGTGTAAAGCCAGCCATCCTTGATTGTTTCAGCTGTAGCCTTTTCATCATTGTAGTAACAAGTCATGACGCCTGGTCCCTTAACAATAAGTTCCCCAACACTACCCTGCTCTACAGGATTACCCTCAGGATCAACAATCTTTGCTTCCCAGCCGTAACCCGGAATACCAATTGCTCCTACTTTGTTAATATTTTCGACACCTAAGTGAACGCAACCTGGTCCGATAGATTCGCTAAGGCCATAGTTAGTATCATATTGGTGATGTGGGAAGTATTCCTTCCATCTCTTAATAAGGCTCTGTGGTACAGGCTGTGCACCAATGTGCATAAGTCTCCACTGATCTAACTTGTAATCTTCAAGTTTAATCTCTCCTCTGTCTAATGCAAGCAAAATATCCTGTGCCCAAGGAACAAGAAGCCAAACAATTGTACAGCCTTCATTTGATACTGTTTCAAGAATTGTTTTAGGTGTAACCCCCTTTAATAATACTGCTTTTCCACCAGTCAAAAGGCTGCCAAACCAATGCATCTTGGCACCTGTATGATAAAGCGGTGGAATGCACAAAAATACATCATCCTTAGTCTGTCCATGATGATTCTGTTCAGCTTTTGCCGCATGCATAAGACTTTCGTGATTATGTAAAATAGCCTTTGGGAAACCTGTTGTTCCTGAAGAAAAATAAATTGCCGCATCATCTGAATCCTTAATTTCGATTTCAGGTGAAAGTGAAGAACAGTTAGATGCAAGCTTATCATAATCTTCTGCAAAAGTAGGACAATCACCACCTACGTAGAACAAAATTCTTTTTTCATCAATTTCATCAACAATTTCTTCGATTCGGCCAACAAACTCAGGTCCAAAAATAAGCACATCTGTCTCTGAAAGTTCAAGACAATATTTAATTTCCTGAGCATCAAATCTAAAGTTCATAGGAACTGCCAAAGCTCCTGTTTTAAGAATTCCAAAATAAATAGGAAGCCATTCTAAGCAGTTCATCATAAGAATTGCAACTTTATCTCCTTTTCTAATACCTCTGCTAATAAGAAGATTAGCAACTCTGTTAGCTTTCTCGTTAAATACGTGCCATGTAATATCACGTCTGTAATGATGGCGGGCATCTGGCTGGATTAATTCATAATCTCGCCATGTTACCCTTCTTTTTTCCTGAATATCAGGATTTATTTCTACCAAAGCTATATCCTTTGGAAATTCTCTGGCGTTTCTCTCTAATAATTCTGTAATTGGCATTTCTCTTTCCTTCTTTTTTATCTTATTTTTAATTTATTATCCAAAGAAATTAAACAAATCATTGGCATTCTTCCCAAAGATCTTGTCTTTTTCTTCCTGTGTCAAATCTGTATTGTTAAAATCATTAACAGCTTTGGTCTGGTCATACCACGGAGAATCAGTTCCAAACAAAATTCTGTCCGCTCCATGTTTTCTAACCATTCTCACAAACTGTTCATTTTCAAGCTTAACCGGAAAAATAGGATTAAGAACAATCGCCGTGTCCAAATAAAATGGCAGTCCTAAAAGCTTCTCTTCCACTTCATCCCACATTTTCCAGCCACCCATATGAGCAAGAATCAACTTCTCCGGCTGAATATGTTTCCAAAGATTAAGAATTCTTTCAGGTGTGCAGTGAACCGTTTCCGGAAGTCCCACATCTTCCCCAGCGTGAACAATTATCCCCAAATCCTTCTCCGCTGCATAATCCATTAACCTGATATATTTTTCATCGTCAAAAAATGTATTTTGATAGTCAGGATGAATCTTTATAGCTTTCAAATCCATTGCAACTATTTCATCTATAATCTGCTTATAATTCTCACAATCCGGATGAATAGCCCCAAAATAAAATAATCTTGTTTCTTCTCTTTTCTCGTTAAGTTCCACAGATAATCTGTTAATTTTCTCCGGTTGCCTAATATTAGTTGCCACAGGGCAAACAACAGACAAATCTATATCTGCTTTTTTAGTACTGTCCTCTAAACCTTTAACTGTTGGTATTCTTGCACTTTTTACATGAATACCCTGACCTCTTACAATATCTTCTTCCATACCTGCTATAGTCTTGTGAGCTATGGCATCAGGAAATGTATGTGTGTGAATATCTATAATCATAACATTCTCCTATATGAATCTTATTCTTTATTACTTTTTCACTTTAAAGTCATAAACTATTATAAATAACTATTACCTTAAAGTCAACCAAACCTTTTTGCCTGGATACTGATTACACGGATTGTTCCGCACTCCCACAATCCTCCAATCATGGGAAAATTAACTTTATTATATTATTGCAAAAGACGATATCACTGCGATATCTGTAACAGACACTTTACTGAACCTTTTTCACTTTTACCTAAAAATTGTAGGCTTACAACACTAACCCAATACCGGCTCGAAGATTATCTTATGAAATTTAAAAACCGAAAGGATGTAAGATATTTTGTCATTGAGCTACTGAAGGAATGAACAATAAGATTAAAGTGATTAAACGAAATGGAGTCTCACGGAATGCTTATGGATATAGAAATTTTGATAATTTTAGAAACAGAATAATGTTATCTTGTGATACTATTTAAAAATCGTGTGTGATTACAAATCACACACGATATATATAAGGGATTACCCCCATGCTTAACAAAGAGCCTTATTTTTTTACTAACATATATACCAAAATCAGGCTGTTTGCATATATAGTCCACGCAAACAGCCTTTGAATTGTTTAATTATTATGAATTTTAACTTTAATTTCTGCTAATGTCAAATACTTCCCATGCTCCGGCAACAGTTTCACTTGTAGCAAAAAGTTTACCACCGTCGTTTAAGTTTGCCTGAACATATTTTCCATTTGCCAATGAGTAAAGTGCATACTCTCCATCTGAAATCTTTTCAATAATGAATTTCTCCCATGTACCTACACTTTCACTTCTTGGCAATAACTGATTGTTTTCATCAATTACAGCACATACATATTTTCCATTTGCAATTGATTTCAATGAAACTGTTCCATCATCGTTATTTACAATCTGGAATGTTTCCCATGCACCTCCACATGATGAACGGTTTGCCACTATTGTTTCACTTCCACCATTTTCTGCACAAACTACCTGTCCGTTTGCTATGGATGTAATATATGCATTTGAATTATTAAAATCTGCCTTTTCTACTTTTTCAATTACGATCGCTGAAGTTTTATCATTAAAATCTCCAAGGCCTGATGCATCTGTGAATAATGTTTTTTTACTTCCTGCAAATCCTGCATCGTTGTACAATGTAACCTTGTAGCCATCTGCTACCTTAACTGAAGAAATCTGATCATTTTTAATTCCCTTAGAAATCATTGTGCCATAATCATATCTTCCTTCACTTAATGCTACAGACCAACCACTGTAATTTGAATTTTCATAAAATGTTGCTTTTGCAGAAGATGTCTCATCTCCCAACTTTTCAATATTAAATGCTTCCCAAGCTCCTGCTATGGAATCACTTCCTGCTATTAATTTGCCTCCGTTATCCAAGTCAGCTTTTACATATTTTCCGTTTTCTGCACTTCTAATGCCGTATTCACTGTCATTTATTTTGTAAATCTTAAATTTTTCCCATGTACTAATGCTGTCACTTCTAGGTGTCAGTTGATTTTCTTCATCTAAAACTGCACATACATATTTGTTATTTGCATCTGCTTTTAAACTTACTGTTCCGTCATCATTATTTATCAGATAAAATGTTTCCCATGAACCGCCGTAACTGTCTCTGTTTGCTACTATTGGATCACTTCCACCATTTTCTGCTACAACATATTTTTCATTTGCAACAGATTTGATACTGTATTTTCCATTTGATAATTTAACAGTATTATATGTAACACTTGATGAACCATCCCACTTTTCAATTTTAATGGATGATGTTTTGTCATTTATCTCATTTCCTACATATGATGCATCACCTGTAAATTCCTTTGATGTTCCTTTAAATCCTTCATTATCATACAATGTAACCTTGTAACCAGAACTTACTTTCAGTGATGATATTGCATCATTTTTAATACCTTTTGCAATGATATCACTATAATCATATGTACCTTCCGGTAATGAAACTGACCATCCACTATAGTTTGAATTTTCATAGAATGTTGCTACATTATCATTTGTTGTTGTATCACCGACTTTTTCAATGTTAAAAGCTTCCCAGGCTCCAGCTATTGAATCACTTCCGGCTATTAATTTGCCTCCGTTATCCAAGTCAGCTTTTACATATTTTCCGTTTTCTGCACTTCTAATGCCGTATTCACTGTCATTTATTTTGTAAATCTTAAATTTTTCCCATGTACTAATGCTGTCACTTCTAGGTGTCAGTTGATTTTCTTCATCTAAAACTGCACACACATATTTGTTATTTGCATCTGCTTTTATACTTACTGTTCCATCATCATTATTAACAATATAGAATGTCTCCCATGAACCGCTATAGTTGTCTCTGTTTGCTACTATCGGATCACTTCCACCATTTTCTGTTGCAACATATTTTTCATTTGCAACAGATTTGATGCTGTATTTTCCATTTGGCAATTTGACTGTGTTATATGATGTTGTAGTTGATGTCTGATTGTTAATCTTTTCAATTTTAATTGATGAAGTTTTGTCATTCATTTCATCTCCAACATATGACGCATCACTGGTAAATTCTTTTGATTTTCCTTTAAATCCTTCGTCATCATATATTGTAACTTTGTATCCGTCACTTACTCTAAGTGATGAAATCTGATCATTAACAATTCCTTTTGCTAAAATATCTTTGTAGTCATATGAACCTTCTTCCAATGAAACTGCCCATCCACCATAATTTGAATGTTCATATAATGTTGCCACACCTGATGTGCTGTTGTTATCACTATCATCTGTTGTGCTTCCACCTGTAGATGTTACTGTTCCCGAAAGATATGGCTTTACCAAATTGTAAATCTTGTCATTTTTCCATCCGTTTTCTGTACCTACAGCTGACCATTTATTTTTAATTGTGTCAGCTGAGTCGTTATAAATATCAACTTTTTCAGGGTTGTGATTATAAATACCCCATGAGCTGTTTCCTGTAACTTTGTATGACCATGTTGTCCAATGCCATCCCTGACCGTTGAAAGTTGACATTGCTGCCTTCCAACCTTCTGCCTGTTCGAAGCATGTAAACTCACCTACAAATGTTGGCACTCCATAATTGTGATTTGCAATGTCTGAAACTTTACCTGAAAAGTATGACTTCTGTGCATCACTGCTATTTTGTGCACTCCATGGATAGTAATGGTATTCATATGCTACATTTGTCCAGCCATACTGTGAAGGTCTTGGCAAATTGTCTGCATCCCAACATGATTCCATTATAATAATATGATTGCTATCCTTTGAACGGATTGTATTGTAAATTTCATTATAAAAATCCCAATGTAAACTATATGTTGCAGCTGCCTTAATTCCCGGTTCATTTAAGATATCGTAAGCTGCAACTGCCGGATTGCCTTTGAAATGTTCTGCAATCTTTTTCCATAAATTTAAAGTTTTATCTTTATTGCTCTGATTGTAATATAGCTGTTTTCCATCATTAATCTCTCCTGAATGGTCCATACCATTTTGAGAACCAAATGCTCCGTGCATGTCTAAAATTACATACATACCTCTCTGGCTACAGTTTTGTACAAACCAGTCTAATCTGTCAAAAGCATTAGATTTAAGATTTCCATTGTCATCACAAAGATTCATATATGTAAATGGTAATCTTATAACACTCATTCCCATTTCTGCACAATTATCAAAATCCTGTGTTGTCCAATAATTATTTTCATATGTTGAAACCAACTCATCTCTCTTTGATGCTCCAAATCTATTTGCCAATGTGGTCATCATTGTTTTCTGGTCAGATGCATTGGTTGGATTCATCCAGTCTTCCTGAACAAGCCATCCACCTGCATTTGTACCTCTTAGATATACAATATCTCCTGTTCCTTTTTGTTTTCTTATCTGTGTTCCGTTAACCTTCAAAAAATCATTGCTTCCAAGAGCCTCTCTGGCACTAACCTGGGTAATGCCTGTAATTTTTCCTGAAATAGCCACACTAAATGTCATTGCAAATACCAATAACATACTGACCAGTTTTTTAATTTTTTTCATAAACGCCTCCTTATTAATACTATAAAAAAAATTTCCATCTATTATATTATCAATATAATACCACATAATGTTAACGGTATCAATTCTCCAAATTTTAGAAAAATCGTTTTATTTTTTTCTAAAAAAAAATAAAACGATTTTTATGATAATGGTATGTTGTTTATACATTTTCTAAAAAATGTATAAATAAAAAATATCCCTATACCTGACAAAGAACATTATAAACTTGGGTTACCCACATGCTTGACAAAGAGCCGTAAAAAATCCCGAAAAGCTTCAGAACTATTAACATTCTTTCCACTTTCCGGGATTTTTATTATCCTATATTTTAATTTTATTATCTTATGCTAATTCATAACCCTTTTCAAAGGCTGCCACGTTAATATCAATAGTCTTTGGTGGAACTGTTTTCTTGATTACTTCAATCCACTGTTCCTTTGGGAAATCCATATTCTTTGCAGCAATTCCAAGAATAATAACGTTAAATACTCTTGAATTGCCCATCTTTATGGCTTCATCCATTGCATCAACTGATACAACACGGTATTTCTTTGAAAGTTTTTCAATAATTCCGTCAGGATATTTTGCCACACCTGTAACTACAGGCATTGGGTCGATTCTCTGGTCATTTACAATAATTACTCCATCTTTCTTAAGAAAATGAGCATATCTTAACGCTTCTAATCTTTCAAAAGCGATAAGTACATCTGCCTGACCTTCTTCTACTATAGGTTCTGCTACTTTTTCGCCATAACGTACATAAGTAACAACGCTACCGCCACGCTGTGCCATTCCATGAACTTCTGAGAGCTTAACATCATATCCGGCTTCAACTGTAATTCCACCTAAAATACGGCTTGTAAGAAGTGTTCCCTGTCCACCGACACCTACTATCATAATATTCTTTGTTTCTGCCATGACTATTCTCCCTTCTTCTTTAATTCAATTGCATCGAAATGACAATTCTGCATACAAAGTCCACAACCATTACATAATGTCTGGTCAATTGAAATAGTTCCATCTTCATTCTTTGTAATTGCAGGACATCCTGAAGCAAGACAAAGTCCGCATTTTTTACATTTTTCAGGAATTGCAACGCATTTACCCTTTGGAACATATGACTTAAGCAATGCACAAGGAGACTGAGCTATAATAACTGATACTTCATCTCTTGCTACTTCTTCTTTAATAACATTTTCTAACTTCTTTGTATCAAAAGCATCAACAATCTGTACATTCTTAACACCTAAAGCTCTACATAAATCATCAAGAAGAACTATATTGGCTTTTTCACCTGACAATGTTTTTCCTGTTGCAGGATGATCCTGATGTCCTGTCATACCTGTTGTTGAATTATCAAGAATAATAACTGTTCCTGTAGCCTTGTTATAAACCATGTTCATAAGTGAATTAACACCTGTGTGAAGGAATGTTGAATCACCTATAACAGCTACCCAATTCTTAATGTAATCTTTTCCTTTAGCCTTTTCCATACCGTGAAGTGTAGAAATACTTGAACCCATACAAACTGTCGTATCTACAACACCTAGTGGATTAACTGCACCAAGTGTATAACATCCAATATCACCTGCTGCATGAATTTTTAACTTCTTAAGTACTGAATATGTAGCTCTGTGAGGACATCCCGGACAAAGAATAGGTGGTCTTGCAGGAGCCTGTAAAGGCTGTTCAATTTCAACCTTTTCACCTAAAACTACCTGTTTAAGCATATTAGCACTATATTCGCCCTGTACAGTAAAGATGTTCTTTCCATCGCATTCAATACCCATAGCTCTAACCTGTTCTTCAATTACAGGTTCAAGCTCTTCAACTATAATAAGTCTGTCTACCTTTGAAGCAAATTCCTTTATAAGTCCCTTTGCCAAAGGATGAACCAAACCAAGTTTTAAAACTGATGCATTAGGAAGTGCTTCCTTAACATACTGATAAGGTATACCACTTGTAATAACACCAATCTTTGTATCATTATATTCAACTTTATTAATATCAAGGTCACATGCATCTTCTGCCATCTGTTTAAGACGCTGTTCAACAATAACATGACGTTTAATTGCATTTCCCGGCATCATAACGTTTTTTGCAATATTTCTTTCATATGGCTTGTCATCTACCTCAACTCTATCTTCAAGATTAACAATCCCCTGTGAATGTGCAAGACGTGTAGTTGTTCTAAGAATAACCGGTGTATCATATTTTTCAGATAATTCATAAGCCCTCTTTGTAAAGTATCTTGCTTCTTCACTATCAGAAGGTTCAACTACCGGAACCATTGCAGCTCTTGCAATCATTCTAGTATCCTGTTCATTCTGTGAACTGTAAATTCCAGGGTCATCTGCAACAACCAAAACCATACCACCGTTTACACCAATGTATCCTGCTGTAAAAAGTGGATCAGATGCTACGTTAAGACCTACCATTTTCATCATTGTCATAGAACGAACACCTGCCATGGATGCACCAATGGCAACTTCTGTGGCAACCTTTTCATTAGGTGCCCATTCAGCATAAATTTCTTTATATTTTACTACGTTTTCACTTACTTCAGTACTTGGAGTGCCAGGGTATGCTGATGTAACCTTAACTCCCGCTTCATAAGCTCCCCTTGCAATGGCTTCATTACCAAGCATAATCTTCTTATTACTCAAAACTTCTTCCTGCCTCTCTTATATATTTCACAGTAAAAAACAGTAGTATCACCATTATATTTAACTTTTTGTGATACGGGCAATGTTTAATTTACTGAATTAAAGTCCTAAAATTAATTATAGTTTATTGAAGCTTTTTAGTCAACAAAAGAGAGCCACCATACAATATTAATTGTACGATGACTCTCAACGTTTTTTCTAAAAATACATATAAAAAAGTGCTAGTAAAAATTATTTCTTAATTTTACCCTTGAATCCTGCCTTCTTTAAGTTCTTCTTTAATTTCTTAAATTCTTTAGCTTTCATCTTCTTGTTAACCTTAACTGTAATCTTCTTTGAGTTAACCTTCTTGAATGCACCCTTCTTTACTGTAAAGCTCTTTGTTCCTTTAACAATAATTGTCTTTAATTTCTTAGTACCTGTAAAACCTTTTTTGTTTACTCTCTTAATTGTTGCTGGAATTACAATCTTTTTAGCCTTTTTAGCCTTCTTAGCAAATGCTTTAGCCTTGATAACTGTTACTGTGTATGTTACACCCTTAGCTGTTACCTTGCTAGGTACTGTAGCTGTACTCTTCTTAGCTGATACTACTCCAACTTCAGCTGTTCCGTTAGCCTTTGTATCAACTGTATTTCCGTTTGATACAGCAACATTCTTAGCATTAACCGGTACTAATGATGATGTTGGGCTCTTAACTGCTGCGCTTACACCTGTTACAGATCCTACTGCTACTGCTGCTGCTAATGCTAAAACAGCAACGTTCTTCATTAATTTTTTCATTATAAGTTCCTCCTATTATTATGTTTTTGAGTTTTAATTATTTCTGCTTATCCCCACAAGTATTGAAAATAAAAATGTCCTCATAGCAAACTTATAATTTATAAAACTCGCTATGTTGTTTATTTTACTACTTTACGGAATAAATTTAAATACTTTTTTTGTTATATTTTGCTTTTTTGACTATATTTGACAAAATATGTCACTGATAATTATATACTATTACTTGCCATTGTAGTATTTCTTCTTATTTTTCTTGCCTTTTGCGTCTGTTGCACGGTTTAGAACCACACCTAATATCTTACATCCTGATCTTTCAAGCTGATTAATTGAACTTTTCACTTCAGATTTTGATGTTTCTCCACTTCTAATTACAAGAATTGCTCCATCACACATACTACCAATCTTTTCAGCATCTGATACAAGACCAAGAGGTGGTGCATCAACAAATACATATCGGTAATCTTCCGCAAGTTGATTGAGCATATTGCCAAACTTGTCACTTTCAAGCAACATTGATGGATTAATTATATTTTCCACGTTTGGTATAATATCTCCATTTTCAAGTGGTGTATTATATACAACATTTTCAAGTGGAAATTCTTCTGCCAAATAATGTGTAAGCCCTTCCATTTCTGAGCCATCTTCTTTTTCTATGCCATATTTGTTTACTATGACAGAGTTTCTCATATCCCCATCTACAAATACTGATTTGATTCCGGCACTTGCCATCTGTTTCCACATCTGTAAAGTAACAAAACTCTTTCCTTCATTAGGCATTGTACTTACAACCATGATTTTTTTAATTTCATTTCCAAGGAAACTAACATTTATACGAAGTCGGTTTATAGATTCCTCAACAGCATAAGGAAGTTCTTTGGTTAAATCCATTTTAATTTTATTCATTTCTATTTCTCCTCAAGCTTATTATTTTGGTGTGTAATATTTCTTTCCCTTATAATAATTGTATTTAGAATATGCTGCGTATTTAACGTTTCCATCAGGAATAACTGTTAAAGGAATAATGCCTAAATACTTTTCAACATCTTCTTCTGTCTTAATTGTATCATCAGTGATAAATAAGAATGTGAAGATAGCTAATACCACAACCATTCCTCCAAATGCACCCATCATTACATTTTTCTTCAGACTAGGTGAACTTTTACCTTTAGGAGTTATAGCTCTTTCAGCAATATTAGGTGACGATGTTCCCATTAATTTAGGAATTTCAGTAACTGCCTTTTCAGCTAAAGCATTTGCTATTGTTTTTGCTTCCTCCGGCTTTATGCTTGTTGCTGAAATTTTTAGGATACGTGTATCTTCAACTGTTGAAATGTCAATCATTCCGTTAAGTTGCTCATATGTATATCCTAAATCGTTTTCCTCATTTATGGCCTCAATGATAGGTCTAACATGCAACAACTCTGCATAATCTTCTGATAATGATGTACCTATACTTAAATCAGCAAGATTGACCACTGAGTTTTTTGATGCTGAAACCATATAAACTTTCGCTGTTGCAGTATATTTAGGTGTAATGCCAACTTTAGTCCATACACCTGCAATTATTGCTCCAATCAAAAAACCTGCAATAATAAATAAAATCTTCTTACGATAATAGTTAAACAAATCCAAAAGGTTGATTTCTACTTCATCTTCTTTTTCGTTAATTTTTATCTTTTCTACCTGTTGTTTCATCTTTCAATTCCTTTACTCTTTGTTCTTCTGTTCCACTATGCCAAACAGTTCTGACATTGTGCTAACCATTGCTTTCTTGTTAACATAAAATTCCATATGATCAATTTCATCTCCAAGAGCCTGACCAATCTTAGACTTTCCTGCCAATTCAAAAATCCCCTTGTCTGTTCCACTAGCAAAAATATTACTAATATTAGAAATCTTTCCTATAGTAATATCTGTTGTGGAAACATCCTGCAAACTTTCAAAAACTTCATTGGCATAGTTTGGATTAGCCTTAACCTTCTCCTGAAGTTTTTTAAAAAACCCTGTCATGTACTGTTGTTGTCTTTTCATTCGTGATGTATTCTCTTCATCCCCAACTCCATAACGGTCATGAACGTATGCATAAGCCTGCTCATCATCAAGGTTTATTGTAGCTCCCTTCTTCATTTTTGGATATTTCTTTGAGAAATCATCCTCCAATGTTACGGTAACTCCATCTACCATGTTGTTAAGTTTAGGTATTTCACTCATGTTAAGTTCATAATAACCATCAATCTGAATACCTCCTAACAATTTCTTTACGGATTTAACTGTATTTTCGCAGCTTTGCTCTCTGTTGCCTCCATACCAATGAGCTGTACACAACTGAATATTAGCTGTTGCCTCACCCTCGCCATTATGATCAATCAATGCAACCTCTGTCATGGTGTCTCTGTTAAGCTGAAGAAAACTATATGTATTCTCTGTCTTGTCTACAATTACAAGCATAAGGAAATCAGCCATACTTCCCTGGTAATCTGCTCCGTTCTTGTCATTTCCCGTAGCATCTGTTCCTATTAACAGATAATTCTCAAAATCATGGTAATATTCGTATTTATTTCCATTAAGTTTAATCTTTCCTCTTGGAACCTGAATCTTCCAATCATTTATTGAACTTTCATCAGATACATTAGCCTTCTCTGTCTTATTATCAACATACTGTAATCCGTAGCCTAAAACTGCTATAAACAGTATAAAAGCTACTACTCCCACGACAATTTTTATGTATTTTTTTCTTTTCTTCTTCACTTTACTTATCCCCTAATCATTATTTTTCAAGTATCTCCACGGACACTTTCTCTATTTCATCTACAGCATTCTGTCCGATTTTCTCTCTGATAAAGGAATAACCCATATCAAGGTTAGGCTTTCTTCTGTCAGTATTATGACAGTCACTTCCAAGTACAATCGGTCTGTTTTCTTCAACCAGCTTCTTTATAAGTTTTCTTTTCTTCCTACCATCAAAAAATTCTGCATTAACCTGAAATATAACCGGCAAATCAAGGACTTCTTTCCAAATCTTCTTTCTTTTCTGGCAAGCATAAAATCTTTCTATATGTGCGAGCATAACTGAAACATTCTGTTTCTCCATTAGCTCTTCAACATCCCGTAAAACCTCTTCATCCCACTGTCTAAAGGGTAATTCCACCATAATAACCCTGGTTCCCTCTATACATAATTTTTCAATCTCTCTAGCCCTCCCGATTCCTCTGAAATAGCATACTTCAGCTCCCAATCTTATGTCAGGGCAGTCAGAATCATCCATACACCGTTTCAATGTGTCATAGGCTTTCTTCCTCTTTTCGAGAAAATGATCCACTGAAACATCTTGAGCATAAAAATGTGGCGTAGCCAACATCGTACTAACTCCTTGATTTTTTGCTGTATGAAGCATCTCTAAAGATTCCTCTACGCAATCGCTTCCATCATCTATTCCGGGCAATACATGTGAATGAAAATCAATCATTCTGCCTCCTTTTATATCAAAAACCAAGTAATCCATACACTTTCGTAAAATCAATACCCAAAGTACTGACCATACATTTATCTATGATATAAAAAAAAAGGATAACTGTCAATCTTATAACCCCTTTTGTTCGTCTTTTTATTCCATTTTTTCCTTTAAAAACGGCACTCTGACAGGTTATGTCATTGGTGTCACTGACATTTTTGTCACAAAACGTATTTATTAGTTTTTGCAAAAAAGCTGTCGGATTACTCCAACAGCTTTTTAAAATCAAAAAACTCATACTAATAATATTTTTTCATACTATTCTGTTACTAACAGTTTTATGCCTAATCTTCCAACGATTCTTTCACCGGCACTTCTACCATTGCCTCGTAGCACTGGAACATATTGTCAATTTCTTCTTTACTTTGTTTCTTTGTAATCAAACTTATTACAGGAACTATAATAAGTCCGCCTACCATTGCAACTACACCTGAATTAATTGATGATTTGAATATGTAACCAAGAACTGTTCCCCAGCCTGTAACATCTATTCCGCAAAGTGAAACAATAAGTTGCAACACGGCAACTGCACATCCCCAGACAAAACAGACAACCGTAGCCACCTTTGTTACGCCTTTCCAGTATAATCCATACAAGAATGGTGCAAGGAATGCCCCTGCCAAAGCTCCCCATGAAACACCCATCATCTGAGCTATAAATGTAACTTCAGGATGAGAATCCTTAAATATTGCAATAACTGCTGAAACAACTATAAAGAATACTATAAAAATTCTCATAATAACAACCTGTTTCATTTCATTCATTTTCTTTTTTGAGGCCGGCACAATTACGTCTAATGTAAAAGTTGAGCTTGATGTAAGTACCAATGATGAAAGTGTTGACATTGATGCTGACAAAACCAAAACAATAACAATTGCAACAATTATTGCCGGTAAAGTAGACAACATTGTTGGAATAATTGTGTCAAACAATGGCTTGCCTGTTGCTTCATTAATGGCAATTTTATCACTGTATAATCTGCCAAATCCACCAAGGAAGTAGCATCCACCGGCTACGATTATTGCAAAAACTGTTGAAATAACAGTTCCTTTATGAATGTCTTTTTCACTCTTAATTGCGTAAAATTTTCCAACCATCTGTGGAAGTCCCCATGTTCCAAGAGATGTTAAAATTACTACAAATAATAATGCCAATGGATCAGGGCCAAGAAATGAAGTAAACGCTCCACCGGTCCAGCCTTCACTTGGTACTGCTGACAATTTCTGAGTGGCTTTAAGCAAACCACCATTATCCACTAAAACTGCACCAATAACTGCGCAAATTCCGAAAAGCATTATAATTCCCTGAATAAAGTCGTTTATTGCAGTAGCCATATAACCACCGAAAATTACGTAAAATCCTGTCAAAATTGCCATTACTAAAATAACAACCCAATATGGGATATCAAAAACAAGTCCAAATAAACTTGAAAGTCCGTTATATAATGATGCTGTGTATGGTATCAAAAATATAAATACAATAACTGATGCAGCAACCTTTAATGGTACTGAATTAAATCTTTTTCCAAAAAAATCCGGCATAGTCTTAGCATCAAGATACTGCGTCATAATTCTTGTTCTTCTTCCAAGAACGTTCCATGCAAGCAATGAACCAATAAATGCATTACCAAGTCCTGCCCATGTTGATGCCAACCCAAAATTCCATCCAAACTGTCCTGCGTATCCTACAAAGATAACTGCTGAAAAGTAAGATGTTCCAAAGGCAAAAGCTGTAAGCCACGGACCTACTGAACGTCCACCCAAAACAAATCCACTAACATTGGTTGCGTGCTTTCTTGAATAAAAACCTACTCCAATCATTACCACAAAAAAGGCAACCAACATAATTCCGCAAAGTATTTCTGTCATAATCTCCTCCTTATTAACCTTGCATCTGTGTATTTTATCTCCACTGTTCAACCTTATCTCTTCTTTAAGACTTAATGCAAAATTAATTTTTATTATTCGTCGCTTTAAACCGTTACGCTTTAAAGTATTAAAGCAATTATATAAAATAAAAAAGAGTCTGTCAATAACTCTTTTCCATTTTTACAAACTTTATTTACTATAGTTTATTCTAATTCTGTGAATCTTATTTGCTATAATCTGCTTCAATTCTGTGAATCTTATTTGCTATAATCTGCTTCAATTCCATGAATCATGTCAACTCTTGCCTGATGTCTTCCACCTTCAAACTCTGCTCCAAAAAATTCATCAAGAATCATTTTTGCAAGTTCTACTCCAACAACTCTTGCGCCAAAAGCAATAACATTAGCATTGTTATGCTGCTTTGTAAGTTTTGCCGAATAAGGTTCGCTGCAAACTGCTGCAATTACACCTGGAACCTTGTTTGCTGCAACAGAAATACCGATTCCGGTTCCACACATAAGTACACCGTAATCTACATCTTTTCTTACAACTGCTTCACCAACTTCACGACCCTTGTTTGGATAATCGCACTTAATAATTTCTCCGTTTTCATCATAGCCTGTGCCATAATCAACACATTCGTAGCCCTTTTCTGTCATATATTCAATAAGTTCATTCTTTAAGTCAATTGCTGCATGGTCGCATCCAAATCCAATCTTCATTATAAATCCCTCTCATTTCTTAAAACTATTTACTATATATTCCGTCATCTATCTGACTTTTACTATTTGCTGTACATTCCGCCATCTATCTAACTTTTACTATTTGCTGTACATTCCGTCATCTATCTGACTTTTACATTCTACTCAATATGTATAAGACTGTCAAATGTACAAGGGATTTGGCTATTTTTCATTTCATTGTGGCATTTTGTTCGTCTATATACAGTATGCTGTGTGGCCTGTTTTATGATTTGATGGAATGTACCCCAAAAATCGAGGTTTTTAATTTTTTGTGGTACGTTTTTAAGTTATGTAAACTAATCATGTCACATATTCTTGTTTTAATCATATATTTGTTGCATATTGTTTTACATTTTTATAGTTATGTCAACCAATATATCACTTAAACTGCTTTCAATCCATTTTGCGTACCCCAAAAATTCAATATATCTTAAATTTTGGGGTACATGATTTTGTTATTAATTTTTTATCTGTTTTATGTAAACCAAAATTCCCGAAAATAACTTTATAAACCAGCTAATAATATGCAAATCTGAAATTTCAACATCTTAAATCTCAGAACATCAAAAATTCTCCATTTTATAACTCTCAGTAAATAACGATTTCAAAAATCAATGTTTTTTCAAACTAGCTTTCACTTATGAAAATACAAGAAATGTATATATACATTCACTTCTCTCTCCTATATGAAAAAAAGCTACGACGCTTTCGCATCATAGCTTCTCACTTTAATATGTAATGCCGGCGACCGGAATCGAACCGGTACTGTGTTGCCACAACAGGATTTTAAG